>JAEEGL013027621.1_pt1 | contig 31181 bp, 32 predicted proteins | sample 9134231 | NCBI WGS metagenome assembly JAEEGL01 (sample SAMN16246548, study PRJNA631951) | gut metagenome | biome: gut microbiome; feature: rumen; material: fiber-attached | host: Bos | place: Iran: Karaj | collected 2018-10
CCTCCTTAAGTAGTGTGTTGTTTTGGTAGTACATTAATCACTCTGAACCATAGTAATAGCAAGCATTATGTGGCTTTTTCTGATGTAGAATACGCGCCCATTTATGGCCTCATAATTGTCCATAGTACACAACGAAACCCCTTATTCTGTAATGGCCGCATCTGCGTACTCAACTTCCTTCACAAGGTCCGTGAACATGATCTTCTGGCCGTTGCGGATGACATATACGTTTTCTTTGTCGCCGGTATCCTCAACATACCTACGAAGTATGACAGATGCGTATTTCTCATCAAGCTCCATTGTGTAGCAAATGCGGTTTGTCTGCTCGCAGGTCATAAGCGTTGATCCGGATCCACCAAAGGTATCCACCACAATGGCATTCTCCTGTGATGAGTTTCCGATCGGATACGCCAACAGGTCCAGCGGTTTTGAGGTCGGGTGGTTCTTATTCTTCTTCGGCTTATCAAAGTTCCATATGGTCGTCTGACTTCTTCCGGCTGCTTTGCTCCAGTAGTGTTTTCCGTTCTGCAGAAAACCATACAGAACTGGCTCATGCTGCCACTGATAATCCGAACGCCCAAGAACAAGTGAGTTCTTTACCCAGATGCAACATCCGGATAAATGAAATCCAGAATCAACAAATGCCTTACGGAAATTCAGCCCTTCTGTATCAGCATGAAATACATAGGCCGAGCCACCTTTCTCAAGATGCTCGGCCAAATTCTTAAATGCTGATAGAAGAAATTGATAGAATTTTTCGTTTTCCATCTTATCATTTTTGATTGAAAGCCCATCGGAACTTTCAAAAGCAACATTGTACGGAGGATCCGTAAGAACGAGATTTGCTTTCTTCCCGTCCATAAGGGTATTCACATCATCAGCGGATGTCGCATCACCGCACATGAGTCTGTGACGTCCGACCGTCCAGACATCACCACGCTCAACAAAGGCTGCTTCCTCGAGCGCTTTGTTAAGATCGAAATCGTCATCCTCGGCACCGGTATTCTTTTCATCCGCAAAGAGGTCTGAGAGCTCTTCAGCATCAAAGCCGGTGAGTGAAACATCAAAGTCCATTCCCTCTAACGCTTCGATCTCAAGCCTTAAAAGCTCTTCATCCCATCCGGCGTCCTGTGCGTAGCGGTTGTCAGCTAGAATATATGCTTTCTTCTGCGCTTCAGTAAGATAGTCAACAAGCACACACGGAACTTCCGTGATGCCTTCCTCCTTAGCGGCCATGAGCCTTCCGTGACCGGCAATTACGTTATAGTCTGCATCGATGATGATCGGGTTTACAAAACCGAACTCGCGCAAAGAGCTACGGAGCTTAAGGATCTGTTCCGGGGAATGCGTCCTTGCATTATTTACATAAGGTATCAGTTTTTCAGTTGATACCATTTTCATTTCAGAAGTGTGTTTTGTCATTAAAAGAGCCCCCACTCTGCAAACTTCTCGAAGCCACCGGCTTCTTTGATATATCCCCTGGCGATTTCAACGATCTGTTCATAGGGCTTCCCGTCAATGATCTCATCGCCGATTGCACAACTAAGTTCGACAGGCTTTCCTGTCTGCTGCGCTTTAAGGAATGCATAAATGTTAACCGATACATCTGCTTTTGACAGATCCTTGCCGTGAAGACCGCCACCAGTAACGGAGTCAGCCATATCGCTTCCTAGCTTCCGGTTTGTAGCGCCGGTGTCAACACCAGGCCCTCCGGTCCAAGGGCCCAGGGGATTGATGATTGCAGCTGGAAACATCTTTTCAATGTCGGCCGCAAGCGCATTACTCTGGCATATGATGAGCTTCTTACCGTCGAGGATGTACTTTCCATCGGTCGGATACTTCTCAAAGATGTAACGAGCTATCTTTGACATTGCTTTTTGTTCTGCAGTAAGCGGCATTCCTTTAAAGATACCGTTATCTCCACAACGGAGCCTTCCGGACTGGTTCCGCGACAGGTGTTCATCCTGAGGAACTATCTTGATATCCGTCTGCACGTCACCCGCAATACGGAAAATGGCATCGTCGATATCCCTTTCATCAAGCGTAGCTGTCGTTTCAATGATCGCATGGCAGCAGCCATGTCCAATCAACACCTCAACCGCGACCTTCGGGTTTTCCTCGCATTCGTATGCAAGGTCAACTATGGCCCCGGCGATTCTATCAGCAACCTTATCAGGATGCTGGGGATTAACCTTCTCAATCATTTGTGCCTCCTTATATTCGTGCCCTCAGGAGCATCTCCATCGGGTCTTCATCTTCTGCATTAAAGTTTGCAGAACAGTTTTCCTTTACTACCTGGAATATCTGTCCCCACAAGATCGTGGTCTGTTTTTGGTAGTTCTGCGCCATTGTTACAAATGGGCTCGTACAAGCCATTCCGGTTGTCGGATGTTTGGAAAGGAAACCATACTCAGATATCGCCGCCTCACACTGCATGAGCCTTGAAACCGACATGGCGTATTCTTCAACCAGATGCTTGCTGACGAGCTTGTCGCAGCCCTTGTCTTTCAACCACCTGTATGTGTATTTGTAAATGCTCTCGGCATCGAACTCACCTGCCGCCTTCTGCTTGGCCTTGATGTACGAACTCGGCTCAGGAATGTCCTCTCCCTTCAGGTCTTTCACCTGAGGTAGGTCGATGACCTTCAACTTCCTGTTACCCGGGTTCCCGTTTTCAATTTTCTCTGCCAAGGCCTTAGATTTACGGCCGCTTCCGATGCGCTTTCCACCGCGAACTGTGCCGTCTCTAGCCATAGTTTCTATACCTCCTTTTGAAGCTGCCCCTTATACCCCGTTTGATTTCGCGATTTTTGCACGCGAGGGGGCGGCACCGTTTCCCTCAGGCCCTCATTTTAGAGATTCAGACCGCCCCTAGGGGGTTACTCATACGACTCTGCTTTCCTTCCATGCCACCTATCACCACGCTCAGCATGCAGCCTTGCATGACACACTTTGCATAACGATATGAGGTTGTCTCTATCATGCGTCCCGCCTTCTGCGAGCGGCAACTTGTGGTGTACTTCCTCAACAGGTACAAGAACTCCCTTTGCGTAACACAGCTCGCAAAATGGATGCTGCTTCGTGTACGAGTCCCTGATTCTTTTCCAACACCGACCGTACCGCCGTCTCGTCTCAGGATTCCGATCGTACTTTTCATACCGCTTATCTTCTGCTCTCTTATGTTCCTCACAGAACCGTTCTTCAGTGAGGCGCCTGCATCCGGGATGATGGCAGTAATGCTTAGCCTTTCTCGGCATCGCCGTTCGCCTCCTTCGTTGCATAAGAAAAGCCCTTGCAGAAGTCTCCTTCCGAAAGGGCATAATCATTTTATATTTTGCTGAGTATATCATATCACAAATCAAGGCCGGACATCTACGGACAAAAGCGGCACTTTTCAATCATTATGAAAAAAGCGAACCACTATTGGATTAACAGGAAGGACCACATCTGACAGCGCCTTCATATGCCACCTACGAATTGTCCTTTCGTCTACATCAAGCTCCTGACCTATCTCCGTCCACGTACAGTTCTGCAAGTACCTGAGTGTAAGAACCGCACGCTCATCCGGATCATCAAGACCTTCGATTGTTTCATAAACTTGTTCTCTCAGTCTCATGAGCGTTTCAAGCTGATCGTTGACCTTCTTTTCAAGAGTCATTATCTTTTCTATACTTCTTACAAACGGGCCCTCATTCTTAGCAGAGGTTTGTACCCTTTCGTCGAATCCCGGTGACCTTACCGACGAAGCAAGATCCCGTAAATAATCAAGCTCCTTCAAGTTGCTTTTTACAAACAGGTCGAGCCTACCTACCTGATTTAAGTATTCACGCGCAGTCATAAAACCACCTCGCTTTCAAGCTTCTTAAGAAGCACGTTGCCATCAAGGGCCGTAAAAATACTGAACTCTGGCGATTTGAAGAACCTCTCACATTCACTCCTCGTATATGCTGCTCTTGTGTTCCTTGCGTTTCGCCTTAATATAACCATCGCATCTCGCCAGTCTTTTACAGCCTGTAACACCACAGCATTCCCGAACTCTTCAAACGGCTCATACTTTGCTTTCATGACCCACCTCCGTCATGGGAACAATCTCGATATAGATTCCAGTCGGATCATCGGACCAGATCTTTTCAACCTCCTCATGCACAACCTGGGCATCATCGTTCCAGAACCCTACTCTCGTCATGCAGTCTTTTAACATCTTTTGAAGGTTGTCCGTATCAGGCCTTGTCACCCTCCACTCTCCTGCCTTATGCGATTTGCCTCTTGGGAATTTCCACTGCACTGTAAGCGACAGTGGGCCTTCCAAAGGGCGCTCAGGTCTGTTCAAGATCAAATGTCCTATAAGTAATTTCTTTGCCTCCTTCAGTCTCGAAGGTTCAAAGAATAACGGTTTCCCGTTAACCACTCTCACGCTCTTTTCCTGTGCTGTAGCGGTAGGCGGATCCATTTCCATAAAAAACTTCATGTGTACCTCCGTATATTTTCTAAACCGAACCTTTAGAAAGATTAGAAATTTGTGCTTGAAGCCAAGCGCAAGCCGCGCCACTACTGGCTTTTAACCGTTTTTCTAAACCTTAGAATTTTGGGTTCGTCTGAGCTGTTGCCGTTAAGTTGGACTACTCGAACGGGGTAGGGCGGGCTACTTAGCCCTACCCCAGTTCGGTAGTCTAACTTTTCTTCTAAAGAAATATATATATACAGTTTAGACGAAGAATTTTTGCTTTAGTTCGTTAAAGCGTCTTTTACCCTGATGATCTTCTTTTTCTGTAAGCAAAACTCTCCATTCATCTTGCCTATTCTGTAATATATTGTCTTGTCAGTCACGCCCATGAACGCAGCCATATCATGGACTGTAACCTCACCGCTTATGTTGCAAGAGTCATATGCGTTTCTAAATTCTTCTTCAGATTCTTCAGAAGATTTAGATTTAGAATTTTTCATTTTTCCTGCCGCTGTTGTTCCCTGCGCAGGCATACTCCCAAGGTAGCCCTTGTCGTCAATCCTATGAATGGGATACTCAAACCAGAAATTCACCGGCACGATGTTCGGAAACTCTCTTAACGACGATTCCAACCTCCATGCAGTTGAATTCCCGTCACGAACATTATTCTTTATGTCATCCGAAAGCTCGAGTTCTATCATGTCAAGCTGCGCATCTGGGTCCCTTGCGAATACCCCGGAACCTGATGCTCTATCCATCGCCTTCTTAGCTCCTTGTGCTCCTTTTGAATGATGATGACAATAAACCGTAGAACACCCCGTGAGATTACATATCTTGTCGAACTGATTACAGAACGCACCCATGTCTGAAGCACTGTTTTCGTCCCCGGTGATAACCTTGTAAATGGGATCAATTACAATGCAGTCAAAGTGCTGATCACGCACTCGCCTTATGAGTTTTGGGACGAGCTGATCAAGCGGTACAGCATGGCCTCGCAGGTTCCAAAGGACAATGTTGTCTGTGTTTTTCATGGGGACCTTTAACGTGTCATATATCTTAAGAAAACGGTTTATACAGCTAGCCGAATCGATCTCAAGGTTCACATATAAAACCTTCCCCTTCTGACAATCGAAGCCTAGCCATTTAAGACCCTCCGCTATTGCGATACAAAGCTCCATGAGAAGGAATGATTTTCCAGCCTTTGAAGAACCCGAGATAAGCATCTTATGGCCTCTACGCAGGATTCCCTTTATCAGCTCCTCAGGAAGTTTGGGCGGATTGTCCTTATAAACGGAAAGTGCCTCCATGTCCGGCATCTCGTCTGATATGCCCTCTGCGAAGTCAACCCAGTCGGCCCATGTCTTCTTTCCGATGTTCATATCTACAATGAACTGCTTGTTCCCATTCCTTGTAACACCGGGCATACGGGAAAGTCTTGCTGGGTTCTTATTCTGCTTATCAATAGCGACGCCTCGCTTTTCAAGGATACCGTACAGGTATTCCACGCGCTTCCTATACTCTTCTGCATCTGGAGCGTCGACCTTTACAATCGCATGCAGGGACTTACCGCCCGAATGCACAAGCACTGCGATCGGAAGCTCGAGTTCTCTGTACAGAGTGTTCTGCTGCTCTATTGTGAGGGTGTCCGATTCTACGAGTGCATACTTGAAGCTCACAACGTTTTCGTTCTTTATACCTTGACCATCAAGCGCATTGAATCTGATCCAAGCTCCTGCCTCCGGTTTCCAGTCACCTACCGTAGCCCCAAGGTCATCCTTATACTTATCAAGAGATTTTAGGATATCAGCCGCCTTCCTGTGGTAAACGCCCTTAGCCGGAGCCCACCTGCCATCATCATTCTTCCACACATCGCTCGTAACATAGCCCACGATATCATCTGGTCCAAACAAGGCCTGAATGTATTTCTTTAATTCTTCTACACCGTTCCACGTAGCGGGAGGTGTAGAAATATCGCCGTCATATTCAATAGTGTCATTCCAGCTGAGTGTAGCATTCATATCCGGGCCAGCAGTCCAACCGCGGTCCTTTGCCATCTGGATTATCGAACCCGCTGTCACCGGAGTGCCCGAGCCTTGGAATGAAGTCCATTTCCTTTCACATTCCCCGGCATGGTACCTTGTATCGTTCCTTGACCACTCATCCCATACCGAACACGGAAAGCCCGCTTCCTTTAAGGCCATGCCGACTTTAATCCAGTCGGCACGGTCCAGCTCTGAAACGGGTATTACATTAAGAGCAGATAATGTTAACGCATCCATTACTCTTTTCCTCCCCTGCCTTCATAAAGCAGCGCATAAGCCTTACACTCTGCTGTGATCTGCTCAAGGGAGATTTCATCATTTGACTTAAAAAACGGACAGCTCTTGCCACCAAAATCGTTATCTGTCAGGCTCACGCATTTGCCGTTTTTATTTGCAAAGCAGTCCCAGTGATCAAGGCACACAGGTCTGCCTCTTCTTACTTTAGTAGCCATAAACTACCTCCTACGGTGTATAAAGTGCGGGCTGCATACCGAACGGAACTCTCCAGTCGTTGTTTGCAAGGAACCCTATGATCTTTGCCGCAGCATCAAACGTCCATGTACCGACCTGACGGAATCCATAACGTTCAAGGCAACGGATCTGCTTTGGTGTTGAAAGGCCCGCCTGCTGCCTCATCTTAAGCCTGTCGATAAGGAGTGAGGCCATCCCGGCGTTCTGAACTGTCTCCGGGAATATACCTCTTCTCTCCAAGAACTCAAGCTGCGCCTTTGAAGCCGGTCCCATCTGCCATGCGAACTCGGGCTCGTAATTGACTAAGTCCTCTGCTGCGATCGACATAGCATATTGGAGCGGGTCCACGAGCTTCCTTTTGCGCAGGCGCATGGCTTCAAGTTCTCTTGCGAGTGCCCTCTCCCTTTCTGCAAGTACGTCTTTTTCTGCTTTCTCTTCTGCTTGTAAAATGTCGATTTCGCCATCTGTTCCCTCCACCTGTTTATCAATCATCTCCGCTATCTTCTCGTCCTTTGACACAAGCGACGACGGCCTGCAAAGGTCGTGACGTTCCGACAGCCAAAGGAAATCAAGAATAAGCAAATCTTCCTTCCCGGGATAAAGCCTTGTACCGCGGCCTATCATCTGTTGATAAAGACCTCGCACCCTTGTGGGGCGAAGAACCACGATGCAGTCAACTGCCGGGTTATCATATCCTTCCGTGAGCAGCATGCTATTACATAAAACCTGATACTTACCGCTCTCAAAATCTGAAAGGATCTGTTCCCTGTCGGCTGAGTTACCATTAACCTCTGCTGCGCGGATGCCTCTTTTCTTAAGCATTTCACAGAACTTCTTACTTGTTTCAACAAGCGGTAAGAACACAAGCGTACGCTTTCTTTCCATGCAATACGGAACCATCTCGTCTGCTATCTGCTCAAGGTACGGTTCCAGAGCGCACCCGATATCACCTGCAGCATAATCACCGTTTGAGACCTTTACATTTGCAAGATTTACCTGCAGCGGTATCATCTGGGCCTTGATCGGAACAAGGTACCCATCCTTAATGGCCTGCGTCATGGTATACTCGTAAGCCATTGAGTTGAAATACTCGCCGAGGTTCTTCTTGTCGCCGCGGTCTGGCGTTGCTGTAAGTCCCATGACATGAGCGCCATCGAAATGGTTTGCTACTCTTTGGTAGGTATCCGAAAGAGCGTGGTGAGCCTCGTCTATGATCATGGTGCTAAAGTAATCCTTCGGGAACTGAATAAGCCTCTTCTCCTGCGCTATGGACTGAACCGAAGCAACCGTTATCGGAATCGAAGAGCCAAAGCTCCTGTTTTCTGCTTTTTCAAGTACGGTATCTCTACCTGTAAGTTTTTTGATTTTGTCGGAAGCCTGCGTGAGCAACTCCTCGCGATGTGCTAAAACAAGGACTCTACCACCTTTGTTTGCTTCATCATCTGCGATCTTGCCCATGATGATCGTCTTGCCTGTTCCGGTAGGGAGGTTGACGACCGTCTTTAAACGGTCGCCTTCCCACTCACCGTGCACGGCATTACAGGCCTCGACCTGGTAAGGTCTAAGCTCCATAAAGCACCTCCCTTAATCAAACGGAAGTTCCGAATTATCAGGGATTTCCATGAACTCTTCCTTAGGCATGGTGTCCGCATCATAGTCGTAATATTTTCCGACCTTATTATTCTCGCGCTCACTGCCATCTTTGGCAGTGTACTTGTTCACGACGATGTGAACCCTGCCCTTGGAACCAACTACCCTGTTCCAACTCATAACGAGTTTCTCGCCCTTCTGCTTCATACCAATGGATCTGAAGAACTGCGACAGCTTCCACTCCATCTTCTTATGCAGAATGAGATCGTCGAACACATTTGCAACGTTACCCTCTGCGTCTGCGATCTTCAGTGTGACGGTTGCCTTCTGGCACGCGCACATCTTCTCACTTCCCGGGAATGAACCACGCTCCATGTTTGTTACCTCGTAAACGTAGTCGCCCTCAGGAAGAACGGTATATTCGGAACCGTCTGATTCCAGGACCCCGTCCCAGTCCAAAGTCTGGTTGATATCGTTGTTCATAAGTTTTACCTCCGCTTGATATCAGTGTGGGTTTTGTACCCGTCATTTGGTTACGTGTGTAAAGCGCCCACTAAAAACCAGATTTGAAACTAAAATGAAAAAAAATTAATAATATTTTCTGGCACACAAAAAAGAGCATCCCGATTAAGGAACGCCCTTCTTTGGAAAGGATTTTATTATGGCTTTTTATATCTGTTTATCTAATCCACTTACCTGTGCCAAGATCAATAAAATCAGCAAGTTTAAGCTCCGCCTGGAAGTCAGATCCATACGCACCTTCGTCCGTTTGTCTGTCAAATTTGAACGATATGTTATAAAACTTTCCTGCCTTAGTCTTTCGAATCATCTTGTGTTCGATAAAGAATGATATGATCTTCTTTTGCGTTTCGAGGTCGTCGGCTTCAGTATAAAAGCACGACACACCTTCACCTGAACCATCCGCAACCTTTGCTTCTTTTACCACACCGCTTGAAACGGCAAGCTTGCACATTTCTTTTGCGAACTCATACCCTTGGCGATCTCTAAAGAAATACATCCACTTACCAACTTTGTTATCATCAAACTCCGGGATATCCCCATCCGGGATATAGTATATCCAGCCAAACTGCCTTAATTCCTGCATATGCTCCTCCTACTGACAAATATAATCTTTGAAGATTACATTCAATTCGTCATACATGTTCTGCTGATGATCTGCCGAGAATATGCTTCTGATATCATCATTATCTGTTATTTCAATTTTCTCGCAAAAGTCCTTAAACTCATCCGTATTGAAATACTGAAACAGTGGGTATTCGTAATCTACAGGACCTATACATCTGTCCACAAAATCATTCAATGTCTTTCGGAATTCCTCTGGAAGATCAAGTGTACTCTTTCTTATTAGCTCCTGCATGTAATGGCGGTGATCCTCATGGTTCTTTAAACCCAGTTCTTTTATATGTGGATTTGTATATAACGGTGTTATGTCTGGTTCGCCCGGATCAAACGTGAACCACTCAAGCCCATCAATCAAATCACAAAGTTCTTCGTAAAGCCTTCTTGCTGCGTTCTTTGCATCTGTATTTATTACGCTGTTCATATTCTTTTCTTCCTCCTTTTCGGGAATCAGCAATCCAATGTAGTCCATATCAAAGACCCCGGCGATCTTTTTTATATCATCGATAGTTCGCGGGCTATTCCTCTTCTTTCTCCACCCAATAACTGTATCAACAGATATTCCCATGAAATCTGCGATCTCATCCAAATAGTCCTTCTTTTTCTTACTGAGCGTGTTGCAGATTGCATTGAAACGATTGATAAAAACTTCGAAGTTAAAACGATACTCCTCGTCGCCAATATGATATGTTTTCTTGGAGGTGTCCTTATCCATTGCTGTTACCGTCCTTTTTTGTTTTTGAACCAGCGCTGTTCTTGTTACAAGACATTTATACCTTATAGCATCACTTTTGAAAAGGGGGAGTAAAAACTTACCCTGTCTTACCCAATAACGTAAAAGAGCGCCCCACTTAAGGAGCGCCCTCTATCAAAAAGGAGATAAAACACGGCTAAACGCCTCTTGTCATCTGGTTTTAAGAATCGCCTTGATCTCTTCAAGTAGTGTTGCTGTACGATCGAGTTCTTCGTTGATCTTGTCATAATCACGCTGGCGTTTGCGCTTCTCGTCGTTTCTCTTGTTAACATATTCAAGAATCGACCACACAATCAAAACGAAAACGGTTATAAACCCTATGGTAAAAAAGATAGTAACAAACATATCCATTACTGCTGCCCTGCCTTTCTGCTCTTTTCGATGAGCGAAACAATATCATTCCAGTACTTAACAACCCATCCGGTAAGGAATGCCTGATCATATTCCTCGATCGGAGTTTCTACCGGGTACTTACCCTTCTGTGCTACAACTGCTCGCAATTCCTCATCACTGACATTGGCTAACGACATAAGCTCACGGACTTTATCTATCGGTGCCGTCTCCGGCTGCTTAGGCGCTGCTTTCCCGTTAAAGAGATGTGCTATGCTCTTGAACGAAAACTCCATCTCATCAGGAAGACCGTGTCTGTTCTTGGCATCCCATGAAGCGGTATGCGATGCATACATAACTCTCTTCGTACCGCCGGTACCTTTGTGGTTCTTGCCATCAGTGGCGATAACATATGTCTTAAAGTTTGCAAAGAGCTGAATGTCGCACCACTCTTTTACCAGAGGCGCCACCTGCTTTGAGAGCTTGAGTTCATAGCGGTCATAGGCTCCCTGCTCATCAGGAAGCTCAAACTTCCTGATCTGGGTATGACAGCACATAACCACGTTAACACCTGCATCGATGACCTTATCAAGTTCCTTAAGAAAATCCGCAAATGTCTCCCTCAAATATGTATAGCCCTTGCCATACCCAATATCCTCGATACCGCGTACATGCTGCTTCAAGCATACGTTTGCCTCACACAAATGCTCTGCCCAATCGCCGGTGTCGATAACAAGTGTCTTGCACACAGAAGGGTCCGCTGACACATCCTTTGCAATCTGAATAAGCTCATCCCATGTTTCAGGCGTCTGCGTTCTCGCAACATCCATAGAGTGCGTACCCTTTTCAAGATCGACGAACAGCGGCTCCGGGAACTGAGCAGCAAACGTACTCTTGCCGATACCTTCAATGCCAGCCACCACAATACGCAGCGGTCTGGCTACCTTACCTTTTGAAATCTTTAACATACGAACCTCCTACTTAAGTGAACAGTTATTCTTTGTTACGAGCGTCACTCCCGGTATCTTGGCGTCGTTCTTTATGAGCTTCTTGACCGCATCCTTTATTACTTCAGGTGCAAGTATCCTGACGCACTCATTGTGGCCGTTATCACTAAGCCAAGCACAAGCCCGCGCGGAGTCTGTAACTTCGATGCTCTCGGACTTCCTATATGAAACCGTTGCGATACCGAGATCCTTCTTCTCACCGGCGCACTCCCTATCGAGAATTGCAATAAGCCGATCTTCCTTGTTCTCCAAGGCCTGACGTCTTTTCTTTAGCCGGTCCTCTTCGGCCTTAATTGCCGTAGCCTCGGACCGGAGATTAAGCACTACCTTGGCTAGATACTCTAGGATGCGATCTCTTTCCATCTGAAGGCTGTCAAGTTCCTCAAACACCCTCATGGTGGTATCGTTGATCTCCCCACCTTCTTCGTCAAGAATGTCGAGGGCCCGCATTATTGCTACATTTACTTCGTAGAGTTTCATTGCGTCTCCTTTCCAGATAGTTCTCATCAAGTGACAATTCCAAGTGGAACCTTAAGAACTTGATTCCGAAATCAAGCTGTACCATCATCGGGTTCTTCGCACTCTTCTGCGGAATTTGCGCTGTCTTTTTTGTGGGTTTTAAGTCACTCATGTTCTACCTCCTCCTTTACCGGGTGAACTTCAACCGACTCCACATTCTGTCCGGGCTTCAACAGATATACCGTGGTGAAGTCACCGAACAGAAATTTAAGGAGTCTTGCGGGAAGGCGAACGTCTGCTCCTTCAAGGATGCGATCCTTGCCTTCGCCGTCAGTTACATTAATTCTGATCTTATGTTTCTGCAGCATGCTCTCATGCCTCCTTTATACGGGATAGGAGCTTCATTGCTCCCTCGTGTATAAAGCGCTCACATATATGCCGTTTTGAAACTAAAACCTATAAAACTTCTTCAAGTCACTGTTGTTTACGATCTTTTCCCTTATCCCCTTCCAAAGACGACCTGCATACTGGCCGGAGGAGCCGATAATCTTTCCTGTCTCTTCATCAGTCATCCTCTTATGGAACTTGCAGTCGTAAACCGTGCGTTCTTTATCGGTGAACTCCTTACCCTGAATAAAGGCATCCAAACAAGCCACAGGATCGTCTTCCTCGTCAAAGGGGTAAACTGCCAACGCCGCTGCCACCTTGGAGTGGTCGCCGTCCTCATTCGGGTTCTCACCGTCAGCATCGATAGGTGCATCAAGATAATGGAAGCTGCGATGTGCCTCATAAGGAATCTCATCTTTTTCCGGGTAGTATCCGTACTTTTCAAAGAACTCGTTCCTGTACTTCTCGACCATTTCGTCTACGCACTTCTGTGTAACAGGATCGAGTCTTCGTTCTTTGCAATTACGCTTTACTTCAGAGTCATCCATGGCATGCATGGCCTTAACAAATCGCCTCTTCTCATCAATAGTTACATCCCATGTCGCGTCTGTCTCCGGATCAAACTCAATGATGACATTCCCGTCCTCGTCAAAAACCTTGTACGTTTCACGCGGGTCCTTCCTGCGAAGCTTGTCTCTCTGTTCCGGGTGCTTTCTGATCTGCTCTTCAAGAGCTGCTTTCTGCTTTTTACTTAAGCAGGGGGTTCTGTGATACCTGTCCATATGTGCCTTTCCGCCCGACTCAGGTACGGTGGGACACAAAAGGACCTATAGCGAAGATGACCTCAAGCTCCTGAAATCCGAAAATGGGGTGCAGGAAACAAACGGTGGGGGCATCTTTACTTCAATCACTCCCTTTATCACAGTGATCTAAGTTCTCTATGCGTCCCATCGTCCATATGGCGCCATCTCGGACAATTGAGATTAATTGTCTACGCGGGTTCTAAAACCCTTTACACCAGGATTGTAACTGTTATTTTTTTTCTTTCGCAGAACTGACAGTTCGACTTTTGGGCACGAAAAAGGGCCCCGTAGCTGCACTTTCTTAGTGCTAACTGCGAGGCCCTTAAAACCTGCTATTATTATTCGTCGTTTTCTTGTCGAACTGTCAGTTCGTCTTTTTTAAAAAAAATTTTTAAGATACTATCTTATCCTCCTGTCCCCATGTCGGGAGTCCCTGCATTTTAAGTCTTTTATTCACCAGAAGCAGTGATTCATGAAAATGGTTATGTAGGATATCTTGAGCGTTTATGCCTTCCTTCGTCATAGGATACTGACCTACCGCTTTTTTTACCATATCGTCGCTATACACCGGATGCAGGTGTAACCCCTGACAAAGCGCCCATACAGTGGTGTAGTTTACATTGCAATGCTCCTTTCGAAGAGTACCAATATAGTCCTTACTAAATCCGGTGCGAAACTGCATTTCCTCGTTTGTCATCTTCTTACCGTCTTCACGTTTTATCCTCTTCATGTGAGCATCAAATGTGCCCCAGAAAGAACTCGGCAGGTTTGGCAGTACCTTCAATATGTCATCCATGCCTTCATTGATCTTTTCGAGGTTTTTCTGCTGATCAAGAACGCTCTGGTTACACTCTTCTTCAATTTCCCTGGTCTCGGTAAAGTCCTCGGAATTGATGTCCTTACTTAAGTAACAGAGATTGTAATACTCGGCATACTGATTGTCCTGCGTGTATCGTCTTGTAAACTTCAGACAGCACTCATCTACATGAGCCAGCGCATAATCTGTAAGTTCATACCCCTGCGGATAAGACGGATCATCGGTCTTTTTTACATAGAGCGGATCGTTGATGCAGATAACGAATCCGTCATATATAAACTTATCGCTGTCGATCAGCTCCTTGAACAGCGGATTGTTTTCATAGAGTCTTTTTCCGTTCTTGGGATTTAAAACAAAGGTCTGATAATCCCCCAAGGCATCCGGATTGAATGTAAATGGACGATGGTCGCGCCCCTTCACATGCAGGAAGGTTCCTTCTGCCTGTTTATATCCCAGTTGCATGGCTCTAAGCTTTGCTTCGTAAACAGAAACGCCAAACACACCTGATATCTGTCCAATGGCTCCTTGCAGGATTTCTGCTTCGGTTCCCCCGTTAAGCTCACGTTGTTCATCTATCATCGCCTGGAAGTATTTATTAAAAATCCATCGCGGCATCAAATAACGAGGTGCCAGCGAGTTTGCCTGCCACTCCGCCCACCAGCGCGCCTTGGCGATTCCTTCGAGCCCTTCAGGTGATCTGACTGGTGCTGCATCACAATACAAGCTCTTCTCTTCTCCATTAAGCAGCGCCATTATCTCAAAAAACTTATCGTGTTTATCCCAGTGAACTATTTCATGAGCAATTGTATCAGCCCTGCTACCATAGCCGTTGATAAAATAATGATCATGACTGATGAGCATAGTGCCCGGCTCAATAGTTCTTTTCTCGGGAGTTCTCACCGGGTACTTTTTATCTGGAACCACCTTAAAAACATCGACTGTCTCTTCCTGCTCTTTAAAATACATGCGGCCCATTTCACCCCTCGGAAGATCTGCTTCATAGTAGGTGAGTTCGAGCTCGCTGAGCATCTTTTTTATAGGTGAATCCCAACCGTTATATACCTCTTCTCCACAACAAAACTGAGTAAAATCGTCAGCAATATCTTCCAGCTGGTCAGCGCTTATATATGGAATCAGGTAAGCATCAAGCGTATTCTCCTTATCGAATTTCCCGTTGTAATATTCATCCACATGATAAGAAACAACATCGTGGAGCCCGTTATGCAGCACGCCTTTCAAATACACTGTAAACCACCGGGTCTTTCGGTCTGCTTCATAATCACCTGTACCAAGGCCCTTTGAAACAATATCCGCTTTTACGTGTGTATCAATTTCGATCTTCGGCCAGGCATCTGCCCTACAGGTAAGGCTCATTACCTGCATCTTTTCTATTTTCTGTTCCAGGAGAGATAGCACGCCAAAAGAATGAAATCCGCGTCCGTCATGATGCTCATTAACGAACGTCTGAATTTCACTCAATAGCAGATCATTATAATGTGCCTGGATATAACTCTTAAAATCTGTAAATGCCAAACGCGCTCCTCCCTACATCATTTTCTTATCTGCAACATATCAGCAAACCATTGGTATGTCTCATTCAGTTTTGGATCTATCGGGAAATACAGGAACATTCCCTTGCGACTACGCGTCAAAAGAACTCGGTATACATTCTTTATCAAGGTCTCACGATCTCTTATTTCAGGCCTGAAATCTGCTTGTGGATCAATAGTCCATTGGCCGTTTTGAATATAGTAATCGCCTACAAAGCTTACGATCGGGTATTCAAGTTCGATTCCCTGAATCAAAAACTCAGAAGCACCTCTCGTAAGGCTCGGTCCTTCCTTCATATACCAGTTATACGCATCTTCTGCTTTAACAAAACTGCCGCGATACTGGCGGCCAAAGAATCCTGAGTTTTTCATGTGAGAAGACACTACAATTCCTGTATGACTGCCTGGGAAGTTCTGATGAACATAATTAACGGTCCTTTGCAAATAAGTCTGGTCCCTAAACCACCAGCATTCAAATCCCCGCGCAAGCATATCCTGGTAAATACCCCTCGCCTTTTCTATGTCAAGATCAAGGATTGCTTCTACCCAAGGACTGACATCAATAAAATCATGTCGTATTGAAATGTCGAGCATAAGCTCTGGAACCGCACTGCAACTTGGTGTCCGACCAAACAAACCCGCGTATTTCTCAGGAATAAATACGTTCCAGTCACCTCTGTCTACAAGAGCATCTGCCCAGATTGGCATACCGGTTTCTTCATTTACATGAATTGCCTGGCCATCACCAATTAAGCAAATAATGGTGATCTTTCCGTAATGGTTTGCTATTCGATCTCCAATCCGAAGGAGAAGTGTAGCCTCTGTCTGATCAGGTTCTATTCGATCTGTATCCCATGCCCGCTGCGCTTCATCGAAAACAATTATGTCATTCATCGGGGCAGTGTCCTTGTAAGCATTATTCTTGTATTCCTTCATCGGCTGGATGTAACTGCCACCTTCAAGATCTACGTGGTTTTTCGACAGTGTTTTTTGAAGGATATCTACAAGTGGATCATTTCCAGACACATAGATTGGGTTTATCTTCTCCCCTGGCCTGCCGTGGTCATAAACTGTCTTAAGCCCCACAAGCGTCTTTCCTGATCCGGGAACGCCTGAAACAAACAGTATACTTTTTGCGATAGCCGGATCATCAATCACACCATTGATAAAGGAAAGCGTATCCCTTATATCTCCTTCACGAATACTTTTGATATTCGGGAGGTCTCCATCTCTAAAAAGCTGCAGTGTTGCCTCAGCAATATTCTTAAGCGGATGGAAAGGTGATGCAATCCACGTTTTACATTCTTCATCAGACATCGGCTCTTCACCTGCAAGCGCAGCCTTTACTGTATCCCTAAAATTGGAATCACAAAGAATATCAATCAAATCATGCCGTCCGGTAGGATCACCAGGAGTGTAAACAAGATAAGGTAATACCCTCATCTCGTTCTCTTCCGTTACAAAATGATAATGAGAAATGCTCTGGCCATACCCTGCGGCTTGAGCCACATCATCTTTAAGCACCTCATTCTTCTCCTTAAATTCAAGAGAGAGAACCTTATGTTTGGAAAGTATAACCACATCAACTCTCTTCTGTGATTCTGGCATAATAAATTCAAATGCAATGTGAAAGTTCTGGTACTCATCCTCTGCCGGAAGATTTCTAGCCAGAAAGTCAAAGCAGTCATCCCAAGATCGATCATTAGCCCCTTCTACAGAAAGGCCACAATCAGTTTCCACAAATCGGTGACATTCCTGCGTGAATCTTTCTTTCGTGTATTCTTCTCTGAATTCTCTTATTGTGACTGCTATAGCTGCATTGTCCATTGAACTATTCCTTTCGCTTAAATGCCTCCACTACCTCTACATCTGCAGGAAGCCATGCAACTGAATCAAGTTGTTCTCTTGTCAGCCACTTTGCTGCTTCATGCTCCTTCAACGTAAGATTTCCAGATTCGATCGTGCAAAGAAAACACTGCATCGAAAGATGGAATGTAGGATAGTCATACTCGACCACGGTCAGCAAATCGCCAACCGTGATCTCAGTATCAAGTTCTTCTTCAATTTCCCTTTTCAGGGCCTGTTGTGGAGTTTCACCTAGCTCTATCTTTCCACCAGGGAACTCCCAGCCATCTTTAAATTCGCCATAACCACGCTGTGTAGCGAAGATTCTATCTCCGTCCTGTATGATTGCAGCTACTACATTTACTGTCTTCATCAATAATATTCTTCGATATAGCTGTATGCCTTATCGAATACTTCCTTATCCTTTATTTTATATTTTACCCATACGACACTTCGGAGGGCCTTCTTAACTTCCTGGCGACCACCGGTCGTGTTCTGCCAACCATCGAAGCGGACAATCTTTACGATATCATCGATGTCGGTAACAATACGTTCCACAATCACGGGAGTATTCTCATTTCTAACGCCTCTAAAGAGTTCCGTAAGAGCAGCCTTTCCTTTGTCAATCTCCTCTTCAGGGACAACTTCCTTCTCCGCCTGTGCAGCCTCTTTTGCGAGCTCCAGAAGCATCTTAAGGAACTCTATACTGTTGATAAGCCCCTGTTCGTGTTGTTCACGCAGTTTCTCAAGTTTCTCACCCAAGCGAATGAACTTGGGATCATCTGAGTGTCTATGTATGCGTGCTACAAGATCTATCTCAACCTTTTTCGCTGCATTCTTAGCGCCTTTGTGTTTTTCAATAAAGGCATCAATCAATTCAGCATCAAGTGAAAGGATCTCCTCATCATCGTGTGTTTCGCCAACATCAATGTTTGAATTAACAATCTCCATTGTCTTAGGACCAAGAGCTGCCCAGATAAGTCCGCCGCCGCCATTGGTAGGCTTCACAGATTCAAAGACCTTAGTCAGCCATACATAATCAACCTGTATAGACGAGAGCATCGGATCTGGGGAGATCGCGTTCCATGCACGATTGAGCACCTGGTAATCAGCTGCGAACTTATCTTTCTCTGTACTTGTAGGCAGACACTCCTGTGCAGCCATCAAACCTTCCCAGCCATCCACAGTACGGTCAACACCCATGAAGTAGCTGAGGCACTTTCTAAGGAGTGCCGGGATCTGCTTCTTGACTTCCTCGATGTTTGTAATAACCTTCTTCATGCTGCCTTCATCAAAATCGAGAGCCTTGGCCACGTTATCAAAGATACCAATATAGTCAACGATCAAACCATGAGTCTTACCCTCATCGAAGGTACGGTTTGTACGGCAGATCGCCTGCAGCAAGGTGTGATCCTTCATTGGCTTATCCAGGTACATAACCTGAAGGATAGGAGCGTCAAAACCGGTCAGCAGCTTAGCTGTTACAATAACAATCTCAAGCGGATCGTTAGGGTCTCTGAAGCGGTCGAGCACCTTAGCTTCCTCGTCCTTTGAACGGCGATACTTCTTGTATTCATCAGCCTTGTCGTCGTTTGTATCCATGACGATTGTCGAGCATTCTTCACCCAGGAGCTTATCCAATTCTGCTTTATACTTGAGGCAGCAAGGACGGTCGTAAACAACCACCTGCGCTTTGTATCCATTCGGACGAATCTTCTCAGTGAAGTGCTTTGCGATATGTGCGCAGACCTTATGAATACGCTTCTCGTTATACATGATGGCCTGCATATTAACGCGTTTAGAAAGCTCTGCCTTATCGGAATCCGGCAAGTCACGCGTCAGGATATCAAACTCGCGATCCATTGTATCTCTGTCCACACGGAGGTCCACCGGTACCGGCTCAAAGTTAAGAGGCAGAGTTGCATGGTCACGAATAGAATCCGAGAAGGAATACTTGCTCATGTATCCGCTGCGGTCCTCTGTTGCACCGAATGTCGCAAACGTATTCTTGTCCAGACGGTTAATAGGTGTACCTGTCATACCGAAGAAGAATGCGTTCGGCAGGGCCGTTCTCATCTTAATACCGAGATCGCCTTCCTGCGTTCTGTGGCACTCATCGACCATTACGATGATGTTGTCACGCGGGCTGAGCTCACCGGTAACTTCCTGGAAGCGGAAGATGGTCGTTATGATAATCTTACGGATATCCTGTCTCAGCATCGTCATAAGCTGCTCACGTGTCGATGCAGACTCCAGGTTTCCGACATCGGAAGAGTGGAACTGTGCAGTAATCTGCGACTCCAAATCCAAACGGTCGTCGACAATGATAACCGTAGGATTCTTAAGGTCAGGAAGCATACGAAGCTTCACTGCAGCAAACTCCATAAGGTAAGATTTACCTGAACCCTGGAAGTGCCAGATAAGACCCTTCTTCGGATAACCAGCACGCACACGCTCGATGATCATGTTCGCGCCTTCATACTGCTGGTAGCGGGCGATGACCTTATACTTACGATACTTGCTGTCAGTCGCATAAAGGGTAAAGAATTGGAACAGGTCCATGATCTTATACTTCGTGATCATGTCCTGCACACTCGTCTGTACTGCTGCCAAAGAGCCATCCGACTTATCATCCGTTGTATGCCAAGGACCGTACTTCGCAGCCGGCATGCAGACGGAACCATAACGATAGCATTTACCCTCGGTAGCGAAGTTAAATACGTTTGTTACAAACATTTGCGGAATGCTCTGTTCGTACTTGTTAATGTCCTGTGCTCCGTCCAACCATGTGATAGCTGCACGGACCGGTGTCTTAAGCTCACCGATAGCAAACGGGAAGCCATTCACCAGAAGAACGATGTCCAGACGTTTACCGCCTTCCTTCTTCGGATACACCCACTGATTCGTAACAACATACTGGTTCTGATCCAGCTTTCCATTGATTTCAGTTCCAAAAAAACTAATTGATACTTGCCTTCCATCCTTGCCATAAGGATAGGAATTTTTCTCAAATACCATCTGCTTAAATGCTTCATTTTGGGTCACAAGGTTCTGAGCATTTGTTGAGAGAAAGAGTGTGCGCAGCTTATAGATTATATCATCCGCCCTTGACTCGTCCTCCGCTATTTCCGGATTCAAGCGAATCAGTGACTCTCGCACCATAGACTCTACCATGACATCACCTTCGTCACGGTCAAGTTCATCTGCAGGAATATATTCCCAGCCGTTTTTCTTAAGCGTAGATATGATCATCTGCTCTGTAGTGTTGTCTTCGTTGAACATTTATTAGATCTCCTTTCCGGATAAACAGTATTCTGATAAATCCTTCTGTATTTTTTTTGTTGCTTGTATTTTTGCCTTCAAGTCAGCAATAGCTTTCTCCATAGCATCATATTTGTTACAAAGCTCTGTCTGTATTTCTGGAGGCGGAAGTAGAATTGGTAATGCTGCTAAGGTTCCTTTTGTCAATTTCAATCGACCACCACCTTGTTTAGTCAACACATCTTCGATATTTCTGTGGATAAAATAGTAATATAACCACCTAAGATTATTCTCGCCTTCCTGCGCTAATACATGTGCATGATTATTTACATTGAACTTTCCCTTTATAAAATGGGTCATGTCCCAATCCAAGTACTTAAGAAAATGGTCTCCATCCTCTCCTAACAGCACGTATTCGCCATCAAGCCTATACTCGCTTATATAGTCAAGAATTCCTGTTGGTCCCCAATATGGGTATGACCCCTTTATCTTGCTTCTCTCTGCTTGAGAAATCGGCTTTCGAAGATTATTACAGATCTTATATGCTTCACCGACTTTTCCCTCGGTAAAATCATAACCATTTTCCTCAAAGAACTCTCTTGATTGTGTTTTAGCATAGAAGGAGTTACGTAATTCGATTGCACTTTCTAAAGCCTTTTCTTCTGCTTGAATAGTATTTTCCGTTTGCCATAACGCTTCGCCATAATATTCCATTTCTGATTTGTCCGGAAGATTAAACGAATACTTTTTCAATATCTCCGGCGACAGTCGTTTTGACATCGTTCCGTCTGCGTATTTCTCAGCATAAGTCCAGAACGACTCCGTATTGAGCACAAACGGGAGAAAACGTGATGCAACATCATCTTTTGGTCTAAGAACTATGGTGTCTCCTGATGTTATACCATCAAAGTTAACAACAGACGCTCTATGTAAGTAGACATTTCTACGCGCTACCAAAATGTCTCCCTTTCTAAAAACTTTCGCTGCTGAAGCCAGGTTATCTGTAGGACCGTACTTTTTGATAACGACATCGCCCGGGATATAATGCTCTAACCCAACAAAACGATCAAACTCGCTATTTGAGGGATTGGCTTCTCTCACAGATATGATGTCGGCGCAGTTTTCAATAATATATTTATTCATGATTCACTCACCTTCACTTCTTGCAGTTCTTTCAGCAATTCATCATATGAATCCTGACTCGTAATCTTAGCATCTTGCCATTCGGATACTGTTTCATCAAAGTTGATGTTATCAACATAAGCGTCCTTGCCAGATCCGTCCGTCACATACAAAGCTATGCTTAATTTTGAATCATTTCTCTGAATATCCTCTATTGTAGCAATAGCAGAGAACCCTTTTTCTTCTCTGAAGTTCTTGTAGACATCACTTATTCTCCGTATGTTTTTCTCTTCAAGATAACTTTGAGCGTTAAGCCTAACGACTTCATCTCTGGCGTTTATAAAAAGCACACGCCCGCGTCTTTCGAACGGCTTATTCATACGCAGAATTACAATACATGCCTCCATCGGTGAGTTGAAAAAGAGATTCTTTCCAATACCAATAACACACTCAACAACATCACATTTTACAAGTTCTTTTCGCATATCCTGCTCTTCATTCCTAAACAGGATTCCGTGAGGAAACAATATCGCGGCTCTTCCGGTTTTAGGATCAAGACTTTTTATGATATGTTGAAAAAACGCAAAATCGGCACGACTCTGAGGAGGAGTTCCAAGGAAGTTTCTACCATATTTATCATGTGAAAATGCCTCTCTGTCCCACTGCTTAATAGAGTACGGAGGATTTGCTAATACCATTCCAAACGTCTTAAGATGCTCACGTTCTATAAATGCAGGGTTTTTTAGCGTATCATCGTTTACAATCTCGAAGTCTTCAACTCCATGAAGGAAAAGATTCATTCGTCCAATTGCTGAGGTAAGCGAGTTAATTTCCTGCCCGTATATTTTTGTGTTTCTCCACTCAAGCCCCTGTTTCTTCAAATAAGCAATTGAAGATATAAGCATTCCGGCACTTCCACAAGTCGGGTCATATATTGATTCTCCAGGGACCGGCTCAAGCATGTCTGTCATGAGATGGACTACTGTTCGATTCGTATAAAACTCCTGAGCAGTATGCCCACTGTCATCTGCAAACTTTTTGATTAAGAATTCATATCCCTCACCCAGTTCATCTTCTGGACAGTTTTCTATGGACAAAGTCAATGTGCTAAAATGCTCCAGTAAATCTTTGAGAAGTTTATCAGGTAATCTATTCTTATTCGTCCAAGAAGCATCGCCGAAAACACCCTGCAACTTTTCGGAGTTTGCCTTCTCAATCTTACGGAATGCCGTAACGATGGCCTTTCCGACGTCTTCAGAAACATTCCTGACATCATTCCAATGAGCTCCATCCGGAATCTGAAAATTATGGGTTTCTTCCCAAGTCGCTGCTTCCGGGCCGTTTTCTTTAACGGCCTTTACTGTCTCTTCTTCATAAACATCATTTATACGCTTAAAGAATAACAGCGGAAATATATATTGTTTGTATGCGCCTGCGTCGATATTTGTCCTCAAAAGAACTGCTGATCCCCACAAATATCGTTCAAGCTCATCTCTGCTTATTTTATTCATTGACAAATCCTCCTTGCTTCAAAAGAGTGTTGAGTCTGTCTTCCTCTGCAGCAGCAGCTTTATTAGCTTCAATAAAATTCTCAAGTGCCACATCGTAAGGAGTCAATTGAACGGCTGCTTTCTTTATGTACCTATTCACTGCCAGTGAATAGTCTGTTTCAATTATGTCCTGCTTTGTTACTACTGCAGCCTTTTCGTCAACATTTTTATATCCCTGATACAGATCAAATATCTGCTCAACATCATTCTTAGAAAGAACATTCTGAGCCCGCTTTGCTGTATATATACGAGAAGCATCTATAAGTAAAACTCTACCACGTCGTTCAAAGCTCTTTTCTTCCTTAAAAATCAATATGCACGCTGGCACAATCGCCCCGTAGAACAGATTGTTTACAAGAGAAATAACGCACTCCAGTTTGTCCGAATCAACCATCTTCTTACGTATTTCATATTCTCTATTGCCGCGAGTTAAAACACCTTGCGATAGAATAACTGCGCTCCTTCCAGTTTTATTTTTCATTGAGCTAACCATATGCTGAATCCATGCATAATCAGCATTACTATCTGTTGGACAGCCCCAAATATTTCTTCCATACAGGTCGCTTGAAAATTGTGCAGCTCCCCAGTTTTCAAGTGAGAACGGCGGATTTGCAATTACACAATCGAACGTCTGAAGCTTGCCACGGGACAGGTAATTAGGTGATATCAGCGTATCCCCTTGAGTCACCAGAAAGTCTCTTGCACCATGAAGGAACAAATTCATTCTTGCGATAGCTGATGTTGCAAGATTTTTCTCTTGTCCATATATCCTTCCGTATGTAAATTTATCATGATGCATATACCTAATTGCTTCTATAAGCATTCCTCCGGTACCGCAAGCCGGATCATAAACAGTCTCTTTAGGCTGAGGTGATAAAATTTTGATTAATAATCTCACTACCGGTCTTGGTGTATAGAATTCGCCGGCGTTCTTTTTCGACATATCGGCAAACTTTTTAATAAGGTATTCATAACTGTCGCCCATAATATCTGCCGAATAGTTCTTATTACCTACCTTTATCAGAGACATATGCTCTATAAGATTTTTCAGTCTCTCATCTGTTAGCTTGTTTTTGTCGGTCCATGTTGCATCGTCAAAACTGCTAAAAACACCTGATAGAGTATCCGGGTTCGCCTTCTCAATCCCAGTCATGGCCTTTACAATTGCTTTGCCCACATCTTGAGTTACTTCACGGACATCATTCCAATGGCATCCGTCAGGTATAACAAAAGAATGCATTTCCTCAGCTTCGGCATACTCTTTATCTCCGCCAGAAAAACTCAATGCTTCTTCATATTCTTCATCGTAAACATCCGAGATTCTCTTAAAAAACAAAATTGGTGTTACGTAGCTTTTATACTCATCCTGATTAATAGGGCCTCGTAATATATTGCATGCCTCGAATAAGTGATTAAATAACTGCTTACTTGTTGTCTCTTCAGGTTCCTCAAAATCCTCATCCTCATCTGCGGCTTGGGCTGCATCTTCAATGAGTGTTTCCCTATCAGCCCCTTCAACCTTTCTATCTGCTTTACGCTCAACCGGAACAACAACATCTCCGACCTTCTTCTCCATTACAGGCGGAAATTTATTCTCAAACGCTGTAAGTATCTGAAGAAGCTGCTTGTCAAGGAATGTGAGAGCATGTTTTCTGATCTCGGCTGGAACACCATAGTACGCCTCCGCAACACCACCGCAAATAGCGGCAAGCGTATCACTGTCACCACCGATAGAGATTGCGTTCCTGATTGCATCCTCGAAATCTGTCGATTCGAAGAACGCCATGAGTGCTTGCGGAACTGTATCCTGGCAGGTCTCATTGAACTTGTATGTGGCCCTGATTCCGTCCAGAGTGAAATTCATCGGGTAGTAGTTCTTAACGATATAATCCCTGATTTCCAGCAGGCTGCTTCCGGTCTTAGCCATATAAATAGCTACAGCCGTTGCCTCTGCACCCTTTATCCCTTCGGGATGGTTATGGGTTACTTCAGTGATCTTCTTGGCAATATCCTTAGCCTCTTCGATGCTGTTCGCAGCAAAGCCTGCTGCACTTACACGCATGGCAGCTCCGTTACCATAGCTGTTATAAGGTTTAGGATCGTCAGAGAACATCCATTTACGGAAACCTCCACCATATCCGCAATCCGGATAATTACGACCTACGGACTGCATGTATTCAACCGCATTCTTTCCCAGGTCGCTGTGGTCCGGTTTACTAACCAGGATCGCCTGTGCCAACGCCAGGGTCATAATACTGTCGTCGGTAGGGAAGCATTTATATGTAAGGAACTCGAAATCCTTACTCTTGTTATTATTCCATTCAAAGCGGGAACCAACAATATCCCCAATAATTGCTCCTAACATGTAACATCCTCCTCGCCATAAATAATGCATTCCGTATCATCAGATATATCGGGATCTCCACTTGAAGTAAGATAATTGTGCAATGAAACCGCAAAACCGTCTTGCTCATAATACAAATATTCCTTTGGATCCGAATCAAGTATATAGATAGCAGATAAATCCCAATCAGGATAATATTCATCCTCATCTTCGTCCTTAAGCAGCATAGTTCCAGACCTCATCTCTAAGCCAAGAGAAGGTATTTTTACAACATACCCATCTACAAGCATAAGGTTATTGTCCTCCTCCATAACCTTGATCTCATCAAAGTCATTGAGAAGCTCTTTATCCCTTAAGTCTTCTATCACACTTTCCAGTTCCTTTAGCGTTGTTTCAATTCTCATTGTTTTAAGGCTCCTTTTTATCTACCTTTATTGTTTTCCATGACCAAATGTGTATCCGAAAAAATCGACTTGGTTCTTCACTTGTAATATGCGATCAGCTGGTCGAGCGTCAGGTTAATATTTATTGCAGCAAGCACTTCTTTACGCTCGTTATATAACTTTGTTAAAACAGGCTTCTTGTCTTCGAGCCGTCCATAATGAAGAAGGTTGTGACAATAACTACAAAGCGATACGATATTTTCCATCACATCGAGGCTGGTTGTGAATTCCTTGTACTTGCTGATAGGTATCAGATGGTGCGGTTCTGTATAAGGCTTTCCGTTCTTTCTAGGGAATACCCTGTCAGCTGGGTCAACTTCACAACAGTATCTGGCCCTCTTAAGCGCATCTGCCGCTCTCTTCGGGATGCGCTTAGGTATCTCTCTGCCTGTTGAAGGAGAAGTGGTAACCTCCTGTGGCTCAACTTTTCCGGGCCATCCAGGAATCTCGTCCGCATCATCAGAATCTACAAAGTCGTTTATCTCTCCAACTTCAACGGGCTCATATTCTGAATCTGCTTCGCCGATAATCTCTGCCAGTGCTGCTTTCAGGTTTTTTAGAACCTCGTTATCCTTCTGAAGCTCAATCGCTTTATTCAGAAGGAAGATCGCCTGATCATCGGCAATGTGGCACATGTACTGCTGCTTTCCTGTTCCGTTAGTTGTAAATGCGCTGTTGGGATCATAATGATCCTTTAACCACTCCTTATAGTTTGTGGTTTTTACTGGCTCATCGAAATCATAGTATGTGGTATCTATACGGTAACCTTCATCAGCCCATATCACGGTTGTATCGGCATCAGAAAGCTCCGTAGGTTGATTTGCATCATAACAATCTTCCTGTGCCACGCTAATGGCCATAATCCGTCCGTTGAAATTGTGAAGGATGAAGTCACCCTTCTTAACCTCGGTCATTCTAGTATAACCAGCATTTTTACGACCAGCGCTATTCAACTGCGGTGACCACACATAGCCGCCGGTTCTTTCTTCGTTATATGTCTCTCCCTGAAATACGTAGAATACTGACATAGCTTCCTCCTTATACCGCACACTGTATCTGCTCATTGAAAAGCGCGGTTAGCTTCCTAGGCGTATACTGTCTGCTCTTCATGTGCTCCATCTGTTCCAAGCTCTGGTGAACTTTGATTCCGAATTCCTTATCAAGGAATGTTGATCTCATTAGTGCAGTTTTTTCAATCTCATCTTTAATCTCACGTCTGCGACGCCTGGCATCTTGCAGCATCCTCGATGTCTTAAGCATATCAGAGTCATTAAGCTCATTGAATTCTATGAAATGCAAAAGATCGCTTACTTCTTTGTCTACATCAGAAAGCATATTACTTAAGTTTACCTGGTATTCTCGCATGTGTGAGCTCATATAGCATAGCTTTGAAAGTGTAGCCTCCCAGTCATTTTTAAGGCCATCAAACAAGGTGGGTTTATCAACTTCATCGTATTCCGGTGCGTTGTAAGTGGATTCCGGTTCCGGTGCCGACAGAAGGTTCGCCTCCACCGTAGTATAAAAATGAGATTTCTTACCGCCCCCGATTCTTTTGTTAGCCTCCTGGATTGTGAAATAGCCTGCTTCATCGGGACATTTAACGGCCACGAGGTTTCCCTTCGCGCCGATCTTATAGTAATTACCCTGCATATCGACTATGTTATACATTTTTGTCATGGCCGCTTCTCCTTTCAAAATGTCTGTAATCTATTGAGTGTGTCTTGCCAACGCTTTTCTGCTTCGGATATGCTTTTTATATATTCGTCGTAGGACTCTTTGTATTCCTTAGCTACCCGCTCCTGTTCTTCAATTGGCGGGAAAGGAACCTCTAAAGAAGATAAGTCCTTGTGGCTAATATTCATCACTATCATTCCTTGCTGCAAGCTGCTTATTAAGCTATTACCTATTGGACTGTCTATGAATAGTTTTAAATAAGTACTGTTCATTTTCTTCTGGTCCGGTCGGATAACGATTACATTTGCAGAAGCGATACAGGGATAACTTTGTTCTTCAAATATCGCAGCCCTCAGAGCAGTTCCTCTGGCAGTCATAAGAACATCGCCATCTCGAAGAAGGTAATTCTGAACCTTTCTTTCTTCCTCATCGAGCTTATCGAGGGCATTATAGTCTACCTTGTATGCTCCTATATTGGAGATATTTACAACAGCTATACTCCCATTTTCGTCTTTCTTGGAAACAGCTTTCCCGCGAAAGATCTCTGCCACATCATCAAGTTTTATTTTCTTTATATCCGAGGTTTGATATCTCATAAGCTCTTCGTCCTGCTGAGCCAACAATTTATCAATATTCCAATCACCGATATCTTCGAGCTCCTCTTTCATAGCGAAAGAATCCTCTGCTATAGTCATTTCCTCAACCGGACCGCGCTTGGTTTTACGACCAACAGCTCTATACTTGCGGATAATAACATCCTCCGTGCGTCCTGTCGAAACTGAAATAAGATAAGTCTTTATTCCTGTATTTTGGAATATCCCGTCCGGGAGTTCAGCGATCATTTCTAACTTGTACATGTTAGTAACAAATGTTCTCAGGTCGCTGATACGGCCACCTGCATAAGTTATTCGAGCAGGAAGTACAATAAAAAGTTCTCCACTCGAGGACAAATGTAAGAGCAAGTTTTCAAAAGCTACCATATCAGTCTCTCGGCACATAAAATTCTTCTCATCTTCTGCCAAGTCTCTACCAGCAAATCCAGGAACTGCAAGCACTCTGTCATATTGTTCATCAAGAAAACCGTACTTGTAGATACTGGTTTCTTCAACTTTCACATTGTCGTAACATTCAAAAATCCGTCCGATCACCTTGGCGTACATCTGGTTTTGCGTAGTAATTGTAAAATCGCACTCAGGATGTGCGTCTACTGTCAGCTTCAGATTCGGAACAAACTTTTCGCCCTCAGCAATCAGTATCCTTTCTTTCTTCTTGATCTGTTCGCTCATAACTCTCATAAGGGAGGCAGGTGTCAGAATAGATCCAATTCTTCCAGACACAAGACACTGATGCAAAAGCATCTCCCAGTCAAGATTCTCGTTTATCTGAAGATACCTTTGATAAAAGTCATCCTCATTAGTAAATGGATTAGGCTCATGCATCTTGTCTGCAACTACAAGCATTGCGCGATAGGCTTCTGTTTTGCTTAGTTCTTCTCCTCTGTGTTCCGCTTTAGTTTCTGCCGCGAGTATTGCACCAGCAAATATCTGTTCTACGCTCATTTTGCCGCGAAGTCCATCAAAATATGCCCACATTCTATCCTCCATACTTGCACTCATTGTAATTGTCCTCTCTTTCCCGTGGTATGTTTATCTGTCATCTGTTCCTGTGTGAACTATCGCGCCGTCATATTCGGTACCTGTAAACTATATGTCGCCTGGTCCACACTGTTGTCATTTAAAAGAGCTCTTTTAGCTTTCTGAGCTTAATATACATCATTAAAATGTAAATGTCAATACCCATTTCATAAAATTTAGTATTTGAATACTAAATTATTTTCAAGGCATATATCTACGTAAAAAAAGAAGAGCTTTAAGCACAAGATGCGCATAAATGCTCTTCATTTGTGTACTATTTTCGTTTATAGGCTTAGTACCACACCCCTATCTTACCGATATTCCGAATTACACCTCGTTATCCTGAGTCATGGACTTTTTACGTTTAAGAACAATTAGCCACGTAACCACTCCTGCAGCAAGCAATCCAGCCAGACAACAAACAATTACAACCCAATTGTTTATGACAAGTTTGGCTAGCCATATGATCACATACAGTATAGCCCATACTGCAACAAAGAAAAACAGTTTTGCAAGCCACCACTTCTCATGCCCTAAAGGACCGCCATTAGTCGCCGAGTACGCCATTCTCCCCGCAATCATTTCGACTATGAATAGAATTAGCCATTCAATCAACGCATTATCAATTGGCAGCCCTAATGGACTCGTAATAATGCTAAACAACGACATACTCTGCCCCCCTTTCTTTGTTTTCGTTTTTACAGCCTATCCGAGTTTATACCTCTATATATAAATCATAACATTGGACAGTACCAGATAAAATAGAAAAAAATGCGAAATAGTATATCCTTACACGTCATGTGCAGAATAATATAGATGCTTATTTTTTGTGGAAAGGTTCATCTTATTATTCAGTAATAATCTCATCCAGTTTCGTGATAACGAGTTTGCCTCCGGAGCATTCAATCCTCATCCGAACTCCGGGCTCGAAACCGAGGTCTTCAAGCCACTGGCCTTGCAACCTTATCTGCGGAACTGTCCGGTATGATGAACGTCCCCAGTTATCTTTTGAAGGCACCGATGCCTCATATACTTTAACATTCCTATCCATATCGTTCTTCCTTTCCAGAAGGCTCATATTTGCCTTCTAACTTTCTGCATTAAAAAGTAATAATCCCTGCTTGAAAGCAGTCTTAAAATCGATTCTAAGAGCTTGGCAGGTATAATCATGTTCATAGTTTGACCGATGATGAAGATAATGATTGACCCTTGCTATCGTTAATAGGGTTTCAAAATCAAGAATATGCGTATCATGGTGGTAACCATACCCTTTGGCGCAATGACACAAATACTATCAGCGCCTTGAAAAGCCTTAGAATACGGCCTGAAATCAGTGCATAATCGTTAATTGGTATTATTTCAAACGTTTTGTTGTTCATCGACGCTACCAGCATGAACCCCGCCGGATATGTATACGACGCCGAAAGCCTCGAAATATGCACCTCTTTGTCCTCGAGCGGCTGTCTGAGCGCTTCGATCACTTCGCGCGAGAATTCCGGCAGCTCATCAAGGTA
>JAEEGL015958326.1_pt1 | contig 31180 bp, 19 predicted proteins | sample 9134231 | NCBI WGS metagenome assembly JAEEGL01 (sample SAMN16246548, study PRJNA631951) | gut metagenome | biome: gut microbiome; feature: rumen; material: fiber-attached | host: Bos | place: Iran: Karaj | collected 2018-10
AATGATAGATAACTTAAAAAATTTCATTGTCATTACCGGGCATTACGGCTGCGGTAAGACTAATTTCGCTATAAATCTCGCTTTTGATTTTGTAAAAAGCGGGAAAGAAGTCACTGTAGTAGATATGGATCTGATAAATCCGTATTTCAGGACATCGGATTTCAAGGGCATACTTGAGGAGAAGGGCATAGAGGTGATCACTCCGGTATTTGGCGCTACAAACCTTGATATTCCGTCACTTCCTGCAAGCATGTACTCTATTTTTGAAAAGAAGGACAGGGTAGTCATTGTCGATGTGGGCGGAGATGACGCCGGTTCCACGGTGCTCGGACGTTTCAGACCTCAGTTTGAGAATACCGATTATGACATGCTCTATGTGATCAACCGTTATCGCTCCATGAGTACAGATATGGATGAAGCTATAGAAGTGCTTGAAGAGATAAAGGCTGTTTCCGGGCTCAAGCCTTCAAAGCTTGTGAATAACTCCCATCTTATGTTTGAAACTACCGCTGAAGTACTTCGAAACGGTATGGATTTTGCGGATGATATTTCTAAGAAAACCGGGCTTCCGGTGTACTGCACAACAGTTAGACGCGACATATTTGACAGGGTCAAAAATAGTAATAATAACGATGCTGAATTTATTGAATTGTCAGATAAAATAACAAATCTATACCCTATTGACATATTTGTTAAGACAGTTTGGCAACAAAATAATACATTTATGGTGTAAAAATATCTTGCAAAAGCATATCGTGAGTGTTATAATTCACGATTGTGTGCTTCTGATCATGATGTACTTTGGGTGAGTATTCATATCGTAAACATCTGCAATGTGTAAGAATATTTATCAAAAAGACGTGGAGAGGACAGCTTTTCCACGTTTTTTATTGCATCTGTCAGGAGGGAATTTTCCCTCCTATATTTTTTTGAAGCATACAAAAAACTTTCAAAAGAGGAGACAAAAAATGGAAAAGAGGTTTAAGAAGCTCATTGCTTTGCTTACCATCAGTGTTATGATCTTAAGCCTTGCTGCCTGCAGCAAAGAAGAAAGCAAAGAGTCAACAACCCCCAGTGCTTCTACACCGGCTCCTACTCAGGAGACTAAAGAGGAGACAAAGCCTACTGAAGAAATAACCGAAGCACCCGAAGAGAATGAGGGCGAGGAGAACGGTAACGAAGAGAAGGGTAACGAGGGAGAAGAAGGTAACGGAACAGAAAATCCCGAAGGTAACGAAGGTCAGGAAGAAAATCCTGAAGGCAACGAAGGAAATGAAGGCCAGGAAGAAGGACAGAAGACAGCAACAGGTCTTAAGATGTCCGTAAACGGCGCAGACGGAAAGATGAGCATTGTTCGTCCCGAGAAGAAGAGTACACCCATGGGTGAAGAAAACACATGGACAATATTCGTATATCTTTGCGGAACAGACCTTGAAAGCAGCGGTCAGGGATCGGCATCAAGCGATGTAGACCAGATGCTTGCCGCAACAGGAAGTGACAATGTTAAGTTTGTATTCCAGACAGGCGGAACAAGCGCATGGAACAAGGAAGAGTTCAGTACAGAAAAGGCTCAGCGTTTTGTTGTACAGAACCAGACAATGACTAATGTAGAAGAACTTGAACTCAACAGCATGGGTAATCCCGATACATTTGCAGACTTCCTTAAGTGGGGTGTACAAAATTACCCCGCTGCAAAGATGGGCGTTGTTTTCTGGAACCATGGCGGCGGATCAATAACAGGTGCATGCTTCGACGAACTTAACGAGAGTGATTCACTCTCACTTCAGGAGATCAACACAGCACTTGCAAGCGTATATGAGACCATGACAGACCAGTTCGAGTTCATCGGATTTGACTGCTGTCTTATGGGAACTGCCGAAACAGCAAATATTGTTGCTTCTTATGCAAGATATTTCTACGGATCACAGGAATGCGAGCCCGGTTCAGGCTGGGATTACACAACCTACGGAACCGCTATGGCAGAGAATCCTGCTATAACAGGAGCAGAGCTTGGTCAGGTTATCACAGACAGCTTCTATGCTGAGTGTGAAGCAGGCGGCCAGGCAGAAGGCGCAACACTTACGGTTATCGATCTTTCCAAGTACGATGATTTCGTAGTAGCCTTCAACGATTATGCAAAGAACCTTTATGAAGCCGGAGAAAAGAATATGCCCGGTATCGTAAGAGGTATTACAAGTGCCGAAAGCTTTGGCGGAAACAACAAGGCTGAAGGTTACACCAACATGGTGGATTTAGGTTCGATCATTGCAAAATGTAGTGAGTTTGCAGATGGCACAGCAGTGCTTGAGGCTATGAAGAACTGTATCGTTTACAACAAGAATGGTTCTAACCATACTAATGCAAGCGGTATTTCAGTATATTATCCTCTGCATGTTGAGGGCTCAAGCGAGCTTAAGATATTTGCAGGCGTATGTATTAGCCCTTATTACCTTTCACTTGTTGACAGGGTTGCAAAGGGATTCACTGAGGGTGGATATACAAATACAGTGTTCTTTAACGAAGAAGGCAACTGGGAGAACAACGACGGTAAGGTAGAAAACGTTGAAGATTCATACTTCGAGGAACAGGCAGAAGAAGGCGAGGAAAGCAAAGAGAGCAAGCTTATAACATTTGAGACAGAGCCTGCATTTGATGCTGAGAACGGCTTCGGATTTAAGCTTGAAGAGAAGGCATTTGAGTACACAGCAGATGTTTCAGCTACAATCTATCTTGCAGCTGAAGAGGAAAGCTATATTGCGATCGGCGAGACTCTTGAGATCAATGCTGATTGGGAGACAGGTACTTTCTATGATGCATTTGACGGATCATGGCTTGCACTTCCCGATGGACAGACTCTTTCAACCTATATCGTAAGTAAAGATGAGAATAGTTCTGTTTACACCTCGCCCGTCCTTGTTAACGGAAAGAGAACAAATCTCCGTATCAGACAGGATGAAAACGGAGTTGCTATCGAAGGTGTTTGGGACGGTATCGGTGAAAACGGTGTTCCTTCACGTAATATCCGTGACCTCGCTGCAGGTGATGTTGTTGTTCCTCTGTACTATTTCTCAGATAAGGAAGAAACATCCCAGGGTAACGAATATACATTCGGTGAAGATGACCAGCTTACTTACGCAGAACTTCCCGCAGGAGATTACTACTACGGCTTTGACATTACCGACGTTTACGGTGATAAGTTAACAACCGAGTTCGCTATGTTCTCAATCGATGAGGAAGGCCAGATCACATTCGGTGACGGAGCCGAAGGTGAAGAAGGCGAAGAAGACGTACAGGAAGCTGAAGAAGGCAAAGAGGAATAATAATACTTGAGCTTTTATACTCAGTAACGGTGATGAGCCGTTACTGAGTTTTTTTTATGCAACAGTACAAGATTTTACTAGTTGATATAAAGATATTATAAGTAAGTTTGCTTGTTAAAAGTCAAACTATATGGTATACTTAAAAACAATAGTAAAAGACACTGGAGAGAGAACGTTACTTGTTTTTAGGAGGTACCACATGACGAAAATGAAACATATCTTAAAACGCAGCATGGCTTTTATGGTAGCACTCTTACTTGTACTGGGTGTTATAGCAAGCATTAAGCCTACCGAGGCTGAGGCTAAACGTAAATATCCGAGACCGGGAAAGCCCAAGGTTACGATCAAGGCGGGCGATTCACAATATGACGTAGTTATGACCATCGGCAAGACAAAAAAAGCTGAGGGTTATAATATCTATGTTAAAAAACCCGGATCTACGTCATATGTTTTGCTTAAAACCCTTGAGCAGGATGGGACACAGCAGAGAACCATAAATATCGTTGATTTTGACAAAGTAGGAACATACTATTTTAAGGTCAGGTCATATTACAAGACCGAAGGAAAGACCATTTCAAGCTTATACAGTAAGGTAAAGAAGTATAAGGTTACCGACGCTATGCTTGAATACCTTAAAGGACTTACTTCATCCGAGTATCCTTTAGAGTTTAAGGATAAAAATACTGTATATTTCGGACATTATCCGCATAGTGTACCGGAAGGTAGTATGTCAAAACAGAAAGTTTATGATTATTACGAGGATTACATGCATGACCGAGATGCATGGGCGGGCACCAAAACAACATCGGATCCCGATGGTTCATGGGATCGTATCCAGTGGATCATACTTGATGAACGCGAGGACTCTTACCTGCTTATGAGCAAGGATGTACTTGATGTTGTGCAAATGGCAGGCAAAAGAGCGTTATGTTATTATTCGACAATAGAGGATGACGAGATATATGATCTTTACAAATACGAGGATGAAGATGTAGAAGATGGAGCCATACTTACATGGGAGGATACAAAGTTAAGGAAGTGGCTTAACAATGAATTCCTTGAATATGCATTTACGCCTGAGGAGAGAAATTATCTCTATCAGATGCAGGTTGATGCATGCGGGAAGGAAGAAGGAACATGTAACGATTATGTTACCATACCAAGCAGTGACAATCTTGAATTGTACATGAAGCCGAAGAAAACCGGTGAATATGCTTTTGACCTTATAGCAAAGGGAACAAGTTTTGCAACGTATTCCCAATATTCGGAAGAAGTCGGACCTTATCGTAATATAAGCTATTGCGATGATACTAACGGATACAGAGTTCTCAGAAGAATATATCATAGTGGCGGCTCTTCAACAAAGATAGGTTATAACTGGTCCGGCTCGAAGCTTGACAGAGAAACATACGAAAGTCTCGGCTGCCCTGAGGAGCTTCTCGGCAAAAATACAGTAAGCTACTGGTTGAGGGATGTGGATCTCAGCAAGCATGACGAACTGGTAAATAAGGGTGATGATTATTCACTTTACTGTGCACGTTACGGCATTTATAAAATAGTAACATTTGACGGCAGATATAGGTCATTATACCAGCATAACTTATTATTGAGTGATGATCCCATTGCTAAAGAAGGAAATATCTCATTATTCTATGACGCTTACTGGGGAACAGGTATGAGCGGTATACGTCCGATCATTCTTGTTGCAAAGGACAAGGTTGATGCGGTTATAGCTAACAGCGGTCGCGGAGGCGTTATAGGATCTACAGGAAAGAAATACGGCGGCAATAAAAACGGTACGGACAATGACGGCAAGGATAAGGATTATCCGCCGGAGGAGTATACTGTCGAATTCATGGCTCAGGGCGGTAAGGGCAGAATGAATCCCGTAAAGGTTACAGAAGGTCCGTATACAATTCCGGAATGTGCTTATACAAAGGAGAATCATATATTTGTCGGATGGGAGCTTGGAGGCGTTGAGCTTTTGAATCCCGGTGATACAATTAATGTAAATTCAAATATTGTACTGTTTGCTAAGTGGGAGAAGAAAAAAATAGAGTATGCAAGTGCAACCTATGTATATTTCGGGTATTACGAGCAGGACGGAAACACCGCAAACGGTAAGGAGCCGATCGAATGGATTGTGCTCGAAGACAAGGGTGATACACTTGTCCTTATGAGTCAGGATATAATCTATGCCAACATCTTTTACGAGAATTACCAGATCGGAGATGAGATCACATGGGACAAGAGTTATATTCGTCAATTGCTTAACAGCGAATTCTTAAATGATGCTTTTTCAAGTGATGAGCAGCAAAGTATCATTAGCAGGAAATGGGAAACAGAGAATTGTCCGAACGAAAAGAATCCAAGGTCTGGCGGAAAAACCGTGACCGATAAGGTGTCGATCTTAAGTCGTGAGGAGGTTCTTAAGTATTTCACAGGCGAGGGAATTTACGATGCCGGAGATCGTATTTACAGCTACAGACTGCTTGCAAAGCCTTCCCAAGCTGTAGAAAATTCACCTTCAAAAATAACTAAACTTCAGACATACACATTCCCCGGTTACGATAAGAGCGCTTACAGATCGTACGGATATTCGGATGAGATACTTAATGATAGCTTCAGCGCATGGTGGTTACGTACTCCCGGAAGTTCAAAAAACAGTATGTTGTATGTATCAAGCAGTGGCCAACTTAATATGATCGGAACCATTGCGGATTATAAGAATTCCTCTCCAAACGGCGTACGTCCGGTTATAGAAGTTAACGCAAAAGCCGTATCAAATGCAAAGAACGTTAACAGAATGGATACCGTATCGGACACAAAGGATTCAGGCAAGAAGGATTCGGATACTAAAGATACGAGTACCAAGGATACCGGTTCAAAGGATAACAATACAAAGGATACGGACAAAAAAGACAACAGTTCCAAAAGCACAGGAACCAAAACAGGTACTGTAAGTTTCGGACATTATGAGCAGGACGGGAACAAGAAGAACGGTAAAGAGGCAATCGAATGGATAATCCTTGAAGATAAAGGCGATACACTGGTGCTTATGAGCAAGGATATACTTGATCATAAAACTCTTGAGGATTATACAGACGGTCAGACAAACTATACATGGGCAAACAGCTCGATAAGGAAATGGCTGAACAACGATTTCTTGAAGGCTGCGTTTTCCGATTCAGAGGCTGAAAAAATCAAAAAAAGAACATGGTCGGCTGATTTGAGTCCCGAAAGTACAAAAGGAAGCGCTTTGGGAAAAGACGTTAAGGACAAGGTTTCAATCTTAAGCTATGAAGAGGTATTGAAATACTTTAAGGGCGATGATATGAAATTCGTTAAGACACAAGTATATTGCCCTCGTCTTGTTTCAGCTCCTTCAGCTGCCATAGCAGCATCTGACAGTAATAAGAATGGACTTGCTACTTTTGCTATCTCATTAGTTGGAAAAAAACAATATCAGGAACTCGGATACTCCGATGATATCATAAACAGCTATTACAGTGAATGGTGGCTTCGTACTTCGAACTATAAAGGTAACCGGTTGCTTTCCGTTTCATCACACGGAAATATATATGAATACGGGACACCTTACAAGGATGAATTTTATAAGGATAAGGGAATCCGTCCGGTTATCGAAGTATCGGCAAGTGTATTCTCGTAAAAAATGAAACACCTCATCCGGCACTTCGTGCCACCTTCACCTTAAAGGAGAAGGCTATGAAATAGTAAAGGAGAACTTATATGAACAGGATGAAGATTTCTTTGAAAAGGTTTTTAGCTTTCGGAGTTTCTTTTATGCTTATATGCGGTTTACTCTCAAGTCTTAACATTACGCAGGCAGAAGCCAAATCGAAGATTAAAAGACCCGGTAAACCTGTTATCTCAGTAACTAAAGGCGACAGTGCAACTGATGTTGTACTTACTATCTCAAAAACAGAAAAAGCCGAAGGATTCGTAGTATATGTAAAAAAGCCAGGTTCAAAGAAATATGAGAAGATCAAAACTCTTAAAAAGGACGGAACCGAAAAAAGAACTTTGTCTATAGACGGCCTTGACAAGCAGGGAACGTACTATTTTAAGGTAAGATCATATTACAAGTCGGGAAAATCGACTGTATACAGCCTTTATAGCAAAGTTAAGAAGTATAAGGTTACTGATGCAATTACCGAAAATCTTAAAAACCTTAACAGCGGTGAATACCCTGTATATTTTACTGACAGACAGACTGTATTTTTCGGACATTATCCTTACAATGTTACCGAGTCTTCCATGGTTAAAACCAAAGTATACGATTACTACGAAGACTATATGCATGACAGGGATGCATGGGCAGGAAGAAAAACCGAAGTTGATCCCAACGGAAAATTGGACCGTATAGAATGGGAAATAATCGATGAACGTGAAGATTCATATCTTCTTATGAGTAAATATGTTATCGATGTCGTTCCTATGGCCGGTAAGGCATCTCTTTGCTATTTTACAACAATTGAGGATGATGAAAATTATTCCCTTTACGATGACGAACAGGCAGCTATAGATGATGGAAAGATTCTTACCTGGGAAGATACCAATTTAAGGAAATGGTTAAACAAGGAATTTATTGAGTATGCATTTACATCCGATGAGAGAAATTATCTTCTTCAGATGCAGGTTGACGCATGCGGTGAAAACGAGGGCACATGTAATGACTATGTGACAATTCCCAGCAGCGATAATCTTTTAAAATATCGCAACCCTAAGAATTCCGGTAAATATTACTGGGATCTGATCGCATACGGAACTCCTTTTTCTACTTATTCCCAGAAGAGTGAAGAAGTCGGTCCCAATCGCGGTAATATATGTGATGAAACATATGGATACAGGGTACTCAGAAGAATATATCACAGCAACGGATCTTCTACAAAGTATGGATATGACTGGTCGGGTGATAAACTTGATAAAGCAACTTATGAAAGTCTAGGATGTCCTTCAGATCTTTTGGATAGAAAAACCGTAAGTTACTGGTTAAGAGATGTTGATCTTTCAAAGCATGACGAGCTTTATAATACGAATGCATCATTTGCTGACCCCTATTATTATGACGCCCGTTATACAATATATAAGGTTGTATCCTATGATGGAAGAATAACAAGCCTGCGTTCTTTAAGTCTCTTGAATTACTCTAATTCCGATAGTTTGAGGAATGAAGGCAATTTATCGCTTGTATATGATGGTGGTTACGGAACAGGAATGAGCGGCGTTCGTCCTATCATTCTTGTTGCAAAAGACAAAATCGATGCCATTATCACTTCTTCGGGCCGTGGCGGCACAATTGGTTCCACCGGAAAGAGATACGGCGGAAACGGTTCTAATGGAAACGGTTCCGGAAATAATAATCAGAAAGAAGATGAAAAATATACTGTAGAATTTATGCCTAACGGCGGAACGGGAACAATGAAGCCCGAAACTGTAAAGAAAGGCACCTACAAACTTCCTAAATGCAAATTCAAAAAGAACGGATATGAATTTATCGGCTGGCAGGTAGGTGGTGGCGAGACTTTGCAGCCCGGTGATACAATAAATGTTGAAGCAAATGTTGTACTGTTTGCCCAGTGGAAGGAAAAAGTTAAACTTAGTTCCGCTTATGTATATTTTGGACATTACGAACAGGATGGTAATAAATCTAACGGTAAGGAACCGATTGAATGGATGGTTCTTGAAGACAAGGGAGATACACTTGTTCTCATGAGTAAGGATATCCTTGTTCACAGAGTATTAAATGAAGATTACAGTTATGATGCTCCTGTTACATGGGAAAATTGCGAAACAAGAAAATGGCTTAATAAAACTTTCTTAAAAGATGCATTTACTGAAGCTGAAAGAGAAAGTATTAAAAACAGGAAATGGGAATCGGACGATAATCCTAATCCTGCATGGCCAAGATCCGGTGGCGAAGATGTAAAGGATAAGGTTTCGATACTCAGTCTGGAAGAAGTAAAGAAATACTTTGCAGGAGAAGGTTTTACACAGAAGAACAATCTTGAATGCTATAATTGGAAGCTTTGCGCACTGCCTTCAAATGCAATAGCTAAGTCGGATAAGAATAAGGAAGGCTTGATACTTGAAGGATTCATCTACTTCTCACGTGAATTCTACCAGGAAATCGGGTATCCTGAGGATGTTTTAAGCGGAAAATACAGTGGATGGTGGCTCCGTTCACCCGGCACCGGTGACGAATTTATGCTTTATGTTTCCCCTCAGGGCGGCATAGACGCCAGCGGTTCAGAATGCACTACCAGACTTCAGTTAACATACGGCTTACGTCCGGTTATCGAAGTTTCAACAAGCGCCGTATCAGAAGCTAAGAACGTTAAAAAATAATTAGGACGGGAATTGTTTCCTGTCTTGGAGGAAAATCATCATGAAAAAGAATGTTGCAAGCAGGATACTGATTGCTTTGATGATCGTTATCATGGTATTTCCCAACACCGATATTCCGGTCCTCGCCAGCGGGGGCCGGAGTTCTGGCGTTATGGGAATCTATGATGCCGGATCATCGGAACCCACGCTTGTCAGAGGTGTAACAGAGCCTTCATACATCGACAAGTACGGAAACATATATCTTTCAATAACAAATGAAGAGTTTTTTGATGCAGGTTATGAATACGGAGATATAGTAAAGGTCAAGATTCTCGGAAAAAAATTCAGTCTTCCGGTTGTGAGTTCATATTCGGATGTTGATTCGGGAAAGCTTGCTCTTATTGTGAGTGAAGACAAACAATATCTCCGGCTTGCCTTAAATATGGGCAGCTTTGCCACAGAATACGGCTTGGCGACCAAGACTGTGTCGGAGGATGGAACATTTGAATGGAATTTTCCCGAAGGTACATCGGAACCGGTTAAGGTATCTGTTTGGCTTAAAAAGAAGGGCGGTTACGCCGATGAGTATTTAATAAGACAGATTAAATCATCCGACATAAGGGACGAATATCCCGATCTGTTAGACGAGGAATTTGCCAATTTCCGACAGGTAAATACAACGGGTATGGGATTGGGTATACTTTATCGTACTTCATCGCCCATAGATCCGTCCATTAATCGTAATAAGTATGCCGACAATGCCATAAAAGAAGCTGGAGTTAACGTAATATTAAATCTTACCGATACGCAGGATTCCGTAAAAGAATATGAAGGATATTCCGAGACATATTATTCTACAGTTAAAACTTTTGAGATCCCGTTAAGCATGGATTATAAATCAGAAGAATTTGAAAATATGCTTGCCGAGGGACTTCGCTTCATGGTTGAAAATCCCGGTATCTATGCAATCCATTGTAAAGAAGGAAAGGATCGTGCCGGTTTTGTGTCAGCAATCCTTGAATGCCTTATGGGTGCGGAATATTTTGAGGTTGTAGATGATTATATGCTTTCATTTTACAATTATTACGGTTTAAAGAAAGATGATCCGGCTTATGAAGCTATAATAAACGGGAATTTTGAAAAGACCTTGAAGAGTGCTTTTACATTCTCAAAGAAAGACAAGAAAAAAGACCTGAGCACACGCAATCTTGCTAAATGTGCTGTAAAATACCTGAAAAAGATCGGGCTTTCAAGTGCCGAGATAAAGAAATTAAAGAAAAATCTTTCCCAAAGTGTTGATTTTATCGACAAAAATGTAAATGTAAAAACGGGTGGGGAAAATGTGGACTCGCTTAAGCTTAGATTTTACAGTGATGAGCCCAATATACCTTATATAGGAATAAAAAGCTTCTATGAATTTTTAGGGTTTGATCATTCATATAGTACAGATGAGCTTGGAAGAACCGTAATTACAAATAAAAACAGGATAGAGGCTGTTTTTGATACCGGAGCAGGAACAATTTCTTCGGATAACTGGGAATTCTTTAATAGATATGATCCGTCTTCCGCTGTATCTTATTGCCGGTTTGGCAGGGAAGTGGTTTCGGACTATAAAGAAACGGGAAAGACAGCTGTATTCGATCTTGGAAAATACGGGTTAAAAATGATCCCGGATGAAAATGATATTTATATATCTCTGTCTCTTGCTTCGAATTTAAGGAGCGAACCGACCGGAGGTACGTTGGGGTGGAACGGAAGATATGTTTTCGCGGACTTCATAGGTGAAATAAACCATTTAAGGGAGTTAAGCGATTCCCTTACCATAAAGAAAATGTTTGTAAGTAAAGAACGTCCAAAAGATATCGCAGATGAGACCTTTAAGGAGCTTTGCTTTATATTTGACAATTTATACGGTCATCCAAGTGTTGCATTATTGGCCGAAGATATAAAGGAAAAAGGTTTCTACACGGCTTTACTCGAGTATAGTGATGAAACAAGGGCCATACTTGCAGGATTGCAATCGACAGATACGGCAGAATACTATCAGGCATTGAATAAATTGTTTTTTGTATATCTGGATGATAACGGACATACTGTTCCGACTGACGTATCCGATTCGATATTCTATAAAATTATAGCGCTTGTTGATAATACCGATGCAGCCGAATTAAAGAAACTACTTATGAATGCCGGTTTCAATAAAACCATATCAATGTATCGTATTCTTTTGTCTGAAGGTAGTTCGTTATGGGGGAAAAACTATTATCTTGAATATGATAATACAGCCTTCATAAGACTTGTAAGCTTTACATATGATGAAGATGGATGGAAAAAATACTTCCTCGAAGGAGGTGAGCTTCCGCAGGATCCTGTCGGCGTAACTGTAGCGGGACTTAAGAAAGCGTCCGCAAATCCTAAAATAGAGAATATTGTTTTTGATCTTACGGCAAATTCCGGTGGGAATACGGATATTTTGGGATTTATCACAGGTATTACCACAGGTAATAATATAATAAACGGTTATAATGAGATCAATGATTGGACACCTCTGCGCATAGTTGAAGCAGACTTCAATCTTGACGGCGTATTTGACGATAAAGATAAAATATATGACCGTTTTAATTACGGAGTATTAACCACGAAAGCAGCTTTTTCATGTGGAAATGAGTTCCCGATGATGATGCAGGAGGCAGGTGCTGTATTGATAGGCGAGCCCAGCGGCGGCGGATCTTGTAACGTATTGGGCATGGTTCAGCCTGACGGAACTGTGTTTTCTATGAGCAGCTCATATTGCATTTCAGCTCATGAGGGTGTTGAGGACGCTGAAAATGGTTGTAATATAGATGTCCCGATCGAACCTAAGCTGACTATTAAAGCTGACGGAAGCATAATTTATGATTACTCAGCATATTACGACCTCGAAAATCTTGATAGGATCATGGATGAATGGTTCGCAAAATAAAAAATTAAAAAACTTCTTGTATTTTTATAAAAGAAATGTTATAATAATGATTTAGTATCAGGTTTTAAAGATGATATATGGTCTGATTATTGTTTTGAAAATTATGAGGATTTAAGATTAAGGAGGTTTGAAGATGGGAAAGATCACTATTAACGAATCGCTCTGTAAGGGCTGTGAGATGTGTGTTAATGCATGTCCCCTGCACCTGCTTGAGTTAGATAAGTCCAGACTTAATGTCAAGGGTTATCATCCCGCACATATGACAGATCCCGCAAAGTGCTCGGGCTGCAAGTCATGTGCAACTATGTGTCCTGATGTATGTATCACGGTAGAGCGTGACTGAGATATCAGATAGATGTGACAAAGAAAAACGTCCACATCGTCACCTAAGTAAAGTCGGCAAGCCTTCTCCTTGAGGAGAAGGTGGCACGAAGTGCCGGATGAGGTGAAGTGTTAAAGTTTAAAGATTACACCTCATCAGTCAGCTTCGCTGACAGCTTCCCCTCAAGGGGAAGCCTTAGATTACATCATATATGAATAAAATAATCATAGGAGAAAAATCATGTCAGAGAAAGTTTTAATGAAAGGAAATGAGGCACTTGGCGAGGCTGCTATCCAGGCAGGCTGCCGTCATTTCTTCGGATATCCGATCACGCCTCAGACAGAGCTTTCCGCATACCTGTCAAAGAAGATGCCCAAAGTTGGCGGAACCTTCTTACAGGCAGAGTCGGAGATTGCAGCTATTAACATGGTACTCGGCGCAGCCGGTTCGGGCGTTCGTGCCATGACATCTTCAAGTTCACCCGGAATAAGCCTTAAGTCAGAGGGCGTAAGCTATATTGCAGGTTCGGATGTTCCCGCAGTCATCATCAACGTTCAGCGTGGCGGCCCCGGTCTTGGCTCAATCCAGCCTTCACAGGCAGATTATTGGCAGGCAACAAAGGCTTTGGGACACGGTGACTTCCAGCTTTTCGTACTTGCTCCTTCAACAGTACAGGAGATGGCTGATTTCGTTGCTCTTGCATTTGAGACAGCTGAGAAATACAGAATGCCCGCAATGATCCTTTCAGACGGTATGCTTGGACAGATGATGGAGCCCGTTGTATTCCCCGATTCTACAGAGGTACATGAGGGAGATAAGTCATGGGCTGCATCAGGACATAAGAATCAGAGAAAGCACAATGTAGTTAACTCTCTTTATATAGAAGCTAAGGACTTAGAGCAGAAGGTAGTTGAACGTTATCAGCGTTATGAGCTCGTTAAGGCTAATGAACAGCGTTCGGAGAGCTACTTAACAGAGGATGCCGATATCGTTGTAGTTGCATTCGGCGCTTCTTCACGTGTATCAAGGTCTGCAGTTAATGCAGCTAGGGCAAAAGGTATCAAGGCAGGTTTATTCAGACCCATCACATTATGGCCTTACCCTGTAGACGCATTGGAGAAGACTATCGGTACAGCTAAGAAGTATCTTGTTGTTGAGATGAACATGGGTCAGATGATCGAGGATGTTAAGCTTGCCGTTAACGGCAGAAAGCCTGTTGAATTCTTTGGACGTACAGGCGGTATCATCCCTACACCTGCAGAAGTTCTCGCACAGATCGAAGCTTTGGCTAAATAAGAAAGGAGAGTATAAAAATGGCAGTAGTATTTGAAAAACCCCATGCATTGGCAGACATCCCCTTTCATTATTGTCCCGGCTGTACGCATGGTATAGTACACAGACTTGTCGCAGAAGCAATCGACGAATTGGGCGTTGAAGGAAATGCAGTTGGTATTGCTTCTGTTGGTTGTTCGGTATTCAGTTATAACTATTTCAATTGTGATATGATCCAGGCTCCTCACGGACGTGCACAGGCAGTTGCTACAGGCGTTAAGCGTGCTCATCCCGAGAACGTGGTATTTACATACCAGGGCGACGGTGACCTTGCAGCTATCGGTACCTGTGAGACCGTACATGCAGCTACCCGTGGTGAGAACATCACAGTTATCTTTATCAATAACGCAATCTACGGTATGACCGGCGGACAGATGGCTCCTACATCTCTTCCCGGACAGATCACTCAGACAACACCTTACGGCCGTGATGTAAAGACTGCAGGTTATCCCATCAGGATGTGCGAGATGCTTTCAACTCTTGACGGAGTTGCTCTTGCACAGCGTGTAACCGTAGATAACGTAAAGCATGTAAATGAAGCTAAGAAGGCTATCAAGAAGGCATTCCAGAACCAGATCGACGGCCTCGGCTATTCCATAATCGAAGTTGTTTCAACATGTCCTACCAACTGGGGTCTTTCTCCTAAGGCAGCTGTTGAATGGCTTCAGAACAATATGCTTCCTTACTATCCTTTAGGCGTTTATAAGGATAAGACAGCAGAAGGAGGTACAAAATAATGGCTAATACTATGAATGTCCTTCTTGCAGGATTCGGCGGACAGGGTATCCTTTTCACCGGCAAGGTTATGGTATACGGAGCACTTACCGAGGGTAAGGAGCTCAGCTGGCTTCCTTCATACGGTCCCGAGATGCGTGGAGGTACATGTAACTGTTCAGTGGTTATAAGTGATGAAGCTATCGGCTCACCCCTTGTTACAAACCCTGATGTACTCATCGCAATGAACCGTCCTTCACTTGAAAAGTTCGTAAACAGCGTAGTACCCGGCGGCACAATCCTTGTAGACAGCTCAACAGTTGATATCAAGGTAGAGAGAACAGACGTTACCGTTTACTATGTACCTGCAACAACTCTTGCAGATAAGAACGGTCTTAAAGGACTTGCAAACATGATCCTTCTCGGAAAGCTTTACAAGGAGATGAAGTTCATCTCCAAGGAGTCACTTGACAAAGGTCTTTCAAAGTGCATTCCTCCCAAGAAGGCAGATATGCTCGGACTTAACCAGAAAGCTCTTGAAATCGGTATGGAGCAGTAATATTTTTCTTGAAGAATTTCCCCGTTTCGTGTATTATAGAAGCGGGGATTTTTGATTTATATTTATTGCAGAAATTATGTGTCATTCTGAGCGAAGCGAAGAATCTTACAAAGGAGGAGAAGCATGTTTTTTGGATATAATCGGGGTGGACGGAATTCTTTAACAGTTAAAGTCAGAAGAATGGTATGGGCTTTTACTTTGGTTTTGGCTCTTGCTGCCTGCATGCTGTCTGTTTTGGGGACAAATGTGCCTGCTTTTGCCGGAAACAACGAAGGCGGTGAGGCGAATTCCAGTGGAGATACAGTGCTTGGTTCTGATGTCTTAAGTATAAATGTAAACACTGCAATTTCGCCGATAGTTTATTATGCCGGTAAGCCGTGGTATGTCATAGCTTATGACGGAACGGGAAACGGTGTGGATTCCGGCAGCGGCGGTGTAACTTCAAATTCCGGTGAAGACTATGATAAATGTGCCATGCCGGGGATCATAACATTGTTTTCCAAAATAAATTTATCCGGTATAATTGCTTATAACTATTTAAATACGCACAGCTGTAATTATTCCGGATCAAAGATTGAAGAACATATAAAAAAAATATATGGTAATGATACAAATTCCAATGAAGAACATATATTTACAATTGCAGAACGGAAAGCCATAAAGCAAAGGATATTAAAAGGCGGAAGCAATGTATATAATCCCGATAATCTAAATAACGGGTATAATCCTGACTGGATAATGGATAGTAATTCGGAAGGTGTTGGCATTAACGTACCGGCTTATCTCTGGCCTTTGTCAGTAAAAGAAGCAGAAGACCTGCCGGACACAAGCATAAAGTATGATGGACAAACTTGGTGGTGGTTACGTACTCCAGGTATATTAAACTACCAAGCTGCCTATGTAGATGGCATTAGATGCGAAGTAAATCGAACCGGCGACCAAGTTATTACCGAAGATGGTTTTTATGTTCGTCCTGCTTTCTACCTTGATATGGAATCCGTAATCTTTACATCCAAGATCACCGGTACCGATAATGAATACAAATTGACTCTTAAAGATACAGATATGGTAGCTGCTGTTACTTTAGGTGCAAAAGCTGAAAAATCCGGAAATACAATAACTGTACCATATACAATAAGCGGTTCGAATGCGGGAAATGCTTCACAGATTTCAATACTTATTACGGACAAGCCTTATAATGAAACAGGTGCGAAAATAATTGACCATAAGGCACTTACCTTGGAGAACGGGTCGACACATCTTTCTGGTGTCGGAACTTATATAATTTCGGATGAAGTAAAGGCTAAATTTACCGGTGATTGTCATTTATATATCATGGCTGAAAATATATATGATATTGACGATGATTCAACAGAAGTCGATGAAAGAAAGCTTACGAACTACGCAAGTATTCCCTGCGAAATTCATGTACATAAATTTGATTTTTCCGCAGGAACCGATGAAAATGATAAGAATACTGTAACAGCTGAATGTAAAAATGATAAGTGTGACATAAAAGATAATAAGCTTACACTTACCATTACCAAACCGGAGCTTGCTATATATGGTGGAACGGAAAGCCCCAAGGCAAGCTTATCCTGCAGCGGAGAGACAATTTCAGGGTCGGGTGAGTCCACAGTACGTTCCGAAATAAAGGATATAGAAACATTTAATAACATAACAGGACTTTCTGTAAGCGGGGAAGATATAACTTACGTGGGCATAAACGGGACCGAATATGAAAGTTCAAATACTGCGCCCGTAAACGCCGGAAATTACAGGGCAAGCATAACTATAAATTTACCCGGTACAACCGCAGGCTCCAATTCCGGGAATGAGAATGAAAGCAGTTCAAATAACAATAAGATAACAGCATATATCGATTATGAGATTGCAAGTAATGAAATCACTCCGGTTATTGAGCTGACTCCGAGTTCATATGTTTATGACGGAAATGATAAAACGCCGTCGGTTACCGTTAAATACGAAGGTAATACGATATCCGATTCGGAATATACTGTCAGCTATTCAAATAATATAAACGCCGGAACTGCAACAGTTACGATATCCGATAAGGATGGTGGGAATTATAAGGTTAACGGAAGTAAAACCTTTATTATAGAACAGGCTGATACGACAATTCCTAATAATATAAAAAAAGAAATTAATGCAGGTTATACAATAAAAGTATCGACAAAACTCTCAAATATAAAACTTCCCGAAGGCTGTTCTTGGGAAGAAGGGGATCAATATGTGGGTGGTACAGCAGGACAGAAGATCTTTATGGCAAAATATACGCCCGAAGATTCGGTAAATTACAAGACTGTAACAGGTATATCTGTAAAAGTTAATGTAATCAAAGAAAATCACAATAAAGAATTAAATATACGATCAGAGTATACTCCTCCCGTCACTCCTTCCGAGCCCGAGCCTGTTGAATCCGAGTTTGGTACTAAGACAGAGACATTATATGATGTTGACGGATCGATTACAAACATTACTACCACCAAGACTGAGGACGGTACGGTTACGGTAACAAAAGAAACCACATACCCCGACGGTACAGTCCTTGATGAATACCGTAAAGAATATGCAAGCGGCGTTATAGTTTCCGAAGAAGTAAAGAAGACTCCGGACGGTACGGTTACAACCCATAAATACCGTAAGGAGAGAAACGGAGCGGAAACAGAAACAGATATTGTTGAAAAGAAGGACGTCTACAGGGACTTTAAGGAAGTAATAAAGGATAAGAACGGGAAGGTTAAGCAGACAACGACCGAAAAGCTTGGTTTTGACAATAAAGGAACACAAACCACCGAGAAAACCATAGAAAAAGCTAACGGATATTATTACAACTGCAAAACTTCAGCCTATAAATCCGGCAAGGTTGTCATCGAAGAAAAGACAGTTACAAAGAACAAAACCGTTAAGCTTATTAAAGAAACTCACAAGGCTGACGGTTCGGTAACAAAAAACAGCTTTGTTACCACGGCAAAGGGAAAAGCAACAATAAAGAACAGCGTGAAAAATGCCGATAAATCGGAGACTGTAAAGCTGTACAGCGTAAAGGCGGACGGAACACTGAAGCTGGAAAGTTATGTAACGAGTAAGACGAAGATTAGAGTACCTGAAAAAGTTACGTTTGACGGCGTTACATACGAGGTAAATACCATAGCAAAAAAGGCATTTGCCGGTGATGAAAACCTCGAAAAGGTCACAATTGGCAAGAATATTTCAATCATCGGTACCGGTGCATTCTCGGGTACTGCAAATTTAAAGACAGTTGTGATAGAAGGCGGCAACATCACAAAAATCTCACCGGATGCATTTAAAGATATAGACCCGGATGCAAGCTTTATTATAAAAGCCGATAAGACTGCTTTTAAGAAGCTTGTAAAAAGGATCAAGAAATCGGGTGTGTCCGAGAATGCAAATTTCGTAAATAAATAAAACAAAGAGGATTTGATCATGGCTTCTACAAAAATAACAGGAGCGGAATTAACTATCAGGATATTATTGGAGCAGGGAGTGAACACCGTGTTCGGCTATCCGGGCGGGCAGGTGCTTGATCTTTATGAGAGCCTGTACAAGCATCGTAAAGAAATAAAACATGTTCTTACGGCTCATGAACAGGGTGCTGCACATGCGGCAGACGGTTATGCGAGAGCTACAGGGAAAACCGGAGTTGTAATAGCAACTTCAGGTCCCGGCGCCACCAATCTGGTTACGGGTATAGCAGCTGCATATATGGATTCTATACCCCTGGTGGCCATAACCGGCAACGTTCCGACATCACAGATAGGTACGGACAGCTTTCAGGAGGTAGATATAACAGGCATTACCATGCCTATAACTAAGCACAATTTCTTTGTGGATTCGGCAGATAAGCTTGCCGAGACCTTAAGAAATGCTTTCAGACTTGCAATTTCCGGCAGACCGGGTCCTGTATTGGTTGATATACCGAAGGATATCCAGGAGGCAATGTGCAGGTATGAAGAGGCAGCACCCATTGTAAAGGATGAACCTTTTGCAGCAAAAGAAATAAGGATAGAAGAAGCTTCAGATGTTATATCTGCTTCAAAAAAACCGTTCATATATTTCGGCGGAGGTATTGTTTCTTCAGGTGCGGAAAAGGAATTGCTCGAGCTTAGCGATCTGCTTGACGCGCCCATGGGATGTTCTATGATGGGACTTTCATGCATTTCTACGGATCATCCGAGATTCTTGGGTATGCAGGGCATGCACGGACATTACGCAAGTACCATGTCCATGAACAAGGCCGATGTGATAATAGCGCTCGGAGTACGTTTTAATGACCGTTCGACAAATGACAGGTTCAAATTTGAAACAAATGCGAAGCTTGTGCACATTGATGCGGACGGTTCAGAGATAGAGAAAAACGTGAGCACTTACTGCGGACTGCGCGGAGATCTGAAAGAAACCTTAAAGCTCCTGATTCCTTTGGTAAAGGCTAAGCTTTTAGAAAAGAATAAAGAAAAAAACAGTGCCGGTAACGGTTACAAAAACGCAAACAGCGAGGCCTGGTGGAAAACAATCGAAAGATTCCGTAGGGAAGAGCTTAAGATGACGGAGAAAATCGATCCGGAAAGCTTTAATCCATATAATATTTATAAGCTTTTGAACAGCTTTAAAAATGTAAACACCCCTGTTGCTACCGACGTCGGTCAGCATCAGGTCTGGGCTGCCCAGTATTTAAGCTTTGGCAAAAAAAGGAGGTTCATATCAAATTGCGGATTGGGTGCCATGGGATACGGTCTCGGAGCAGCCATAGGGGCTTCCATAGGAACGGGTGAGAAGATACTTCTTATCACGGGTGACGGAAGCTTCGGAATGAACTTAAACGAGCTTGCCACGGCTGTTACATATAAAATACCGGTTGTCATAGTTATTATAAACAATAAAACATTGGGCATGGTAAGACAGTACCAGACGCTTTTCTATAAAAAGCATTATTCGGCAACAGACCTTGACAGAAAAACGGATTTTATCGCACTTGCCAAGGCCTTCGGAGCTGACGGCACAGAAGCGGATTCACTTGAGTCCTTAAAGAAAGCGCTTCAGCTTGGATTTAACGCAAAGGGACCGTTTTTGATCAACTGCTCTGTGGATAAGGAAGAGCTTGTAATGCCGATGTTCAGACCGGGAGGAAATACCGAGGATATAATACTCGGATGATAAATATCGGTTGACAAAATGCTCATTTGAAAATATAATGAAAGTAAAGATTCAAACCATTGTTTGGATCATGTAAAATAAAAGGAGGAATGTATAATGAGGTATTCAATCGAGGGTAGTCCGTTACCCGTAGTTATCTGTGAGCTTAATTCAGGCGAGACAATGATAACTGAAAAAGGAGCTATGTCATGGATGTCTCCCAATATGAAGATGGAGACTGTCGGAGGCGGAATCGGCAAGATGTTCGGACGTGCATTTTCGGGGGAATCAATGTTCCAGAACCGCTATACCGCTGAGGGTGATGGCATGATCGCATTTGCATCCAGTATGCCCGGTGAGATCAGAGCTTTTGAGATAGGACCCGGAAAAGAAATGATCTGTCAGAAATCAGCATTCTTAGCTTCAACATCAGGCGTAGAGCTTTCTGTATTCTTCAACAAGAAGGTAGGAGCAGGCTTCTTCGGCGGAGAAGGCTTCATCATGCAGAAGCTTTCGGGAAACGGTGTCGTTTTCGTAGAACTTGACGGATATATAAAGGAATATGATCTTCAGCCCGGTCAGAAGATGGTAGTTGATACCGGTTATGTTGCAGCAATGGAGCCGAGCGTACAGATCGATATACAGACTGTTGCAGGTTTAAAGAACAAGCTGTTCGGTGGAGAAGGATTCTTTAACACCGTTCTTACAGGCCCCGGAAAGATCTGGCTTCAGTCCATGCCTGTTTCTGCACTTGCAGGATCAATCCTTCCTTTCATTCCTAAGGCATGATCATAAGGATATAAGCAGATCGCTTAAGTGTTCACGGGCATATTCCAGGAATATATGGAATGCGAACTCCTTCTGCTTTTCGTAAGGAAGGTTCATGATAAGTGAAAGAGGATAAAAGTTTTCTTCGGATTCAAAGCTTTCCCTGTAACGGATATCCGTTACTTTTAAGCCGTCACCAAGCGTGAGCTTTAGGTTGTAATAGCTTTTGGGGATGTGGATGAAGATACCGCCGGATACGCAGTAAGCTGTCTGAGGCGTAGCTTTTTTCCTTGATGAGGAGGGCGTGAATTCCGCTACAGACTTGTGTATCGCTGTTTCTTCCAAAGGGAAATAGTAATAGTCACGATAGTTTGTATAAAAGCCTTTGAGCACCTTATCAAAGATATTCAGATCTATCTTTATAACAGAAGATTGGAGATTATCAGTATCGAATTTATATTCGATACTGATTTTTTCTTTTTGCGTATAATCTGAGATTATGTTGATGTCAAACCTGCCGGAAACGATGTTGAAAAGAAGTCCGAGTCGCGTCATATACATAACGGCAAGAAGACTGTCGGCATTTGATGAAAGCAGGTCCTGAAGATAGTAGGTGTTATCGGACATTTCTATATGTGCAAGGTCGTCATCAAGGTCTTTTCTGATATATCCTGATATAAAGCCGTCGGCGTTATGTAAGGAAACACTTTCCGAAAGCATTTTGAGCTTGTTTTCAGCCAGATGCCTTACGTAAAAATGACATACGTTTTCGCCGCTTACCTTTTGAGTGAGGCGTTGTCCTACAAGCTTTTGAAGATAGTCCTGCTTCGTGGATACAAGCCCTATTGCAGGCTTTAATATTTTAATATAGTCATATAGATCTGCAGATTTTTCCCTGACCCGGTTTAATCCGGATGTCAAAGCTTCTGTATCGACGACTGATGAAAGGATTTTATCTCCGTCCTTTTCGAATATGCCTATTCTTCCTGCAATATACGGAATATCAAAGCTGTCTCCCTTGTAGGATACAATCTTGTCAAAGTTATCGCAAAATTTGAAAAAACTTTTCAGCATATCGGGTTCTTCTGTTATATCCTCAGAGAAGAACTGTTTTATCATTAGCTTTCCTTCTTTTAAGTAAGCGGTACCTATAAGGAAAACACAGCCGTTCGCAGCCTCAAAGGAGGTTGTGGCTATGTCATATACAATTACCTTTGAGGCCGGCGTATCCGTAAAAAGTGTGGAAGACATCATTTTAAAAAGTTCGGCCCTGTCTGATTCGTATTCATATATTCTCATAAAACGGTTTATAGCCTTTCATTTGATCGTTAATTAAAAAAAGAATTATTTTGTCATCCTGAGCGTCAGCGAAGGATCTTATTGCTTTGAAGAACAAAGATTCTTCGCTTCGCTCAGAATGACATTTTTTTTAATTATACCAATAATTATACGCTATGTAAATACTTTAGATTCTTAACAATGTCTAAATACTCTTTTATGCTTGATTTTATATATGAAATGTAGTAAAATTATATGTTATGAAAGAAAACAAACATAAGCTGAAAAGAAAAGGATATATTAAGACATATGTGAGCGGTTTCATTCGTGCGTTTGTTATCGCCCTTCTTCTTTTGATGCAATTCGGTATCATATTTCTTTTATCGTATTACCTGTTCTTCGGTGTTTATGTTTACTTCATATTGGAAATCGTGAGCGTATTTGTGGTTGTAGGGCTGGTAAACAAGAGGACAAATGCTTCCTTTAAGATAGGCTGGCTTGTGATAATAACTCTTGTACCGCTTGCCGGACTTGTCATGTACCTGCAATGGGGCGCAAACAGGAGCAACCGTATAAAGAGGAGAAATCTTTCATATATACGCTACGGAGAGAAATTCTTGAAATTCGATCCGAAGGTTTTAGAGGATTACATAGAAACATACAAGTGCAGGTCAAATGCGGTCACATACCTTGAAAGCTGTAATTGTCCGCTTTACGGAAAGAATAGTTTTAAATACTTCTCCTACGGCGAGGATGCATTTGAAGCAATCATTGAAGATCTCGAAAAAGCCGAGAAGTTTATATTCATAGATTTCTTTATCGTGGCCGACGGCATATTATTGAACAGGATAAAGACGATATTGCTGGAAAAAGTGAAGAAAGGCGTCGAGATAAAATTCCTTTACGATGATTACGGCTCTATGTTCCGTACCAGCAAGCAGTTCTGGCAGGAGCTAAGGAATGCCGGGATAGAGACAGAAGAGTTCAATCCTATTGGAAAGTATATTGACAAGCTTTATCTTAACTACAGAAGCCATCAAAAAATCGTTGTCATTGACGGCAGGGTCGGTTATACCGGCGGGTTCAATCTTGCGGATGAATATGTAAATGCGGTTGAACGTTTCGGTGTATGGAAGGATACCGGTGTAAGGATAGAGGGTGACGGTGTTTTCGGTCTGACCGCTGCGTTCCTGCAGATGTGGACCATGACCACCGAAAAGCTTATAGAGGATTATAACATTTACAGGTATGTTCCGGAGGAGAAGTCGGATAAAACGTATAATGTTGAAATCGAAGATTCCGAAGATTCCGAAGAATCCCAGGAATCAGTCAAGCATGACGGTTTCTGCCAGATAGTAACCGACGGTCCGGCAAACAATCCGGAAAATCCCATATCGGATACGATATTACAGCTTATATACAGCTCCACGGATCATATTTACATAACCACGCCTTATCTGGTGCTTGACGATGATATCATGGAAGCTTTTGCAATATCTGCCAAGCGCGGTACCGATGTAAGGATCATCACACCGGGTATACCCGACAAGAAGACGATAAACCAGCTTACAAAATACAGCTACGGTTACCTGCTTGAAAACGGAGTAAGGATCTACGAATATACGCCCGGCTTCATGCACGCAAAGACCATACTTACGGATGAATGTGCCCTTGTCGGAACGATAAACTTGGATTTCCGGAGCCTGTACATCCATTACGAGTGCGGTGCGCTGATGTGGGATAAGAGCTTGAACGAAAGCATAATGGAAGATTTTGACGAGATGTTTAAGGTGAGCCGTGAGATAACACTCGAGGAATGGAAAAAGAGGCCGTTCATTATCAAGGTGATCCAGAATTTCCTGAGTTTGTTCTCGAGCCTGGTGTGAATACTCTTGTGAAAGTATCAAGTTTTTTACAGAAATGTGAGGGTTTTATGAAGAAAAGATATTCAGAGCTTTGTACCTGTAAGCATTGCGGGAAAAGCTACGAAGGACGTAAGAATACCTATACATGTGATGACTGCAAGGATATAGATCAGATGATTTTTACTCAGATAAGGGTATATCTGAAGAAATTTCCCAACAGCAATGCCGTTCAGATTGCTGAGGCTCTAGGTATAAGCGCAAATCTTGTATTAAAGTACATAGATGAAGGAAGGCTGTGCTTCGGAAGGGGCACATTCAAGAAATTGTAAGATTAAGCTTAACATACTGTTCAAGTAAATAAGGGGAAGGCTAAAGTAAAAAGAACGGAGAAAACCATGATTTCATATTTGAGAGGAAAATATCTTGACAGGACTGATGAGGGAAACATCATAATCGATGTTAACGGTATCGGGTTTGAGGTAAACGTTACGGCTGAAGTCCTCGGCAGGATAGAACATAATGCAGGCGAAGAAACCGAGCTTTATACTTACATGCAGGTAAAAGAGGACGGTATGTCGCTGTTCGGTTTTACAAGCCTGGAGGAGATTTCGGTATTTAAGAAGATAATCGGTGTAAGCGGTATCGGACCCAAGGGTGCTATGAGCATTCTTTCCACAATGTCGAGAGAACAGCTTATCCTGGCGGTCATCGAAGAAAACAGCGATATCATAGCAAAAGCACCGGGTATCGGAAAAAAGACGGCTGCCAAGCTTGTCCTGGAGCTTAAGGATAAGTTTAAGCTTGAGGATGCATTAAGTTCAGGAGCATCATTTAAGACTACGGATGTTGTGCAGGCACAAAACGACAGCTCCATTGTCAAGGATGCGATCGCCGCACTTGTCGCTCTCGGGTATTCGGCAGCGGAAAGTACGAAGGCAGTAAGATCTGTCGAGCTTACCGAGGGTATGACCGTTGATACGCTGCTGAGTATGAGTCTTAAAAATTTCTGATACAGAGGTAATTTAAATTGGCTAAAAGAATGATAACTACCGAGTTCACCGTGGAAGACAGTGCTGTCGAAGGTACTTTGAGGCCGCAGCTCTTAAAGGACTATATTGGTCAGGGCAAGGTAAAGGAAAATCTGAAAATATATATCGATGCGGCAAAGCAGAGAAATGAGGCACTGGATCATGTACTGCTTTTCGGACCTCCCGGTCTTGGAAAGACTACGCTTGCAGGTATCATTGCAAATGAAATGGGTGTTAACATAAAGACCACGACCGGTCCTGCCATAGAAAAAGCGGGAGATATGGCGGCCATTCTTAACGGGCTTAAAGAGGGAGATGTGCTTTTTATCGATGAGATCCATAGGCTTAACCGTCAGGTTGAGGAGCTTCTTTACCCGGCAATGGAGGATTTCTGCATAGATATCGTCATAGGACGCGGAGCCGCCGCAAAGTCAATAAGGCTTGAGCTTCCGAAGTTCACTCTTGTCGGAGCGACAACAAGGGCGGGCATGCTCACAGCCCCCTTAAGAGACAGGTTCGGAGTTGTAAGCCGTCTGGAGTTTTATACGATAGCCGAGCTGCAGGACATTATCACAAGGTCAGCTTCGGTACTTAATGTGGAGATTGACCCCGAGGGTGCCGTAGAACTTGCAAGACGTTCGAGAGGTACACCGAGACTTGCGAACAGGTTCTTAAAGAGAATGAGGGATTTCGCCCAGGTCAAGTATGACGGAAAGATAACCTTAGAGGTTGCAAATTACGCTCTTGATCTTATGGAGGTGGATAAGCTCGGTCTTGACAATATCGACAGGGCGATACTGAACACCATGATCAACAAGTTTGACGGCGGTCCGGTAGGCATAGAGGCCATAGCAACAACCATAGGTGAGGATGCCGGCACGGTAGAGGATGTTTACGAGCCGTATCTTGTACAGTCCGGACTCATTGCAAGGACTCCCAGAGGAAGGATAGTTACCAAAGAGGGCTATCTGCATTTCGGACTCGACAAGCCCGAAAAGAAATAAGAGAAAAATTTAAAGGATTTATTATGTACGATTTAAGCGAATTAAGAAAACAGATTGATGATGTGGATGCCAATCTGATCACGATATTACTGAAAAGGTTTGAAATTACCTCAAAGATTGGTGAATATAAGGCAGAAAACGGTAAAGAGCTTTTCTGCGCAGACAGGGAAGAAGAAAAGATTTCCTGTATCAAAAAACTGCTGAGCGACCGGCCGGATATGCCGTATATCGCAGATATGTTCAGATGCGCAATGGATTTTTCAAAATATCAGCAGAGTGCAAATATCTACGGCACAAAGGACATTTACCTGATAGGTATGCCGGGCTGCGGGAAAAGTACAATAGGAAAGCTTCTTGCCGATAAGATGCAGCGTGAGTTCACAGATCTGGACGTACTATTCGGGAAGGTTTACAATATTGTTCCGGCTAAGATCATAGAAGAACAGGGCGAGGCAGCGTTCAGGGACAAGGAAACCGAGCTTTTAAAGAATGTCGCTTCAAAGGCTTTTGAGAAAAAGAAATGGGATACCAAGCGCGGCAGGATCATCTCTTGCGGCGGAGGGATCGTATGCAGAGAGGAAAACAGAGATATCCTTAAAAACGATTCTTTGGTAATATACGTGAAAAGGTCTCTTAAAGACCTGGCTGTTAACGGCAGGCCTTTATCGGAAAAGAACGGTATCGAGGCTCTTTTTGAGCAGAGAAAGGAAAAATATTCTTCATGGTGCGACATGGAGGTTGAAAACGCAGCTTCACCCGAGGTTTGCGTACAGGAGATATTAAAAAATATCATGGAACAAAACAGGAAGTAATCATTATCCGGTGATTTGGAGGACTATATGAACATTATCGTTGTAGGATGCGGTAAGCTTGGTGTTGCAATAGTTGAACAGCTTGTTGCCGAAGGACATACAATAACGGTTATCGACAGGAACAAGGACCGTCTCGGTTCACGTCTGGGCGGTCTTGATGTAATGACATATTGCGGTGACGGATGCAGTGCCGCAACATTGGATGGTGCAGGGATCGATCATGCAAATCTTTTCATAGCGGCTATGGATACGGATGAAACAAACCTGCTGAGCTGTGTTATCGCAAAAAAGAAGAGTAAAAGCAACTGCAGGACCATTGCAAGAGTCAGGAATCCCATCTACAGCATGGAAACGGGCTTTTTAAAGCAGGAACTCGATATAGATATGGTGATAAATCCGGAGCTTGCAACGGCTGATGAATTTGCCAGGATATTCAAATTCCCTTATGCATCTCAGATAGATACATTCCTTATCCAAAGAGCAGAGCTTGTACATTTTAAGGTAAAACCAGATTCGAAGCTCAACGATGTAATGCTTATGGATATCAAGACAAAGCATAATTGCAAGGTCCTTGTCAGTATGGTTGAACGGGGGGATGAGGTGTTTATCCCCAACGGACATTTTGTTCTAAAAGAAGGCGATATGGTCGGAGTAATGGGAAATCAGAAGGATATCTATTCCTTTTTCCAGAAATTCGGGCTTGGGACCAAAAAAGCTTCAAATGTCATTATCGTAGGCGGCGGAAAAACCGGCTATTATGTTGCAAGGATCCTGGATAATTCGGGCATAAGCACAAAGATCATCGAACTGAACAGGGAAAGATGTGATTTTCTTTCCGAAAATCTCCCGAACGTTGACGTTATATGCGGGGACGGTACAGCGAAGGATATCCTTATTGAGGAGGGCATACAGAATGCTGCAGGTCTTGCCGCTCTTACCGATATTGATGAAGAAAACATCCTTCTTTCACTTAATGCGAGATCAATCACGGATGTTAAAACAGCTACAAAGGTGAGCCGTACCAATTTTGAGGATGTTATAAGCCAGCTTAATCTGGATACCATTATTTTCCCGAACAGGATAGTTTCCGACAGGGTATTGCAGTTTGTTCGCTCATTGCAATATACCATGGGAAGTAATATCGAATCGTTCAGGAGACTCGGCGGCGGAAAGGTTGAGGCACTCGGTTTTAAGGTTACGGATTGTTCAAGCGTTACGGGAACAGCGCTTATGAATATGAAGCTTAAAGAAAATGTACTTATATGTATCATTTCCAGAAACGGAAAGAACATAATCCCTTCAGGTTCCGATACGATAGAGGTCGGAGACAGGGTTGTAATAGTTCATGCAAATGCGGATATTAAAAATATTGAGGACATCTTAGAATAAATTCGGAGGTAATGCTTCAGATTTCTGGAGCAGGATAGTATGAATTACGGAGTAGTTGCTTATATAATGGGGTGGATCCTTAAAGCGGAAGCCGCTTTTATGGTTCTTCCCTTTGTGGTAGGCTTGTTATATCGTGAATATAGTACATACAGTTATCTGATAACAGCGGGCATATGTCTTGTCTGCGGTCTGCTGCTGAACATAAAAAAGCCGAAAAAGGGCGGTCTTTTCCTTAAGGAAGGTTTCTTTGTCGTAGCTCTCGGCTGGATAATCATGTCGGTGTTCGGAGCAATACCTTTTGTGATCTCGGGAGATATCGAACGATTCATCGATGCTGTGTTTGAAACGGCTTCGGGCTTTTCCACAACAGGTTCGACTATACTTACGGATGTTGAAGCCATGAGCCATGCCGGACTGTTTTGGAGAAGCTTTACCCACCTTTTGGGCGGCATGGGCGTTTTCGTTTTCCTTTCGGCTCTGCTTCCTATGCTCGGCGGAAATCCCATCAACCTTATGAAGGCGGAGAGTACCGGTCCTTCCGTTGACAAGCTTGTACCGAGGATGAAGGATACCGTTAAGATCCTTTATTCCATATATCTTGCAATGGCAGCGACAGAATGCATTATCCTGCTTATTTGCGGGCTTGACCTTTTTGAAGCGTTATGTACTACTTTCGGAACGGTCGGTACCGGTGGTTTCGGTATTAGGAACGACAGCCTTGCGTCACTTTCTCCTGCTGTTCAGTGGGTTGTAACCATTTTCATGATACTCAGTGGCGTTAACTACAGCATGTATTTCCTGATCTTAAGAAAAAAATTTAAGCAGGCAGTAACGTTGGAAGAAGTCAGACTTTATTTGTTTATTATCGTACTCGCAGTAGTTGCGATATCCTTTAATATCAGTCATCTGTATCCTACAACCTCCGAAACCGTCAGACAGGCTTCTTTCCAGGTTGGTACGCTTATAACCTCAACCGGTTTCGCAACGGCCGATTTTGATCTGTGGCCGGAGTTTTCAAAGGCGGTACTTGTATTCTGTATGTTCATGGGAGCCTGTGCCGGAAGTACGGGCGGCGGTCTTAAGATGAGCAGGATACTTATCATGATCAAGAGCATGAAGAAGCAGATAACCACTCTTATCCATCCCCGTGCCGTTGTCAAGGTTAGGATGGACGGAAATGTTCTTGATGATGAAGTCGTTCATTCAACGATGGTTTATGTTTCAATATTCGTCTCAATTTTTGCGATTTCGACACTGATCGTCTCGCTTGACGGAAACGATTTTACGACAAATTTCACCGCAGTTCTTGCAACACTTAACAATATGGGACCCGGTCTTAATAAAGTCGGTCCTACATGCAATTTCAGTTTCTTCTCGGATCTGTCGAAGCTGACGCTGATTTTCGACATGCTCGCCGGACGTCTTGAGCTGCTGCCTCTGCTCCTTATCATGGCACCTAAGAGTTGGAGGAAGAATCTGTGATTACATTTTGATATTAGATGTCAAAATATTGATGACACGGTTTTATTTGAATTATATAATAAAATCATGGATTCTACTAATAATAATGTTACTGTATATTTTAAGTCGAAATAAAGGGATGTAGATAAAAGATGTCTGTTGGACTTAGTGTTAAGTATTATTGGTATCAGGTTGGAACTTCTGATTTTTTATATTCTTTCTTTTCTACTGTAGCTTATAATCTTGAAAATCAAAAATGGGGAAGCAGATTTCCCTATATAATGAATGAGTTTTATGAAGGTTATATAAAGAAAAATCATATAAAATTTGCATTGTCAGAATTAGATACCATAACCAAAGAACTTAGAAGATTTAGTTGTGATAAGATAATTTGGAGTTTTGAAGATTTATCGTTATCTCCACCTTGGGGAAACCGAATTAGTTCAGATATTACTGATTTATCAAATTATTTTGTTACAAGCGAGGGTGAAGATTTTTTAACAATCCTAAAACATGCCTTTGAAAAAGGTATTGAAACTAATAGTGATGTTCTGATAAAAAATCTGTGATTATACTTTAAATGTTAATTTATGACACAGCAATATCCTATGTTGCTACAAAATTATTTGATTTTTGCAAAAGGAGAGGAGCTCGCATATGATAAAAATACCCGAAGAAAAGAAGATAAGAGTTATCATAGATACCGACGCGGCTTGTGAGGCGGATGATCCGTTTGCAATCGTACAGGCGCTTCTTAGCCCTAAGCTTATAGTAAAGGGTATACTTGCTGAGCATTTCAATGAAAGCGGCTCCGTAAAAAAGAGCTATGATGAGATAAAAACT
>JAEEGL010604391.1_pt1 | contig 31179 bp, 29 predicted proteins | sample 9134231 | NCBI WGS metagenome assembly JAEEGL01 (sample SAMN16246548, study PRJNA631951) | gut metagenome | biome: gut microbiome; feature: rumen; material: fiber-attached | host: Bos | place: Iran: Karaj | collected 2018-10
AAGCGGAGTGGCTGGCGGTCGTCCGGCTGAGCGCTTGGAACTGAGGACCAGAAGGAGGATCATGCCGATCACGACCCCAATCAGGATGGACACACCCAGCACCACCTGAAAACGCATCACTCGGTCGGCCCGCTCCTCCTCGGTCTCGTCAGACTTCCGGCTACGGCGGGGCTCTTGTCTGCTTCGTCTCATGGTCAGCGGAAGATGTTGAGAATATCCGTCGGGTCAGCGCCGGAACCGTCCTCCCCGGGCTTCTCCCGCTTGTCCTCCTGATGGAAGGGCAGGTGCATCATGCGCTTATAGGCGGAGAGCAGCGCCTCCCGCTCCGGGGACCCTTCGGCGGTGCCGTCCAAGGCGGTCTTGACCTCCTTCTTCAGTTCCGCAAACTCCGGGGCCTCTTCCTGTCCCGGATAGGGGTACCGCTGATTCATCAGGGCGATCAGGCGGAAGATCTCCTCGTGCCGCGCCGCGGTCTCCGCTTCTGCCGTCTGCTTCTCCGCCGCAGCGGAGGCCGCTTTGGCCTTTTTGTTCAGGGCGTCCGCCGCCAGCCAGCCGATGCGGCGGGTGTACTCCTCCGCCCACCAGTGGGAAACGGGGTCCCCCACCGCCTGGGCGATCTGGGGGCCGAAAAGCTTGCCGTTACGCTGGATGCGCTCCTGATCGGTGGAGTAGTAAGCCCAGCCCTTCAGCATTTTCTCCGCCTCGTCCCGCGCTACGGGGCAGCCCAGGAGACCGCCGATCTTCCCGATCATTTCCGCCTGAGCGGCCTTCACTGCCGGAGTGCTCAGGGGGTCGTCCCCCTCCGCCCGCATGACCTCCGCGCAGGCGTGGGTGATCTCCGCCCGGATGCTGTTGCGGCTGTTCTCCGGCAGGCTGTACCAAACCGTGAGGGAGGGCAGGAAATCCCTGTACACCTTCCAACTGTTTTCCCAATTACTCATGTTCATCCCTCTTTCTTCGTTTTCTCCAGCGATGCCGGAGGGGCGCTTCGGCCCTTGGATGGTCTCAGTATAAAAGGGGGCATGGACAGAGGATGTCATTGGGAAAGAAATCGGATAAGTATTTTCTGATTTTTACGATGAACCGGGAACCGCTTTTTCAGCATTGCCTACCCCATGTAACTGGAGATGATCTCCCCGGTGTATCCGCTTTTTAAACTCTTCTCTCATCATTACTTTGCTTTCTTTTGATGTGAGGTCTTTGAGTTTACCAACCTTTACCGCCTTGCAAACTTCGATAAAGGCATTACCCATTGCCAGAGTAATAACTGCTGATGTGCCACCGGAAATGAGAGCGCCGCCAACAGTACCCACCCCAGGAATCAGCTTAAACAGGCTTCCTGCGACAGTTTTGCCGACCACGGTTGCTCCGCCAACGCCTAATGCGGACAGAACCAGAGCTTTAAGGCCATCTTTTTTCACATCAATCTGAAACACATGGCAGACCTTTGCCAACATAGCAACCTCAACCGCAATCATGGCAAACATGTCTGCAAATGGAAGAGGTATTGCGCCCGCCAGCCCGTTTCCGCCTGCTGATAAGGCAACCACATTTTGTGCCTTTTCAACCATCTCTTGAAGTTCAAGCTGCCCCAATTCCTGGCTGATGTTTTTCCCGTTGTCATCCATGATGTAACCTCCGTTCAATTCACAAAATAGTCGTCTATGTCCTTCTTTGTTCTAAGAATCTTTTCCGGGTCAACGCCCACCGTATCGGCCAGATTAACGCTCTGATAAAATGCAAGGTTTGCATCTTCATCCAAGAGGAACGCCATCATATTTCGGTAATGAGACAAATGTGCATCAAGGCGGGTGGTAAGCTCCACATACTCTTCGCCGAATCGTGTACAGGCTAGCTCAAACTCTTTCTGGCAGCCGATAATCGTGTTTCGTTCGCTTTCCTCACAGTATCCTTTTGCAATTTCAACCACAATTCTCCCTACTGCCGTTCCAATCAGAGGGCCAAGAAACGGAATGGGAATCATTACTTCTCCAACTAAAGCAGAGACAGAGCTAACCGCTGCATCCATACAAGCTGCCTCAGTAAGTGCAATGAACTCTTCTCGATCGATCGAACCCTTATGATAGGAATAGGCTAGCTCCGTTACACTAAGAACTGCGGTAACTAAACCCGAGGCAAGACTTGCCGGGACGGGGGTAAAATTTGTTAAGCCGTAGATTGCCGCACCACGAATTGCACCGGATACTGCGCCTTTTCCCGACTTAAGCCCCAGTTCTCTCCAGTCTTCTGCATTAAACTCGTCCAGTTTCTTTTCTCTGCGTAAGTGCACATATGTCATCAAGAAAGCTGTTGCGCTTTCTATGGCGGCGCTGACTGCCGTTACTTGCGCTGCTTCCACCCAAGATGGCTGGCTTTCAGCATAAGCAACGTTTTCTTTTGCTTCCGCCTCCGCTTTTTGCTGATTCTCTATCTGCTTGCTGGTGGCCTTAATAGCTTCCTTTTCCTTCTTCAGCGTATCGAACACTTTATCTCTTTGTACATCCGCATAACTCAGGTCAGAAGGGGTTATTTTGTCAAGTGGGATTTTTCCGTTTTTTACGAACTCTTGAACATACTTCCAGTTTTTCAGGCTTAATTCACCTGTTTTGCTAGGCAGCCGATTTGCTTCATATTCGCTCATATTCAGTAAGCGGATAAAAGTATCATAATGATCCTTCGGAATCATATACTTACCGCCCACTTTCAGCGCATCAGGATACTTCTGCAAGTGTCCCAGCAAAGAATAGAGCGAAAGGGGATCTTTCAATCCATTTGTTTTGTCTGTGATCTCATTGATAATCTTTGCAGATTGAGTAAACTTCATTTGAACAGGTATTTCAGCGCCTGTTTGCGGATCAATTAGCCTAAGGTCCCAGTCCTTGTTGTCGTTAATCCATTTCCATATTGCGTTTTTCCCTAAGATTTGCTGTCGGGCATTCCCGATTCCTGCCTGAGCTGGCTCTGCAATGAAACCATGTACTCCCTTACCACTGCCTCGATTAGTATCGATTATCTTTTTTATTTCATCCTCGGCTAATTGCAGTGATTTCAGCGCAGAGGCAAGATTTTGTTTCTGGCCTTTCGTTGCTTCATTCAATGCAATTTGAATCTCCCGCAGTTGATTGGCCAGGTTGCTTTTGCGGAGCTGATTCAAATAAGCTACCCAAGCGGCAATGCCCTGCTCTTCTACATCTTTAAACTCTTTTTTTTCACTCATCCCCGTCCTCCTCATCTTCCTCTATGGTAACGGTCATCTTTTTTGCCAAGGAGAGCGTTGTATTGACCAGAGTTCCAAGCCGATACTGCTCGCTCAAAGAAAGCTCGGCATAATCCTTATCCTTGCAATCCGACAGATTCTCAAGCTGGACCTTCACACTATTCAGCAACCGGCTTGTTTCATCCTTCAGATTCGTAATCTCCGCTGTCCGCAGGCGAAGTCGGTTTCGTTTTTGCATGATATCCTGTATCTCATTCACAGAATCATGCACGATTTTTTTGTTTTTGACGCTCATTTTTGCCAAGGAAGCTGCAGTAGAAGCTGTTCCGATAGCAATACCGATCGGTCCTGCAAGAGCAAGCAGAGCTTCTCCTTGTGCAAAGCCTGAACCAACGATTAGCCCTGGTGCCACTTTCCCGATGGTCGACCGTGCAATCCACCCCGCAGATGCCTTGTACGCAGCATAACCGGATAAATGGCTGATTGCTTTCCCCGTTGTAGCTTTTCCGAAAGCCGAAGCAATACTTAGTGCAGCTTTGGGAACGCCTGCTGCAAAGGCACCGCCCAAAGCTGCGCCTGCTGCAACACCAATTCCCGCTTCTGCCATGGCAGCAGCCTGTTCTTTCGCAAATTTTAGATTCTCTTGATACCCTTCTTTGCTTTTTTTGACCTCTTCTAGTTCTTCTCTCATTTCCTTGGGACTGTTGGCAATGCTGTTAATCAGTTCCTCAACATTGCTGATAACCTGATTGCTTTTTTCCCGAATCTCATATAAGTCTTCACAGGCTTGAGTCAGTTCACCCAAGGAATCATTATAATATGTAATGGCTTGTTCATAGATGGATTTGGCTTTCTTTACCGAACCGATGTAAAACACTCAACATTCTCCTTTCCATCATTCGAGGCTTCCTATTTAGCATGTTCAAATCACTAATCAGGATGGTTATTTCACAAAGAGCTTGCAATCTTATTGGAGTATTCTAAACTCATAGATTCCGAAACTCCTACCTGTTATTTCTATGTTTAGATTATTAACCTCCAACTCTTCGTCTCCGAAATACAGTTTATCACCGGTTTTAAATGGCATAGCATCCTCACCCTCGATCACAGATAGCCATTTGTAGTTTCCTGAATCATCAGCGTTGAGTTCGACTTTCCATGTCTTGATTTTTCTGGGTATACTGTCGATATCATCAATTTTGTACACAGTGCCCTTCATTATGCTCCTCCTTATACTTTGAAAACTATACTTTAGTATTTCAGTATTTCTAAACGGGTATTATTCTAGGTTATCATCCAATTCTAGCTTATCTTTATCGTTTTTTGCAATCACCGCGCTCATGTGTATCTCTCCTCTCTATTCTCGCCCCGGCTTTCTTTGCCGGAGCTTCTCTTCACCCAATCCCCCGTACCCGCTCCCCCTGGCTCCTCAGCCACATGTCGATCCCGTCACCGAAGACCTCTGCCTCGATGGTATAGGCTCCGTCCTGCTCGCTCAGGACCCGGGCGGTGGGGAGGCGGTCCAGCACGGCCTCCAGGGAGGGGCCGGTATAGACGAAGCGCACGGTGCGAAGTCTGCCGCCGAACATGAACTGCACCCGCTTCCGGAACTCCCCCTCCTCGAAGCGCTGGGCGTAGGGGACCCGGAAGCGCTCGTCCGTGACGGTCATCTCCCGGATGCGGTCGATGCGGTAGATGGTGGGGTTCAGGTCGTTGGGATTGTCGAAATGCTCCTTCCGGTCGATATCGTCGATAAAGGCAGTGAGGTAGAAGTAGTACTCCGACACCATGATCCCCACGGGCCGGACCCGCCGCCACACCAGCTCCCGCCCCTTGAGCCGCTCATACCCGATCTCCATGATCCGCTGCTCCCGGATGGCGGTGCCCAAGTCCCAGAGCATATCCACGAACTTCACCCCATGATGGGGCTCGATGTAATGGTATTCCTCGTTGCGGATCAGGGCGGTGACGGCCCTCTTGTTCTTCTCGGGAACGCAGCGGTCCACCAGCTTGTCCAGGATGGGCAGCATCTCCTCCTTCACCAGGCTGCGGCTCTCCAGGAGGATCTTGCACACCGCCAAAATCTCGCTGTTGGTGAGGATGCTGTTATCCGCGTCCTCCAGCAGATACCCGCCCCTGGCCCGGTCATAGACCACGGTTTTCCCGTGGCCCACCCCCAGGGTATTCTCCTGGTAAAAGGCCCGGAGGTCCTCGATATCCCGCTGGATCGTCCGCTCGTTCACCCCGAATTCCCGGGCACAGTCCGCCTTATCGATCATCTCTCCAGCGTTCAGCACAGTATACAAGGAGAGAATTCGGTCGTATTTCGACTTTTTCGCCATCACGATCATCCTTTCGGCTCAGGTATGATCCGATTATAACCCCAGGAATAGACAGCTTATGTCATTTATACCAGAAAATTTCGTCATTTTCCCTATCAATATCGCCAAATTATACGGCTTTAGCTTATTATAATACTGTGTCCCCGTAGTTACAATAAGAAATTGGAAATTACTGCGGGGGTGGGGCTATGGAACTGGACTACAGGGCGATCGGCAAGCGGATCAAAATCGCAAGGATACGTGCGGACCTGACCCAGGAGGCGCTGGCAGACCGGGTGAACCTCTCTCCCTCCCACATGAGCAACATTGAAACGGGGACCACACGGGTGAGCCTGACCACCATTGTGAACCTGGCCAACGCCCTGGGGGTGACGGTGGACGATCTGCTCTGCGATAACCTGGCCCACGCCCGGCCCCAGCTGGAACGGGATATCCAGGAGGCCCTGGCGGACTGCGACGAGGACGAGCTCCGGCTGGTGAAGGAAGTGAGCCGCTCCGTTCTGGTGGCGGTGCGCAGGAACAGGCGGTTTCAGGGGGAATGATCCCTGTTTGCACGAACCTCCGACCCGTGGCGGGCCGGAGGCTTTATTATTCTCTTCATATAGTTATCCCGCACCGGGCGGAGGGGGTGCCTGCAGTCCGTGTCGGGATTGTCTGAAATGATTGTCCGGGTGAAGCTTACAGTAACTCGCGGCTAACTTGTAACCACCCTCCCACTGTGGTATGCTGTGACTGGATTTCAGAGGTCTTCTGCACCATCCGCCCGCACATAAAAAGTACCCTTACCGGCTCCCTGCCGGAGGATGACACCTTCCTCTGTCAACTTTTTCAGCGCGGCCAGTGCTGACGACCTTCCGATGCTCGGACAGTTGGCAAGCACTTCCGCCCCGGTGAATTTTCCGACTTTTCCCTCCACATATTTCTTCACGATATCATATGCTGTGCTGGTGATCCCGCTCTTGTCCAGCAGCCCGACACGGTCTTCAAACTCCGTATAACAGGCGAGGATCACGGTCAGCATATATCGGATAAAGGGCGTGGGATCGTTTTGGCTCTCATGCCACCCGGCGTCGGCCATTTCCAAAGTATCGTAATAGCGATCCTTCGTCTTTTCGATCTGTTTTTCGATGCTGATATACTTCCCGACGCTGTACCCGTTTTTATAGAGAAGCAGCAGGGTAAGCAGACGGCTCATTCTGCCGTTGCCGTCGTTGAACGGATGGATGCAAAGGAAATCCACGATGAAGCAGGGGATCAGGATCAGAGAGTCGATACACTCTTTGGCCAGGGCCTGTTCATACGCCTGGCACAGCGAATCCATTGCCATCGGCGTTTCAAAGGGGGCAACCGGCGTAAATCGGGTAAAGCTGGTGCCGTCCGGCCTTGTCTCATTGATATAGTTCTGGACGTTTTTGAAGCTTCCACCATAGGCTGCACCGGCCCGGCGCAGCAGATCCCGATGGAGCTGCAAAATGTAGGAGGGCCGGATCGGAATATATTCATTGCTCTCGTGGATGGTATTCAGCACATCCCGATAGCCCAAAATCTCGTTTTCGTCCCGGTTCCTCGGCGTTGTTTTCTCCTCGAAGAGCTGTTTCATCCGGGTGCCGGTGGTGACGATGCCCTCTATTTTGTTCGATGCCTCCGTGCTTTGGATCTTTGCGATCTCCACCAGACGATCAAGCTCAACAGGCTTCTGGCGAACATACATATCCTGCCTGCCCTTGCATTCATGGATTTTTGCCACAACATTCAGAATGTCAGAGGGCCATGTGCGGTCCGCCAGCTTGCAATAATCAAAGACTCGCATGGAAAGCTCCTTTCGTCCAGCAGGTATTTCTTTCGTCCAATACTAATTCTGTTTGGACGAAAAGTCAATGCGTTGGATGAACTGATTACGGCATCAGGGCTTTTTAATTCAGTTACTATAGTTACCCACTTCCCTGCGGAGGGGGCGCCTGTGTCTCCTGCGTCGGTTTTCGGCGGATTTCCGAAAACGGATGTGCGAGAATCGCAGAGCATCAATAAAGCATCAAAACCGAATCCAGGGAGCGGGCAGAATCGCCGCAGCCCTTGAAACACGGGGGAGCGGATTGGACTGGATATTTCCCGTTCAGCCACTCCAAAACCGAGTGCCGAGGGTTCAAGTCCTTCTGCCCCTGCCAAAGCAAAATGCCGCCCATTCGGGCGGCGTTTTGCTTTGGTTGAGTAAAACCGCGTGAACCCGAGGCACTCGGAGAGTGCCGGGCGCGCGCCCCGAGCGCCGCCGGGGGCGGATGCAGCGAGGGGCGCGCGGCGCAGCGGTCGAAAAGCACAAGCGGGCCCCGCCCGCGCAGGGCTTTTCGGGCACCGCAAGAGGGCCGTTCAAGTCCTTCTGCCCCTGCCAAGAAAACGCCTGATTTCGTAAGAAATCAGGCGTTTTTCATACTTTATGGCGAGTTGACATGGACTGCCGTGAGCGTCATTCCGCCGCGCAGAGCGTCAATTTGTCCAATGTGTGACGCTATTTTTGAATGCTTCCGTTTGGTACAGCATCAAAAGAGCATCAGGGGGAGCGCTCGGCAAATTGGAAAGTTAGCAATACTAATTCTTCTCGTAATACACAATATCCATCTGATCATTAATCTTTTTGATTTGTCCGATTTGATGATACCCCATCTTCTCGTACAGATGCAGATTCCCTTTTTCCTGAAATATCGTATCCAGACTCCAGTTATCTGCCCCGTATATTTGTTCTACAGCCGCCATAGCTGCCTTCGCATATCCTTTGTTTCTGTATTCCTGCATGATCCAGATCGGAGAGATCCGCTTTCTACTCCCATCTTTTTTATCAACCACCCGGATGCCCCCAACGGGTTCACCGTCTGCGGTAATGAAATAGTAGGTCGTCCAGGACTGTTGGAATCTTGCCATGACTTTCTCGAAACTCTCGGCTGCCGGGCTTATATCGTAGTCCTGATACTTCTCCAAGAGGTCTGAAAAGGCTTTGACCTGCATCTCCCAGACAGTCTGCACATCTTCTTCTGTTGCGACTTTTAATATTATATTGCTCAACCTTATCTCCTCAACAAATTGTGGCTTGCCTGACTGCCAACAAGTATACCACCTTGCGTTGCGCCTGTCTATGGGCAACCGTTTCTTCTTTGATTACAGCAGCGCAATATTTGCGCCCTCTTACAGCTCGAACCCATCCGTGATCCCGTTCAGCCCAGCGGTATCCTTTTTCATATAAAACAGCTCTGTGATCTCCGAGGTAGAGTGGCCCAGGAATCTTTCCTTCCGGATGCATATATGGTATAGTCCTCCCATCCCATGAGGAGGTGCGCCATGGACCGCCGCTTCCCGGATTCCGCAGGAGAAAAAATCTGGACAGATTGGACGACACATCGCTTTTTTATTGTGTTTGTCGGCAAAATATGCTAATCTATCAGTATCATAAATGCATCGGTTTGTAGTATATGATCAATATGCGCTATTTCTCAAACCGAACCTGAGAGTAAGCAGGGCAAACAACCGGGATGCAGGAGAAAACTGCTGAACCCTGAACGCAAAGACAACGGAGGGAAGCCCAAATGAAATTCAAGGTTGCGCTATTGACCGCTGATCGGCTTTACGGCAACAGGCTTTTGCAGCGGTTTCAGGAGAAGTATTCTTCCGTCCTGGAGGTGTCGCAGTTTACCAGCGAGGAGAGCGCCCTGCGCTATCTGCGGGAGAACCGTACGGACATCCTGGTATATGAGGGCGTTCAGCTTTCGGAGCCGCTTCCCCGGGGGTGCGATGCCCTGTGGCTGACCGAAAACGGCAGTCGAACCTTGAAGGAAGAGCCGGAGCGCGGGTTTCTGAAATACCAGCGTGCTGAGGAGATCTATAAGGGCATATTGGGCAAGATGAATTCACCGGGGCCCACATCCAGCGGCGATCGTGCCACCGGCGTGATGGCCTTTTTCTCGCCCGTCGGGGGCTGCGGGACCTCCACGGCGGCGGTGGCAGCCGCGCTGCACTATGCGCGGAAAGGGAAGCAGGTGCTGTACCTGGACTGCAGCCCGTATACCGATACGGAGACGTTTTTCCCCGAGACGAGCCAGGGGATGCGGCAGCTGCTGCTGGGCCTGAAGCGCAGCGCCGGCGATTCCGTGGGAAAGCTCCTGGAAAGCGTGGTGAGCACCTCGCCGGAAAAGGTCTGCTACATCGGCTCTACCAGCCAGCCTGAGGACCTGCTTTCCGTGTCCGGAGACCTGGCGGATTCCTTCCTCCGGCAGACCGTGGAAGCGGGACGGTTTGACTGGGTCATCCTGGACCTGCCCGGCTATCCCGCCGAGCCGATCCTCCGGATGATGCAGCTGGCGGGATACCTCATTGCCGTTTCGGACGGTTCTGTCCGGGCAAACCTGGCGCTCAGGCGCTACCACACCTATCTGCAAAACCTGGATGAGCGGGAGGGCCTGCACCTCTGCCGCCATTTGCGGCTCCTGTACAACCGGTTCAGCAGCCGGAATTCCAGCGAGTACACGGATACCGAGATCCCCGGAGTGGGCGGCTTCGGCCGGGTGGAAAGCAGCGGACCCATGGACGTTGTCCGCGTATTGGCGGATCAGCTGCAGGAGAAGACCAAGCTGGACGAATTCCGTCCCGATGCGTATTGAACGGGGGACCTGCCATGAATGAAAAACGAATCGAGGTGCTGGTCCAGGAGCTGCGCGCCAACATTTCCCGGAAAATGCCCCTGCGGGTGCGTCAGGGCGTGCTGGACTGGGAAAACCTGCGGGCGCTTGCCCTGGAGATCCTCGCTCCCAGAGGCCTGGATGACGAGGATACCGGGAAGGTCCTGGACTTGCTCAGGGAAAGCACCCAGGATATGAACCGGATGGACCTGCTGGCGGAGGAGCTGAAAACCGAAGTCCTGAGCAGGACCGATACGGCAAAGCTGACGGACAAAGAACTCCGGGCGCGGATCGAGGGCATGGTGGACGAGCGGGTCGGAGGCAGCGCCTTCACCATCGATGAGCAGGTGCTTCTTTCCGAAAGCGTGTATAACGCCATCCGCGGTCTGGGCGTCCTGGGGGAGATCCTTCGGGATGAGAGCATCACGGAGGTCATGATCAACGGGCCGGACAATATTTTCATTGAACGGGACGGCAAGCTGCAGCGGATGAACCGGCGCTTTGAAAGCGAGCGGCGGCTGGAGGACATCATCTATCGGGTGGTGAGCGAGCGGGGCAGGGAGGTCAACCAGCGTGACCCCATCGTGGATACGCGGCTGGAGGACGGCTCCCGCGTCAATGTGGTCCTGCCCCCCATCTCCCTGGTGGGCCCTGTGGTGACCATCCGGAAATTCTCCAAGACACCCATGACGGTGGAGCAGCTCATCCGATACGGCTCCATCAGCCGGGAGATCGCGGACCTGCTGGAAAAGCTGGTGCAGGCAAAGTTCAATATCTTCATCTCCGGCGGCACAGGCTCCGGCAAGACCACGTTTTTGAACGCGCTGAGCAACTTCATCCCCAAGGATGAGCGCATCATCACCATTGAGGACAGCGCGGAGCTGAAGATCTCAGGCATTGAGAACCTGGTCAGCCTGGAAACCCGGAATGCCAACTCCTCCGGCGTGGGAGAGGTCACCATCCGGGACCTGATCAAGTCCTCCCTTCGTATGCGGCCGGAAAGGATCGTGGTGGGCGAGGTGCGCGGCGGGGAGGCGCTGGATATGCTCCAGGCCATGAACACCGGTCACGACGGCTCCCTTTCCACCGGCCATGCCAACTCCAGCGAGGATATGCTCAGCCGTCTGGAGACCATGGTGCTGCAGGGGGCTGTGGGCATGCCGCTGCAGGCCATCCGGCAGCAGATCGCCTCCGCCCTGGATATCATCATCCACCTCTCCCGTCTCCGGGACCACTCCCGTAAGACCATGGAGATCACCGAGGTGGTGGGCATGGAGGGGGAGCACATCAAGCTCAATCCCCTGTTCGTGTTTCAGGAGGACGAACACTCCACCCGGGACCGGGTGTCCGGGAGCCTGGTGCGCACGGAGAACCGGCTGACGAAAAAACACCGGGATAAGCTGCAAATGTCCGGCATAGAGATCGATTTGTAAGGAGGTCCTCTGACCATGGCGCTGCTGAAGAAGAAAGAGCCCTATGTGCCGAAGACGGGCCTGCTGGAGGATGCGGTGGACTACAACCTGTACACCCTCCATCCCCTGGAATTCATCCTTTCCCTGGTGGTGGGAGCAGCCGCGGGCTTTGCCGTGGGGTGGGTGTTTTATGAGAGCCTGGTCCTCTCCATCCTCCTGGCGGCGGTGTGCGCCTTTTTCGCGCCGCGCCTCTGGCGGAAGCGGCAGATCAAAAAGCGGAAGGACAAGCTCCTTCTCCAGTTCCGGGAAATGCTGGATTCGCTGTTCACCTCCCTGGGGGCGGGCAGCAACGTGTACGAGGCCTTCCAGTCCGCCGAGTCGGATATGTCCACCCGCTTCGGCGAGGAAGCCATGATCGTGGATGAGCTGAAGATGGTGAACAACGGGATCGTCCACAACTACCGGGAGGAGGATATGCTCCTGAATTTCGGGGAGCGGAGCGGCCTGGAGGACGTCATCAGCTTTGCGGAGGTCTTTGAGACCTGCAACCGCAAGGGCGGCGATATCCGGGAGGTCATCCGGAGCACCCGGGGCATCCTCAGCGACAAGATCGAGGTGGCCCAGGATATCAAGACCGCCGTCACCTCCCAGACCACGGAGCAGAACGCCATGCTGGTGATGCCGGTGGTCATGGTCTTCCTGCTGAAGCAAATGGGGAGCGACATGGTAAACCTCACCAGCCCCGTCGGCCGGATCGCCACCACCATCGCTCTGATCCTGTTTGCAGTCGCCTATTTCATGAGCCGCAAGATCCTGGACATCAAGGCATAGGGAGGAGTAGACCATGAGTATCTGGATGGGCCTGATGGCTCTGAATACCCTGCTGACGGTGCTGTTCCTCATCCTGCTGTTCACCTCCGGGGAATATGGGGAGTACATCGCGGCCATGGATGGCTACGCCCGTCACCTGGCCGGGGTGGGCTACCGCGCCCTGGAGCTTGTCCGTTTCCGTATCTCCGGGACGGTCCTCTCCCGGCGGCTGCAGCAGTACCGGGTCCTTTACGGCAAGGAAAACGGGGAGTTTTACCTCTGGGCCGACCTGACCCGGATGATCGCCCTGACCTGGCTCCTGCTGATCCTGGGCATTTTCCTGACGGTGCTGGCAAAGGAGGCCGTCATCCTCCTCCTTGCCCTTGTTCTGGCCATGCTGACGGTGTACTACTACTGGACCGGTGTGCCGGAGAAGGTGAAAAAGCGGGACGAGGAGATATCCGCCGAGTATCCGGAGCTTCTCAGCAAGCTGGCCCTGCTGGTGAACGCCAGCATGATCGTGCCCGAGGCCTGGAGCAAGATCGCCCAAAACGGCCAGGGGCCGCTGTATGAGGAGATGCGCCGGGCGGACGAGGATGTCCGCAACGGCTACTCCACCCGGGACGCCTATATGGATTTCGCGGAGCGGTGCATGAACGAGGACATCACCAAATTCATCTCCACGCTGCTGCAGAACATGAGCAAGGCCAATGCCGAAATGACCCTGTTCCTCCAGGACTATGCCAAGGAGGCCTGGAACGGGAAAAAGCAGCGGGCGCTGCAAAAGGGGCAGGCGGCCTCCAGCAAGCTGATGATCCCCATCGCCCTGATCTTCGTCGGCATCCTGGTGATGATCGTCATGCCCCTGTTTGCCAATATGTCCATGTGACCGCATACGGCGGAACTGCCGCTGTGGATATGGTATTTCTTTGGGAAGGAGGGAAAAACATGAAAGACCGTTGCATCGCTCTGTATATGAAGATGCTGGCAGTCATGACCGGCCTCAAGCGCAGCTTTTCCAGCGAGCGCGGCGGCGCGGGCATCATCGCGGCCGTCATCCTGATCGTTCTGGTGGTGGCCCTGGGCATCGCGTTCCGCGGCAAGATCGTGGAGCTGTGGAACAACCTCTGGGGCGGCGTCAGCACGGAAGGACTCAATGCGCCGATCCCCACCTGATTCCGGTTTCCATCGGCAGCGTCCGGCGCGGGATGGAAGCCCATCCCGCGCCCGAGGCGCGAGTATTTCCTAAAGAGGATATGAAAATGAGCCGTTTCAGGCAGCGCATTTCCCGCACCGCCCGCAGTGAGCGCGGCGATGCCAACATCATCGAATACGCCATCGTATTCCCCATCTGCCTTCTGGTTTTCTTCTTCCTGTTCATGATCGGCTTCATGCTGAATCAGTATGCCCTGCTGGAATCCGCGGCAGAGCGCGGCATTCTCATCGCCCAGAAGGCCTTTACGGATACGAACGCGGAATTGATCATGGATTACGATGCCATGGCCGGCCGCACCACCGCGGGCTTCTCCCCGGTGAGCGAACCGGATTACGATAAATTCACCAATGATCCCTACCGGTTCTTCGGCACGAATTATAAGGAGAGCACCATCAAGGCCGCCGTTTCCGACACCGTGAAGGAGATCATCCGGAACAACCAGCTCCTGGGGAACACCTTTCTGGGGGACACCACGGTGGATTACACGTCCACGGGAGGGCTCCTGAACAAGACGGCCACCGTCACCGTGGAGCAGGAGTTCAAGCCCCTCAGAATGGTCGCCCGCGTGCTGAACCTATCGGGGGACACCTTCACCATCAAAGCAAGCGCCATCATGAAGATCCGGAGCCAGACGGAGTTCCTCCGGAATACGGACTTCGTCTGCGACCTGGCCGTGCGCTTCGGTCTGGATCAGTACGTCCAGAAGATAACCGGCTTTTTCCAGAAGATAACCGACTTTTTCAACAAAACCTGAGGAGGCGGCGGTATGTGGCTTCTGCGCTTCTTTGAACGGAATAGGGGCTCCGTCTCCATCCTGCTCACCATCATCCTCATCCCCACCCTGATGCTCTCGGGACTGCTGGTGGACCTGGCCAACCGGAACATGTCCAAGGCCCTGGCGGAGGAGGCGGGGGAGCTGGCGGCGGACAGCATCCTGGCCCGGTACGATACCGTTCTGGAGGATGTGTACGGCATTTTTGCCGTCTCCCAGAATTATGACGACCTCCAGGCCAATGTGATGCAGTATATGTCGGATACCATCAGCGCCGCGGGATACCTGCAGGGCGGCGATGGTCCCGAAATGAAGAGCCGGCTCATGCAGGCCCTGGCGGCGGGGGTCAATTCCCTCTTCGAGAATGCGGCGGCGGACGCCGCCCCCGGCCTCATCCGGGCCTCCGTCTCCGACGTGAGCGCGGGGAAGCTCTCCAGCGCCAACCTGCTCCAGGCGGACATCCTGGAAAACCAGATCGTGGAATTCATGAAATATCGGGGCCCGGCGGAGGTGGGCCTGGACCTGATCAGCACCCTGACCGCCTTCAAGTCCCTGAACGAGCAGTCCGACGTGGTGGAAAAGAAGACCGCGGTGGACGAGACCGTGAACGACATGAGCAAGAAGGCGGCGGAGCTCTATGACGCCATCAAGACCCTGGACGCGCTGATCAAGGACGTGGAGGCCAAGAGGCCCGGCTGGGAGATGGTCACGGAGGAGTTGGACTATGCCAACACGCAGTTCCTCAACCTGATCTACGACGCGGCGGATGTGGACCGGAGCAGCCTGGTGCGCGTCTCACGGGACGAGACGGCGTTTTATCTGACGGACGGCAACAACGCCGCGAAAGAGCTGAAAAAGCTGGAGGGGGACAAGGCCACGGACACCGCCGCGGCGCAGGCATCGGCGGAAGCACTGGAGGAATACACCGACCTCTCCAGCCTTTACGGCGCCACCAGCGGGAGGGTGGAGGAGGTCTGCACCGCCTACAACGACCACATGGAGAACGTGGTGGGGCTGCTGAAGGGCCTGAACGAGGCGATGGAGACCCTTGATGCCGAGCTGGCAAAGGCGGAGGAGGAGCGGGACCCCAGCGTGATCCTCCAGATGAATACCGTCATCGGCGAGATCAACACTTTTCTCAACAAGGACGCCCTGGAGAAGTGGGACAAGGTGGGCTGCGTGCTGGCGGACTACAGCAAGTACATCGACGAAGCGTATGGCCGGCTGAAGACCTCCCTGGATAAGGTGAACAACGGCGCTGCGGACTCTCTCAGGCCCGTGAACGGCCTGCGGGATTACTGGAGGGCCGTGGAGAAGGTCGTGAAAAAGGGGGAGCCCGTTTCTCTGGCCACGATCGGCAAGGTCATCATAAGGGAAGATACCTCCTTCATCGGCTATATCCTGGGCCTGATCGACGGCCTCTATTCGGACATGGATAAGCTGAAGACCGCCAAGGGCGACTTCAATGATTCTCTGGGAGAGTATAAAGAGAAGGTGGGGGAGGACAGCTACTACACCAACATGTCCGCCCAGGCCCAGGAGACCGAGACCCTCCTCACCCGGGCGGACCTGGATGAGCTGCGGGAGCAGGTTTCCGCCATCAAGGCATATCTGGATGAAGAGTACAACGCCCTGGAGAAGGGCATGTTCTACGATACCCGTATCCCCGCGGGGAGCCTGCCCAGCGGCAAGAAAATGGGGCAGGATGCCCGGCGGCTCCTGCAAACGAAGGCGGAGGGGGACAGCCGCTATATCCGCACCGAGGAGAACCGGGAGGAGCTGAGAGACCTCACCAGGAGCACCATGATCCTGGTGCACGAGTCCCCCACCATCGAGACCGGGAGCAAGTACCTGAAGCAGCTCATGAAGGTCCATGAGCTGTATTACGGCGGCCCCAGGATCCCGGTGCCCAAGGCCTGCCTGACCCTTTCCGCCCAGTTCGGCGGCAGCGATGATTCCTCCGATGGGAAGAACATGGAGAAGCAGCTGAAAAAGAGCGTGAAGAACCAGTCCGACGAGGGGGAGGAGGCCAGCAAGGATAAGAGCGACATGGCCTCCGGCATGACCTCTCCCTTCGACTACATCTATACGGTCTTCGGGGAGGAGGACTCCTCCGCCGCAGGGAACGGCGGCAGCAAGAAGGCGGTGACGGAGGATGATGCCTCCGCGGCCATCAAGCAGCTGAGCAATATGATCCAGCTGGTGAAGGATATGCTCAGCGCCCTGGGCAATGTGGTGGGCGGCAACTGGGAAGCCATCCGGGACGATCTGCTGATCACGGAATACATCTACGAGAACTTCTCCAATTACTATCATACCACCAAGACCTATCAGGAGGAGGCGGCGAAGAAGGACGGCAAGCCGGGGGTATTCAAGATCGGGTCCCTGTATTACCCCACCTCCATGACCGGCGTGGTGATCGCGCCCTACAACAACACCATCTACGGCTGCGAGCAGGAATACATCCTCTATGGCTACAAGGGAAAGACGGATACCAGCGGCATCCTGTTCTGGAAGACCTCCACCCAGACCGGCCCCGGGGTGAATATCGACAGCGTGAAGGGCAATATCTATGCCATCCGCCTGGTGTGCAACGCCATCTTCGCCCTGACGGATTCCGGCCTGGACCAGGAGACCATCCCCCCGGCGGCGGCGATACAGGCGGCCACCGCAGGCGTCTTCCCCATGCAGGTAGCCCAGGTGATCCTGAAGATCGCCCTGGCCATGCTGGAGACCTCCCTGGACATGAACGACATCATGGCGGGGAAGAAGGTCGCCCTGTTCAAGAACTCCGAAACCTGGACCTGCAGCATCAACGGCCTGATCCGCAAGCTGAAGGACACGGCGGTGGAAAAGGCCAAGGATGTGGCTAAGGATGTGGCGCGGGAGGGAATCAAGGAGCTGAGCGGCACCCTGAACAACCTGATCTCCGACGGGATCGACGGGATCGAGGGCAGCACCGTGGACATGATCGGCAGTATTGCGGACGACGTTTCCATCACCGCCTCGGGGATGCTGGACGAGGCGATCAGCAGCGTGACCAGCGTGATCACCACCAAGGCCCGGGATTTCCTGAACCAGGCCTTCCTGAGCACGGCGGCGGGCCATGAAAAATCCGAGGCCGAGCTGAAGAGCGAGTTTACCACGCTCATCAACGATTCGGTGGATCAGGCCATCGGCAGCCTCACCGTGAGCCAGCAGGTGAAGGACATTCTCACCAATCTGTTCCGGAAGGGCGGCAACGCTCTGGTGGAGAAGATCTGGGGCATGGACAAGTATGTGACGGATTATACCCGGACCCCCCATCCCACGAAGAACCTGGAGCTGAATGGGGAGAAGATGACCCTGGGCAAGCTGATCACGAGGGTATACAAGGCCGCGGCGGACCCCTCCGGGACCGCCTCCGATCTCCTGGACGGGTGCATCAACAAGGCGGCCAATGCCATCTCCTCCGCCGTGAAGAGCTACATCGACGCCAACATCGACACCGCCAAGAACGAGCTCAACGGCCTGGTGAGCGACATTTCGGACAAGCTGAAGGCGGAAAGCGGAGAGCTGGTCACCGCCATGGCGGAGCGGGCGGAGGACAAGGTGGATGAGTGCGTGGACCGCATGGGCAACGCGGTATCGGAAAAGCTGAACGAGCTGTTCCCCGAGTCGGAGCTGGATCTGGACGGCGGAACCAGCCTGGGCAGCGCCGTGGGGAACGATATGAACGCCAGCGGAACGGCCAGGACCTTCATGGCGGGATATCAGGATTATCTCCTGGTCTTCCTCTTCCTGGGGGTCTGCGGGAATAACCACGATGCCATCGTTTCCCGCATCGGCGAGGTGATCGGCATGAATCTCCGGGGCGCCTCCGACGATAACGGGACCAAGGGCGGCATGCAGGCCTACCGCAAGGCCCTGGACATCAGCGACGAGGATTATCAGGACGGCAGCTTCAACCCCAAGGCGGCCAATACCTATATCACCATCAGCTGCAAGGTGAAGATCAAGCCCGTGCTGCTGTCCCAGAAGCTGGTGATGGGGAGCCGCACGGATGAGATCGCGGGAAACAGCTTCTGGGAGTACACCTACACCAACATCGCCGGGTACTGAGGGGGGAGATCAGGTGAAAGAAAACTGTTCCCAGCGGGGGTCCATTTCCATCGAGGCCACGATATCCCTGGTCATTTTTACCTTCTTCATGATCAGCGTTCTGCTGTTCATCAACATCAGCCGTACCCAGATGCGGATCCAGGCGGCGGCGGACAAGGCGGTGAAGGAGATCACCGGTTATCTCTACCTGTATAAGATCACCGGTCTCTATGATCTGGACATGAGCATTCAGAACGGGAAAAAGCCCGCGAAAAAAGCGATGGGGGAAGCCTTCGGCTCCTTCGATAAGATCGCCCTGGGCGTGGAGACGGTGATGGACCAGGTGGACAGCTCCGGGCTGGCGCGGGGGGAGGTGGACTTCTCCGACCCCGGCGGGACCTATGAGAAGGTGAAGGACCTGGCGGAGACCGCCAAAACCCAGGGACAGACCATCAAGGACCAGTACGGCGCCCTGACCAGCCTGTTCAAGGAAGTCTCGGACAACCCCATCCTGTATCTCAAGAGTATGGGGGCCATCGCCGCCAACTACGCGGGAAGTCGGCTGAAGACCTTTGTCATCGGCTCCATCATGGCCCGGGACCTGACTCTCAAGTATATGGGAGGCCGGGACCAGGCGGACGCGCTGCTCCGGAAGTGGAACGTGGAAAACGGGGCGGACGGGCTGGACTTCTCCTGCTCCTCCATCTTCGATTCCGAGGGAGATTCCGCCAACCCGGCGGAGGATGTGAACATCGTCATCCTGTACCGCATGAGCGTGGCGCCCCTCCTGGGGCGGACCTTCCAGCAGACCTTCTGCATCACCGCCTCCGCCAGGGGCTGGCTGGGGGGCGATACCTCCATTGACCGGCTCAGCCCGGTGAACCCGGAGAATTACGATCCCGCGTCGGAGGGGAACGGGGACAAGACGAACCCCGAGGAGGATGCGGAAGAGGACGACGAGAACGAGGACAACGACAACGAGGACGGGGAAGAAGAACAGGAGCGGATCCCCTGGGATTCCGCCGAGGCGCAGCGGCGGCACGCCCGTTCCGCCGCCGGGATCTATTATCGGGACAGGTACAACGATACGCACCTGTTCATGCATTATGACCAGAATACGGGTGAAGTAAAGGGGCTCCGCTGGATCACGGCCATGGGGGACGAGCGCCTCCTGTACGGCGACGGCCAGGGCGGGAAGGACTATTACGTTGTGGGGGACGGCACCTTCGTGTATGCCATGGAGGTGGAGGTCTCCGCCCAGGAGATGCAGTGCCGGAATGTATGCGGCTACCTCTGGAGCCAGGTCAACCAGGTCTACTCCGCCAACCATCCCGCCCAGGAACGGAACATCCACAGGATGGATGCCGCGGGCCGGGATGAAGAACGGACGGTGAAGCTGAACGGCAGCGAGCATATCTCCATCGACGTGTATCTGCCCCCGGATTACGAGCGGGAGGGCAGCCCCTTCTCCGATACCATGGTGGCGAACTATAAAACGGTCATCGCCCAGAGCTATGGCTACCAGCTGGGAACGGAGGAGTTTGCCCGGTTTTACACGAACCTGGATATCAACTTCATAAACGATGACCCGCCGAAGGAGGACGACTGATGATCGTGCTCTGGCTGATCCTCTGGCAGCTGCTCCTTTCCGGGGCGGCAGCCTGGGCCGTGGGCTGGGGCCTGCGCCGGGCGGATAAAAGCGAGGAAGCCGTCCCCCCGGGGGAGCGGCTGTACGAAAAACGGCAGGCGCTGATCCTGGGCGGCGCGCTCTTCCTGCTCTCCCTGGGACTGTGCCTGTACCATATCCTGGTCTTTCCGGAGGATTTCGGGCTGCTGGATACCCTGGTGCGGGGCTTCCTCCTGGCCTGGCTTGCCGTGGCGGCCTGCATTGACGGCAAGCGCAGGATCATCCCCCTTTGGCTGACCCGGACGGGGGGGATCGCCGCGCTGCTGTATCTGGCAATCCTGTGGATCAGCGGGGCCTCCCTGCTGAACGTGCTGGCCTATGGCGGACTGGGGCTGCTTCTGGGGAGCTGCGTGTTCCTGATCTGCTCCCTCCTGAGCCGGGGAGGCATGGGCATGGGGGATGTACGCCTCTTTGCCGTCCTGGGCCTGTTCTGCGGCTGGCAGCGGCTCATCGCCGTGATGTTCTATACCGTGCTCAGCCTGGCGGTCTACGGCGTTGCGCGGATCGTGCAGAAGAAGCTGAGTCTGCGTTCCACCCTGCCCATCGGACCATTTGCCCTGATCGGCATGGTACTTACCACCCTCTTGGGAAACTGAGGAGGAAATAAAATGAAGATCCTGGTCTCCGTACTGCTGGTGCTGTTTCTGGTCGTGGGCTGGCTCGCGGCGCTGCCGAAGCCGAATACGGCGGATGTCACCCGGGAGCTGGAAATCGCACGGGAACAGATGGATATGGGAGCGTACGGCGCCGCCATCAACTACTACCGCCGGGCCGCCGCGAAGGATGAGAGCCTGGAGGTACAGCTGCAGCTGCTGGACGCCTATGAGACTACCGGGAAGCTCAAGGAAGCCAAGGCGCTGCTGAAGACGCTCCTGGATAAGGCCCGCCCGAATATGACCGCCGAACCGGAGCGGATGGTCCTCTACGGCAGACTGGCGGATCTCTATGCCCAGAGCGGGGAGTGGCAGGCGTATATCGATCTGGCCCGGGAGGCCTGCGGGGTGAGCCGGGAGTATTTTGACAGGGAACTGTCGGAGCGGTACTTTGCCGAGAAATACCGGCCCACCGATACCAGTACGGAGCTGCTCCTGGCCGGCGGCTTCATCGGGAACCTGGCGGTGGCGGTCACGGTGGACGGCGCCTACTATGTGAACGAGCGCATCAAGGTCGTTTCCGGGCCCTATCATGAGGCCACGCCTCCCCTGAGCGGGATCCTGGCGGTGCGGAACATGGAGGATAAGTGGCAGTTCATCGACACCGCGGGTCAGCTCTATATGGCTTCGGAGGAGACCTATGACCGGCTTTGGAGCGGGGCCACGACCTATGTCCTGGGCAGCCGGGGCGGGAAGTACTACTATCTGAACGACCACTGCCAGGAGGTCCTGGGCCCCTATGACGAGGCCTGTCCCTTTGCCAACGGCGTAGCCGCCGTGCGGGAGGGCGGGAGATGGTTCATCATCGACGGCACCGGCGCCAGGCTGACGGACGACAATGACGCCTGGACCAGCGAGGGCTTCCTGGATGTGCGCCTGGACGACTTCGGCACCTGCAGCATGGGCGGGCGCATCTTCGCCCTCACGGAGGCTGGTTGGCGGCTATACGACCTGAAGGGCAAGCGCGTGGGCAGTCTGGAGTTCCGGGATGCCCGACCCTTTGCGGGCGGCGGCTTCGCCGCAGTGGAGCTGGGGGACGGCTGGGCCTTTGTGAACGGCAGCGGCGCCATCTGCTGCGGGGACCTTCGTTTCCAGGATGCCCGCTCCGCCGGACCGAGCCAGTTGGCGGCGGTAAAGCAGGATGGCCTTTGGGGCTATATCCTCGGAGAAGAATGGGTGGGTACGACGCAGATCGCCTCCTGGCGGATGGTGATCGCGCCGCAGTATGAAGATGCCGGGGTTTTCAGCGCAAACGGCCTCGCCCCGGTAAAGACGAACGGTTCCTGGCACTACATCAGGCTGCAGCACATCTGAGCGCATTGTAAAACGGGAGGTACAGACGATGGGCACGATCACTTTTGAAACGCAGGCCAGCTCGGTCTTCCTGAGCTGTCAGCTGGATCGGGAGGAGCAGATGGACAGCGTGGTCAAGGGCATGCTGGACAACAACCGCATTCCCGGCCTGCTGAAGCCGGTATTCTCCCGGGTGGACGACGTGCGGTCCTTCCGCTATGACGTCACGGCCTACGTCAGCCTCAGGGAGCTTTGTCGGGATGGGATACGCCTGCGCAGCCTGATCCGGATCATGCTGGGGATCGCGGACTGCCTGGATCGCATGGAGGAGTACCTGATCCCGGCAAGCTCCTGCCTGCTGGAGCCGGAGTACATCTTTGCGGAGAGCCGGAGCATGGAGGCGGGGATCGTCTGCCTGCCGGTGCTGCGGGATGTGCCCCCGGTCTCCTACAGTGAGTTTTTCCTGGACCTGCTGACCCGGAACCGGGTGGACACGGAGCAGTACGGCCGGTATTACCCGGAGATCATCAATTATCTGAACGAGCATCGGGGGCGTCTTGCCCTGCGGGATTATGCCAACCTGCTGCAGCGCTTCTGGAACGAGATCCTCGCCGGGGAGCCGGAGCCTTCCGGCGGCTATCTGACCCACAGCGTGAGCGGAGAGGTGATCAAGCTTTCCCGGGCGGTCACGCGGATCGGGCGGGATCCCCGGTATGCGGACCGGGTCATCGACAACAAACACGTCAGTTCTCAGCATGCCCGCATCGAACAGCGGGATGGGCGCTATACCGTGGTGGACGAGGGCTCCAGCAACGGGACGTTCCTCAACGGAAGAAGGCTGGAGCGAAAGCAGCCGGCGGCGCTGCGGGACGGCGATGTCCTGGCCTTTGCCAGGGAGCAATACGTCTTCCATTCGGAGCGCGGGACCGGGCAGACGGGACCGGCAAGGGGGGAAGCGCCCCGGAGACCGGCAGCCGCGGGCAATGAGGTGCCGCAGGCGCCTTACGCCCCGCAGCCGCCCCGCGCCGGAGGGCAGCCCCAGGCGGCGGAGGTGCCCGCGCCCCCGGCGGAGGGGGAGTAGAAGCAGAAGAAGATCGGCGTGTTCGGCTTCGGCGGAACGCCCAAGGGGCAGAAGCCCGAGAAAGCTCCGCATAAGGAGCGGGCAGAGAAGCCCGGGCGGAACGAGGAGAAGAAGGACCGGAAAAAGACCGGCGTGGTCATCGGCGGCGGTTTCATCCCCGGCAAGGGGAAGGTGGGCGGACCCGCCCCCGCCGCCGACCATTCCTCCGGCGGGGCGGCTTCGGCCGCTCCCCCGCGCCAGCAGGCGGAGGCCCCTGCTCCGGCCCAGGAAGTGAATTTCGGACATACGATCTATCTCAGCGGAGAGAAGGAAGGCACACAGACTACCGGCACCACTTAAGGTGCGCAGGATTCGAGGGTACCCATGGAATATGTGATCGCAGTAAAAACGGATGTGGGCCGCAGCCGACCCACGAATCAGGACAGTATGCTTGTTCGCACCGCCGGCTGGCAGGGAAAGAACTACGCCTTTGCGGTGCTGTGCGACGGCATGGGCGGTCTGCGTGACGGGGACTATGCCAGCCGTACGGTCATTCGGGCCATGGACAGCTGGTTCGAGAAGGATTTTGCCGGCTGGCTGAATTCCGGCGGCGGGGAGGACGACCTGCGCCTCCGCTGGGAGGCGGTGCTGGAGAGCTGCAACGAGGAGCTGGTCCGCTACGGCAGGGAACGGAGCATTGAGCTGGGGACTACGGTCACCGCCCTGCTTTTGGGCCCGGAACGCTACGCCATTGTCCACATTGGGGATACCCGGGCATATGAGATCGGGAATACCCTGTGCCAGCTGAGCCGGGATCATACCCTGGCCATGCGGATGGTGGAGAAGGGAGAGATGACCCGGGAGGAGGCCCGCCACGCCCGGGAGAACCATGTGCTGACCCGCTGCGTGGGCGTTTATGAGGGCGTTTCACCCGAGTTTTACTTCGGGGCTGCGGGGACCGATACGGTCTATCTCCTCTGCTCTGACGGCTTCCGGAACCAGCTCCGGGAGGAGGAGCTGGAGGAAGGCTTTTCTCCCCTCCGCTGCCGCGATGCGGAGAGCCTGCTGAAGGCGTGCGAGCATTGGCTCCGGGAATGCCTTGCGCGGGGGGAGGATGACAACATCTCCGTCATCGCGGTCCGGACCCTCTCCGAGCCGCAGGAGCCGCGAAAACTGCCGTTGGCGGGTGATACCGTTGAATTGGACTGAGCCTGGCATGAATACCCTGCCGGTGGTCTTTATGTGCATCTCCTATTTCAGCATCGGCTGGATATCCACCACCGATATCCTTCGCCTGTGTCGGGGAGCGGCCGTGCCGGTGCTGGAGTTCCGGTGCTACTGCGACTCCTGCGGCGCGGTGATCCCCATGAAGGAGCAGATCCCCTATTACTCATACCTCCGGGGGAAGGGGCACTGCCGGTACTGCGGCGCAAAGATCCCGGTGTCAACGCTGCTCCTGGAATTCGTGGTGTTCCTGCCCATGATCCTGATCTCGGCGCTGTTTTCCTTCAGCCCTCCGGGGGTGCTGCTCAGCTTTCTCTATTATGAGCTGCTGAAGTGGGGATTTCTCCTGGTGAAGGGACGTCGGGAGGATCGGTTTATCAGCCAATACCTTGCATCTCTGGGCATGAACCTGTTCTGCTTTGCCCTGATCGCATTCATGAGCCTGCTTGTATAAGATACGTGGAAGAGAGAAGGATACAGATGGACCATATAGACCTGAGCAGTGTTTTCCCCGGCTGGAGGATCGTGGACACCCTGGGAAGAGGAAGCTTCGGGGTGACCTATAAGATCGAGAAGACCACGGGGGGATACCAGGAGTATAACGCCCTGAAGGTCATTTCGATCCCCCGGAACGAAACGAAGCTGAAGGAGCTGCGCAATCGCGGGTATGACGATTTGAGTATCCGCGCAAGCTTCGAAAAGGACCTGAACAAGGTCGTGGAAGAGTATAACTTCATGCAGACGATGGGGAACTGTCCCAACATCGTTCACGCCCATGCCCTTTCAACGCTGCCCCATGAAAACGGGGTGGGCTGGGATGTGCTTATCCGCATGGAGCTGCTGACGCCGCTCCCCGAGCTTCCCCCCATCCCCTCCACGGGCAGCCGGGAGCGGGAGCTGGAGGAACAGGTACTCCGGGTCGGCTCGGATATCTGCCAGGCCCTGGTCTTTTGTGAAGGCCGGGGGATCCTGCACCGGGACATCAAGCCGGAAAACATCTTCTTTGATCCCCGGGACAAGATCTATAAGCTGGGAGATTTCGGCATCGCCAAGACCTCCGAGCATACGGTGAGCGGGACCGTCGCGGGCACCTATAAGTATATGGCGCCGGAAGTCCGGAACACCAAAAGCTACGGGAAAAGGGCGGACCTCTGTTCCCTGGGCCTCACTCTCCATTGGCTGCTGAACGAGCAGACCACCCCCTTCCTTCCGCTGCCCAGCCAGTCCTCCATCCCCCCCACCGCGGATGAGGAGGACGAGGCCGTGGACCGCAGGCTGTCCCCCCGGGATGGAGAACAGCTGCCGGAACCGGCCCACGGGGATCCGCGCCTGAAAAAGATCGTGATGCGGGCCTGCGCCTTCAAGCCGGAGGACCGCTACCAGAATGCGGAGGAAATGCTGAAGGAGCTCCAGGCTGTTGCCAGGCTGCTGGGAGAGAGCAGAAGGAGCGTGAGCGGCGGCACGGTGGTACTCCGTGACGGAGAGGAAGAGAGAAGGACCGGCGTAAGCGGCGGCACGGTGGTGCTCCGCGACGGAGAGGAAGAGAGAAGGACCGGCGTAAGCGGCGGCACGGTGGTGCTCCGCGACGGAGAGGAAGAGAGAAGGACCGGCGTGAGCGGCGGTACGGTGGTGATCCGCGACGAGGCGGAAGTGCCGAAGACCGGCGGGAGGTCCGGAACAACGGCGCCGCGGAAGGATAAGCCGGAGAAAGCGGATGCCGGGAAAACTGAGGACCGCAAGGGCGGGAAACGGCGGCATACGGGCGTGCTGATCCTGATCCTGGCGGTGCTCCTTCTGGCCGGGGCAGGGGGCTATGCGTACTTTGGCATGGGCATCGGCCGCTCCGCTCCCACCGGAGAGGGCGAGGTGACCCTGCGGCAGACGGCTGAGCCGGAGCAGACGGCTGAGCCGGAGCAGACGGCCGCTCCCGCTGCCTCACCTGCGGCAGCGACTGCGGAGCCCACCGCCGAACCTACCGCCGAACCCAGCTCTGAGCCCACGCCGGAACCCACGCCGGAGCCCAGAACACCGATTGCGCTGAACTGGACGGGGAACTGGACCAGCCATCTGCCGGAGGGGACAAGCGGGGATAACAGCGCGATCCGGATGCGTCTTGTGTTCCGCAGCGTGCCCGTCACCACGGTAAAAAACAGCGGTTCCCCCGGGAAGAGCTACATCAAGATCGGGGGATCCTACTATACGCAATACAAGCTTTCCTATACCTCCAGCACCAAGGTCACGGCCATTGACGACCTTACCTGGGTAAAGGAGTCCTCCACCGTTAGCGAGTACTGGGGCGGCTGGCAGGATTTTCAGCAGGACTATCAGGAGCCGCCGTCCTGGGCTACGGTGGCAAACGGCAGGCTGGAGTGGCGGGATTACAAGAATCAGTACAGCAGCCAGCAGTTCCGGGTGAAGTATCAGGATACGGTCACGGTCTGGGACGTGTACAAGCGGGACCGGTACGATTATTACTACAACGATAACGCCTGGAGCGAGTACACGGATACTCCCATCCGGCCCAGGGAGGACCTGATCGTCAGGACCGGCGTGCAGTATGACTGGGCTTCGGCGGAGGAGGGATGGTACACGAATCCTTCCATGGAAAATTTCCCGGTTTTTAACGCGGATTTCCGGGGCGTATTCCCGGATGTGCCCGCAGAAAAATGGTACGCGCCGGAGAATACGGATATCCTGCGCACCGTGTGCGGACTGGGGGTCCTGCTGCCGGACGAAGCGCTGAATTTCCACCCGGAGGGGGCTGTGACCCTGGGCCAGCTTGTCCGGGCAACGGCGATGCTGTACCGCATCTATAACGGTTACGGTCCGCTCCTTGCCGAAAATGGCGAGGGTTACCGGATCTATGCGGATTATGGCGTGACGGTGGGTCTGTTCAGCGGCGAGGAGGTCGAGGACCTGGAGAGGAACGCGGACCGCCGGGACCTGGCGGACTTCCTTGGGCGGGTCCTGCCCCCGGAGGAGCTGGAGGCGAGGAATGCGGACGTCACCGCTGTTTCCGATCTGGCTCCGGAACAGCCGGAGTATGAGCGGGTCCTGACCCTGGCAAGGGCGGGCGTCATCTCCCTTGGGGAGGACGGAAGCTATCATCCCGATGATGAAGCCACCCGGGTACAGATGGCCAGCATCGTGGATAAGCTGGTCTGTCCGGAGCATCGGTGAGCGCCGGCCGAAGGCACGCCGGAGCATCCCGAACGAGGATCATACAGTATGGCTTATATGCTTTATGCGGCCTGCGGCAGCAACGTTGGCAGACTGCGCGGGTCCAACGAGGACAATTTCTGTTTTGACGGGGGCTGCAAGGCGGAGGCGTTGAGTGGCCTGGAGGTCCCCCTGCGGCTGGACCGCCCCCTGGTGGGTACGGATTGCTTTGCCGTCTTTGACGGAATGGGGGGAGAATCCTTCGGGGAGGCTGCCGCCTATGCTGCGGCGGAAGCGCTTTGCGCCTGTATCGGCGCCGGAAAGACGGCGGCCTGTGACAGCGAGGCGCGCCTGGAGGAGCTGACGGCGGCCCTGAACCTGGCCGTTGTGGAAAAGAAGCGGGAGCTGCTTGCGGACCATATGGGGACGACCCTGGCAATGCTGTGCCTTTCCGGGACCCGAGCCTGGGCCTGCAATCTGGGGGACAGCCGGGTGTATCTCTTCCGGGACGGGGAGCTCCGGCAGCTTTCCCGGGACCATGTCCGCAGGACCCGCAGTTATGATAGGGAGAAACCGCCCTTGAATCAGTATCTTGGCATAGACCCCAAGGAATTGCGGATCGTTCCCACGATCACCGCGGAGGAGCTGCACCTGGAGGACATCTTCCTGCTGTGCAGCGACGGGCTGACCGATATGCTCAGCGAAGAAGAGCTCAAGGGGATACTGGGCAGATGCTCGTCAGCCGCCGCCTGTACGGAGCAATTGATCGCCGCCGCTCTTGAAAAGGGAGGGCGGGACAACGTCACGGTCATCCTGTGCAGGATACTGTGACCGCTCCGGGGAGAATCCGGCAGGGTTTTCAGACCGGCCCATCGTGCAGAAATGCATCGATGGGCCGGTTTATTTGCAAATTGGCCGGTTTTGCGCTTGACATCAGCGCCTTTCCGGCGTGATCAGCATCGAACCAATATTCGACTGTTGGATAGGGAAGAAGCGCCGGGGAGGAATGTCGAGAGCGAGGAAAGAAGCATGAGCAAATGGATGAAGGAAGCGGAGAGAAATCCTGTGGGAATGTCTCTGTTCAGCGTCCTCACCAAGCCTTTGCGCTATTTCTCCTACCTCCAGCAGGCAGAGAAGACGCTGTCCGGCGAAACGCTCGATCCCACCGCCGGGTACAACCGGGGAAGCTATACCGCAAACGCCATCCCGGGCGCGGTGAGCCGGGAGATCGAGAACAGCGGGAAGTGGGGAAAGGTCGGCTCCTATAAAAAGCACCCTGACGATCCGTTTCGGATCATCAGGGCGGGCGAGGGGAAGCCTGTCAGAGGGCTTGGGTGTTTGGAGAAGAGGATCCGCACCTCTCTGCTGTTATCTTGTTGTTTATCTGGTTCCCCACCACATCCCGGAGCCAACGGGGTGAGCGGAGTCTGACAGAGCTGATCATACTTATGGAATGTGACCGGTATGAAATTTGCGGTAACATAAACTGCCGATGCTGTTGAACGCTTCATCAGGAATAATTGCGGGAGCGTGGATGCCGGATGGAAGGTTGAGGATAGTCGGAGGTTTATTCTTCAATTCATATAGTTCCCCGCCGGCTCCCGGTGCGGGGCGGTGCGGGAGACGCACAGACTTCACCAGCCCAGGAATCCCCTCCCGTCTCCGGTTGACATGCTTCCCTGTGTGGTTTAAAATGGCAGATAAGACGCCGGGACTGCTCTGGTGAGTTTAGGAGTAACCGAGGGGGAGAACACCAGGATCGTCATCGACATGGAGATTCTCCGCCGTCTGGCCCATGAGGAAAACCGCTGCGTCATCGTGGTCACCCACGACCCGGAGGTGGCGGATACCGCCGACCTGGTTCTGCGGATGAAGGACGGAGTGCTGTCGGCGGCGTAAGAATGCGGCAATTCACTGCCTCTGGCAGACTGGCAAGAAAAACTGCAAGAAGTTTTCGCTTTTCTCTTGACATTAACGCGGCGTCAAATTGTACGCTCATGTGGAAAATGAGATACGATGACCCATGACGGAACAGGAGGTGATCATATGGGAATGCCGAATCTTGATCCGAATTTTATCAAGGAACAGCAGCAGGTCATGCGGATGATCGGGCTGAATCGGGCGAAGAAGAAGGGCAAAACCACCTCTCCGAAAAAGCTGCTGCTCATCCTCATTCCGGTTTTTCTGATCGCGCTGGCGATCATCCTGTTTGATTCAGGCGTATTTGACGAACCGTATACGGTCAGCTGGAACGGCTCGATCTACCGCCTGCCCAAGGAACTCAGCAAGGTACAGCGGAGCTCGAAGCCGGAGGGCTTCAAATTCGCCGGATACCTGGAACCCGAGGAGGAAAACGATCCCGCCAACTGGAGCCCGTTTGCCGAAGTATATGTGAAGGAGGGTGACGACAAGGTCATTTACCTCTATATGACCGCGCCGAAGGGGTATTACAAGGCAAAAAAGAAATGAACGCTTTGGGGAGACGGCCATGATACGCATGACGGTTCGTTTCCCCACGGCCCTGCTGACGGCGGCGTAAAGCAAAAAAAACGGGCCTGTTATCACCAAAAATTCAGGAAATTTGCATTTTCCTCTTGACATTGACGCGGCGTTAAATCGTACGCTGAGGTGCGGAAAGCGGTTTCGCGCAAAAAAGGAGGTTGATTTCCATGAATAAAAAGACCGTTGCGTGTCTGATATGCGTCTGCCTGCTGGCTGCTCTCTTTGCCGGCTGCGCGTCGTCGAAAAAGGAAAGGCCCGGCAAAGAGCGGGCGAATCTGGAAGCTCTGCTGAAGGATATGTACGGCAGCAGCGCCATTGTCAGTCAGCCGGAGCTGGATCAGATCTTGCTCCTCCGGCCCAGCGAGGTGTTCCATGTGGATCACATTCTGACAGCCGTTCAGCTGAACGTTACCCAAAGCGACGGAGAATTCTACACCGGAAGCCTGTATTCCTGTGTCCCCGAAAAAGAGACGTATGCGCCGGGGGAGGATATCCGGATCACGGTGACCAGCCATAACCAAAACCATACCACCGGCGGCGAACCGTTCAGGCTGGATATGCTGGCTGACGGGAAATGGTATGCCGTCAACCGGGCGTCATCCTGGGGACTGATGCTGTACGAATGGTCGGAAGGAAGCGAGAAACAATATGGGATCAATTGGTATCTGTGCCATTTCAACCCCATCGGCATCGATCCGGATACCGGTTTGATCGTGATCCTTCCGGAACGGGACGATACGCCCCCGCAGCTCCCGGAGGGGACCTATCGCTTCAGCACCTGGGTGACCGATACGGTTGAGGGCGAAGATTACCAGCTCACGTGCCAGTTCCAGGTCAAGGCAAAATGACGGGGCATATGGGCTGAGCCGCTGCATGCGGGAAAGGATGTGTATGCGAGATGAGATCCTCCCTGTGGATCAAGACCCTGTTCCGCAGTCCGGTGCGGACCGTTGTGACCTGGGTGCTGCTCCTGGCGGCGGCCTTCCAGTTCACCCTGAGCCTCACGGACTACCTCTCCACCAGGAAAGGGCTGGAGGAGGCCAAGGAGCGGATGAAAGGCGCCCTCTCCCTGGAACACGCCCCAGGCTTAG
>JAEEGL015261844.1_pt1 | contig 31178 bp, 26 predicted proteins | sample 9134231 | NCBI WGS metagenome assembly JAEEGL01 (sample SAMN16246548, study PRJNA631951) | gut metagenome | biome: gut microbiome; feature: rumen; material: fiber-attached | host: Bos | place: Iran: Karaj | collected 2018-10
AGCGCAACTCTCTGACGCTGACCGCCGGACAACGCCTTGATCGAACGGTCCAGCAGGTGCTCTATTTCAAGTATTCTGGCGGCTTCGGTAACGCGCTTCTTGATCTCACCCTTGGGGGTCTTGCGGAGCTTTAGACCGAACGCCATGTTCTCGAACACGGTCATGTGCGGGTACAACGCGTAGTTCTGGAACACCATCGCGATGTCTCTGTCTTTGGGAGCAATATCGTTAACGAGCTTGCCGTCGATCAGCAGCTCGCCGGAGGTGATCTCCTCCAGACCGGCGATCATACGCAGCGTCGTTGACTTTCCGCAGCCGGAGGGACCGACCAGCACGACGAACTCTTTGTCCGTAATGTTGAGGTTAAAGTCGTTGACCGCGGTGACGCCGCCGGGGTACTTTTTATAAATGTTCTTGAGTACAACACTTGCCATTTAAGCTATCTCCTTCTGTTGAGCGGCCCGGCTGGACCGGACGCCCGTTGTTTAAAAGCCAACACGAATTGACACGCGCTTATCATACCACTTTTCGCAGTCAATGTAAATAGTGCCGGATGTTTAATTTTGCCCTTTTGTTTTTATGCACGTTGCCCAAAATACCGCGGGCGTGCTATAATAACGCTGCGGCAACGCATATCACTCCGGAGGCTACATCATGGCAGGCAGTAAAAAAAGGAAGAAAGAAAAATATAAATTCACCGTTATGGACTACATCACCATCGGGTTCACCGCGGCGGTCGTGCTGCTGATGGTGTTCTTCCTGATACGGTCGATCAAGCCCGAGTGGTTCAATAAAAGGAACAAAAGCAGCGGAAACGCGGCCACGGCTACGGCGAACGGAACTGCCCCCACCGAAGATCCCGGGATCGTGACGCCTACCGAGGAGCCCACGTACTCCGGCATCGGAAATACGTACGGGAATATGGCGAACGGGGCGGTCGCGGCCGAAATTGACGGCCACTCCTACTTCGTGCGCGAAACGGACAAGCAGCTCTGCGTGCGCGGCGGGAGCGAAGAGCGGACGTTGACCTCCGGCGAAAGCGCGGTGACTTCGGTCAACGTAATAAAAGACCCCTTCGCGTACGGCGACATTGCGGGCAGCGTTGCGTATCTGGTCTCATACATAGACGGCGAGGGCAACCTCCGCGCCGTCACCGACGGCCCCTACCCCGCCGCGGACTCCGATACCGAACTCGATTCCGAACCGCGCGCCACCGAACCCAAAACGCTGGCCGAGGGCAAATACACCGTGTTTACGAGCGTGGGACAATATCTCTATGCCATTGACCGCGATGGCCTGATCTGGCGGATCGCCATTGCCACCGGCGACAGAGCCGCGCTTGCCAAAGGCAAATACACCGCGCTGTGCGTTTACTACGGCGAACTGTTCGCGCTCGGGCAGGACGGCGGAATATACCGGCTGTCATTGACTCCCGCAACGCAGACGGAGACCGGCGCGGAGACAGACGCCGAGCCTTCCGACGACAGCGATAAGCTGATCATCGCGGGGCCGGTACGCTGCTTCACGATCTACGACGACTGGATCTACACGGGCGGCGACAACGGGTTTATCCGCTACGATATCGACACACTGGGCAAAGACACGCTCAGCACTTCCATCAAGCCCGACGCGGTCAACGTGGATAAACGCGGCATCTTCTTCGCGGCCGACGGCGAACTGAAGGTGGCGAGCGCGCGGGAACTGCTTTCCGGTTCCGGCCGCACACTGGGCACCTGGGACAACGCCGCCGCGCCCGGCATCACCCTCACCGCGGACAACGCGCTCGTCAGCCTCACTGATTCTGCGGGCAGTACGGTGCTAAAAACTTTTGAGATAGAATAAAAGCAGGGGGGCTGACAGCCCCCCTTTTTTTAACGGCTTGCCCCCGTTTACAGATCTTTGAAATAGTCATGCAGCCGGCAATACTTCCGGTACAGCGGCGCATACGCCTCCGACCCGGCCGGATCCGGTGTGTATATGCGATCGTAGGGTGCGGACATTGACTCCGCCGCGACCGTGACCGACGGGTAGCAGCCAACGGCCGCCGCAGCCATTATAGCGCTGCCCAGCGCGCCCGATTGCGCCGCGCCGGAGACCGCCAGTTTTTTGCCGCTGATATCCGCGTAGATCTGCATCAGCAGCGGATTTTTGAGGGCAATGCCGCCGCTCACACAGATGTTGTCCACATTGACCCCGTACGCCTCGTACTGGTCAAGGATGCGGCGGAAACCGAACGCCGTGGCCTCCAGCCACGCCCGGTACTGCTCCTCCGGTTTAGTGGAGAGACTCAGCCCGCAGATCATGCCGCGCAGCGACGCGTCCGCCAGCACGGAACGGTTGCCGCCCAGCCAGTCCAGCGCCACCAGCCCCGACTCTCCCGGCTTCAGTTTTGCGGCCTTTTCGGTCAACAATTCTTGCCGCCCGATCCCGCGCGCGTGCGCTTCCAGCTGATAGTCCGCCGGGAGCGACGTCCGCGCGAACCAGTCGAAAATATCCCCTACCGCGGGCTGCCCCGCTTCGTATGTGGTCAATCCCGGGATCACACTGTCTTTCATATACCCGCAGGTGCCCGGCACGTTTTTCGCGTCGTCGGAATGCATGATCAAGCACCCGGAGGTGCCCAGTATAAGCATCGCGTCGCCGGGTTTGGTCAGATTCAGGGCCGGCATCGAGGCGTGGGCGTCAATAACCGGCACCGCAAGCGGCGTTCCCGCGGGCAACCCGGTCAATTCCGCGCCTTTTTCGGTCAAGTATCCGATAATTGACGCCGGTTTTGCCACTTTGCCGCGCAGTTTGGTGCCGATAAAGCCTTTCATCCGCCGGTCGATTTCGGTCAATAACTCCTCCGCCGGATACCCCGACTCTTCGGTATATCCCGCTTTGAAGCCTGCAAACGACGGCGCGTTGACTTCGTTTCCGGTGAGCAGCGCGGTCAACCAGTCCGCCGCCTCTAAAAACCGGTCTGTCCCCGCGTACACATCGGGGGCATTTTCCAGGGTCTCGAGCACTTTAGGGAAATACCACTCGGCGGAAGCGGCGCCGCCGTACCGTGTCAGCCACAGGTCGGTGCGGCGCGCGGCGCGGGCTGTGAGCTCCCGCGCCTGGGCCCCGGCGGACCGGTGCTTCCAGAGTTTGACCCAGGCGTGGGGCTCGTGACGAAACGCTGCTTTTTTGCAGAGCGGCGTCAGCGTTTCGTCCGCCGGGAGCATGGTGCAGGCGGTGAAGTCGAAGCCGAGCGCCGCGATGCGGGGGCCGCAGGAGTCGCTCACCGGCGCGGGCTCCCGGCGCAGCCCGGCGGCCCGGAGGGCGCCGCCGATCGCACACTTGAGCGCTGCAAGGTAATCCTCCGGGTCTTGCAGCGCCCAGTCCGGAGGCAGCTCCGTATCCGTTCCCGGCAGCCTCCGGATCACTCCGTGTTCGTATTCTGCGACCGCTTCTCCGAGAATATTGCCGTCTTTGACGCGTACGACCACTGCCCGGGCGCTCAGCGTCCCGAAATCCACGCCGATGACGCAGTCATCGGTGCCATTTCTGCCGGTTCCGTAAAACAACTCGCTCATACTCGTTCCTCGTAATTCGGGCATTGACCTCATCACCGCCGGCGCTCGATCGCCGACGGATACCGCATGTCGTCGGGGCCCTCGTAGCCGAAGAGGCGGCGGAGCCAGTCGGCGGAGCCATTGACCCATACCGCGAACTTGCTGTTGGAGAGCAGCGGGCCGAGGGAGGTAACGTGGTTGCCCAGCGCCAATCCGTGCACGCCGTCCTGCGTTACATGGATCTCGAAGGGCACTTCCGCCGCAGCCAGCGCGTTCGCGAAGGCCAGTGAATTTTCCACCGGCACTACTGAGTCAAAGAACGTGTGGGCGATGTAGCACGGCGGCGTGTGCGGCCCTACGTGCTTGTCCAGCGACAGTTTGTGAATGATCTCCGGCTCGTCCTCGTGGCCGCGGGCCGCGGTGCGGATCGTGCCCTGTTCCGCTTTGAACTGGGAGGTGATCACCGGGTAGCACAGGATGAGGGCGTTGGGGCGGGCATCTTCGGGATCGACGCCGGCCAGCGCGGTGATCTCCGGGTCGTTCCAGTACACGCCCAGCGACGCGGTCAGGTGGCCGCCGGCGCTGAAGCCGACAACGGCGATGTGACCGGGGTCAATGTGCCACGCCGCGGCGTTGTCCCTCACCACCTTCATGGCGCGCATGAGGTCAATGAGCGGATTGGGAAACGACGCGTATTGTCCCACGGAGTAGTGCAGCACGAAGGTCTGGAACCCCTGCGCCGCGAACGCCATGGCGATCGGCTCCCCTTCGCGGTCGGAAAGCGCCTGATACCCGCCGCCGGGGATGACCACCAGCGCCGGGCGCCCCTCCGAAAGCGGCATTTCCGCACTCGCGTCCAGGATGTACGGCACGAGATACACGCGCCCGTCTTCGGTCAAATTGATCCGTTTGCTGTCTAACATTGCTGTTGCCTCCCGTTTATTTGTGCTCGGGGTCTGACCCCTGTTTAAAAAATCCGTTTTCAATAAAGCCAGTATGTCTTTGTCTGCCGGGCAGAATTCGTACTGCGGGATCTCGGCGGCGGTGATCCATTTCAGGTCGTTGTGCTCCAGCGCCCGGGGCGGTCCTGAACCCGGGGACAAACGCGCGTTGAACAATGTAAGCCGGATCGTTATGTCCGGATACACGTGGTCAACGGCGGTGTACTCGCTGCCGACGTCAATTTCGATATCCAATTCTTCACGACATTCCCGCCGGAGCGCCTGCGCTTTCGTTTCGCCGGGCTCGACTTTGCCGCCGACAAATTCCCAGAGGAGCGCGCGGGCTTTGTGCGCGGGCCGCTGGCAGATCAGGAAACGCTCGCCGTCCCTCAGCAGCGCCGCCACGACCTGCACGACCTTCCGTTCCGGCTCCGGTCCGTTGGCTTTTGACACGTCAGTTTTTGACAAGTTGTCTGTCCCCCTGTTCAAAAGTAGTCTGTCCCCCTGTTCAATAACGCGCGAGTTTGAAGGCCACGATATTGCCCTCAAGTATCTCTGGATCGCCCCAGATAACGTACGTCCGGTCGTAGCCCGTATTAAGGCGGTTCATGAGTCCACCCACCCGCGACGCATTATAGTCGGCGATCCAGCTCGAATATTTCTGCGCCGCCGCGGCGTTCGGGGCGCGCAAAAGCACGGTGACGGAGCCGTTGCCCGTCGGGAACAACGGGATAAAATGCGCCACCGCCCGCATGAATACGGTGTCAAATTCATGTTCATCCGAGGTGTTGCCCACGGTCAGACCGTAATAACTCAGGTAATCCGCCGCAGTCGCGCTGAAAGATGGCAGGTCGGCGAGCTGGAAATCTTTGGGCGTGTGGGTGGCGGCAATATACCCGCTGCAGTTCAGGTACAGGAACCGTTTCGTGGTATTGACGTTGGCCCAGGTGGGTTCGACGAGATACCAGTTGCCGCCGATCTTGGCCGCGTTCCATTTGTGCTTTTCCGTCACTTTGCCGTTGTACCCGGTGCCGGTGATCGAGGTCGCGGGGATGCCGACTTTGCCGCAGAGGTACTGGAACGCTTCGGCGTACCCTTCGCACACGCAGCGACGGTCCACCAGCGCCCCGTACATCGTGTACGCGTTTGGCGCGTCGAGATCGTACTGCACGTTGGCCGCGAGCCACTCGAAGATGATCTGCTCCGCTTCGAAATCGGAAGCGCCGTCCGGTATGCGAAAGAGGATCTGCCGCGTCACGTCGTCAATACCGTTCTGCATCAATTTGATCTGATTCTCGCTGTATTTCTGCTCGATTTCTACGGTTTTTATGTCATTTGTATAGCCGGTGCCGTGATAATTGTTGTTGTACCAGAAGATCTCCGGGTGATCCAGCATGAATTTTTCGTACACGGGCTTGAAGTCCTCGAAGCTGATCTTGCGCGTCATCACCGCCACGTTGCCGTGTTTCTTCGCGGTCTCCTCCAGGCTGTCGTAGGCGGCGACCTGCGCGGGGTCTTTGAGCGTCGCCCGCCAGTAGCGGAGCGGCTCGCCGGGGTTGGTCTTGTTGACGCGGATAACGCTGCCGCCGTATCCCGGCACATAGTCGTCAACGAACCCCGCCGGCGCGGCAGCGGTAGCCGTGGCGGTGGGTGCGTTTGTGGCGGTGGGTGCCGCGGTGGGATCCGGCGTCGGTTCCGGCGTAAGGGCGATCGTAGCAACGAGGTCTGTGGCGACGGGGTCTGTCCCCTGTGTTAAAATCTCGTCCATGCCGGAGGCAATGACATCGCCGAGAAACTCTTCGATCATGTCGCAGCCCGAACTCAGCAGGGCAACGAGGGCAATACACAGCGCCAGCAGCGCGCTGATCACCCGTTTTTTGATCGTGTTTTGCTCCTGCTTTTCCGGTCTCATGCGCTCCACCCGCGCGGTCAATCGCGTTCGGTCAAGCCGTAATTGGCCACGGCGTTGTCAACGACCTCTCTCAGATGCCCCAGAAACTCCCGCCGGAAGCCGTCGTACCCTGCCGGGTGTTCGGTGCCGCAGGCGTTGACGCTCGTATTGCCGCCGAATCCGAAGGAGAACTGGAACCACTCGTTGTTATTATAGTCTTGGGCCGCTTTATCGTAGTCGTACCACTGGATTATATCGTATTTTTTGCAGATGGCGTCGAAACCCGCAAAATCCAGCGCCTCGTCCGGCACTTCGCTGTAGTACCGGTGCGTGCCTTCCGGGAAGAATTCACCGCTGACCGATTTGATGTTGATGTCAAAATTGCACATCCTGACGCCCTTTTTGTACAGCATTATGTCATATTCGTCGCTGCCGGACGCGCCTTTTTGCTTAAAGAACGCGAAAATCGAGTCCAGTTCGCCGCCGTAGCCCTGTGCAATACGCTTTTGACGTGCGTTTTCAAACAATTTATCTACTTCGGGCTTGAAAAGTGCCTCCATTTTGTCACAGAATGCGCGGTATCCCTTCGGAAAGCTGTTGGAACCGTGGGCAGAGACGCTCTTTTTGTCCGCAAACCGGATGCTGAGTGAAAAGCCGCTGCCGTCGCATACATGGGGGTTGTACTTGTTGAACCCGTTCCACGCGGCCAGGCGGCAATCTTTATACAACTTGTGCAGCTCCGCCATGAACCCGTCGGGCAGCCGGCCGGACAATTCGCCGTAATCCGGATGGTCCATATGGTCGACGGTCAATACGGCTTCGCCGCCGGTTTCGGCGTTGTCAACGTCGCCGCACTTCACGCTGTACGTATACGAGCCGCCGCCGATGGAACCGTGGTAACTGTAGCTGAACGCGGTGATGGCATTTTGATTATCCTGCGCGCTCTCCCCTTCGCCGTCGGTGCCTTCGTCGCCGAAATCGGGGTCAATGACCGGCTCCGGCTTGCTGTTTTTCTTAAACCACCGGGCTATTTTCGAAAAAAACGACATGCTGCTGCCCCCCTGTCTGCGCTTTGCGGTGCGTGTACTTTCCTGATTGTATTTATACTATGTTTTGGAAGGGTTTGCAAGGGAGGAATAAGTTTTAAGTTTTAAGTTTTAAGTTACAAGTTTTAAGTTGAGGGGGCAGCGCTTTCTTTCACGTTGCAGCGGCAGGATTGCACGCCGGCCCTTTCCCTGTAGGCCGAAATGAACGATAGAAAGGATTTCGGCCTACGTAACTACCACAAACGCCGTCTCGTACGGCCCGATCTCCAGGTCGCCTATATCAAGACTCGAATAGCGTTCCTCAACCACATTGACGCGTGTCTCAAAGCCGCTGCAGGCTGGCGTTGACAGCCGGATAAAGCGGATCGCGCAAGAAGGCTCGCCAACAGAAAGCTCAGGCATGGCCAAAACCTTCGTTTCACTGCTGCGGTTGACGACAGAAATAACCAGTCGGCCGCCGGCGTGCGTCGTTGCCACCGCGTCCAGGTCGGGGTCGTCGATGTTGATCTCGGTGAAGCGGCCGCCGCGATGGAGGTTCATATATTTGACCAGGATGCCCACGCAATCGAGCCGGGCAGCATCGGGCGTCACGCGGATCATGCCTTCGTTGATGGGGTGGAAAAACCGCGCCTGCGTGATGTGGTACCGGTCGTACGACCGCATGAAATAATGCAACGTGAGCGCGTCGGCCAGCAGCATGAGGGTGCTGCCGTATTGCCCCCAGGTCAGGTTCCATTCGTCAACATTGATGAAAGTGTTGTCCCAGGAGTCTGCGAAAATGTTCGCTTTGACCCAGTCCAGGCGGGCGTTGTCGCCGCCGCGGTACAGGCTCGAAATGCGCGCCAGGCTCTCAATATCCTGCTTTTCGTCGTCGATCGCCGTGCCGCAATACCCGTGGAACGAGATCTCGTCATACACCGTCTGCGACGCGGCGAACATGTCCCGGTCCCACTGATCATGGTGGAAATCGCCGCAGACACCGCCGATCAGCGTGATGTCCGGGTCAACGGCTTTCATTGCCCGCACGTACTCGTCGCAGCGTTTGGCGGCCAGGACGCCGTCGTTCATGTATTCGTAGCCGAAATAGTAGACTTCATTGCCGATGTACCAGCGTTTGAGGTCGAAGGGCGCTAAGCCCATTGCCTCCCGCACGCTTCCCCAGCGCGTATCGGGACCGCCGTTGCAGTACTCCACCAGTTCGCCGGCCTCCGCTGGCTCGGACAACACCACCCGCACCGTATACTCCGGGCTCGCCCCCACCGCGCGGCACAGCAGCATGAATTCGTTGATGCCAAGCTCATACGTATCCTGGTCGAAAGTGTCGCGGAACAGGAACCACTTCGCGCTGCCGTCGATCGGCCGCCGCTCGCTCGCGGGCTTCAGGCTCTCTTTCCAGTCGAAGTGGTCGGTGCAGCAGCCGCCCGGGAAACGCAGGTGCGACGGCTTCAATTCACGCAAAAGCGCGATCACATCGGTGCGCATGCCGTGGTAGTTGTCCGCGGGCATCAGGGACAATTCGTACACATTTGCACTCCCCCGGCGGCAATTGATTCGTACCGGCGATCCGGCTTCGGTTTCAGTTCCTGCTTCGTTTCCGCCCCCGCCGGCGGCAACGAGCTCGAATGTTAACCCGTCTCCGTCGCACCGCACCGGCATTTCGTCCAGCTGAACGCTCAGCCGGCAGCCGGCGACGTCAATATCCAGCACCGCCTCGGTTTGTGCCGGATCCGCAGCCGCCCAGATGCGGAAAATATAGCTGCGCCCCGGCTTACAGTACACCGGCTGCGCGATTGCCAGCTCTCCGCCCGCTTCGAGCCGCACGAAATTGCTGCCGCACAGGCTTTCGTTTTTGCAGTCTGTGATAATTGTCCCACCGCTCAGCTGCCACCCTTTCGGCGCGTTCTTTTCGGCGTCGACCGCGTAAAATTTGCGATTGATCAGCAGCTCCGCCGAAAGGCCGCCGTAGGACGTCCGGCGCGTGATCTCCAGATTCTGGCCGAACAGACCGTCCGGTATTTCGTGAAGTGGTTTTCCAAGAGTGATTTGCGGCATAATGTTGACCTCCCGTGCTGCCTAACGATAAAATTTTATCACATCATCCTGATACTTAACAAGATTCATATAATGACAGCCCGCCAGTCAGCATTCTGTACCGATGGGCGGGCTATCCTTTCAATATCCTGATACACAGATCAGATCATCAAGCTTTACGCTTTTTTAACACCACAACAGCAATTGATGCCGCAAATACCAGCACCGCCGCGATAGCAAGGACGCTGAAATCGCCGGTCTGCGGATTGACCGGGTCAGGTTCGGTGGTAGGTTCAGTCACCGACGCAGTGGTAGGCTCGGTTACAGGGGCAGTCTCAATTTTACCATTGAACGTTACACGGCCGAAATCAGTACCCGGCCATACGACGGTGTCGGAGACTACTTCAAGTTTGATCGTATGTTTGCCGGTAAGTTTGTCAGCAAAATCAATGTTAACAACGTGGTTATCAACGTCACGGCCGCACTCCTCCATTGCCGCTTCGCCGATGAGGTTACCGTCCGCAAACACTTTGAGCGTCATTGCCGGGCCGCCATAGTTGACGGAGAATCCATTCACCTGATACTCGTCGAAGTCAACATCGAACGTATAAACATCACCGTTGCCCGAATGCCAGAAATAGTATCTGTCATCGCTGGCCGTGACTTCCCGCGGTGCGCGATCAAATTTTGCCGGATCGCCCGCGACTGAACCAACCGTCAAAATATCCCGAGCTGTAATGACCCAAGTTTCGGCATCCATCACAAGGAGGCTATTGCGGAATGTAAAATATCCGTAATCGGTACCAGGCCAGATCGTCGTGTCGGAAACAACTTCGGCCTTGATCGTCTTGACTCCGGTCAACGTTTTGCTCAGCGCGATCTTGCAGAGGTGGTTCTCGACGTCCCGTCCGGTGTCTAAAGTCGTACCCTCGCCCACCAGTTCGCCGTCGGCATACAGTTTAAGAGTCATCACCGGTCCACCGTAATTGAATGTGAACAAATCGACCTGAAACACGCCGAAATCAACCGTGAACGTGAACGTGTCGCCGTTGCCCGAATGCCAAAAGACTTTGCCGTCGCTACTGGGCGCCAGTTCGTGGCCGTCGGCATTGAATTTTGACGCGTCGCGTGTGACCGTTCCTTTTTCAAGAATCTCGCTCGCGGACAATTCCAGTATCGTATCTGTCATGGTGAACGTCGCGCCGTCGGCGAACGCGTTAAACGAAGCAAACAGCGTCAATAACATTGCAACGCTAATTACAATTGACAACAGTTTTTTCATAGTATCCCTCCGTATTGTAATGCACAGGAACACAATCGGTATGCCGGGTAATCCTGCACATTTTCTGATATAATTATATCTACTGTTTTTCATCAATTCCAGACAAAGACGAACAGTAATTAAGACATTTTTTGTGTTAATTATTTGTTCCTCTTGGGCTGTTTTTGCAATTTGTTTTTAATTAAATTCGGCTGTTTTAAATTTTTGCCGAAAATAGTTGAAATGCAAGTGAAAGGGTGATATAATATTAGTCGAGGTGGTAAAAGTGAACGAACTCTCTCAAAACACCAAATTCTATACGATCTCTGATCTGAAAAATATGGGTTATTCTTATTATAAGATCGGCAAGCTGGAAGAAAACGGAATACTGCATAGGATAAACCGGACAACTTATGAAAATCTTGTTTTTACAGGCGATGAAAACGATTTTTACAGCGCTGAGGCATATGTCCCTAATGGTGTTATTTGTTTGATGAGTGCCGCAAGATACTACGGTTTGACAGATATCATTCCGCATTCGATCGATGTTGCCATAGACCGCAAGAAAAAAATAAATACTCTTCCCGACTGGCCTTCTATTCGTATTTATTATTATAACAGTTCAAGAATGAATACGGGTGTAAAAGTTTTATCCCAGGGCGAAAACAAATTTCATATTTTCGATATAGAAAAGACAGTCGTTGATGTAGTATGTTATAGAAATAAGATAGGAATTGAAGAATCTTCTGAGGTTCTGAATAATTATCTCAACCGCAATGACAGGCAAATCGATAAACTGTATGAGTACTCAAAACAATTCCGTTGTGACAGGGTCCTTAGAACATACCTGGAGGTGCTTATAAGATGACTGCTTATTCCATTAAAGCCCGACTTAAAAACTACGCATTGAAAAACGGAATATCATTTCAGGAAGCGCTAACCTATTTCGGATTGGAACGAACCATTTATCGTATTTCCGTTTCTAAGTACGCAGATCACTTTGTATTGAAAGGCGGGATTTTTTTGTATGCTATCTTTCAAAGAAATTATTCTCGTGCAACGGCAGACATAGATCTGCTTGCCCGAAAAATCTCAAACCGCGCCGAAGAAATGAAAGAAGTCTTCGCCAACATCCTATCGATAGATGCAGACGATGCTCTTGTATATGATACGGGTTCAATTTCAGTCGTCAATATTACAGAATTCAAAGAGTATCACGGTTTGCACATTTCTGCGTTATATTATCTGGATAAGACTCGAGTTCCAATCAGTATTGATATAGGCTTTGGTGATATAGTATTTCCGGATGCGGTTCAAATGGCTTTTCCTGTCATCTTGAATATGAGATCCCCGATAGTATATGCATACTCCTTGGAATCATCTTTGGCAGAGAAGCTGGAAGCAATCATTCGTAATGGCTATCTGAACAGCCGATATAAAGATTTTTATGACATTTATGCGCTTTCGGAGAACCATACATTTATGTATAACGATCTTAAGCAAGCAATAGAAGAAACATTTAAAAACCGGAAAACAGCACTATCATTGGAATCATCCGTGTTTGGCCAAGACTTTATTAATGACACTATCCATCAATCGCGCTGGAAAGCATTTATTAAAAACAAAAAAGTATCTGCTCCGGTCTCTCTGAGTGAAGTAATGGAACGAATAGTCAAATTCATAACTCCGCTGATAAAAGGCCCCTCGTTCCAATTTTGGGATCCCGAACAGGGCAACTGGCATTCTACTTAATTTTATTTTTTCTAGAGGAAAGTGCTTATTATGACGATTTATCAAAAAGAACACAGCATATCCAACAAGCGCTTCGTTGTGGAGCAGAATCGCGACTTCAGCTACCCGGAGCATTTGCACAGGTTCTATGAGTTCATTATCATTATTGACGGCGAAATGGAAGTGCGCGTTGGCAACGATGTACAGCTCCTTCATAAAAACGAGTGCGCATTTATACGACCGAACACTATCCATTCGCTGGAGTCAACACACAGCGAACACATCCTATTCATTTTCTCCGGTGAACTGATCCCGAACTGGGATCGGAGCCACAAAAACCTTATCGCGGAATCTCCCTTTTTCACGATAAAAAACGATAATCTGACCGAACAGATCAAACATATAACCACGGACAGCAACTACTACGAGATAAAAGGACTGTTGTACCGGATCTGCGGCGCGTACGACGAAAGCACCCTGTTTCTTCCTTCAAAAAGAGCAAAATCAAAAACACCCGGCAGCAGCAAACTGTTGATCGAAGATTTATTGACATACATTGACGACAATTACAACGAAGATATCACGCTGGACACGCTTTCCTGCGCGTTCAACTATGATTACACTTATTTGTCCCGGTTTATAAAGCAGGAAACCGGCATTTCGTTCAATAAATATCTGTCGCAGCAGCGCATCAGTCACGCCTGCACCCTGCTTACCAACACAGAAAAATCGATAATAGAAATATCATTTGCCTGCGGGTTCAACAACGTCCGTACTTTTAACCGGAATTTTCTGACAATAAAAGGCGTTACGCCCACAGATTTCAGGGCGTCCCAGCACTGACCGTTATCTGCACCAGCGCGCAACCCGGCACCGTGACATTCAAGGACGAGCCATTGCCGGACAGAACTTCAGAATACAATTCTATATTACCCGCAGACAATGTTGCCTCATCCATCTGGCTCAGCGTATTAGCACGGATCACCTTGACGGAAGCTGCACCGGTGAAGCCCTGCGCCCGCACATCGGACAGATCCAGCCTGAGCGTATAGTTCGCCAGATTGACCACCGAAATAATTATTTTTCCGTCCGCCGCTGTTGTAAGGACTGAAGTATCGCCTGCACCGGCATTCAATTGCGACGTTACGATTTTGCCCCCGATGTGCGCTTTGAGCAACTCGTACGCGTACCCCGCGCCAGAGAGTTCACGTGCGCCGCCCGCCTTCGACGCGATCATGCCCTCGAAAGGATGGAAAAAGCTGGCAGCAGTGAGCGGCAGATCCGCGGCGGTCTTGATCGCGGACAACAAATACGCGCTGTCCCCCAGGAACATCATCGTACTCGGCGCCAGATCGAACCCCCAGTTCCATTCGTCCAGGTATAGCTCGGCATCTTCAATTACGTCCGCATCCGCCGCCCGCAGCACGCCCGCGATGCTTTTTATCGCGGGAAGGTTTGAAGAAATGAAGCCCGCGCAAGTGTTTTTCAGATACTCGCCCGCCTTGAACCGGTCTGCGAGCTCGCTGACCTGGCCGTAATAATTGTGCACGGAAATATAATCATATTGCGTACCGAGTTCCTTCAGAGCGCCGATATACGATTTCGTCCACTGAATATACTCTCCGGCATTGTCGCAGGCGCCCACAACGACCCGAATGTCACTCTGCTCGTTTCGCATGGCAGTTATATATTTGTCTGTCGTTTTCGCGGCCAGTACCGGATCCCGGGTAAGCCGGTCGCCGAAAAAGTAGATTTCGTTGCCGATGAACCAGGCAGAAACTTCGTGCGAATTATCCTTGCAGTACCTGACCAGCTCCGCGGCATCCGTTTCGTTTCCGCGGACCAGCGAGACCGTAAGCTCCGCCTTCGCGCCGACTTCTTCGCACAGGCAGAAGAATTCCTCCAGTCCGAAATCGAACGGATCCTGGTCGTACGTCGAAGAAAACAGAAAGCCGCTCATGCCGGGATATCCGGGCTCGTCCGCTGCCATCGGCTTGCGGTACGCCACGGGTTTCAGGCTCTCTTTCCATTCAAACCGGTCGGCACAGCAGCCGCCGGGATATCTGAGCGCCACCGGGCCCAGCGCTTTCAGGGCGGCAACGGCTTCCCGGTCCATACCATGGAAATTGTCCGCGGGCAATAGTGATACTTCGAAGATCTCAACGTTGCCCCCGTCGCAATGGATGGACAACGCTTTCTCTCCGCCTGCGTCTGCCGCCCGGAAACTGACACTTTGCGCCGCGATGTCAAGCCCGGAACTGAATTCGCCGATCTTAGCGTCTCCGATATACACAGAAACACTGCCATTTTCCCCCTGCGCCGCGGTCCATATTTCAAATACATAGTCTGTCCCCGCGTTTAAAGCCAGCCGGTCGCTGTAGACCAGTTGTCCGCCGGTCTCGAGGACAACGTAGTTACTCCCGCAGATGCTGTGCGCCCGTTCGTTAGTCACCGTATGCCCGCCGGAAACTGTCCAGCCTTCGGGGATATCTTCCAGCCACAGCGCATAGAACTTACGGTTGTTGAGCAGTTCAGCTGAAAGGCCGCCGTACCAGCAGGAACGCGTAATCTCCAAGTTCATGCCGAACAGCGCGGACGGCACCACGGTCTCGGTCACTGCGGAAATTTTTAGCGCGGCATTGACCGCTATCGCATCTGAATAGATCGTGAGATTAGCATGAAAATTCGTGCCCGACGGCATGGAGGCGGTGAGAACGTTGTTTCCCTGCACCAGCGCGGTGCGGGCGGCCGCGAGGTCAACATACTGCGACCCGGCATCCCGCGAATACCGCCCGGCTTCGGTGCCGTTGAGGTAAAACACGATCTCCTGTCCTTTCCGGACCTGCGTGGTGCGCGTGAAATGAATGCACAGGCCGCTGACAATATCCCCCGCGACCGGTGATTCAAAACGGACGCCGTCTTTCAGTTCCGAGCTGTCAAATTCGAACACGGGATAGTCCTCAAATTTGTCCAAAGTCAGCACCGGCGCGGCGTTCTCCTTCAACGGATACACTATTTCGACGGAGTCAATGCCCGCCGGCGCAAAAGTTGCCGGTGCGGGGCTCGCAGTGCTGTACGGCGTTTCCTGTCCGTGTTTGGCACAGCTGGAAACAGACGCCAGAATTGACGCTGCCAATAACAGTACGACTGAGGCCCGACTGAACGTCTTAACGGCTTGGGACAACGACGCGCGCGGCTTCATTTTTTCTTTTTGCCCCGCAGCATGGCAACGACGACAATTGCCGCCGCCACCACCGCGGCGCCAATCGCCAGGCCGATGATCAGGCCGGTGTTGGGTTTGTTGTCCGAAGAACGATCCGGTTCATCGGGAACTTTTGTCGCAGTTTCCGTGGCCCGCTCCGTCGGCTGGACCGGAGCATCGGTAACATCGGGCGCGTCGGTGACCGCAGGTTCCTCAGTTATCTCCGGCGCGTCGGTGACCGTTTCCGCCGAAGCCTCGTAGAATGTATACATTCCCAGGTTGTTTGCGGGCCATGCGGAGGCAGACGAAGTGACCACGATCTTGACTGTGCACAGACCCGTCACCTTGCTCTTAAACATCACTTCATCGTACGTGACGCTTTCATAATCCTCCGGCTCCCAGGCGACGCCGCCGACGCCTTCACCGCTGCCCTGCAGTTCGTCGTTGATGTAGATATCAAAATCCGTGCTCTCGCCTGCCATGCCGTACGTCATGAACGACATGCTGTCGACCAGTCTTTCCCCAAAATCCACCGTAAACGTGAACATGTCCCCGGCGCCGGAGTGGATGAAAAACATGCCGTCGTATTCCGGCTGCTCTGCCGAGGCGGTGTTGACGCCGATGGCGTGGTCGGTGGTAAACTGGTCGCTGTCACGGGTGATGGCGCCGCGCTTGAGCAGTATCTTTTTCGCGGAGATCGTCAGGCTGTCGCCGGTCATCACGAAATCGGGTTCGGCATCGATCGGCTGACTCGGATCATACGCGGCGGTGTCAAAAAATTCGAAGAAGCCGATATTATTGGCGGGCCAGGCGGGGCTGGAAGAGGTCAATTCGATCACGATGGTCTGCAATCCGCTAAGCGGCGGATCAATGGCAAACGAATCCTGCATGGCGCTGTTATAACCGTCCCAGAGATCCACCCAGCTGGTGCCGCCCGTTGACGCGCCGGAACCGAGTTTGACGCCGTTGGCGTAGACATCAAATTCCGTGGGCTCCGCGGCGCCGCCATAGTGCATGTACGAGAATTTGTCCGCTTTGAAATCGCCGAAATCCACAGTGAAGGTAAACTTGTCGCCGGCGCCCTCGTGGAAGAAGAACTGGCCGTTGTATTCTTCGCTCTCGGTCTTGTTGCTGTCAATGATCGTCCCGCCGCGCGTATATTTCGATGTGTCGTATTCGAATGCGCCTTCGATGGCCAGGATCTCACTAGCCCGTGGGTTGACGTAACCGTTTTTCATGACGAAATTCGCGGCATTGCCGTTCTCCGCGGCAGAACCGCCGAAACTGAGGCAAAACAGCGATACCAGGATCGATACCGCGGTCAATACCGAAATAACTGCTTTTTTCATAGCAGGACCTCCCCGTGAGATTTGGTTTAATTATACTCCCGGGGACAATGCATTAAAAGACATTAATTATATTGTATGCAGACATTTTTTGCTGTTTTCAGCATGCAGTCAACACCGCCGTGACACCAGATCCCGCCTGTGGTATAATCTTCTCCGGCAGGATACTCACCGGAACGGAGGGCAGGTACCATGCAAAAAGGCGAAAAGAATCTGATCACCGATGTGCCCGGCGTGCGCGTGGGACATTGCACGCTGGCGGACAGGGACGTTCAGACCGGCGTCACAGTCATATTGCCGCACGGCGGCGACTTGTATCACGAAAAGTGCCCCGCGGCCAGCCACGTGGTCAACGGCTACGGCAAAAGCACCGGACTCATGCAGATCAACGAGCTGGGCAGCATCGAGACGCCTATTATATTGACCAATACGTTCGGCGTAGGCAGCGCGTTCACGGCCTGCGTACAATACATGACCGAGCGGAACGACGGCATCGGCCGGGACGAGGGGACGGTCAATCCCGTTGTCCTCGAATGCAACGACTCTTTCCTGAACGACATCCGCGGCCTGCGCGTCAAGCCGGAGCATGTGTTCCGCGCCATTGACGCCGCGGCAAGCGAGTTTCAGCTGGGCGCGGTGGGCGCCGGGCGCGGCATGACCTGTTACGGGCTCAAAGGCGGCATCGGCTCCGCGTCCCGGGTATTCGAGGCGGACGGGCAGGTATATACGCTGGGAGCGCTGGTTTTGACGAATTTCGGAGCGCTGCCGGATCTCGTGATCTGCGGAGATCCCGTGGGCAGAAAGCTCACCGGGGACAACGCAGCAGAACCGAAAGGCTCGTGCATAATGGTGATTGCCACCGACGCACCGGTGTCAACGCGGCAGCTGCAGCGCATTGCCCGCCGGGCGCAGAGCGGCCTGGCCCGCACGGGCGGGATCACCGGTGGGGGCAGCGGCGAAGTGGTCGTCGCCTTCTCTACCGCAAACCGCATGATCTCTTACGAACCAGTCTGGCATCCGGTGGTGCTGAACGACGCGCTGCTGGACCCGCTGTTCCGGGCCGCAACGGAGACGGTGGAAGAAGGCATCATCCGCTCCATGCTGGAGGCGGAGCGTGTCACCGGGCTCAACGGAAACACGCGTGAATCGTTGCGCGATCTGATAGATTTCTGACAGATTTTTGACAGATTTTTGATGTTTCAGGCGTTCAGGCCCGCAGCGCGAAAAACGCGATCGCAGCCGCGGCCGCCACATTCAGGGAATCGACACCGGCGGCCATCGGGATCCGGACCGTATAGTCACAGCTGCGAATCGTGGCGTCCGAGAGGCCGCTGCCTTCGTTGCCCAGCAAAATGGCGAGTTTGTCAGCTTGCTTCAGCACGGAATCGTCGATATCTACCGTATCGTTGCGGAGCGCCATTGCCACCGTTTTAAAACCTTCATCGCGCAGCGCGGAGAGCGAGTCGATCCGCGCAAACGGCACCATCAGCACCGTACCCATGCTCACTCGCACCGCGCGGCGGCAGAGGGGATCGCAGCATTCCGGCGTCAATAACACCGCGTCGATGCCGAGTCCGGCGGCGCAGCGGAATATTGCCCCCAGATTGGTGGTGTCAACGATGTTTTCGAGTATTGCCACCCGCCGCGCATTCCGGCACAATTCGCGCCAGTCCCGCGCTCCCGGCCGCTTCATCGCGCACAACGCCCCCCGCGTCAGCTCGAACCCGGTCAATCCGGTGAGCACTTCATGGGGTGCGGCGTACACCGGCACCTCGCCCAGGCGGTCAATAAGCTCCGCCATCCGCCCGTGCACATACTTCCATTCGGTGAGCAGCGCCAGCGGCGCGCACCCGGCCTTCAGCGCGGCGTCAATGGCGATCGGGCTCTCCACGATAAACACGCCCGCTTCGGGCTCCAGTTTGTTGCGCAGCTGATGCCCGGTCAGGCGCACGAACGCGTCCAGCCGCGGGTCGTTCAGGTCGGTGATCTCAATGATATTGCTCATCGCGCAAACTCCACTTCCGCCACGCGCACCGGGTAACTGCGGCCGTACGGGAACGGCGTCATTGTCAGCTCCAGCACCGCGCCGCGCTGCTCAAACGGGGGCGTTTCGGCGTTGTCCATCCAGCGCAGCGAGCGCACTTCGGCGGGGATATTGTCCAGCACGATCCGGCTTTCGGCCGCTTTGTCCGGGTCGGGACTGACAAAACTGCGCGGATCAAACGCGAACAGATACGCCGTGTGCGGGTCATATACGTCGCGCAGCAGGAACTCGCGGCGGTCGGGGTAACAGAGGAACGGGCGGCCGTTGTACACCGCCTTTCCGTACACGCGCATCCAGCGGCCGATGCATTCCATCGTGCCGCGCTGCATATTGTCCACCGTGCCGTCCGCGTCCGGGCCTACGTTCAGCAGGAAATTGGCGCCGACCTTGCGGCATTCGCACAGTTCGCCGATCAGCTGCGGGACCGACTTGAAATTGACGTCTTCCGCCGCCTTGCCCCAGTGGTCGCACAGCGTTTCACACATCTCGCCGGCAACATATTTCGATTGTCCGCGGCGGTCCACCGGCCCCGGCATTCCCCGCTCGTACGTGACGGCGTCAATTTCCTCCCGCCCCGCGGCTCCGCGCGCCCCGAGGCCGGTGTTGTTGATGATCATTGCTTCCGGCTGCAGCCGCCGGATCAGTCCGTACAGCTCCGCCTCCTGCCAGTCCGCGCCGGGTTTCGACCAGTTGCCGTCGAACCAGAATCCGCCGATCCGGCCGTAATTGCGGCACAGCTGCTCCACACTGTCGCGCAGATACTCGAGATACGCCGGAAAATCATCATTGAACTCCGGCCGGTGCCAGTCCAGCGTGGTATGGTAGAAGAACGGCAGAATGTCGTTTTCCCGGCAGCGCGCGACGAACTCTGCCACGAGATCCCGGCCCGCCGGCGTGTGAAGGGCGTCAAACCCGTTCGAGTTCCGGACCCCGCGCGTGTCGTACAGCGAGAACCCGTCATGGTGCCTCGTGGTCAACGTCACATACCTGCACCCCGCCGCCTTCGCGACTTTCACGATCTCGCCCATATCTGCCGGCGCAAACTTCCGCGCCAGCGGCTCATACTCCTCCGCCGGTATATGCTCGAGCTCGCGCACCCATTCGCCGCGGCCGAGCAGCGAATACAGGCCGAAATGCACGAACATTCCAAAGCCCAGCTGTTCAAAGCGGGCAATATACGGCGCCGCCACCGGCACACTTTTATCTACGCGTTCGGTCATTATCAGCTGCCTCCTACACCATCGAATGTCAATTTTATTTCGTTGCCGAACTCTACATACACTCTTCCAAATATGTGCGCGTGATCCCAGCAGCCGTAGTGTCTTGTGGTCTCCGGCGTAACGCTCGCGATATATTCCGTTTCGACGCACAGTTTCCCGTCATTGTCCTGCCAGTATAAATACAGGCTGTCCTCCGTCAATCCGCTCCCGTCCAGTTTGTTGGCATCGATATATTCCCGTATCTGCGCGGTCAACGTGTTTCGTATCTCGGCAGCGGTCGTCTCCGGAAAGACGGTGTTGTAATACTTCTTAAACGAGTTTTCGTGCAGACGCCAGCCGTCATTGACCAAACTGTCCGACACACTGTAGATACACTGGCACCCGGTCCGGAATCCTCCGAAATAAAACGCAAATGTGACGCCTTGGAAAATGCCCTCATTATAACGCACCTGCTCCACCAGCATTTCCCGCGGGATCGCTCCGAATTCCGGGTACTTTTGCTTCATCTCCGCATAATAGCGGTCCAAGAGCGCCTGATCTTCGGCGGAGACCGCTTCTTTTTGCGGTTTGGCAGGCTCCGGTTTTACTTCGTTTTTGCGTACGGCGCACGCGGTCAACACGGTCAGCATTACCGCGATTACTATTGGTACAATTATTATTCTATTCATATCTGCCGCCTCCCGATTGATCACTGTATTTATATTGTACCTCATTTTCCGCCAAAAGTCACTTACGGCGCGATTTTGAAGGTCCGTTGTCTAAATAAAAAACCGCGGCAACAATCCGTTTGTATTGTCGCCGCGGCTATGATTATTTAATTAGAAAACATTAATATCCATAATAATCGTCATTAGCAGGTTTCTTTTTAGACAAGGAAATGGTGTCGTACTCGTCGTCGACATTTACAAGTTCAAGAGTGCTTGAGGACGTTTTGGTGTATTTATATTCGCGGGTCTCAGTCATTCCGCAAGCGCTAACGGTCATTATCAATACGCCTTTATGGGTTTCCCATTTAAGGTCTGCTGTCACGCTGCCCGTTTCCATGCTGCCCTTTCCGTTACGAGCAAAAACATATTTATATCCGTCTTCATCATACCAGGTGCCTGCAACACGTCTATCATGCTGTTTACACGCAACCATAAATCCAAAAAGCATTACTGCTGCCAAAATCAGGGCGATCATTCGAAATTTTTTCATAAATCTTTTCCTCCTGTTCAGTCGAGTTCAAAAAACGACCTCGCTGTTTTCGGTGGTATTCTACATTATTATATTGCGAAATGTCAACAGTGTTTGCACCCGGAATTAATTGAAATGATCCTCGTTCGTACGTTGCCATTTGGCACCGATTCATATATAATCCGTACATTACTGCATTTGTTTGAAAGGATCCGAAGCATTGTTACCGTATATCCATATAGGCTCGCTTAAAATATCCATGTACTACCTGGCCATGTTCCTGGGCTATGTGGCAATGGTAGTACTGATGCTGCTCCCGAAGCGGCGCGCAATGTACCGGCTGAGTAAAGTAAGATCGGTATTGTTCGCCACCGCGGGGCTGGTTGCCGGCATCCTGGGTTGTAAACTGCTGTACACGATCGAGTGCTACAAATATGTAATCGCGCACGGATTCACGTTTGGCGGTTTCTCATTTTTCGGAGCGGTGCTGCTTGGTCCGCTGCTGATGCTGCTGTTGTCAAAACCGTTCAAGCTTAGCCCTGCGGAAACGCTGGATACCACGGCGGTATGCGTTGTCGCCATGCTCGGCACGATCCGCATCGGCTGCTTCTGCAACGGCTGCTGCGGCGGCCGCATATTCTTCTTCAAAAACTTTGACATCTCGTTCCCCACGCAGCTGATCGAGCTCGTGTGCGACGCGCTGATACTGGTGTGGCTGCTCCGGACCGAGGCGCGCCCGGGCAACCGCGGCCGGTTGTACGGCCGATTCCTGCTGAGCTACGGCATTGCCCGCTTCTTCATCGAGTTCCTGCGGTCAACGGCCAAAGACTGGTTCGGTCTCTCCCACGGTCAATGGTTCTCGCTCATTGCCATCATCGCCGGCGCCGTTGCGGAACTGATCTTCATTTCGCGCAGTCAACAAAACGTTGAAGACTCGGCTCTGCCCCCGATTTCATAGAATACCTTAGCCGCGCGACCGACAGCGTTCCTTCCGTTTTGCATATCCGCCCGTTTTTCCATTTTTGCGGCCTCATTTTCTCTTTTGGGGCTGTATTTGGCATAAACTGCCTTAACTCGCTTAGTTTAATACCAGTTTTTCTTCGCTCTCGCTCATTTTTAAAAACGCGAAATTGAAATAATGGCAAAAAAAAACACACCTAGATTAAATTAATCCTATCTTTCGGAACGCTCGTGGTATATACAAATGAATCTAAACCCATTTAATACTAATCGCTCAAGATTCGATAGAGCCGGCAAACGCGAGAAGGCGCCCAATCTGGTATCAAATGTTTATTTAATTATAGTTTTATCCGAATGGGCAATAAAACAAGGTTTGCAAATTGCCTTAGACGGCGCCCGGCATGGTATAAAAGAACAAGAAATAAAGATATTTGTCCTAATCCGCATGTTAAACGACCGGGCGCTGTCAGTCGCGTGGCTCTATCCCGCTGCAAAATCGGGAGCAGTGCCTTCCGCTTTGACAACCGCGGCAAATTGGTGTAATATAATAGGTTGCGGGGGTATGCCGCGCACAGCGGCCCGCGCGCAATCTACATAAGACCAAGGAAGCCATATTTTATGAGCGAAAAAAAGAGAGAAGATTTGAGGAATATCGCGATAATAGCGCACGTTGACCACGGCAAGACCACGCTCGTGGACGGCCTTTTGCGTCAGAGCGGCACGTTCCGCTCCAACGAGACCGTGCAGGAGCGCGTCATGGACTCCAACGACCTGGAGCGCGAGCGCGGAATCACGATATTGTCCAAAAACACCTCGCTAAAGTACGGAAAATATACGATAAACGTTGTTGACACCCCCGGCCACGCGGATTTCGGCGGCGAAGTCGAGCGCGTGCTGGGCATGGTCGACGGCGTGCTGCTGCTGGTGGACGCGTTTGAAGGGGCAATGCCCCAGACCCGCTTCGTGCTCTCCAAAGCGCTGGCAATGAAACTCAAGCCCATCGTAGTGATCAACAAGATCGACCGCGACGGCGCGCGTCCGCTGGAAGTGCTGGACGAAGTGCTGGAGCTGTTCATGGACCTGGGCGCCGACGACAGCCTGCTGGACTTCCCTGTAATTTACGCCTCCTCTCGCGACGGCTACGCCTCCACCGAACCCGACGGCGGCGAGAAAAAAGACCTCAAGCCGCTGTTTGACGCCATCATCAATTACATTCCGGCGCCGGACGCGGACGTTGACGCCCCGCTGCGCATGCTGATCTCCAATATTGGCGTGGACGAGTACGTGGGGCGGACGGCAGTTGCCCGCATCGAGCAGGGCTGCATCCATTCCGGCCAGACTGTGCTGGTATGCAACGAAGCCGGGTTCCGCAAGACCGCAAAGATCACGTACATATACAAATTCGACGGCCTCAAGAAGGTCGAGACGGACCACGCTCTGGCCGGCGACATCATCCTGCTGGCGGGGCTCACGGAGTTCAACATCGGCGACACGGTGTGCGACCCGGACAACGCGGATCCGATCCACTTCGTCAACATCGACGAACCCACGCTGTCCATGAACTTCCTGGTAAACAACAGCCCCTTCGCCGGCCGCGAAGGCACTTTCGTCACTTCCCGCCACATCCGCGACCGCCTCTACAAAGAGGTCGAGACCAACGTGAGCATGCGCGTGGAAGACACCGACTCCCCCGACACGCTGAAAGTTTCGGGCCGCGGCGAACTGCATCTCTCGGTACTGATCGAGACTATGCGCCGCCAGGGGTACGAGTTCCAGGTGTCGCGTCCGAAAGTAATATATAAAGAGATCAACGGCCAGCTGTGCGAGCCTATGGAGTATCTCACCGTTGACGTCCCCGAGGAGTTCGTGGGCACCGTCATCGAGAAGCTGGGCACGCGCAAGGGCGAAATGGTCAACATGCGCCCCACCGCGGACAACTACACCCGCCTCGAATTCCGCATCCCCGCCCGCGGCCTGATCGGCTACCGGGGCGAGTTCCTTACCGACACCCGGGGCAACGGCATAATGAACACCATTTTTGACGGCTACGAGCCGTACAAAGGCGATATAAGCTCCCGCTCGCACGGGTCAATGGTAGCCTGGGAACAGGGCGAGGCAGTGCCCTACGGCCTGTTCAACGCCCAGGAGCGCGGCGCACTGTTCATCGGCCCCGGCGAGAAGGTGTACGAAGGCATGATCGTGGGCGAAAGCGCCCGCGGCGATGACCTGGTGATCAACGTCTGCAAGAAAAAGCACCTGACCAACATCCGCGCCTCCGGCTCCGACGAGGCGCTCAAACTTACGCCGCCCGTGATCCTGAGCCTCGAGCAGGCGCTGGATTTCATTTCCGACGATGAGCTGGTGGAAGTAACGCCCAAGAGCATCCGGCTGCGCAAGAAGATCCTGGACACCGAACTGCGGGCCAAGGACCGCGCGCGCCGCGACAGCATCTGATATTTGTTTTTGAACGCGGGGTCTGTCCCCCGGCTTAAGGTGGTGAGACCGCATGGCAGACGATATGAATAACAAAAACAGCAACCGTCACCGCGCGGTACGCCGTCCGGGCATGGGCCGCCAGAGCAATCCGTTCGTGGACCGGACCAGGATCGTTGACCGCAGTGCCGAAGAGGCAAAGCGGCGCGCGGAAGAGGAAGCAAAGCGCCGGATCGAGGACGATACCGAGATTGACCGCGTCGACGCGTTCGGCGAGACGTATCCGGGCCGCCGCATCACGGCCGCCGCACGTCCGGTACGTAAGACTGCCGCCAATGCCGCCGTTGACACCGATGCCGGCGATACCGCCGCCCGGGACCGCAGCCGCGTTCAAACGCCGGTCAAAAAAGAACGCCGGCGCCTGTTCACGCGCAAAAAGCAGAGCGCGCTCAAGCAGCGCAAAGTCACGCAGGAAGAGTACAAATTCCACAAAAAAATGAAGCGGCGCCGCCGGAAAGTGGCGCTGGTCATATTGCTGATCGTACTGATGATCGGCATCACCATCGCGGCGGGGTACGCTACGTATACGTTTGTGGTTGACCACTTCGACAACAAAGTCGATGAAGACTCCATCATCATTGACGTCAAGACCGAACAGAAATTCCGCGTGGAAAAGGGCGAATCCACCAAGTCGCTGAGCCAGCGCCTGTATGACGCCGGATTGATCGAAGACACGCGGATCTACCGGTTCTTATCTAAATTTTACGGCTACGACGGCACGTACAACGCCGGAACGTATACGTTGTCCAAGGGCATGGCGTACGAGGAGATAATGTACATATTGTCCGGCACCCCCGAGACCGTGCGCGTCACGTTCCCCGAAGGCTTCACCACGGAGCAGATGGCCGTGCGGCTGGAGAACAACAACGTGTGTACCGCCGAGGAGTTCCTGAAAGCCGTTGACACCGTAGACGTATCTTCGTACGAATTTTTGAAAAACGCGGATCTCGCCACGGGCCGCGACCACCGCCTCGACGGCTATCTGTTCCCGGATACGTACGAATTTGACGTACTGGCCCGGCCGGAGGATGTCGTATACAAAATGCTCAACCGGTTCAACGAGATCTTTAAACCCGCGTATTACGAGCAGCTGGAGAAGACCGGGCTGACGCTGGATCAGGTGGTCATTCTGGCCTCCATCGTGGAGAAAGAGGCGCGGCTGGATTCCGACCGGGCGCCGATCGCGGGCGTGTTCTACAACCGCTACACCCGCGGCACCGAAGATCTGCAGCTGTTCCAGTCAGACGCCACGGTGAAATACGCGTACAAACGGACGACGGGCAAGGAACTTGACCATCCGCTGAGTGAGGAACTGGGTATTGACGACCCGTACAACACGTACGTTTACCCCGGCTTCACGCCCGGACCGATCTGCTCGCCCGGCGAAATGTCGCTGATCGGCGCGGTATTCCCGTCGAATCACGATTATTTCTACTTTGTGGCCAAACGCGACGGCAGCGGCGGCAATATCTACTCCCGCACGTACGAAGAGCATGTGCAGGCGATCAAGGATCTGGACAACTACACTCCGCCGGAAGAGACCTGGGGCGATGAAGACTGATGTGCGGCCCGGAATCAAACGCGTTTATCCGTGAATTTATACCCGAAGAATCACCGCTGCTCCGCGAATTGCGGGACTTCGCCGCGGTCAATAACGTTCCGATCCTCCGCCCGGACGCCGCCGCGCTGCTGCGCACGCTCACCGCGCTGAAGCGGCCCGCGCGCATTTTAGAGGCGGGAACGGCGATCGGGTATTCGGCGCTGCTGTTGTCCGAAGCGGCCCCGGAAGCGTATATCGAGACGGTAGAGCTGGATGCGGACATGGCGGCCGCGGCGAGGCGGAATATTGACCGCGCCGGAAAGTCAGACCGGATCCGTGTGATCCTGGGCGACGTGACGGAAGTGTTCGCGGCGCTGAGCGGCCCGTACGACATGATCTTCCTGGACAGCGCGAAAGGACAATACATACGCCTGCTGGACGACGTCCTGCGCCTGCTGCCCGCGGGCGGTCTGCTTGCCGCGGACAATTGCCTCTTCTACGGCAAAGTATTCGACGAACCGGCCGAGGCGCCGCACAAGCACCGCACGATCGTGGCCAACCTCCGCGCCTTCCTCTCCCGCGTCAATTTGTCCGGCGATTTTGATGCCGCGCTGCTGCCCGCCGGCGACGGCGTACTGGCCGCGGTCAGAAAGGATACTTCTCATGCTGCCTGCTAAGAAACCCGAACTGCTCGCCCCCGGCGGCAATCTCCAGAAAGCCCTCACAGCGCTGCGCTTCGGCGCGGACGCGGTGTACGTCGGCGGCACGGCCTTCGGGCTGCGGGCGGCGGCGGGCAATTTCACCGACGCGGAGATGCGGGAGTTATTGACCTCCGCCCATGCTCAGGGCAAAAAAGTGTTCGTTACGCTGAATATATTGCCCCGTTCGCGGGAGATCGCGCCGCTGTGCCGGTACGCCGAAACGCTGCGGGATATGGGCATCGACGGGGCAATCGTTGCCGACCTCGGCGCGTTTCTGGCGCTCCGCCGCGAAGTCCCCGGCCTGCCCCTCCACGTGAGCACCCAGGCCAACAACCTCAACGCGGACACCTGCCTTTTCTGGGCCGCGCAGGGCGCCGTGCGCATCAACCTGGCGCGCGAACTGACGCTTTCCGAGATCCGCGAGATCGGCGATGCGCTGACCGCCGCGTACGGCTACAATGCCCCCGGCCTCGAAGTGTTCGTTCACGGGGCAATGTGCATGGCGTACTCCGGCCGCTGCATGCTCAGCGACTACCTCACGGGCCGCAGTTCCAACCGGGGCGAATGCGCGCAGCCCTGCCGGTGGCAATACACGCTCTCAGCGTCGATGACCGAAGAAAAACGCCCCGGCCAGCTCTTCGGCATCGAGGAGACCAGCGAGGGCACGTTCCTGTTCAACTCAAAAGATCTGTGTCTGCTGCCGTACCTGCACGAAGTGATCGGCGCGGGGGCGACCGCCCTCAAGATCGAAGGCCGCATGAAGAGCGACTATTACGTGGGCGTGACGGTGCGGGCGTACCGGGAGGCAATCGATCGCGTCTGGGAGAGCCTCTCCGCCGGCGAAAGCGGCGAACTGGATCCTGAGACCCTCGCACGCCTGCTGGACGAAGTCTCCAGCGTCAGCCACCGCGACTACTCCGACGGATTCCTGCACGGCGGCTGCGGCGAGCAGGTCTACGGCACATCGTCGTATATCCGGAATTCAGTATATGCGGGGCTCGTGGAAAACTGCGCACCGGACGGCAACGGCAGTTATAAATTGACAATCTCGCAAAGGGGCAATTTCGGCATCGGCGAAACGCTGGAATTCGTGCAGCCCGCCGGTCCGGTATTGTGCCATACGCTCGCGGAAATGACGGACGGCGAGGGTGTGTCAATTGACCGCGCCCCCCACGCCTGCATGACCGTGCTCATGTGCGTGCCGTTCCCGGTGGAGCCGGGGACAATTGTCCGCGTGCGCAAACCTCGGTAAAAATCACTCCCCCGCCGGCACCGGGATCAACGTGTCCGCTCCCAGCGGCACGCCTAAGACCGGAAATCCGCTCTCGTCAAAATCCACTTTCTGCACATGGCAGACGCGCATGCGGCGGGTCGCGCCGAAATTGCGCGTGTAATAACAATGGTACGCGATCCAGAGCTCCGTATGGTCCGGCGAATAGAAGAACGACGCGTGGCCGGGGGCGAAGACGTTGTCCGCTTTGTTCAGCACGAAGATCGGTTCCGGGTATTTCTCCCAGTTGTCCTTTGCGAGCGGGTCGCCGCCCTTGTATTCCAGCAGACCGAGGCGGTACGTGTCGCTGTAGCAGCCGTTGGCCGAATAAATGATGAACAGCCGATTATTGCGGCGCACGAAGAACGGGCCTTCGTTCAGCGGACCGTCGGTCAACGATTCCCACATGTAGTCGCCGGGGTCTGAGATCGGTACGGGCGTTGACATCTGCCACGGCGAGGTCAGGCGGGCAATACTGAGCCATTGTCCCCCGTTCATCACCTGCGAAAAACATATAAACATCGCGCCGGCGTCGTCAACGAACATCGTCGGGTCGATCCCGAACACCGTATTGTCCAGGAATGCCTTGAAATGGAAGCCCTCGAACGGATCCGCGCTCTCCGATTCCAGCACGAACAGCCGCTTCGTGCCGTCCTCCACCGTCAGCTGCCCGCTGGTGTAAATATACCAGCGCCCGTCCAGGAAATACATCTCCGGCGCCCAGATCGAACCGGCCACCTCCGTCCCCGCGTAATACGGCACACACACCTCCGGCCCGGTGAACAGTTCGGCGAGCAGTTTGCTCCGGTGCAGCACTATGGCGCTGTTCTGCGTGGACAATCCGTAATAATAGTCCGTCGCGGGATCGTAGCACACGAACGGGTCCGGCGCGGCGCCCGCGGTGACAACGAACGGATCCTCTCCCGGCGCCTCCGATATCCGCACGGCCATTTCGGCTCCGGGCGCGCGCAGCGGGGTTCTGATATTGTTTTTGGTATTCATATTGCCATCCTCCGTCAACACGATCGGTCTGTCATCCCCGCCCCCGCGTCTGCAGCCGGCGAGCCCCGCAAAGCAGGCGCACAATATACTGACGCACAGCGCCGTTAACAACACTTTTCTCACCTTCGTTGCCCCCTTAATTCTTCTCTGAAGCTGCTGACCGCCTGCATTATATTCGATAAACATTTTATTTGCAATTTATAGCCGCAAAAATGTATAATAGCAACATCTGATCGATCGTTGCGCCGCGCGCCGGAACGAACAGGCAGAAGGTCTCGGCAGACCGCGGCAGCAGGATATGTCTGAATACGGAGGTAGTGTTATGAAAAAGTTTGTGTGTTCCGTTTGCGGATACGTGTATGAGGGCGACGAAGCGCCCGAGCGCTGCCCGCAGTGCAAGGCCCCGGCGTCGAAATTCAATGAGGTCGTCAGCGACGAGCGCGTGTGGGCGTGCGAACATGAAGTTGGCGTTGCCAAGGGGCTCGACGAGAGAGTCGTTGCCGACCTGAGAAACAACTTCAACGGCGAATGCAGCGAAGTCGGCATGTATCTGGCGATGTCGCGCGTTGCCTTCCGCGAAGGGTACCCCGAGATCGGGCTGTACTGGGAGAAGGCGGCATTCGAAGAAGCCGAGCATGCGGCGAAGTTCGCCGAGCTGTTGGGCGAAGTTGTCACCCCCAGCACCAAAAAGAACCTGGAGATGCGCGTTGACGCCGAGTGCGGCGCCACCGAGGGCAAGCTCGCGCTGGCCAAACTCGCAAAGCAGCTGGGCTACGATGCCGTCCACGACACCGTGCACGAAATGGCCAAGGACGAAGCGCGCCACGGCAAAGCGTTCGAAGGCCTGCTGAAGAGATATTTCGGTTAATTAACTCTGATCGGGGAATAATCCCAAAAAATAAGGAGGAAAACATATGAAAACTTGTCCCAACTGCGGCGCTTCCAGTGCTGACAACTCGGTATTCTGCATGAACTGCGGCGCCCGTCTCACCGAACCCGCTCCGACCGTCAAGCAGCCCGAGCCCGCTCCCGCGCCCGCGCCGGCGGCTCAGACGTACAACACCTACAACACCTACAACACCAATCCGGCGCCTGTCGTTGTCAACAACGTTGTATCCGACGAATCTTACTTTGACGGCACGCTGGGCCAGCAGATCGGTATCTCGATCGTCACCGTCCTGCTCTGCATGATCACCCTCGGCATCTACGCGCCCTGGGGCTTCTGCCGCCTCTACCGTTGGGAGACCGAGCACACCGTGATCAACGGCCGCCGTCTCAAGTTCGAAGGCACCGGCGGCAGTCTGTTCGGTCAATGGATCAAGTGGTTGCTGCTTTCCATCATCACCTGCGGCATTTACAGCTTCTGGGTCCAGATCAAGCTAAAGAAGTGGCAGGTCAAGCACACGCATTTCGCAAACTGATTTTGACAGCGACTCATACTGCCAATTGAACCAACGGTGCGCAGCGCCGGAGTCAACGGCCAGCGGCCTGTGCACCTGCTTTTTTAAGGAGGACAACATGGATAAATACGTTTGCCCCTGCGGTTACGAATACGATCCCGAACTGGGCGATCCGGACAACGGCATCCAGCCCGGCACCCGCTTTGAAGACTTGCCCGAGGATTGGGTCTGCCCCGTTTGCGGCCTTTCCAAAGACGAGTTTGAAAAAGAATAAACGTTACTTTTCAGCAATTCGCTGTTTTACGGCCGTGGCAGCAATGTCGCGGCCGGTTTTTATAGTTATTTGACGCTTTACGCCGCCAGTTCATTGATGATTTGACGGAT
>JAEEGL010256624.1_pt1 | contig 31177 bp, 24 predicted proteins | sample 9134231 | NCBI WGS metagenome assembly JAEEGL01 (sample SAMN16246548, study PRJNA631951) | gut metagenome | biome: gut microbiome; feature: rumen; material: fiber-attached | host: Bos | place: Iran: Karaj | collected 2018-10
GTAATCATGTTCACCGGATATCCCAGTATGTATCGGAAATAACTCTGGTACGTCCTGTAGTACGATACCGGCTGCCGGTGCACGGTTCCGGCTCTCGGATAGGTGATCGTAAAGCGTTCCACGTCATAAACAGCGGGACTCTCGTCGACGTGACCCAGGATCACCACCGGCGTCTTTCCGACTTCATATTCATCCACCGCCTCCATTCTGGATACCAGCCTGGTCATAAAGGACAGGCCAGCCTGTTCATACAGATCGTGCCGGATATACAGCTGGTTGGCAAAAAGGAATTGATTCAGGATCAGGAAGGCGCAGACAAGCGCAGCTCCCTGCACAGCTCTTTTCTCCGCAAAGCCGCCTGTTTCCGACATGTCGAGGATCATAACCGCGAACACCGGAAAACAGGCGAACGAATACGTCATCGCCAACTGTTTGACACCCTGGCTTAAGACGTAAACGACGTTTCCGCCCAGGGGCATCCAGAGAAGAATAAGAAGAACCAGCGCGGCCGCCGGGACGCCGATCCGTTTCCGGATGCCAGCTGCCAGAATGCCCAGGAGCGTAAACAGCCCCAGAATGATGTTCAGATACCTGGAAAAATTCTGATGGACTATCATCGGCGTTCGAAACAGGTAACCGACGGTATACTTCCACGCTTCCAGGGACAGTCCTGCTGCCGACCCGAATGAAAGATTCTTCAGTTTCGTAAGGCTGTTATAATAATCCGGCGGCGTAATCCCCGTAAAATGCCATACCGTCCGGAGCATGGCATAATACAGGATACCGGCTGCGAACAGAAACGCGGCTGTCCGCAGGCCGTCCAGAAATACCGTTTTCGCGTTTTCTCCTTCCAGCAGGCGGCGGAGAAGGAATATGCATACGAGGAGTATGGCCGTCTCGATAAAACACTGATACAGTCCGAGCGATATCGCGGCGCAGCCTGCTCCTGCCATATTTTTGAGCAGATTCCTGTCCTTCAAAAAGTATACGGCAAGGACTGAAAACAGGAGCGACAGCATATAAACGTCCAGATCGTGCAGAAATGAGGCATTTATGACGGCGAGCGTTTCAAACGTCGTAAGGAATCCGCAGCACAGGACGACAGGCACAGTCTTTCGGATACGCAGGATCCTGACGATGAGGAGAACAGCGCAGATCAGGAAACAGCCGGATAAAAAAGCGATGTTCCCGGGCGCCTGTATTTCACCCCTGAAACGGACGTACGGCGGAATGAAAATGCGGCCCAGAGCTGTCTGCCAGACATGATCGTTCTGCACAACCGTCAGGAGAGAATCATGGTTGAACATAGCGTTCATCCATCGGTAGGCATGCGTAACCAGCAGAAAAACAGTGCAGACAGATACGATAAAAATCTCCTGCGTCCGTTCTTTCAGTACCTTCGTCAGATTTTCATAAGTAATTGGCGTCATGCACGCTCTCTCCCATATTCCGGACCCGCGGCGGCAGTTTACACATCCTGAGGATCCCGGCCTGAAGCCGTTCTCCCCAGCATCCGCTCAATCCGCTTTGCCAGTTCCTGGTTCAGCAGTTCATTCATATGAGACGGAATTGCCCCGTATTCAAATTTCCGGTCGGTAAACCGGAGCGGATCATCCGCGAACCGGATCACCTCCGCCTCCGGCCACAGTTTCTCCAGATAATCATAATACGACGAAAGAAGCCGGTTAACTTTCCGGATCTCTTCAATGCCGGCAAAAGGTTCTGTACCCGTGATATCACCTGTGGTTTCACATAAAAGCGTTTCGACGACGACCGGCCGGATATCTGGTACGGTTTCCCGGATTCTCCGGACAAATTTATCCGCGCTGTCCTTCCAGAGTTCGTCACATTCCGGGGAAACGGCGCCGTCCGGCCCGAAACGGCAGACCGCCGTACCGTCGGCTTTTCCGCTCTCCAGCCCGTCATAGGCGTCGCTCTTTGTCACATATCCGCCGCCTGCATGGATCAGGTCGAAACGCTCTTCGACCAGATCGATAAACAAATACTCCGGGTGGACTTCCCGCAGTGATTCCCAGAATGTCTGTTCCCGCTCCCGCTCGATCATCAGCTTCCGGTACCGGTTTTTGTGTTCCGCGGTCGGGGGCCCTTCCGCGCGTTTCCCGCAGACGCTGACAATGCTGGAAAAATTGAACCGGCAGGACGGATCGTGGAGCCAGTCCATGTGAGAAAGCACCCTGTTCAGGTTATATCCGCCCCAGGTAATATAAGGCTCGTTGTGTCCTTCCGGAAAACTTCTGTCCAGATACGCCCTGCAGCTGTTTACGAGCATCCTGAAATCGTTTTCTTCCTTCCGGTGGAACTGCATGGCCAGAATGTCGTTCAGGCGATATTTGACCACGCCTTCCAGCGTATCCCTGTACGTTTCATATAAACCGCAGCGCCGGAATTCCCCGGTCAGGAATTCCATCGCTTCCACTCCGAGAGTATTGTTCGGACTTCCGTCTTTTAAGGCATAGCCGTTTTCGATCAGCGAGTTTTCACGGAACCGCCGGTAATAGTACAATGCTTCGGGAATGTTCTCGACCCGCCCGCTCAGTGCAAGCACCAGCGCGTAAACCGCCGGGGACTCGAACGCACAGTCCGGCATCCGGATATCGAACTTCCTCCACATCGAAAGTCTCGACATGGACTTATAAACGGCGGTTGGACCGTACTTCATGTGTTCGCGCAGAGTATACGGTTTCCCGGTCCGGCTGCCGCAGCTGCGGTAAATCTTTTTCCCGGTACGGTTATCGTACCGCCAGAGATCGCATTCAGCAAAATCTGCTCCAGTCTCTTCAAGCCGTTTGTACAGTTTTTCAAGATACGCCGGATCCAGCCAGTCGTCCGGATCCACAAACGCCAGGTACTTTCCTCTTGCCAGACGGACTCCGAGATTCCTTGCTGAAGCGACGCCCCCGTTTTCTTTCACAATCAAACGAATCCGGCGGTCTCTCCCGGCCCAGTCCCTGCATCGGGCGCCGGAACCGTCGCTGGAACCGTCGTCGATCAGCAGCATTTCGAAATTCCGGAGCGTCTGCCGCTCCAGGCTTTCCATACAGCAGCCGAGATATTCCCCGACGTTGTAAACCGGCAGGATAACGCTGATCTCCGGAAACAGTTCATCCCGCGCCCCGTCGAGAATCCGTATCTCTTCAACCGTAAAGTTCGCTTCCGAAAGCGTTTTTGCCGGCAGCCGGTTTTTATCTCCGAATAATTCGTCATAAACCGGGGAAGCCTGATATATGGCCGCCGGAACGCTCTCGAGCCCCAGATAAGCCGCGCAGGCAATCCGGTGAAGTCCGTCAATAATCCGCCCATTCGTGTCAATTTTTACCGGACAGTCTTCCCGGAAGCCGTCCCGGGCAATGGACAGCGCCGTCTCCTCCATCCGCGACGCCCTGAGCAGGGCCGTGTCTTTCCCGCAGTGCAGGGAAAGCGCGCGCAGATATATCTCCTTCGTTTTCCGATATTCCCGTTCTACGCCCGGATCAGTTCCCTCCGGATGCAGACGGACGGCCAGATAATCCCTGACGGCCGCGTAACGCACGGCAAGCCAGTACTCCTCTTTATCCTGCTTCGCGAGAAGTCCGGCAAGCGGATATTGCTTCTCGGTACGGACAGGTTTGCCGTAAAGGAGTTCGGGCAGGTACGGATAGACCCATACCGTCCGGTCTTTATATGGTTCCAGCGCCCGGAAGGCACTCCCGGCAGCCGCCTCATGCACTGCCAGGCAGACAGGTGTTTCCTCAGTGATCCGGGCTTCATCCAGCGATATGACGGGACGTCCGTGAAACTCCTGTCCGCTCACTGCTTTTGTAACAACGCAAAACAGAAGGTTTTCGTCCGCATTCGCCAGTTTCAGCGCCCGGTAAAACATTTCCGCCGCGAAACCCGCGCCGAAGATCACGAATTTATTGGTTTTCAGTTGTTCAAGCAGTTCTTCGGCCGTCAAAATCAATTCACGTTTTCTTCCGGATCGCCCGCTGCATACAATCCGGAAGGCTCCGGTTCAGGATCCGGCGTTTCGGTCAGTTTCAGTGCGGAAACCGGATGTGTCTTTCGCAGATGAACGGGCGGAGGTGTCATATAATCCCCATATTTAAAACGCAGGTATCCGTCCGGATCGCTGACGCCGGGAAAAACATGCCCTTCAAAAACTGCCGGCACACTGTCTGTATACCATGCTTTCCGATATCCGTACTCGCGGTTGGGGGTCGGAAACGTCAGGATGCGTACCCACTGCGTCTCTCTGCGGTGGGCCCGCGCGATAAGCCGGTCCAGCATATTCAGGACTGTCTTCTCCGGCACGCGGTCCAGCAGGGTATACATCGTACGGATCCCGGGACTGCGGGATGCGATCTTTCCTGCCCTGGACCAAAGAAGTTTCCGGACCAGAAAGCATTCCGCGCTTACGACAGCACGTCCTGCACGGGAATCCGGCACACCGTCCAATGGGAACACGTCGATGAAAACGCCCTGATCATAAGGCATATGTTCCTGATATTCCCGTAAAAACAAAGTATCCCTGCGCCGGAGTTTCCCGTATCCCCACCGGTAACCGGGCGTTTCCGTATGGTCCTGGAAATAAAACTTTTCCGTATCCAGTTCTGTTTTACAGGCCTCCCGGAATCGTTCATATTCAGGTCTGAGTATGGCAATATCGGCGTCGTCATCCCAGGGAATAAAACCGCCGTGACGTACGGCCCCCAGCATGGTTCCCGCAATAATATTATAGCGAATGCCGCACTTTCTGCAGATCCGGTCAGCCTCCAGCAGCAGTTCCAGTTCGATTTCCTGGAGTCTACGGAGGGATTCGTCGTCCAGATGGATCATTCTCCGGTCTTTTCCCTCTCCGATATAAAGGCTTCCATCACACCGGCCATCCAGACGGATTCCTCCGGTTTCAGCCGGTCCCCGCGCCCGGAATATCCCTGGGTCCGGTACAGAAAATCCGCTATCTCATATCGGAGGCCTTCCCCGGCATACTCGCAGGCAAATCTTTTCACAGCGGTTCCGTCGTCGCCGCGGAGTTCAAAATACCGGGTTTTCCACCACGGCGCTTCGGCATAGAGATATCCCTGCGTTCCGGATACGACAAGACTTCCTTCCGTTTTGGCACCGAGCCCGCAGGAAGCGGAAGCAATTCTTCCTTTTCCCCGGACCAGGACTCTTGTAAAAACATCCAGGCCGTCTGCGTTCCTGACGGACTGGAACGTGACGTCAGCCGGAGCGGCGCCCAGAAGTTTGACAACCGGCAGCAGGATATAGCTTCCCAGTTCGGTAAAACTGCCGCCGTACCTGAGGTCGGTCCACTCCCTTAACCCGGGCGGCGTCAGGCGGGAAAAGGCGCATTCCACACTGACAATATCGCCGATAAAGCCGCTCTTTGCGACGGCGCACAGTCTCTGGAATCCGGGACAGTAAGCTGTCTTCACGGCTTCCATCAGGACCAGTCCCTTTTTCTCCGCGATAGAAAACAATTCTTCCGCTTCAGAGCGGGACAGACACATCGGTTTTTCACAAAGAACATGCTTTCCCGCTTCCAGCGCTGCTTTCGCATACGCGTAATGCGTACCGTGAGGGGAAGCGATATAGACGGCGTCCGTCTGGTCAAACAGTTTTTCCGGCGTACGTACTTTTACGAGCGACGTATGATTGAACAGGAACCGCTGCAGACTGGAGGATGAATCGGGGTGCGGATGATAAACGCAGGGTACCTGGATTCCCGATACATAACCCGCCTCCCGTATGAAACGTTCCGCAATTCTTCCCGCGCCGATCATCCCGACGCGCAGAAACGGAAAGCGGTTTCCGCGGAGGACTGTTGAGGAAATGTCCGGGGTCCGCGGCAGATATACTACCTCGCAGAGCGGCTTAAGTACGTCGAATTTTCCGAGCCAGTCGTCTCCCATTGCCAGGACGTCCGCATGATACCGCTGAATATCCTCAGCCTTCTGGCCGGGATGGTCTTCGATGATCACCCGGTCAACAAACGGGCAGCTGCGCACGTGTTCCATCCGGACTTCCAACGGCTCCACCACGCAGAGTTTCCCCCGTTCGACAGCGTACTGATCGGTGGTAACGCCTACAATGAGGCAGTCGCCGAGCTGTTTTGCGCGTTCAAGCAGCCGTTCGTGCCCTTCGTGGTAGAGATCGAATACTCCGTACGTAATGACTGTTTTCATAGCCCCAGAATCTCCCGTCTGTACTCGCTGTAGTCCCTGTGGGGGTCAATAATGAAAGGCTGGTCTTCACTGAGATGGACCTGCCTCTTTTCTTCCGGCGGCAGTTCCATATAATCTCCGTACATCCTCCGCAGGAACTTGTCATAGTTTGCCGGGGCGCTGAACTCACGGTCCTCGAATTTCAGCCTGGTCATTTCCTGCCAGTCTTCCCGGGCAAATTTTCCGTCGAAAGGCACGGCGTCAATCGTCCCGATCATTTCGCATTTCTCGGGATCCTTCATGACGATCTTCATCAGCGCGTTGCACACTGCACGTCTGACAGGATAAGGAATGGTCCAGAGCAGTTTTTTGAACAGGCTCTTTTCACGCCGGGCACGGTACAGTTCCGCGGAGCGGATGCGTTTTACTGTTTTCAGAATCCGGTTCTGGAGCTTAATCCCTCTCTCCGTAGATGCCGCGCCTACAAACGGGTAAATATCCAGGAACAGTCCCCAGTGCATATCAAGCGCCGCGTACCAGGGGTCCAGGCTCGTGGTGCCGTTCGCCTTGATTTTCATCCAGGGCAGATAATATTTCGGGTTATTGTCCGGATGGTCGCAGACAAAACGGGAAGGGAGTTCGTCCGCCACTTCCTGGAAGCGCCTGTAGTCTTTTAAAGGCATAGCGATATCAATATCGTCGTCCCACGGGATGAATCCCCCGTGACGGACGGCGCCGAGTAAAGTTCCGCAGTACAGCGTATAGCGGATATTATGCTTTTCGCAGATATCCGCAACCGCTTTCAGCATATCCAGTTCGACGGCATGGATCGCGTCCATGTCCAGCGGCTGATTCTGATACTCTTTAATGGCTTTTTCCTTTCCGTACTGAATCCATAATACTCCTATTTTATTTTATAGTTTCCGCCTGCATTTAGGAAGTGGCTTCGCTCCAAATGGTCTGCACTTTCTGCAGCATTGCGCCCTGCCATTCGCACTCCCGTGCTCATGTCGGCTTTCGCCGAATACTTAAATAAAGAGACGCCTGCAAACAAGCAAACTTGTCGCAGGCGTCTCTTCATTTTCGTGCAGGGCTCAATGCTGCTACACGTTGAACCTGAACAGGATGACGTCGCCGTCCTGGACGACGTAGTCTTTTCCTTCAATTCCGACGAGACCCTTTTCACGAGCGGCGGAAAGGGAACCTTCGCGGAGAAGGACTTCGTAATTGACGACTTCGGCCTTGATAAAGCCGCGTTCGAAGTCGCTGTGGATTTTGCCCGCTGCCTGCGGTGCTTTTGTGCCGATTCTGATGGTCCATGCACGGGTTTCGTCTTCACCGGCAGTCAGGAAGCTCATGAGGCCGAGAGTCCGGTAGCTTGCACTGATCAGTTTTTCCAGACCCGATTCTTTCAGGCCGAGATCGTCGAGGAATACTTTTCGTTCCTCGTCGTCCAGTTCAGCTATTTCCGCTTCGATAGACGCGCAGATGACGAATACTTCGCTTCCCGAAGACGCGGCGTAATCCCGTACGGCAGCGACGCCGGGATTGGACATGCCGTCGTCCGCAAGGTCGTCTTCCGAAACGTTGGCCGCATAAATGACCGGCTTGGCGGTCAGGAGGTTCAGTTCCCGGAAATACTTTTCGTCCGCTTCGTCCACTTCCATCTCAGAGGCCATCTTTCCTCCTTCCAGGAGTTCTTTGACCTTAAGCAGGAATGCGTGCTCTTTGCCCGCTTCTTTGTCCATACGTGCAGTGCGCGCCACCTTGGAGATTCTTCTTTCCAGCACCTCCAGATCTGCGAAAACCAGTTCAAGATTGATGGTTTCGATATCCCGCAGCGGATTGACAGAACCATCAACATGGATGACGTTGTCGTCCTCAAAACAGCGCACAACGTGAACGATTGCATCGACTTCCCGGATGTTCGCAAGGAACTGGTTCCCCAGGCCTTCGCCTTTGGAAGCGCCCTTGACAAGGCCTGCGATATCGACAAATTCAACGACGGCCGGCGTCACTTTTCTGGAGTGGTACATATCGCCCAGCAGCCTGATACGTTCATCAGGTACCGGCACCACTCCGACGTTCGGGTCGATCGTGCAGAACGGATAATTGGCCGCCTCTGCACCGGCTTTTGTGAGTGCGTTGAACAGCGTGCTTTTCCCGACGTTCGGTAATCCGACGATTCCCAGTTTCATAATTGACGTACCCTTTCACGGCAGCAGCCTGCCGGCAGTTTATTCATTCTGCAGTTTTTCAATCAGTTCCTGCATGGCTTCAACAGTATTGAAGTTTTCCGGCTCCAGATCTTCCACGTCGATCTCGATATCGAACGCTTCGTTGAATTCTCCGACAATAGAGATGATATCAAACGAATCCAGAATTTTGTCGTCAATCAGTTTTTTCTCGTTTTCGAAATCAACGTCAGGCCGCACCGATTTCAGAATGCTCAGAATCTTTTCCATTTTCCCCTCCGTTTAAAACTTTTCGTAAATAAAAGCAGCGCCGCTGTACAGCGGGCCGTATTTCCCGAATATAAAGAGCGCCAGGATCGCGGCAAGATAAATGCACCACCTCACGGCGATGTTCCATCCCGCGATTTTCTCCCTGATGCAGACGCCGCGCTCATGAAGAAAGCCTGCCATAAACAATACTATAATAAGGAGCAGCAATAAAATCCAGTTTGCAGCATCCAGTCCCAGGTTTTTCAAAGCCTCCCGGGTATAGCTCGACCGGGCAAACATTCCGGTAAGAAGACGCTTGAACATTCTGAGGGCATGATGAAGATTATCCGCCCGCGGGAACAGACGGCCGAGGGAACAGATCACGAACGTCCTGAGCATCTGGAACACTTTCCATGCGGACGATTCCCCGTCGATCCGCATGGCCGTTTTCGCTGTCTCATAGCCTTCGCCAAACAGAATACCGGACATGATGAAGAATCCGTTCCAAAGTCCGTAAGCGATGTATTTCCAATTTGGCCCGTGCCAGAAGCCGACCAGGAAATAAACGATAAACATGGCCAGCAGGGACGGTATCTTTTTCCCGACCGACATTCCGAAAACATTCCGGGCTTTTTTCCCGAGATTCGCAAAGGATTTGGACAGGGAAAGCGGATAGAATACATAATCCCGCATCCAGGCTCCCAGCGTGATATGCCAGCGGCGCCAGAATTCTTCGATGCTGCGTGAAAAGTACGGCTGTCTGAAATTCAGTTCCAGTTCGATTCCCAGGATCTGGGAAACGCCCCGTACGATGTCCATCCCGCCCGAAAAGTCAGTATAGACCTGGATGCCGTAGCAAATGCCCCCGAACAGGATCATCAGGCCGCTGTATTTTGCTTTCTCAGCAAAAATCATGTTTACAGGTATCGCAATCCTGTCGGCAATCATGATTTTTTTCATCCAGCCCCAGATAATCAGCTGGCAGCCTTTCGCCGCACGGTCATAATCAAAAAGATGCGGCTCGTACAGCTGTTCAGCGAGTTGTCCGTAGCGCGGGATCGGGCCCTGGATAATCTGCGGGAAAAAAGACATAAACAGCATAAACCGCGGAAGGCTTTGATCAGCCTCAGCCTTTCCCCGGTATACGTCTGTCATATAGGCAATCGCCTGAAGAGTATAAAAGGAAATGCCTATGGGCAGAAGGAGCGGGATCGATGGAAAACGGACTCCGAAACGGGAAAGCAGCATATTGGAAGTATCCGCGAAAAAGTTCCAGTACTTCAGGAACAGCAGCATTCCCAGGTCAATCAGGATCCCGGCCGTCAGGATCCGTTTTGTTTTCTGCTTGTCAGCCGCTTTCCTGGCCTTTTTTTCAGCAGCTGACATAGAATCGGCGTTTTCTTTCAGCCACAGGGCGCTTTTTTCTTTCGACGAACTGATCGCTTTCGCGCAGAGAAAAGTGACGAGCGTCGCAAAAAACATGACGGAAAGAAGCCAGGTACTGTTCAGCCAGTAAAACAAATAACTGGAAAACAGCAGCGCAGCCCAGCGGTATTTCACAGGTACGGCGAAATACACAGCGCATACAAAAATGATAAACAATATAAACGGCAGTGTAACAATCGACATCTTTTTATTCTTCCGTAAGGCTTCCTAGTGTCCCGGGCAGATAAAAACTCCCGAATACCTCTGTTTCCCCGTCGAAGATGACCGGCACTACGGTGTAATAATAGTCTTCTTCCGGTTTAACGTCGCTGTCCAGATAATAACAGTCCGGTGCCTGTACAGAGGCAATCCTTCTGTATTCGCCTTTCTTACCGTTCTTCCGGTACACGGCATACCGTTCCGCCTTTGGGGATTCCAGCCAGAAAACACGGATCGAATTACCATCTCTGACTGTCTGTGCCGTATGTCCGTGTACTGAATAATCACGCGGAAAGCGTTCCCTTTCAAAATCAAGCGTATCCGATAAAAGAGCTGACTCATAAAGCGCGGCAGCCTCGTCCCAGCTGTCATAAGCAGGATTCCCGCGCTTGTCCGAGAAGCCATACCGGTCTGTCAGGATCTGTCCCAGATAATGAGTGTATTTTGCGGAACCGTGGATATTGGTGTGGTGCGGATTATAGAAATCCGTCCTGGAGTCAATTCCGATATCTCTGGCTGCCCCGATAAAATTGATGACGTCATATCCCCTGGCTGAAACAATTTCATCGATCCGGTTGATGATGGCAACTTCTTTCCTGCTCCCGAGTGCCTGCGGAACGTTGACAAAAAGGACGTTCAATTTCTCTTCGTCGCAGAAATCCAGAAATTCTTCCAGGTTCTCTTCCTGTTTGGGATACAGGTCGGCTGTTTTAACCGTATTGACATACTTGCTCTTGACGTTTTTCCTGTTCGACAGGAAAGTACTGTAGGTCTGTGATCCTTTGAATTTTGCAACCGGATGGTAAAAGTCATCTGCGGTAAGTTCGCTCCACCGGTCATGGAACCGCAGAATCGGCATAAAGTATTCCAGGTTTCCCAGAATATCATCCTTCTCATGCCCCATCAGGTCATAGACCATCCGGATCTTATTGACGGACAGCGGCATAAAATCCGTCAGCGCATGCATGTTGGCTTCCGTAACTTCCGTTCTCCGGAAACGGCTCAGATCGATAATATAAAGTGCGTCCGGCTGTGTTTTGCGCGCTTCCCGGATCATATACCTGAATTGCTGTACAGCCATGCTGGGACTGGCCAGCGTATAGACCGCGATCCCGTACTCGTCCCATCCGAGAGCGGGCTGCCAGAACGCGTACGCCGTACTGGCGCCGATATATACCGCATCCAGTGAATTCTCCGGTTCCAGGTAGAATCCGTTCAATACATGGTATGAACGCCGGTCTTCCTGCGTAAACACATACTGGAGCGGAACCAGGAGTACCGCAAGGAGCAGGAGGAAACATATGGTTTTCAGAATCTTTTTATGCATAGCGTACTCTGCCGGTCATTTTGTCACTGCAGTCTCCGGATCAGTTCCGCGCGCAGGATTTTGCCGTTCTCTGCCCGCGGAATCCTGTCGGTAACCTCAATCCGTTTCGGAAGGCGGCTCACGTCAAGATGATCCTTCAGATAATCCATCAGGCCGGAAGCAGAAAACTCCCCTTCCTGTACCGGGGCGACAAACAGTACCGGTACCTGCCCCTGCACGTCGTCTTTAGCAGGAACACAGGCGCAGTCCGCAACGGCCTGGAAGTGTTCCGCAGCCTCCTCGATTTCTTCCGGGCCGATTTTGATCCCTCCCCGGTTGATGACAAAATCCTGCCGTCCCAGACAGTAAATATATCCGTCCTCATCCTGATAACCCAGATCGGTCGTGTAGATAAATCCGTCCTGCATGATGCTTTGTGTCAGTTCAGGTTCGTTATAATACCCGGGCATATTCTGGGCCCCGCCTGTCGCAATCAGTCCGGGATTTTCCCTGTCCGCCTTAACCGGCTGCCTGTTTTCGTCCACAAACAGATACCGGGCGTTCCGGGCAGGTTTCCCGATACAGCCGGCTCCGCGTCTTTCATGGTTGAAATCGTAAGTACAGGTCCTGCCCGATTCTGTCGATCCGTAAAAATTGTACAGTCTGCTGTCCGGCAGCAGGCGGATCAGGGCCTGTTTCCCTTCCTCAGAAAGAGGAGCGCTTCCGAGTTCGACATAATCGATCTGGTCTTTATAATTGCCCAGCCGGTCTCTGGACAGTTTCACGAGCGCCGTCAGGATTGCCGGGGACAGGTCCAGCGCCGTAGCCCGATATGTTTCCAGCAGGCTGTAAAACAGTTTTGTCCTGATAATCCCGTCAATCAGCACAACCGTCCCGCCGCGCAGGAGGTTGGCATAAAACGTCCTAAGACCGTGACTGTGCGACAAAGGCATCGGAATCAGTTCAACATTGTCCGCTTTCATTTCGACGCCGTCGATGATATTCTCGGCGATTGCTTTGTTATTCGCGTGTGTAATCAGGATTCCCTTGGCTTTTCCGGTGCTGCCGGTCGTAAAGAGAATTTCCGCGATATCGGAAGGCAGGATGGGAAAACGGGAAGAAAACACAGTATTCGAATTTTCTTTTGCCGATGATCCTGCTGCCGCCCCTGATTCCGGCGCTCTTTCCGGCCTTATCAGGATACAGCCTTCAGGCGCTTCGCCCGGTCCGATATACAGCTTTGCCCCGGTTTCCTCCTTGATTTTCAGAATCCGTTCCTTCGCGGCATTGCCTTCCACCGGAACTGCTGTCAGTCCCGCTGTTTCCACAGACAGGATCGAAACCAGGTAATCGATATCCTGCGTGCAGCGGATCAGGACAAACGTCCCTTTCGGATACTCTTCTTTCAGCCGGAATGCGAATTCCAGGACCCGGGTCCACATTTCCGAATATGTAATACTGCCCGTGCTGTCCGCAGCGCATATCCTGTCCGCGTGCGATTCCTGCGAAGCATAAAAAGCCAGGGCTTCCGGGATTGTATTCATGAGATCTTCCTCTATTTCTTCATGGATGCGCTTTCCGCCTGAAGCGCCTGGGAATAACGGTCCCATAGTTTCCCGTAACCGGGTGTGGACGGGCGGACAGGCTTCGGAAGCGGGTTGATGTCGTCAATCGCGATTTTGCCGTTTTTCCCCATCAGGATAATCCTGGTACCGAGCGTGATCGCTTCCTGGATATTGTGGGTAACAAACAGGACCGTAATTCCTTCCTGTTCGGCTATAGTATGAAGTTCTGCCTGAAGGCTGTTTCTCGTAATCGCGTCCAGGGCGGCGAACGGTTCGTCCATCAGGATCAGCTCCGGTTTCAGGGCAAGCGCTTTCGCGATCGCCACCCGCTGCTTCATCCCGCCCGAAAGCTCGTGCGGATAATACTTCTGGTAACCGTCCAGGCCGACCTTTTTCAGATAAAGATCGGAAATCTCGCCCAGTTTCTTTTTATCCCTGATTCCCTGAAGCTTCAGCGGATACTGGATGTTTCCCTCCACGGTTTTCCAGGGAAACAGCTGGTTATAGTCCTGGAACACCATGATCCGGTCGGTACCGGGTTTATTTACTGTCTTCCCGTTGCAGACAATGCTTCCCTGAAACTGTTCGAAACATGCGATACACCGCAGCAGCGTTGATTTTCCGCAGCCCGACGGACCGAGGATACAGACAAATTCTCTTTCTTTTACGGACAGGCTCAGATCCCGGAGAACTTCGTCCTGGCCGCTCTGTGAGGAAAAAGTTTTCGTCAGATTATTGATCGACAGGATTTCATTCATCTTACCATTCCCCACCTTCTGACCGTTTTCTTCTCAATCGTATGGAAAATTCCGTATTCCACGATGATGCCGACAATGATAATCAGGACGATGGCCGCGTAAACCGCAGGATAATCAATCCAGGTCGTCCGGGCATTGTTGATGAACACTCCGATACCGGCGGAACGTGCCGCACCGAAAATCATTTCTGCGCTGATCAGTCCGCGCCACGCCCTGGCCCAGCCGATTTTCAGACCCGACAGAATATTGGCGAACGAAGCCGGAATATATACGCCGAATACTATCCCGATCCGGCTGAGGCCTATATTCTTTCCGGATTCGACGTAAATCGGCGGCGTTGTTTTAAATCCGTCGATAATATTCCTGCTCATAGGCCACAGCACCGAGTGGATGACCAGGATCAGGATCGACAGGTCATTCGCGCCGACTGTGATCATCAGGATCGGAAGAAGCGCAACGCCCGGAAGAAGGTCAAACACCGATACGACCAGGTTGTAGATGGCGTAAAACGTCCTGCTGACAACGGAAAGCCCCGAAAACAGCAGCGCCAGAACTGACCCGATTCCCAGTCCTTTCAGGATGGAAATGAGGGAATTCCCAAGATATTTCAGGATTGGCTTCTGCGGATTCGTCATGCAGTCCAGGAGTTTTGCAAAAATGGCGTTCAGCGTCGGGAACCCCATAATATTCCGGTAATTCGCATACCACTGCCAGAACACTGCCACCAGGATTACGAATATGACCTGCGCTGCAACATACTTATACTTTTTCATACTTTACCTTAATTTCCGGAAACACCGTCGAACAGGAAGTCTTCGATGGATACTTCATTTTCAATAAAACCGGCACGCTTCATAAAGGACATCATGTCCCCGGCGCCGCGCACTTCGCTGAAGAAGGCAGAGTCCTTCTGGTTCAGGTATTTCTTCACTGTCTCCAGGTCCAGGCCCAGATACTCCGTTTCAATTTCCGCCGCTTCGTCCTGGTTTTCATTGATAAAATCGATCGCCTGGGCGAACGATTTTTTCAGTGCTTCGAACAGCGCCGTATTCTCAGCTGTTTTCTGGGAAGCCATGGCAACGAGGAAAGTATTGCCGCCCGGCCACACTTCGCTTAACTCTGTCAGCTCCGTATAATTCGCGTTCTCCCTTTCCTGGTGAATGAACGGGGAAGAAGTCAGGTGCAGTTTCACCGTACCGGATTCCAGGGCAGCCATTCCTTCCGCATGGGCCATCGGCCGGATATTGTTATCCAGCGCGTGCGGATCGCCCAGCGCTTTTTCAACGGCCATAGCGAGGAGGATGTGCTGGATCGAGCCGGTATTGACCAGCGCGATGCTGTCTTCCGGCTGAATGTCGGCAATGCAGGTCACCGCGGGATCGTTGCTCATTAAGCCGTGGCTCTGCGAGCACAGATTGGTCAGCACTTTATACGGCACGCCGGCCGCCACGCCGGAGATCGCCGGTGCAAGGCCCATACATCCCACGTCGATGGTTCCGCCGATTATGCCTTCGTTAATGGCGGCGCCGCTGTCCAGTTTGACGAACTCAACTTCCAGGTCTCCGTCATAATTCTCTTTCAGGAGATTCTTTGCTTCAATGATATGAACCGGCGCGTATCCGATTCCGCCCTGATATGCGATGGTCAGATGTTCCGCGGCCGGCGCGCCGGCGCTTTCAGAAGCAGCGGCCGGTCCGGATGACGGAGCGCCGCATGCGCAAAGGCCGGTTAAAACCGCGGCGCAGAGTATCAGACTGATAGTAGTCCTGAGCGTTCTCATGGTATTCTCCCTTCTTGGATTACAGTTTTTCTGATTAATTATCTTTATGATTCGCGCGCCAGAGTGCCGGCAAACGAGGAGAGCTCGTTAAATCCGCCGTTCGGCCAGCGCGATATATCCGCTTCTTTACGGTTGATCAAATAATCCGTCAGCAGAAAGACACGCATTCCGGTTTCTTCAGCCGTCATATCTTCCAGCACATCGTTCCCGACCATCAGGCATTCTTCGGGAACAAGATCCCTTCGCCTTGCGATCTCCCGGTAATATTCCGGATTCGGCTTACAGTACTGGAAATTCTCATAGGTGGTAATCAGTTCGAAATCACCGGGCTCCAGTCCCGCCCATCCGATCCGGTTCATCGTCGCGATTTCCGGAAAAATCGGGTTGGTCGCGAGAATCATACGGATTCCCGACAACCGGAGTCCTGCGACCAGTCCGGCAGCAGCAGGGTTTACGCCGCAGAATGCCGCCGCCCGGTTGAACTCATTCCGGTAAAACTCTTCGAAAACAGGCTTGTCCCCGTAGACCCGCTCTCCCTCGCATTCGGCGAATTTTTTCCAGAAGGCTTCTTCATTGGAGCATCTTCCGTCGTTGTTCACCATAGCCGCCGTCCCGGCCCATACGGAATCCACCAGTTTCCGGGGATCATATCCGTACGGCGCCATTTTCGCAGCCAGCAGTTTGAAATACTGCCTCGTAAACTCATCGTTATCCATGGGGAGCAACGTCCCGTCAAGATCAAATAATACGGCTGACAAACTCATAAATCTCCCCATTTCCTTCCGCCGGAACCGGTATCATCCGGTTTCGATCAGTAAATCGCACTGTTCGGGCACCCGGTATGCTTCAAAATACTCTTCTTCCAGCGGAATCCATCGCGTCTTAAATACATCCAGGCCTTTGCTCCCGTTTCGCAGAAAGATACGTTTTTCCTGTTCTGCTTTCGAAACAGTCAGGAAAAAGTGCAGATCATAATAATCCCGAAGTGAAGGATGGCAGCTGTAGGATCCTTCGATCAGCACGACGGAACCCGGGACGATTGCCGCCGGTTCCCGGAAAGACCCGGAGCGGCAGTCATACGCCCGGTAAATAATCCGGCCGGCTCCGTTTTTCAAAGGAATGAGAATCTCACTGAGAAAACGTTCATGATCCACATTCGCGCCCGGAACCGAAAAACGGTCCGGCGTGCGCTGCTCCGGTCTCAGGTAAAAGTCATCCATATGAAATATACAATACCCGCGGGCTTCCTGCAATTCGGCGGATACGCTCGTTTTACCGGACGCACAGCGTCCGTCGAGCGCGACGATAAGCGGTCTGCCTTCCGGCACGGCTTCATATGCTTCTATGTATTCCAGAATTCTTCCGGCAGGTCCTGTCATAACAGCCCGTAAGCCCTTGCGTAGCGGTATAAAAACGTAACGACCTGGGCGCGCGTGCATTTGGATGCGGGCCGGAACCGTCCGTTTGATCCCTTGATGATTCCGGAATCCGATCCCCACATAACTGCACGGAACATCGAGTCGCTGCGTTTCACGTCTCTGAAAGGACTGACCTGGACAGACGTTTTCGGCTTTCCGGCAAACCGCCAGAGCATGACGGCGACCTGCCTCCTCAGCACCGTTTCATTCGGCCTGAACGACCCGTCGTTGTAACCGGCGATAATGCCTTTTCCGGAAGCCCACATGATCGCCTGGTACGATGACATTGATTCCCTGACGTCTGAAAATGACCGGCCGCCGGCCTGTGCTTCAGGCTTTCCGGCCAGCCGCCAGAGGAAAGTGACAAACTGCGCCCTCGTCACCGGTTCGTTCGGCTCAAAATACTGCGTGTTCGCGGTAATCTTCTTATCAGCCGCCCAGTACACCGGGGTGTAATAGCTCGCGGATCTGTCCTGGACGTCCAGGAAATGGACGCGGACGGTGCACTGATCCGTTATTTCACCGTCTACCGACTCTGCGACAACTGCCGCGGTCCCGGCCGTCTTTGCCGTCACCAGCCCGCTTCCGTTTACGGACGCAATGCTTTTCTGGTCCGAATACCAGATTACACTCCTGTTTTCCGCGTCATACGGCAGGACTTCCACATTCAGTTTAAATGTTTCGCCGGGAAGCAGGAATTTTTTGTGCGTATCAAGATTAACGTCCGTCACGTGGATAACCGGATCCGGCTCGGGTTCCGGACGGTAATCCCAGTATATCGGCCAGTAATAATCTCTCGCAACGGTACCGCGGGCAATGGAATTCGCTTCCCGGTTGGCAGGGATTTCAAACCAGTAGCACCAGTAATATCCGGCTTCGTATGCCCCCTGCGCACTGTTTTCACAGTTCCGGATATACGGCAGGACATAACTGTGGGAAGTCTGCAGTTCATACTCCAGGTAATGGAGCTGGCCTTCCAGGGACTGCCAGCTGTAGCCGCAGTTATCGCAGTAATTGATCAGCTGGTTCCATCTGGAAGCATGCCACTGGCAGATTCCGTAACTGGTGCCGCCGTCCCCGAGCGCATTGGGATTGAAATAGGATTCCGCGCTGATATTCGCCATGATCCCGCTGGCAATCGCGTTATTGAAACCGATTTCATCGGTCAGGTATTCAAAAACAATTTCCTCGTTCGACAGGGACCGGCTCTGGGCCGCCATCATTTTCCGCATCGTCGGACCCCCCGGATTGTCTGCCTGGGGTCTGTACCATACGATAAAATACGGAAGGGTTACCGACTCGCCGAGCGGAATGCCGTCCGCAAAGGACGGGAAAAAGACGTAATAATATCTGTCCGAATTCTCATAATCTTCCGGTGTATTCCAGACGACCGGCAGGTCCATTTCTTCGCCCGTCTCCAGTACGGCACGGAGAGCCGGGGGGAGCATGGCCTGCACTTCGGCAAGGCTCCCCTTGGTATCGATCGTCAGTTCATTCATCGGTGCTGCAATAATCTGCACCACCGGCGGGAAAGCGACTGTCTCTGCCGGCTCTTCAGGCGCCTGTTCGGCAAATTCTGCCTCACCGGCAGCTTCCGCTGCCGGAAATATCTCTGGAATCACTGCTTCTTCGGAAGACTCTTCCGGAAATTCCGCCTCTGCCGGAATTTCAGCCTCTTGCAGAATCTCCGCTTCTTCCTGAGCATCCTCTGCGGCCGCCGTATCTTCCCTGACTGTCAGAAGATCCGCCCGGATGTAGCCGACTCCTCCGTTTTCCAGAAGAATACCGCACCAGACGTACCCGTCGGCTCCGTTTTCCGCGCTGATGATTTCAAACGTATCGCCCGGACCCGCCAGGCCGACCGCTTCCGATTCCGCGGAAGGACCCGAACGGATATTGACATCCGTTCCCGTCACTTCCGCCGAAGCGGCATTTCCGCATATTCCTGTCAGCCAGAAACATACTGCCGTAACAAACAGAATGATTATCGTGTTAACCGCCGTAAACTTTCCGCTCATAAAAGACCGGTGAACCATATCCCTACCTCTTTAGTCCGAATGAAAACACTATATCTAGTATATTTTACGTTTTTTAATCATAATAATAAAGTAAAATCTGTTCTGAGCCGTATACGTCTGCTCAGACAAAAAAGAAAACCGGCCGCAGGTAACTGCGTGCCGGTTTTTCCGTAACCGTATGGTTATAAAACAGCTTAATCCTTATGAAGGCGCCCTGCCGAACAGTTCCGTCATTGCAGCGATGCGGCCGGCCAGTTCATCTGTTGCCGCACCCGGCAGCATTCGCCAGCACCAGTTTCCGGAGTCTGTTCCCGGTTTGTTCATCCGGGCCTCCCCGCCGAGTTCCAGGTAATCCTGCATCTGGGCGATAAACAGGTCGGCGACACTGCCCATACCGCCTCGGATGATCCCCCAGACAAATCCTTCCTCTTCATGCAGTCCGAGATACGCTGCAGCTTTCCCGATATCTTCCGCCGCTGCGTGTTCCTTCCACTCCATCAGCGTTTCATTGTCGTGCGTCCCGGCATAGCAGACGCAGTTCCGCGGATATGTATGCGGCAGGTGCCCGCTTTCATCCCTGCTGTCAAAAGCGAACTGCAGCACTTTCATTCCCGGAAAGCCGGAATCAGCAAGAAGCTGCACGACTTCCGGCGAGGGGTAGCCCAGATCTTCCGCAATGAATTTCAGCTGCGGGAACCACCCTTTCAGTGCCTGGATCAGGCGTATGCCCGGACCTTTGACCCATTTGCCATTCCTGGCTGTTTTCTCGCCTGCGGGAACTGCCCAGAAGCTTTCAAGGCCGCGGAAATGATCAATCCGGATGACGTCGTAGAGTTTTCCGGCACCGTCGATCCGTCTGATCCACCAGCCGAATCCGGTTTCTTCCATATGCCGGTAGTTGTATATCGGATTGCCCCAGAGCTGGCCGTCCGCCGTAAAATAATCCGGCGGGACCCCGGCCACTTCCGAAGGCAGATAATGATCATCCAGCATAAACTCTTCCGGAGACGACCAGACATCTACAGAATCAATCGCCATATACAGCGGAATGTCGCCGATGATATAGATACCGTTATCATGAGCATATTCCCGAAGCTTTGTCCACTGGTCAAAGAACAGATACTGGATATACGTATAAAACCGGACGTCATCCGCCAGTTCTGCGCGCCAGTATTCCAGTACTTCCTGATCCCGTTTCCTGATCCCCTCAGGCCATTCGAGCCAGCAGCTCATGTTAAAGTGCTTTTTCAGCGCCATAAACAGCGCATAGTCCGGAAGCCAGCCGGAATTCCGTTCTGAAAAGGCACGGACCTTCTCTTCGTCGCGCTCCTCGCCTCTTTCCGCCGCGATCCGGAGAATCCGGTAGCGGTTTTCATACAAAAGGCCGTAGTCCGCCCTGGCCGGATCATTGCCCCACGGCAGGCTCCCGATTTCCTCTTTCGTCAAAAGCCCCTGTTCCGCAAGCAGGTCCAGATCGATCATGTACGGGTTGCCGGCAAAAGCCGAAGGGCTCTGATAGGGGGAATCCCCGTAACTGGTCTGGCCGACCGGCAGGATCTGCCACCAGGTCTGCTTTGCTTTCACCAGAAAATCCACAAATTCATATGCTGCTTTCCCGAGTGTCCCAAAGCCGTGCGGGGACGGCAGGGAAGAAACCGGCATCAAGATACCGCTGCTGCGTTTCATAGTGTTTACCCTTCTTTTAAGAATGCCTCGCAGAGGCTTTAAGCGAAAGCGCGGGCTTTCGCTTTACCCTTTGACCGCACCTGCCGCAACGCCCTTGATGATGTACTTCTGGCAGGACAGATAGAAAATAATAACCGGAATAATACTCAGCAGGATCAGCGCCATTGTCGCGCCGAGGTCAACGGTTCCGTAACTGCCTTTCAGGTACTGAATATGGATCGGAATGGTCCGGTACTCGTTGATATCCAGGACCAGATAAGGCAGAAGGTAGTCGTTCCAGACCCACATGATCTCCAGGATCCCGACTGAAATCATCGTCGGCTTCAGCATGGGGAATACGACGGAGAAATAAGTGCGCAGCGGGCCGCATCCGTCGATGGACGCCGCTTCCTCAATTTCTATCGGGATGGACTTTACAAAACCGACGAACATGAAAATCGCAAGCCCGGCGCCGAATCCCAGATAAACGATCGGGATTGTGAACGGTGTATTTAGACGCAGCCTGTCCGCTGTTTTTGACAGTGTAAACATGACCATCTGGAACGGGACGACCATGGAAAACACGCAGAGATAATAAACCGCTTTACAGAAAAGCGAATCCACCCGGGCAATATACCAGGCGGCCATGGAGGTAAACAGAAGAATCAGCGCCGTTGAAAGAATCGTGATCACGACGCTGTAAGTAACGCTCTTTACAAACGGATAGTTGCCGAAGGTCATGCCCTTGATAAAGTTGGCAAACCCAACGTAGCTCTTTTCAGAGGGCAGCGCAAACGTTTCTGTCTTGACGTATGTGTTTTCCTTGAAAGAGTTGATAACGACCGTAACAACAGGCAGGACATATATAATACTGATCACCGCGAGGATAACGGTCAGGATATTCTGGTTCCTTTTCTGGGCGGATAATGTCTTTTCTTTCATTACTGCTGCACCTCCTTCCTACGGGTGTAGGCCAGCTGCAGCAGGCCCAGTCCGGCGACCAGGATAAAGAACAGAACGGCCTTTGCCTGGGCGACGCCCTTTGAAGCGGAACTCTGGCCGTAAAATGTATTGTAAATATTCAGTGCCAGCATTTCTGTCTGTTTGATCGTCGAGCCGTCCGGCTGGATCCTGAACGGCTGGCCTGCGGTCAGCGCGAGGTTCTGGTCAAACAGTTTGAAACCGTTGGTCAGCGACAGGAAGGTGCAGATCGTAATGGAAGGCATAACGTTCGGAATCGTGACTTTCCAGAGTGTCTGCCATTTAGTCGCGCCGTCGATATTGGCCGCTTCGAGGATATCCCCCGGCACCGCCTGCAGACCCGCGATATAAATAATCATCATATAACCGATCTGCTGCCAGCACATCAGGATAATCAGGCCCCAGAAACCGTATTTGGTTTCCAGCAGGATCGACGTATTAAAATGCGACAGGATGCCGTCGAAAATCATGGACCAGATATAGCCCAGGACAATACCGCCGATCAGGTTCGGCATGAAAAAGACGGTCCGGAACAGATTGCTGCCTTTGATCCCCTGCGTCAGTGCATAGGCAACCGCGAAAGCCAGGACGTTGATCAGTATGAGGCTGACAATGGCGAACAGTGCCGTATACCAGAAAGAATGCCTGAAACTCTGATCCTGCAGTGCGGAAACGTAATTCCCGAAGCCGATGAATTTGGCATCCCGGATCAGGTTGAATTTACAGAACGACAGATAAATCCCCTGAAAGAACGGCCAGACAAAGCCGATAACAAATGCCGCTACGACCGGCCCCATAAAGAGCCACCCCCATTTTCGCAGCGACTTGTTCAGGGAATGCAATACCGCTTTGTTTTTTTTCTTTTTCAATGCTCTATCCCCCAACTTGCCTTAAAAACGGGGCGGGCGAACTTTTCGCCCGCCCCGTCCTTTACTGCTTTTTACCCCTCAAAAAGCATCAGCCGTTGGCTGCTTTATACTGCTGTGCCCAACCTTCTACGAAAGCGGTGCGGACCAGTTCCCAGTTCGCTTCGGACTGATCTGCATTGTACTGGTTCAGTGCGGAAACCAGCGCTGCGCGGTAATCGTCAACGTTCGGCTGGTAATTCGTCGCCCAGTCCATAACGTAGCAGCCGTCCGCGGTGTAATCAGCAGCGTTCTTCAGGAATCCGTTCGTGGAATCTGCAGCCTGCTTATAAGGCATAACGCCAAAGGAATCGACCAGTTTACGGGAAGCTTCCGGATCGGTGACACACCATACCAGGAAGTCCATGGTGGCCTTCTGGTCAGCTTCGGAAGCGGTGCCGTTGATTGCCCAGCAGTTCTCGGTGCCGCAGTTAAGGCCGGCTTTTTCTTCGCCTTCAACACCGCAGTAGTAAGGGATCATAACAGCGTTCGGTACGGTTTCGGAAACGGCCGGATACTCCCAGGAACCGTTTACAAAGAATGCAGCCTTTCCGTCCTTGAATTCCGCTTCGGCGTCATGTCCGCCGGTTGCCAGCGCGGAAGGATCGGTCGTGCTGTTGTTGATGCACAGATCATACAGGTTCTTGAAGTTTTCCATGTAAGTGCCTTTGATTTCCGGAGGGCATTCCGTCCAGCCGCCGTCGTCGCGTTCTTCATAGAAATACTCCAGGTTTGCCATATGGCCGGTGAAACGCCAGCTGGAACTGGGATCCATATCGGAAGCGCTGAAAGCGTCGAAGCCGAGTTCCGCAGCACGGCTGTGGATATCTTCCGCAACAGCCTTCAGACCTTCAAAGTTTTTGATCTCGTCCATGGAATGGCCGGCTTTTTCGATCAGGTCCGGATTGGTGATGATGCCGTAGCACTCATAGCAATAACCGATGGAAACCAGTTTACCGGTTTCGTCATACAGGTTATAGGCATCTGTTGCCAGTTCATTGGCAATCGGAGTGCCGTTCAAGTCAAGTGCATAGTCTTTCCAGTCTTTTACGCCTGCCTGGTTGCCGACAACAAACAGGGTCGGCGGGGCGGACTTATCCATTTCGGAGTTCAGGGTCTGGCTGTAGGTGCCGGAAGCGGCAGTGACAACTTTCACCTTGACGCCGGTCTTGTCGGTATACATCTTCGCAACTTCCTGAAGGACTTCATCCGATTCCGGCTTAAAGTTCAGCCAGTAAACGGAACCGGAGCCTTTGCTTTCCGCCGCGCCCGATGCTGCCGGGGCCGCCGCAGAACAGCCGGCCAGCAGGCCAATGGTCATCATTGCTGCCATTGCCAGACAAATCACTTTTTTCATTTTACTTCCTCCTCTTGAAAATATATTGTTGCTGATTTTATCTTCTCCAGTCCATGGTGCGGACGGATGAATTCAATTTGAAATGGTTCTGTTTACGATGCTTCGGCAATCGTCCCGCCTTCCCGCACCTCTGTGTCCAGGCGCAGATGACAGTGCCTCCCGGTTCCCCGTATCACGTCGATCAGCGCCTGTACGGCCTGCGCTCCCATGATTTCCGTCGGCTGGATCAGGGTTGTCATCGTCGGAACCGTATACAGGGACATTTCGATTCCGTCGATGGAGATCAGCGAGCAGTCTTCCGGAACTCTCCTGCCGGCATCGTGCAGGGCTTTCATCGCGGCGATTCCCATGGAATCGGCTGTGGAAAAAATGGCAGTAACGTCTCTCCTCCGCTGAAGCAGGGCCTGCGTGGCTTCATAGGCCGACTTCATGTTATACTCCGTCGTTTCAGCAACCAGAGACCCGTCAAAATCAATACCCGCATCGGCAAGCGCTTTCCGGTACCCGAGATAACGCAGTTCGCTGATCGAATGGTCATTCACGGAATCCAGCAGAACCGCAATCTTCCTGTGCCCTTTGTCCGTCAGCATTTTCACGGCGCGATACGCTTCCGCCTGATCGTCGATGGAGACCGAAGAATAATCATCCTGTCCCAGATTTCCGAAACTGTTGGTAAAAGTACAGCAGACGAACGGAACGTCCAGTTTTGCCGTCTGTTCTTCGGAATAATCGAAACGTCCGCCCAGGAAAATCAGGCCGCGCAGACGTTTTGTCCTCGAGAGCATCGCACCGGCCAGAAGTTCATCTTCTCCCGATTTGATCTGATGCAGGACCATCGTATAGCCGGTCTTTGCCACTTCCTGTTCAATGGAACGGATCAGGGAAGTAAAGAAAGGATTCTCAGCGCCCCGGACGATCACGCCGATTGAATCGGACTGGGTGCGTACCAGATCGCGCGCGCTGTCGTTCGGTACATAGTGAAGTTCCCTGACCGCTTCAAGTACTTTTGCCCTGACGGATTCACTGACATCAGGATGATTGTTTAAGACTCTGGATACTGTACTGACAGAAACACCGCTTTTTTCTGCCACATCCCTGATCGTCATCCTGATGCCGTCCCCCGTCTGCCGGGTAATGTCCTTTCTGTTATCTGCCGATTCGAAACTTTCGGAACTTACGAAATCCATTTTCGAACCGATTCCCATCGTTTTCGGAAACGTTACCGGGAACGTTTCCAGCCCTTCTGTTTTTATTCAATCACCACCGTTTTCCCGCGTCAATAGAGCAAAAAATTTTCGGCTTTTCCGACAAATACAATTTTGGAATTTGTGCATTTTGCGCAGTGTGATCCGTTTGTCGGCCGGAAGCCTTCATGCTATACTTCCGATTGACCGATGCAGTAATCAACATCATTCCAGATCCGGAGGCATATATGGCACAGAATACCGATCCCCGTCTTCAGCAGCAGATCATTTATTCCATTTTTGTCCGGAATCATACGGAAGAAGGAACTTTCCGGGCCGTGATCCCGGATCTTCCCCGTATCCGCGCGCTCGGCGCCGATTTTATCTGGCTGATGCCCGTTCATCCGATCGGAAAAAAAGAGAGGAAAGGCACCCTGGGCAGCCCTTACGCCATCTCCGACTATCGGGCGGTCAATCCGGAATACGGGACCCTGGAGGACTTCAGGGCGTTGGTCGACGCCATTCACGAAAACGGAATGCGCTGCATGATCGACGTGGTATACAACCATACTTCGCCGGACTCTGTTCTCTCGCAGACGCATCCCGAGTTCTTCTATCACCGGCCGGACGGCTCATTCGGCAACCAGATCGGCGACTGGAGCGACGTCATTGACCTGGATTACTCCGGCAGGGGTCTCTGGAACTATCAGATAGAGACGCTGAAATACTGGGCCGGTATCGTAGACGGATTCCGCTGCGACGTGGCTTCTTTCGTCCCGCTGCCTTTCTGGAAAGCCGCGCGGGAAGCCGTCGCGGAAGTAAGGCCCGACTGTGTTTGGCTTGCGGAATCGGTCCATCTTTCTTTCGGGGTCCTCAGCCGGCGTTTCGGCAAGAACTGCCCTCCGGACCGCGAGCTGTACGAAGCGTTCGATATGGAATACGAGTATGACATCCGGGAAGTGTTCGACCGGTATATCCGGGGAGAAGCCTCCCTCTCCCACTGGCTGGATATGCTGAATTTCCAGGACTTTGCCTATCCTGCAGGCTATAACAAATTACGTTACCTGGAAAATCATGACCAGCCGCGGATCGCTTCGTTCGTTCATGACGAAAAAGACCTCGAAAACTTTACCGCGCTGCTGTTTTTCCTGAAAGGGACGACATTACTGTACGCCGGGCAGGAATATGCGGCCGTCCACCAGCCGTCTTTGTTTGATAAGGATACGATCGTCCGGGAAGAAGGCCGGGATATCTCCCCTCTTTTCCGGAAACTGGCCGATTTTAAAAAAGAGCATCTCGATCCGGCCGACGATTTCTTTGCCCTGGCCGACGATCAGAATGAGATCGCCGTCATGACGCGCGATAACAAAAAGCGCCGGATGATCGGCATCTTTTCCCTGAATCATAAAAACGGACGCGTCCCGGTGGACGCGCCCGACGGTGCTTACATAAACCTCCTGTCCGGAGAAACGGTCTTCGTGAAAGACGGCCATCTGCTGTCAGACGGAAAGCCGTGTGTGATCCGAATGGAATGTGCCTGAACGGAATCTCAGGAATCGGCAGATATAAGATCATGCCTCATCCTGACTATTGAAAAATTGACCAGGGAGGCTGCAATACAAAGGATCATCAAAGACCGCGTCCCAAAGTGATCGCATAGTATTCCTCCGGTTAGATTGGCCAGCATCGTACCGAACACACTGCTGAACATCAGGCCGAAAGAAACGGAAAAATTGAAAAGTCCCGGGACAGCGGTCTTTTTGAAACCTTCTACATTCGCACTGTAAAAAAAAGCAAAGCTGAAGGACTGCAGGATCTGTGCCGCATACAGCACCGACTTCAAGGGAAACAGGAAAAGAAGAAGCGGACGGAACACTTCGATCGCGCAGGCCGCCGCCAGTCTGGTCCGCAATGAAATACTGCAGGACGTCAGGATCCGGGCGATCAGGATCAGCGTTATGTACTCCGCCGCCGCGCCTACGGCGCAGACCATGCCGTAGGTAGCCGAACTGCCCCCGCATTCTTCAACAATGATCGATAAATAGCTCCCGACCGGCCTGTGGCCGAACCAGTAGAGCGTACAGCTGGCCAGCAGCAGCAGGTAGCTGTGTCTTCCGGTCAGGCTTGCAAACGCTTCGACCAGGTTAAGCCTTCTTTTACCGGAACCCGGCCCGGCCGGCCCTGTTCCGGGCTCATCAGCCGGACACGGTCTCTTGGCGCTGTTTCCGGAAACGGTATCCGGCAGATAATGCATCAGCGGGAACAGGCATAAAAACAATCCTGCCTGGATCAGAAAGAAACTGTCCCAGCCAAATTTTTTGAAATAAACGCCGGCCGCCGCGCTCATGATCCCGAAGCCTGCGGTTCCCCCGGCCCTGACCCTGCTGTAGACCAGCTGAGGATCATATTCCATCGATCCCGTCGTCCACGCATCCAGAAGCTGCGCAAACGGATATGCGATTCCCGCGGTAAGGATCAGCAGTGCCATACACAGCATCGGGCGCCTTACCAGCATTGTACATAGAATGCACAGAACGATCACAATACCCGCGGAGAACATCAGGTACCGTTTAACAGAAACATACGTATCTGTCAGATAACCGCCGACCGGCTGCAGCACAAAATTGGCGGCCAGAGAAAGACTCGTCACGATTCCGCAGAAAGTTGCGCTGTATCCCAGGCCGGTCAGATAGTATACGATATAACTTGAAAACACCGTATAACCGGCATAGTAAACAAAATATGTGAGGAAAAACGGTATGGTCAGTCTTTTCATGCTTTCCCGCGCGCCTCAGCCGGCTTCGGGCCGGAACGTCTGCTTTATTCCAGTGGGATCTGTCTTCTCAGCGCATCTTCCAGGTACTCATAGGTATTCTTCAATGTAATATACGGTTTCAGATAATGTGTCCTTGAACAGATCTCTATGGAAAACTCACCCTTATACCCCGCGCGGCGGATCTGGTTCAGATACACCTGGATCGGCGCGTGCCCTTCTCCCCAGGGAAGCTGGTCGGACTCGTTCAGATGAATTCTTTTGATCTTGGTGCCGAGCAGTTCAAAGTATTCATCCAGCGACTCCCCGTTCTTTTCCATATGTGTTGTGTCGACCACTGCGCCCAATGCCGGGGAATTCACCTCGCTGACCATCCTGAACAGTGTTTCCTTGTTTCCCACCAGGTTGGATTCAACGATCTGGATCGCTTCCAGAGCCAGCTGCTTTCCCTTTTTTTCAGCATATTCCGACACCCGGCAAAGGGAATCTCTGGATCGCTGCCAGGCCGGTTCCACCGGCTGGTCGTACAGTCCGGTTCCGGGTACCAGCTGGAGAGAAGGAGCTCCGAGGATCTCTGCCGCGTCAATGGCTCTTTTCAGGTAGTCGACAGCCCTGTTCCTGATCTTATCGTCCTCATCGGCAATATTCAAAGGCCACCCGATCACTTTCGGCATGACGTTGGCGATCTGCAGGCCCATATCGTCGCATTTTTTCCTGATCTCTCCGCACTGCTTTTCATAATCGTTATCCAGAAGCATATGCGGATAGCCTGTCCAGAGATCGATTTTCCGGAAGCCGATCTTTGCCGCCGACTCAAGAAAATAATCAAAAGAATAAAACTGAAACAGAATATTGACGACCGCGAACTGATCAATCGTGATCTCTCTCATGATTCCCCTTCCTTTTGAATCAGGGGCATGAATCGCTTCATGCCCCTGATCTCTGTGCTGTTTTATAACGGATTATGATGCCTGTCGAATTCCTTTATGATCTGATCAGCGAAGAGACTGGACATAGTCATACAGACCGGCGGTATCCCAGAAGCCTTCGGATTCCAGCTTCGGAGCCAGCGGAGCCATAGCGTCGATGAAGAGATTTTTGTCAAACTCAACAAATTCGCATCCGTTGTCAAGCAGGACCTGCTTGTCAGCTTCCCAGGCAGTCTTTACATGCTCGTTGAAATACTGAGAAGCTTCTTCAGCACATTCTTCTACCAGAGCCTGCTGTTCCGGAGTAAGGGAATTCCATGCTTCTGTCGCCATGCAGATGCATTCCAGCGGATAGGCATATTCGACCATGGTGTAGTACTTGCAGTATTCATAGAAGCCCATCGGGACAATGTTCTCATAGGTGCATTCGCCGCCGTCCACGACGCCCTGCTGCAGAGCATAGGTGTATTCACTCCATGCGATAACGGTCGGAACCGCGCCGAGAGTGCTGAAGTTCTTTTCCCAGATCGGGATGTTCGGAATACGGAACTTCATACCCTTCATATCGTCCGGGGAAGTGATCGGCTTTTTGCCGAAGAAGCAGCGCGGATTCTTTTCGAAATGATAGTTGACGATATGGAATCCCTGGTCTTCCAGTTTTCCGAGCGCTTCTTTGCCGTAATCGGATTCCAGATATTTGTACAGATGCTCCGTACTTTCAAACGCGAAAGCCATGGACATGATGTTCAGGTCTGCGCTGTAGGAAGCATAAATATCAATGGAATCGCCGACGCCCTGGACCAGGTTTGTCTGCATGCCTTCCAGCATGACGGAGTCGCTGCCAAGCTGCTCGCCGCCGTAGAAATCAAACTGAAGTTCTCCGTTGGAACGTTCCGTCACGAGTTTGCAGAAAAGCTCGTCCGCATCATACATGACTTCACCGGGAACTGAGGCGGCGCCGATCTTGAACACCTTCGCTCCTGCAGCAGGCGCGGAGGCCTGGGGAGCCGCAGCTGTTCCGCCGGCCGGCGCAACAGTCGCCGTGCAGGCTGTCATCACAAGGACAGCAGCCAGTAAACTGCACAGAACACCAATTCTTTTCTTCATGTTTTACCTCCTTTTTTGATAGACAAACGCTTACGCTATATGATCGCGCCAAGAAGACGCGGCAGCGCCAGACAGAACGGCTCCCAGAATGTGATCAGCAGGAGCGTGATCACAAGGGGAATAATAAATACGCAAGTATACTTCAATGCCCCCTGGAACGAAGTATTCGTAGCTTTGGCCGTAACAAACAGCGAAGGGGCCATGGGCGGCGTGATCAGACCGATGACCAGGTTAAAGACCGCCATGACGCCGATCTGCACATTCGTCATTCCCAGGGCGGCAGCAATGCTGAGCAGAAGCGGTCCGACCATCAGCAGGACCTGCATGGAGCCGATGAAGCATCCCATAAAGAGAAGCAGCAGGTTCAGCGTCAGCAGAATCAGTACGCGGTTCCCCATACTCAGCAGCATGTTGGAAATAAAAGTGATCAGCCCGCCGGAAACGATCATCCAGTTGAATACCAGACCCGTAGCGCACAACCCCATGACCATCGCGGCACTGGACATGGAACTGCGCAGCGCGCTCCTGAACATCCTGAAGGACAGTTTTTTATAGCAGGCTGCCACGATGATGCAGTACATGGCAGCGACGACGCCGCATTCCGTAGGGGTAAAAGCGCCTGACATGATCCCGAAGATCAGGATCGCGGGACCGCCGAGGGCCGGCAGCGCCCGCCATGTGGCCTTCAGCTTTTCCGCCATCGTATAGCTGCGGCCTTTCGGCGCTTTGATATGGAAGACCTTGATCATGACGTATACGCAGGCCATCATCAGAAGGCCCATGACGATGCCCGGGATCATGCCGGCTTCAAACAAAGTGACCGTTGAAGTTCCGGACAGCCATCCCCAGATCACCAGGTTGATGCTGGGCGGGATGATCGGGCCGATCGTCGAAGACGCGGCGGTGACCGCAACGGAAAAGTTTTCGTCGTATCCCGCTTCCTTCATGGCATGTACTTCGATAACGCCCAGGCCGCCGGCGTCCGCCAGGGCAGATCCGCTCATCCCCGCAAAAAGCATGGAAGCCAGGACATTTGCATGCGCCAGGCCGCCCGTTACTCTGCCGAGCCATGCTTCCGCAAAACCGAATATCCTGTCCGTCAGGCCCATCTCATTCATAAAAGTCCCGACAAACAGAAATGCCGGAACGGCGAGCATCGACCAGTCGGAGTACGAA
>JAEEGL013030906.1_pt1 | contig 31177 bp, 21 predicted proteins | sample 9134231 | NCBI WGS metagenome assembly JAEEGL01 (sample SAMN16246548, study PRJNA631951) | gut metagenome | biome: gut microbiome; feature: rumen; material: fiber-attached | host: Bos | place: Iran: Karaj | collected 2018-10
GGCGGGCGTGGCGGGGGCGGCGGCGGCAGACAGCGCCTGCGACGCATCCCGGAGCTCCGCTTCCCGGTTGCTCACAAGGATGAGCTCACAACCCATGCCAGCAAGCTCCCGGGCATATTCCAGCCCGATCCCCGAACTCCCTCCGGTTATGAGCGCCGTACTATTTACTATCCGCGATGACATGGCACACGAAGATAGCAAACATTCTTGAACGGAGCAAATCCCCTCCCCTCCGCCACCACGCCGCAAACATTCGGGTGTAGAAACGCCCGTTTTTCACCCGTTTGCCTCAGCTTAGGCCGTTTGGGTGCAAAAAGGCCGTTTTTACACCCAAACCACGCGCGTCACAGATTACGGCAGCCCACATAGTACCCAAAGCTGCGGGACCTGCGACGGCAGAGCCTCTCTGTTTGCGATAAGTGTCGCCGGTCCCGAAAACAAGTGAGGACCTGCGACGGCAGAGCCTCTCTGTTTGCGATAAGTGTCGCCGGTCCCCAAAAAAAGTGGGGACCTGCGACGGCAGAGCCTCTCTGTTCGCAAAAAGTGTCGCCGGTCCCCAAAAAAAGTGGGGACCTGCGACGCCCTAGCAGCGCCAGGGGGCAAAAAGCGTAGCAGGTCGGACGGCGGCCACCCGGCAGACATACCGCCTTGCGCAACGCAGCACGCTCTGTAGCCATTTTTCCGGCAAGGCGTCCGGGATTTCGGCCCAATCGGGCATTTTCGCTGCCGCCTTGCGACAAAATCGGCCTCCCACGCCCCTGTGGACGGCAAGGCATCCGGACGCAAGGGCCCCTTTATCCAAGTTCAGGCTGGATAACCCTCCACCGGACTCGCCATCGGCCCTCCTCGTAGTCGTGGCTGAGGATCTTGAAGGTTCCTATCTCGGAGGTGTTGGAAACGTGAGCGCCGATGCAGGCGCAGGCGTCGTAGTCCCCCACCCTGACGATGCGGAGCGTTTCCGACACGTCGTCCGGTAGCTTGCTGAGGTCTACGATGCCCGCAGCTTCCGCCCTGGGGACGAACTCGATGGTAACCGGCAGGTTCCGCGAAATCACCGCGTTGACGGCGGCTTCAATATCGGTCACCTGCTGCGCTGACGGGGCTGCAGGAAGAAGATAGTCGCACTTGGATTTCTTGCGCTCGATGTGGGCATTGCGGGAACGGGGACAACCGAAAAGCCGGACCATGGTAGCGTTGAGGATGTGCTCCGCCGTATGCATGGGCGGATACTCTTCCTTATTGTGCGCATTGAGGACGGGTTCTTCCATAATTGATGTAATCATACAAATCTCGTTTCATGGCGCCCCCTACCCCTCCGGCAAATACTCGTCAATATGCCTGGCGATGGACAGGATGGTCTGGTAGAACAGTATATTGGAGTCTTTGAGCGCCAGCCAGTGCTCGTCGGACCATTTTCCGCGGAGGTATTTGTCGGTGTAGATGGTTCCGAAAGTGCCGATATAGGCCTCCACGGCGCCCTTTTCATTCACCCGCAGCGCCCTGATGGGGAAGGTTTCCGTATAGCCTTTCTTGCTGTCGAAGACCAGGGCCAGCATGTCGGCCTTTTCCTGCTTGTTGTTGGAGCAGTTCACGAAGCCGCCGGCCAACGCCACGCTCTTTTTGATGGCGTCATGGATGGCATCGCCCGCCTGGCTGTAGACCTGCGCCAGTTCCATCAGTTCCTGTCTCATAGATCACTGCGTCTTAATAAAAGTAATGCGCTCCCAGAGGGCCCTCGGGATCAGATTCCACAAAGCCACAACCAAGCGGAACCGCCAGTCGAAGATGATGACGCGGCGCCGGCGACGAAGTCCGCGAAGGATGTGCCCGGCGGCCGCCTCCACCGTCATCAGGACGGGATAATGATGACCAAGTTCCAGCAGGTCGGTGGCCACGAAACCCGGACGGATGTCGGAGAAAAACACCGGAATGTCCCGCATCCGGGCCAGCTGGGAAAGGGCCGATAAGTACGTAACCTGCATCTTCTTGGAGGCCGAATAGGCCGCCGCCACCCCCAGGCCGGCTGTGGCGGCCACTGAGGTCACCACGCCCACGTGCGCCCGGTGCCTGCGATTGTAGGCGGGGCTGGTTTTCACGTAATTGACAAAGTGCGACACCACGCGGACCATCCCCTCGCAGTTGGTGCGGACCACATCCAGCTCAATGCGCTCGTCCACCAACGGATTCTGGTATCCCACCCCGGCCACATGCAGAAAGAGGTCGGGGGCGCCGACATCGGCCAGCAGGGCATCCAGGGCCTCCGTGGCGGCGGGCTGCGTTACGTCCAGGACGGCATAGGACACCGCCTCGGGGCCGTATTTCCCCTGGAGATCGGCCAGCAGGGCTTCCCGGCGGCCGGCCACGCCCACCCGCCATCCGTCCTCCAGGAGGCGGACGGCCAGTTCCCGGCCAATACCGGATGTGGCACCTATGACGATGGCGGTTTTTGTTTTCATGGCAGCACAAATATACAAATTATTCGTATCTTCGTGGAAACATCCCTTATGAACCGTTTACGTCAACTCTTCCTGTTCGTTTTTGTCTGTTTTCCGCTGCTGCTCAGGGCCGGGGTGCAGTCCGGGCCGTGGGTCACCGAGGTGCGGGACAACGCCGTCACCATCCTCTGGACCAGCGAGACGCCGGGCATGGCCTGGGTAGAGCTGGAAGACGGAACCTGCCACTGGGAAAGTTTCGCCGGAAGGCGAGTGTTCCACCGGCTGCATCAGGTGCGCCTGGAGGGACTGAAGAGCGGATCCGTGCTCCGCTACCGCGTGTGCGGCCAGGACCTAACGGACGACCGGAATGCCCGGAAACCCAAGTTCGGGAGCACGTACCAGGGAGCTTGGCACAGCCTGAAAACCTTTGACGACAAGGCCGCCGAATGCCGCTTTTCCGTCTTCAACGACATCCACATGAAGCGGGGCAAATACGCCGCCCTGGCCGCCCAGGTGGACTCGGCCAACACAGACTTTATCTTCCTGAACGGTGACATCGTGAGCGCGGGCAACTACGTGCTGGACACGCTGTTGCGCTACATGGTCGAGCCGCTGGGCAGCCTTCCGGCCGGCATTCCCCTGCTGTTTGCCCGGGGCAACCACGAAGGCCGCGGCAATGCGGTGGAACTGGTGGCCGACGTGTTCCCGAACGGCAGCCCGGCCCCGTTCTACTACAGTTTCCGTCAGGGTCCGGCGGCGTTTCTCGTGTTTGACGCCGGTGAGACGGGCCGTGAGCGCTCCATCCTTTTCAGCGGCGGAGCAGTCTATGAAGACTACCTCAACGAGCAGATCGAATGGGCCCGGAAAGCGGTGAAAGAAACTGCGTTCCGCAAAGCCCCGGTGAAAATCTGCGTGCTGCATGTGCCCATGATTGACCATGAAGACAAGAGCGATTACCTGCTCCAGCGCTGGCTCAACGAGCATTTTGTCCCGCTCCTGAACCAGGCCGGCATCGACCTCATGATCGGGGCCGACCTCCACGAATTCATGTTGTGCGAACCCGGCACCATGGGCAACCACTTCCCCATCGTGGTAAACGACGACGTGCGCCGCCTGGACGTGCGATGCACACGGAAAGACATCGCCGTGCGCATGTTCAATGCCGCCGGAGACTGCGAATTCGAAGGCCATTACAGGCCTTAGGACAATTCTTTGACTATCAGGGGAATGAGTCCCTCATCGGCCGGGAGCCAACGGACGGTTCCCAGGGACTGCGCGTCCAGCCAGCGGGCGGCTTCGTGCTCGTTCAGATGGAGGGATTCGGAGCGCAGCGAACAGATGTAGCAGTGCATGGTGAGGTGGAACTCGGGATAGTCCCATTCCACGGTGGTGAGATACTGGCCGATGTCAATCTCGGCATCCAGTTCCTCGCGGATTTCCCGCATGAGGGCCGCCTGCGGCGTCTCACCGGGCTCGACCTTGCCGCCCGGCCATTCCCAGTAATCTTTCCACGGGCCATAACCGCGCTGGGTGGCAAATAGTTTGTCTCCCCGACGGATGATGGCGGCCACGACTTCAATGCGTTTCATGAGGGCAAAGATGTGAAAAAATAATGAAAGTGGCAAAAAAGTGTTATCTTTACAATTTATAAAATTGTAATCAGACTACTATGGGAAAATACAAGAACGACAACCGCGTGGTGCTCACCCTGGATGCAGGCGGCAACTCGCTGCGGTTCAACGCCATGAAAGGGGAAGAGTTCCTGCTGGAAACCATCACGCTGCCCTCCAACGCCAATAACCTGGACCTGTGTCTGGAGACCATGGTGACCGGTTTCAAAAACGTCATCAACCAGCTGGGCGGCATCGCCCCGGCAGCCATCAGTTTCGCTTTCCCCGGTCCGGCCGACTATCCGGCCGGCATCATCGGCGGCTATCTTCCCAACTTCCCGTCGTTCCGTGAAGGCGTGGCCCTGGGTCCGTACCTGAAGGAGACCTTCGGCATTCCGGTATTCATCAACAACGACGGCGACCTCTTTGCCTTTGGCGAGGCCCTGAGCGGTGCCCTGCCCGAGGTGAACGAGAAACTGGCCGAGGCCGGCAGCGCCAAGCGCTTCCGCAACCTCATCGGCTATACCCTGGGCACCGGTTTCGGCATCGGCTGCGTCATTAACGGCGAGCTCAACCGCGGCGACAACAGCTGCGTGGAAACCTACTGCCTGCCCAATCCGCACATCCCGGGCGTGATCCTGGAAGACAGCGTGGCCATCCGCGCCGTCCAGCGCGTGTATGCCGAGCAGTCGGGCACCCGGGACGCCGCCCTCACCCCCAAGGACATCTTTGAGATAGCCGACGGCACCCGGCCCGGAAACCGGAAGGCCGCCCTCGCCGCCTTCGATGCGCTCGGACGTGCCGCCGGGCAGGCCATGGCCATCGCCGTCCAGCTCATGGACGGAATCATCGTGATTGGCGGCGGCATCTCGGCATCGGCCAAGTTCTTCATGCCTGCCCTGCTGGAAGAGATGCGCGGCAGCGTGAAAACCCTCTCCGGCGACCTCCTGCAGCGCGTGCAGATGAAAGTGTATAACCTGGACGACGAGGCCGAATTTGCGGCCTTCGCCCGGGGAGACGCCCGCGAGCTCAAGATCTACGGCACGGACAAAACCGTTTCCTACGACCCCCAGAAGCGCATCGGCATCATCCTGGACAAGATTGGCACCTCCAAGGCCATCTCGGTGGGTGCCTATGACTTCGCCCTCGCCCAGCTGGACAGAGCATGAAAGAATTTGAAATAGCCCAGAAGATCGGAAAGGCGCTCGCGCCGGAGCAGTTGCAGGAAGCAGCCGCGAAGGCCCTGGGCGTGAAGGCCAACAAGGTAGGACACGTGGAAGTGGTGCGCCGCAGCGTGGATGCCCGCCAGGACATCCTGTACCGCTACCGCTGCCAGGCCTACCGGCAGGGCGAAGCATACGAAGCCTATCGCGTAGCCCCCTACCAGGATGTGCATGAGGCCACGCCGGTGGGGGTGATTGGCGCCGGACCGGCCGGCATGTTCGCCGCCCTCACCCTGCTCCAGCGGGGCTTCAAGCCCATCGTGCTGGAACGCGGCAAGGACGTGGAGCGCCGCAAGGTGGACATGGCCCGCCTCTCCACCCAGGGCGTGCTGAACCCCGATTCCAACTACTGCTACGGGGAAGGCGGCGCCGGCGCTTTCAGCGACGGCAAGCTCTATACCCGCTCCTCCAAGCGGGGCGACATCCGCCAGGTTCTGCACCAGCTGGTGGCCTTCGGGGCCAGCGAAGACATCCTCGTCGACGCCCATCCGCACATTGGCACCGACCGGCTGCCGGAGATTGTGAAAAATATCCGGGCGTGCATCGAGGACCACGGCGGGGAATATCACTTTGACAGCCGTGTCACGGATATCGTGCCGGACCAGGACGGCTTTGGGATTTCTTGCGGGGAAAAGCTGTACCGGGTGGCCAAGGTGATTCTGGCCACGGGACACAGCGCCCGCGACATCTATGAACTGTTCCAGCACAAAGGCTGGGCGCTGGAAGCCAAGGGCTTTGCCCTGGGCGTACGGGTGGAGCACCCACAGTGGCTCATCAACCAGATCCGCTACCACGGCAAATACCAGCCGTTCATGCCAACGGCCGAATACAGCTTCGTGCAGCAGGTGGAAGGGCGCGGCGTCTTCTCCTTCTGCATGTGCCCCGGCGGCATCCTGGTCCCGTCCTCCACGGAAGACGGGACCGTGGTGCTGAACGGCATGTCCAACGCCGCCCGCAACTCCAAATGGGCCGATGCCGGCGTGGTGGTGCAGATCGAACCCGGCGACCAGCCACCCCAGTACACGGGGCCTTTCGCCCTGATGGACTTCCAGCGGGATGTGGAGCGCTCCATGTATAACTGGGCGCAGGAGCACGGGGCAAAGCATCCCTTCACCGCTCCGGCCCAGCGCATGAAAGACTTCTGCCGCGGCATCGTGTCCAAGGACCTCCCCAAGACCTCCTACCACCCGGGCACGGTGAGCGCGCCGCTGCATGAACTCCTGCCGGAGCATGTAGCCCTGCGCCTCAGGCGGGCCTTTCCGCAGGTTGACCGGCAGATGCACGGCTACTATACCAACGACGCACTGCTGCTGGGCGTGGAGTCCCGGACGTCCTCCCCGGTGCGGCTGCCGCGCAAGCCCGAAACCCTGGAACACGTGGACGTTCCCGGCCTGTACCCCTGCGGGGAAGGCGCCGGATACGCCGGGGGCATCGTCTCCTCGGCCCTGGACGGAATCAATTGTGCAGAAATGATTTAGATATTTATGGCAGACATTATACTGGGAATAGAATCATCTTGTGACGACACCTCGGCGGCCATCCTGCGCGACGGCGTGCTGCTGTCCAACGTCATTGCCTCGCAGCAGGTGCACAAGGACTACGGCGGCGTGGTTCCCGAACTGGCCTCCCGCGCCCACGAGCGCAACATCGTGCCCGTGGTGTCGGAGGCGCTGCGCCGCGCCGGCGTGAGGGCCGATGAGCTGAGCGCCATCGCCTTCACCCGCGGGCCGGGCCTGCTGGGCTCGCTGCTGGTGGGCACGTCCTTCGCCAAGGCCCTGTCCCTGTCGCTGGACATCCCCATGGTGATGGTCAATCACCTGCAGGGACACATCCTGGCCAATTTCATCCGCCAGGAAGGAGTCCCGGTGAGAGAGCCGGCCTTCCCCTACCTGTGCCTCCTGGTATCGGGCGGCAACTCCCAGATCGTGAAAGTGAACAGCCCCCTGGAATACGAGATCCTGGGCCTGACCATCGACGATGCCGTGGGCGAGGCGTTTGACAAATGTGCCAAGATGCTGGGCCTGGGCTATCCCGGCGGCCCCGTCATCGACCGCCTGGCCAAACTGGGCAACCCGGACCGTTTTTCTTTCGCCAAACCCAATGTCCCGGGGCTGGACTACAGCTTCAGCGGCGTCAAGACCTCCCTGCTCTACTTCGTGCGCGACCAGTTGGCCATAGACCCCCAGTTCCTGGAAAACAACAAGGAGGACCTTTGTGCCAGTTTCCAGAAAACCCTCATCGACGTGCTGATGACCAAACTCATCCGCGCCGCCAAGGAAACCCGCATCCGGGAAATCACCATCGGCGGCGGCGTGAGCGCCAACAGCGGCCTGCGGGAGCGCATCGTCGCCGAAGGCATCAAGCGCCGCTGGAACACCTATATTCCGGAATTCAAGTTCACCACCGACAACGCCGCCATGATTGCCGTGGCAGGCTGGTTCCAGTACCAGGCCGGCGTCCGTACCCCGCTGGACGTGGCCCCGGTTTCCAGAATGGCCGATTTTTAACCCCCTGGCATGAAGAAAGCGCTGAAAATAACGGGATGGATCCTGGCCCTGGTCCTGCTGCTTCTGGCAGCGGGGCTCATCGTCGTCCAGTCCCCGAAGGTTCAGACCTTTCTGGGGCGCCGCGTGGCGCAGAAGCTGCAGGAAAAGACCGATGCCGACATCCGGATAGGGATGGCTTCCGTCCGGCCCTTCGACGCCCTCAACCTGACGGACGTCGTGGTGCTGGACCGTGAGCCGCGCGTCGCCGGGGCCGACACCCTCGTGAGCCTGGGCAGCCTCTCGGTCAGCTTCTCCCCCTGGGGCTTTTTCAAGGGGAACGGAATCCATGTGAGCCGGGCCAGGCTGAGCCGGGTATCGGCCACGCTGGTGAGCGAGACCGACAGTGTCACCGGCCGCTTCACCACCAACCTCCAGCGCATTTTCCATCTGGCCGACGACCCCGACGCCCAGCCGGGCAGCTGGGGCAACCTGGCCAGCGCCCGCCACATCACCGTGGACGACGTGCACTTCCGCCTGCTCAATCCCGGACTGGCCCGGCAGCAGCGCGCGCAGGGATTCATCGTGGCACCCGGAGTCATTGACTGGAACGACCTGGACGCCCGGGCCGGGCGGATCGAAGTGGAACACCTCCAGGTCAAGGACAGCCACATCAGCGGAAAGGCCGCCATCACCCACCTGGAGGAACTGCACAGCGGCATGCTCATCCAGCACGTGAGCAGTTCACAGTTGAAGGTGGGACAGGAACGCGCGCGCATCGAGGATCTCCGGATCCAGGACGGCGAGACGGACATGCGCCTGGGCCGGCTGGAACTGCTGGGCCCTGTTGCCGACTACGGCCAGTTCATTGACAAGATCCGCATCGAGGCCGATATCCGCAGCGGTGCCGTGGCCAGCATGCACTCCCTCCGCCACTTCGGCCCCGGCCTGGACCGGAACACCGCCCGCGCCCGTTTTGCCGGCGGCAAGGTATCGGGCTGCGTCAGCGACCTGGGCCTGGAAAACATCCGGCTCACGGAAATCAGCAGCGGCACCACCCTTCAGCTGAACGGTCGTCTGCAGGGCCTGCCGGAACTTAGCGAGACCCTCCTCGATTTCCAGATCAAAGACCTGGCCTTCTCCCTGCAGGGGCTGGGCGCCTTCCTGGAAGCCTGGGATCCCGCCAGCGAGTTGGACCTGAGCGGCCTGGCCGGCGCCCGGGAGACCTTCCACTTTGCCGGCAGCCTCAAGGGGCCCCTTCCCGGCTTCAACCTGAAGGGCCAGCTGGACTCCGACCTGGGCGCCATCCTCGCCGACGCCAGGCTGAGCCACGTAACGGACCCCGGCCAGGACATCCAGATCGGCGGACGGCTGGAAACCCGGAACCTCGACCTGGGACGCCTCCTGGGGGCCGATGCCCTGGGCCCGCTGAGCCTGGCCTCCCGCCTGGACGCCACCCTCAAACCCACGGGACCCGAGGTGCGGATTGACTCGCTGGCCATCTCACGCCTGCGCGCCCTGGATTACGACTACAGCGGCATATCGGCCGCCGGCACCTACAGCGGCAACGCCTTCGACGGGCGCATCATCGCCGCCGACCCCAACCTGAACTTCCTGTTCCAGGGTAAGTTCAACCTCTTCCCCCGCACCCAGAACGCCGCCTACCGCTTCTACGCCTCCCTGGGTTATGCCGACCTCCATGCCCTCCACCTGGACAAACGGGAGCGCTCCAAACTGAGCCTGGAGGCCACGTCCAATTTCATCCGCACCCGCGACAAGGACCTGCTGGGCGACATCCAGCTCTCCGACATCGTGCTGGAAAGCGTCACCGGCCGGCACGAGATTGGCGACATCACGGTGCAGTCCCATTCCAACGACGACCTGCACCGCATCCGGATCCGCTCGGGGGTTCTGGATGCCAGTTATGTGGGCGGCAAGAGCGTGGCCCAGTTCCCCAGCGACCTGCGCAGTCTGCTGGTTGACCGGGAACTGCCCGCCCTGACCGAAACCCCCGCCCCCGCCTGGGACGGCACCCCCTATGAAGTCAAACTCACCGTGCAGCATGCCCAGGAGCTGCTCAACTTCTTCGTGCCGGGCCTGTATGTGGAAGACGGCACTTCCCTGGGGCTCAAGGTGGACGAGACCGGCCGGCTGGACGCCGCGCTGCGCTCCAGACGCCTGGCGCTGGACGACAAGTATCTCAAGGACGTGAACCTGTCCCTGAGCAATATCAACGAGGAGCTGCTTTCAGACATCAGCTTCTCCACCCTGGCCCTGGGCAATTTCCTGCTCCAGGGCAACCGGGTACAGGTTTTTGCCGACGACAACCACCTGGGCCTGGGCTATACCTTTGACAACGAGGCCGATGCTGCCACCCGGGCGGAACTCTACCTCACGGCCGAACTCTCGCGCGACCCTGACGGCCTGGTGGTGGACGCCCACGCCCTCCCGTCCAACATCTACTACCAGGGGAACGGCTGGGGCGTCACGTCGGGCTCGCTGCACCTGCAGGGCGGGACTTTCCATATCAACCAGCTCCTGGCCCGCCACGAGGACGAATCGGTCCTGATTGACGGCGGCATCTCCCCGGGCAAGGCCGACACCCTCTCGGTGAACCTGGAGAAGTTCTCCCTTTCCCTGCTCAACAGCTTCACCGGCAACTCGCCCTCGCTGGAAGGCCGGGCCACCGGCGAAGCCCTGGTCATCTCTCCCCTCTCGCCCATGCCGGGCCTGCTGGCCCACATCAGCTGCGACTCCACCCGCATCTCGGGCGCCCGGGCCGGGACCGTCCGGCTGGAGAGCGTCTGGAACGATGATGCCTCCCGCTTTGACATGAAGCTTTCCAACACCCTGAACGGGAAGCACAACATCCGCATGGACGGCTGGCTGGTTCCTTCCAGCAGCAGCGTCCACGCCACCGCCAGGATGGACGGCATGGCCCTGGAATACGCCGACTTCCTCCTGGGGGCCACCTTCCAGCCCCTGGAGGGTGCGATCAGCGGCGTGGTCAACATCGACGGGCGCGTGGACAAGCCGGGCCTGCTGCATCTGTCGGGAGAGAAGCTGCATCTGGACCGGGGCATCCTGGGCCTGGGTTTCCTGCAAGTTCCCTACCTCGTATCCGGCGACCTGGGCCTGGAGAACAACAAGCTCCTGTTCAAGGAAATCCGCGTCAATGACGGCAAGACCGGACGCGGCAAGATCCAGGGCAGCGTGAACCTGGGCGACTTCTCCCACATCGGCCTGGACGTGCACATCCAGACCGACAAACTGCAATTGATGGGCATTGCCAAAGGCACCAACCCTTCCTTCTACGGCGACATCGCCGGAACCGGCCGCGTAGATGTCACGGGAGACCTCTCCAGAATCCGCGTCCTGGCCGAATTAACCACCAACGACGGCCATTTCCACCTGCCCATCGGCAATGCATCCGGGAGCCAGACAACAGACATCCTCACCTTCACCGAACCCGTGATCGAAACGGAACTGGACCCGTACGAGATCATGCTCTCGTCCAATCTCAAAACGGCCCAGCAGGCCTCTGAACTGGACATCAAACTGCGCATCGAGGCAACGCCCGACCTCACGGCCCATATCGAACTCAGCGACGAGAACGCCCTCACCGCCAGCGGAAACGGCAATATCGCGGTCGATTTCCTCTCGCCGCAGGGCAGTTTCGGCCTGGGCGGCAACTACACCATCAGCCAGGGTGACTTCCATTTCTCGGCCCTGAACCTGGTGCAGCGGGACTTCACCATCCAGGAGGGCAGCGCCGTCCGCTTCAACGGAGATGTCATGGACACCGACCTGGATGTCCACGGCCTGTACACCACCAAGGCCAGCCTGGCCAACCTGATTGCCGACCAGGAGGCCTCCATGAGCCGCCGGACGGTCCTCTGCGGCATCAATATCACCGACAAACTGCGGAATCCGCAGGTTGCCTTCAGCATCGACGTCCCGGACCTCAATCCTTCGGTCCAGGCGCAGGTGGAATCGGCCCTCAACACGGAGGACAAGATCCAGAAGCAGTTCCTGTACCTGCTCCTGGCCGGCAGTTTCCTCCCGTCCGAAGAGTCCGGCATCTCCACCGACGGCTCGGAAGTGCTCATGTCCAACGTGTCCAGCATCATGTCGGGCCAGCTGAACAACATCTTCCAGAAACTGAACATCCCGCTGGACCTGGGTCTGAACTACCAGGCCACCGAGGCTGGCAACAACCTCTTTGACGTGGCCCTGTCCACCCAGCTCTTCAACAACCGCGTCATCGTGAACGGTACGCTGGGCAACCGGCAGAACCTGAGCGGGGTCACCACCAACGAAGTGGCCGGCGACCTGGACATCGAAGTGAAACTGAGCCGCAGCGGAGACCTGCGCCTGAACCTCTTCTCCCATTCGGCCGACCAGTTGTCGTCCTACCTGGACAACAGCCAGCGCAACGGCGTGGGCTTCACCTACCAGCGCGACTTCAACACCTTCGCCCAGTTCTTCCGGGAGTTCTTCCTGAGCGCCAAACAGCGCGAGGCCCTGGCGGTGGAGGAAGCCCTGAAGACCCCGGAAACCATTGTACTGCAAATCGATTCATGCGGTCACGCCAATCCTGTCAAGCCATGACCTACGGTAAATTATACCTCATTCCCTCTCCCCTGGGAGACGGAGCGCCCGACCAGGTGCTCCCGGCCCCCCTGCTGGACCTGCTGCCTTCGCTCCGCTGCTTTGTGGTGGAGGAGGTGCGCACCGCCAGGCGTTTCCTGTCGGCCGCAGGGCTCAAGGGCCACATCCAGGAACTGGAATTCCACGAACTCAACGAACACACCCCGGCAGCCGCCGTGGAGGCCTTCCTGCCGCTGTTTCAGAACGGACAGGACGTGGGGCTCATCTCGGAAGCGGGCCTGCCGGCCGTGGCCGATCCCGGCGCCCAACTGGTGGCCCTGTGCCATCGGCATACTATCGAGGTGGTTCCCTTCGTGGGCCCCTCCTCGCTCATGCTGGCGCTCATGGCGTCCGGCCTCAACGGCCAGTCCTTCGCCTTCGTGGGCTACATCCCCGCCAAGACGGAGGAGCGCCGCGCCGCCCTCAAAGCCCTGGAAAAGCGCTCGGGCGCGGCCCGTCAGACGCAAATCCTCATCGAGACCCCCTACCGGAACGATTCGCTGCTGGCCGACATGCTCTCCACCCTGGGCGGCAACACCCGCCTGTGCCTGGCCGCCAACCTCACCTGCCCCGACCAGTTCATCCGCACCCGCACGGTGGCCCAGTGGAAGCAGGCGGTGCCCGTCATCGGCAAACGGCCCTGTGTCTTTTTAATCCTGAGCGCATGAAAATAGCCTTCTCCACCCTGGGCTGCAAGCTCAACTTTGCCGAAACCTCCACCTACGAGCGGGGGTTCCTGGCTGCCGGCTGGGAAGTCGTTCCCTGGACGGAGGCGGCCGACGTCTATCTGGTGAACACCTGCGCCGTCACGCAGACGGCCGAAAAGAAGTCCCGGAACCTGATCCGGCGCGCCCACAAGACCGCCCCGGAGGCCCGCATCGTGGTCACCGGCTGCTATGCCCAGCTCCGCAAGGACGAGCTCCTGACCCTGGACGGCGTCTGGCGCGTCTTCGGGGCCGATGAGAAAGGCCAGCTGGTTTCTGCTGTATTAGAGACGGGTACAGGTGCAGAAATCTGTGGCCACCCTCGGCCGCATAAGAGGGAGGGGCCCGCAGCCGAAGGCTATGGGAGGGGCCGGAGCGAAGCGGAGGCGATTTCTGCACCTACACCCGCCTCCACAGCCGTTTTCGGCGCATACAGCAGCGGCGAAAGCCGCACCCGGAGCTTTTTGAAAGTGCAGGACGGGTGCAATAACTTCTGCGCCTACTGCACGGTTCCCTTTGCCCGCGGCCGGAGCCGGAACATCCCCATCTGCGAGGCCGTGAAACAGGCGCAGGCCATTGCGGCCGAAGGCGTGAAGGAAGTGGTGCTCACGGGCGTGAATACCGGCGATTTCGGCCGCACCAGCGGCGAGTCTTTCCTGGACCTGCTCAAGGCCCTGAACGAGGTGGACGGCATTGCGCGTTACAGGATTTCGTCCATCGAACCCAATCTCATCACCCCCGGGATCGTGGACTGGATTGCCTCCGGAACCAAGTTCCAGCGGCATTTCCACATTCCGCTGCAAAGCGGCAGCGATACGCTGCTCCGTAAGGTGGGCCGGCGCTACGACACCGCCCTCTTTGCCTCGCGCATCGACTATATCCGGGAAAAACTGGAGCGCCCCGGATTGCCCCGGGTGTTCTTTGGCATCGATGTCATCGTAGGACTGCCCGGAGAGACGGAGCAGCTGTTCCAGGAAACCTACACCTTCCTGAAGGAGCGCATCCGGCCGGCCTTCATCCATGTATTCCCCTACTCCCGCCGGCCGGGCACGCGGGCGGCCCAGATGCCCGACCAGGTGAGCGAGGCGGTGAAAGAGCAGCGGGTGGCGGCCCTGGAAGCCTTGAGCCAAGAGCTGCACGAGGCCTTTGTAGCCGCCCACCGGGGCCTGCGCGAAACCGTGCTCTGGGAATCGGCCCACAAGAACGGCCGCATGGGAGGCTATACCGGCAATTACATCCGGGTGGAGAAACCCTTCGACCCGGCATCCGTCAACACCCTGGAAACCGTGGTCCTATGAGCGTAAAACTCACATTCCTGGGAACGGGGACCTCACAGGGGGTGCCCATCATCGGCTGCCGCTGCGACCGCTGCACCAGCGCCGATCCCCGGGACAAGCGCCTGCGTTCGTCGGCCTTCGTGCAGATGGACGGACTGCAGATCCTGGTGGATGCCGGGCCGGATTTCCGCACCCAGCTGCTGTCGCAGGGCATCGGCCACCTGGATGCCATCCTCCTCACGCACAAGCACAAGGACCATACGGGCGGGCTGGACGATGTGCGCTCGCTCAACTACGTAGACCGCAGTGCCGCCGAGATTTACTGCGAGGAGGAGGTGCTCCGCTGCCTTCGGAACGACTATGCCTATGCCTTTGCCGAGCACAAATATCCCGGGGCCCCGGAGTGGCACGTGCACCTGATTGACGAGCGGCCCTTCCGGGTGGATTCCCTGCGGGGAAAAGGCCAGCTGGAGTGGGTGCACGACGTGGGCTATTTCTATCGGCAGGCCGACGGCTCGCTGCTTCCTTCGGACAACGCCGTGAACGAGGCGCCCCACGACAGGCCCAATGTCATCCCCATCCGCGGCTACCATGACCAGATGCCCGTCCTGGGCTTCCGCTTCGGGAACATCGCCTATATCACGGACATGAGCCGGCTTCCGGAAGAGGAGCTGTCCAAGCTGCAGGGGCTGGAGCACCTGACGCTGAACACCGTGGGCTATTATCCCCATCATTCGCATTTTTCCCTGGAGCAGGCCTTGGCGCTGGCCCGGCGCATCGGCGCCGCCCACACCTGGCTCACGCACCTGAGCCATGCTTTCCCGCCGCATGCACAGTTCTGCCGCGAGCTGCCGCCCGAGGTGCAGCCGGCCTACGACGGATTAACCATTGAAGATTGACGACCAAAACTTAAACCTATATGACACAAGAAGTAATCAACACCATCGACAGCATCCAGGTGAGCCTGAATGCCGGTGGCATGAATACCATCAACCTCATCCTCGCCTTCGTGATGTACGGCGTGGCGCTGGGCATCAAGCCCAAGATCTTCGTCGAGGTGTTCCGAAAGCCGCAGTCCGTGCTGCTGGGCATGCTGTGCCAGTTGGTGCTCCTGCCGGCCTTCACCTGCGGCCTGGCCATCCTTCTCACCGGCTGGATTTCGCCCATGATGGGCCTGGGCATGATCCTGGTGGCCGCCTGCCCGGGCGGAAACATTTCCAATTTCATGTCCTCGCTGGGAAAAGCCAATGTGGAGCTCTCCGTGAGCCTCACCGCCATCTCCACGGCCCTGGCCGTGCTCCTGACGCCCTTTAATTTCTGGCTCTGGGGCACGCTGTACCTGCATTCGGCCGGTGTGGCGGGCAGCATTCCCACCCTGGTGATTCCCCTCTGGGACGTATTCAAGACCATCTTCATCCTGCTGGGCATTCCGCTGGTGCTGGGCATCCTCACCAGCCAGTTCCTGCCCAAGCTGGCATCGGCCCTCAAAAAGCCCCTGCAGTGGCTTTCCATCCTCATTTTCGTGGCGATGGTAGTGCTCTCGTTCAGCAATAACATCGAGGCTTTCCTGCTCAGTGTGAAATACATTTTCCTGGTGGTTCTGGTGCACAACCTCATGGCCCTGGGCATCGGCTTTGGCGTGGGTACCCTGGCCAAGGTCCCCTTCCGCGACCGCCGCACCCTCACCATAGAAACGGGCATCCAGAACAGCGGCCTGGGCCTCGCGCTCATGCTGGGGACTACGCTCTTTGCCGGCTTCCCGCCGCACGGGGGCATGCTGGTCATCACCGCCTGGTGGGGCATCTGGCACATCGTGTCGGGCCTCACGGTAGCCACCCTTTTCAACCGGAGCCGGCGCGATGCGTAAGATTTGGGAACGGGACCGGCTGTATGCCTTCCTGCGTCACTTTGTGGACGCCTGCACGCGGGCCAGCTATACGCAGCTTCGGGTAGAGGGAACGCCTCCCGCCGAAGAGGCCGTCCTCATTGCGCCCAACCATTGCAACACCCTCATGGACGCCCTGGTGGTCCTGCAGAGCCGGACCCTCCCCACGGTCTTCGGCGCCCGGGCCGATATCTTCTCGCAGCCGGCCGTGGCCCGCATCCTGCGTTTTCTCAAAATCCTCCCCATGGTGCGCCGCCGCGACGGCATCCGCAACGTCCTGCGCAATTACGAAACCATGGACGAGGTGCAGGAGGTGCTGGGTAGCCATACGCCCTTCTGTATGTTCCCGGAAGGCCGGCATACGCCCGGACGGGAACTCCAGCCCCTGCAGAAGGGCATCGCGCGCATGGCCTTCCAGAGTGCCGCCGTCCGTCCCACCCAGGTGATACCTGCCGGGATCAGCTACAGCGACTTCTTCCACTACCGTGGCAGCTGTCTGCTGCGGTACGGGGAGCCCATTGATGTCAATGCTTTCCTGGCCGCCCATGCCCAGGAGCCGGAAGCGGCCCGCTACCAGGCCTTCCTCACGCTGCTATCCGGGCGCATCAGCGCCCTCATCGAGGCGGAAGCGCTGCCGGCGCCCTGCCCGTGGTGGCGTATGGCCCTGGTGATTCCGCTGCTGCTGCCATCGGCCCTGCTGTCCCTGCCGCTCTGGCTGCCGGCCGAATGGCTCTGCGCCCACAAGGTCAAGGACCGCGCCTTCCACAACACGGTCCGCTATGGCTTCCGCCTGGCGGGCATGCCGCTGCTGGTACTGATCTGGGGACTGGTCTTCTTCCTCACCCTGCCCGCCCTGCCGGCACTGGCCCTTTGCGTGCTGGTGCTTTTCTCCTACAGCATCTTTTACGACGGGATGAACCTTCTCCGTCGCCGATAGCGCTACTGCTTCCGAAGGACGGTGCGGGTGGTAAAATGCATGGAAGGGTCGCGGTAGCGGATGGTAATGCGTTTTCCCTCGATCCCGGCCGGGACCTCACCCAGATCCAGCGACCAGATGTGCGGGGATTTCTGCCGGAGGATGGGGATAAAGAGCGGATTGCGGTGGCGTTTTTCCAGCGTCTTATTGAACGCGTAGGTTTCCAGGGCCTCGGGAGCCACTTCGGCATGGCGGGGCAGGGTGATCCAGCCACAGCGGCCAGGGAGTTTGACCTGCACGGAACCTTCGGTAGCGCCGCCGAAAACATTGACTACCAGCCGCGTAGAATCCATCAGCGTGGCCGACGCCTTTACCGGGGCGGGTTCCCCGATTACCTTATAATCCAGCCGGTAGTCGCCGCCAGAGAAGGATACCACATAATAGGCGCGCGGGGCGCCGCAGTTCTGGGTGGCCGAAGGAATGCCGTGCCGGTCCGGACGCCCCCGCCACCAGGAACCGCAGGCAGCGCCCGCCAGCACTTCTTCCACCGCCAGGCCACCGGGAAACTCCAGGGTGTGCCGGGCCATGGTGTGCGTATGGCCGCACATCAGCAGGAGCCGGGGATGCACCCGGAGGATGGTTTCCAGCGAGTCCTTGGCCTTGAATTCGTTAAAAGGGATATGGGCGCAGAGGACGGCCAGCCGGCTGGCCGGAATCGCCTCCAGCTGCTGCCGCAGCCAGGCCTTCTGATCCTCCCGGAAGCCGCCTGCATAGCCGCCCTTGCCTTCCAGACGCACGTCGTCCATCAGGATGAACTGCACGCCGGCGCGTTCAAATGCCGTATCCGGCGCGTGGATCACGCGGGCATACGTGGCCATATCGCGCGGCCGGCTCTTGTCATGGTACACATCTCGGTCATGGTTGCCGGGCACGCAGGCCCAGGCATAGGGCAGGGAGTCCAGCGTGGCGCGGGAAGGCGCCAGAAGCGACACGTCGTCATTCACCAGGTCCCCCAGGAAAATGGCCAGGTCCACGTCCCGGCGTTCCCGCAGCTCCTTATACACCGACCGGCGGGCATAAGAAAGCTCCAGGTCATTATCCACCTGAGGGTCACCCACAAAGGCCACCTTCAGCCGCTGGGCGCCCAGCGGGAGCGTCAGCGTAAGGAGCAAAAGAAAAAGGATCCGTTTCATGCCCTAAAAACCATTAAGCATACTGGCCGAAACCCCGTTGGCCCGGCGCATCTGGGAGCTTCCCATCTTGCCGAAGCGCCAGGTTACGCCCAGCAGGAAATGCCGGCCCATAGAGAGCCGGTAGCTGTCCGTAATGCCCGTTTCGCTCACATCGTGCGAAACGGAAAGGCCGTTATTCAGGATATCCCGTGCCTGCGCACTGAACGTGAAGGCACGCCAGTCTTTCGTGAGCGTCAGATTCAGGGTATTGGTGAGTTTGGAAAAACTGTCCGAGTAGCCGAAATAGCGCTGCAGGGAGTAGTAGCCGCCCAGTTTGAACTGATGGGGCGTGGTATACGAGGCCTCCATCGAGAGGGTGTACACATAGGTGTTGGTATTGGCCTTGTTGTCCAGGGAATACCAGGCGTGGCTGCCGGAGAAGCCGTTGGTAAGGGTAAAACGCAGGTCCTCGGGAGAGGAATAGGTCAGGTCCAGATGCGTATTGTAGCCCAGCTGCCGCGTGAGGCTCTCCTTGAATCCGCTGGTGCCGGCATAGAAACGGTTCCCGGAAGCATCGCCCCAGAAATCATCCATGAAGGCATTGTAATCCCAGGCCTGGCTGTCCATGCCGGGCAGCGTTCCCGTGGGCTGATAATTGACGCTGGAACGGAAACTGACCATGGCATCGTACATCAGGCGCCAGCGCTGTTTCTTGTCCAGCGCCTGGTAACCGCTCAGATTGCCGGACACATTCCAGGCCGGCCGGCGGGTGTTCACCGGAATGGTGTACCGGACACGGTCGGCGTCGTACCAGGTGGCGCTCACCACGGAATTCTGGTCCATGGACGCATTCAGGTTGAAGGACACGGAACTCCGGCTCATGGCCCAACGGTCTTCGGGCCGTCCGCCTCCCCGGCCTCCTGATCCCCGGCCGCCCATACCCCGGCCGAACATGCCCCGGGAACCGGATCCTATGCGCAGGTTCAGCGAATGCGAAAAACCGGGCCGGAGATAAATATTGCCCGTAGAGATGCGCAGCGGGTCTGTAATGTCCAGCAGCGACAGCATCCGTTCCTGGTTGGGCTGCGAGGAGCGGCCCATATAGGACAAGGAGAAAAACTTGTAATCCAGCATCAGCCGCGGGGCCCAGTTCCATAACCACTCCCCTTTTCCCAGTTCCTTTTCCTCGCCCAGGGACTTGGAGTAGGTGTACAGGTTGTCGGCACTGAGCGACACGCCCGCCTGCAGGATGAGATCATCCTTCCGGTACTGGGAGAGCAAGGCCCCCTGGCCCTGGAGCGAATGATTCACCGAAGCCGAGGTATAATAATCGTTGGCGCTGCCGTCGGCATTGAAGGCATCTTTGTTCTGGCGGGAATTGGACAGCGAACCTTCCAGGGAAGACTGCAGCGTCCAGTGGTCCGACAGCGGCTCTCCATAGGAAACGAACAGCGAGCCGGAGCCGGTCCCGCTATTATTGTCGTAATGAAGGTCGCGCAGGGACTCACTGCCGGAAGCCGCATAGCGCGTAAGGGAATAATCCCGGCTGTTTCCCTGGCTGCCGCCCAGCCCGTAACGGCCGCTCACGCTAAGGGAACGGCCCTTTTTGGCAAAGCGGCCCATAAGCAGCGACAGGTTTCCGTTGGAACTCAGCGAGCGGGAATGGGAACTGTTGTCCGAGCGCGAGCTGTTGCTCTCGCTGCCGTTCACCTCGGAGGCCGATGTGGACAGACTGGACGACCACTGGTCCTGGAAAACGAAACGGGGTTCGAAACTGAACATATACCCGGCCCCGCGCTTGGAACGAAGGCTTGCGCTCAGCGTAACCTGGTGCGCATCCGTCGTGGAACTGCTGGTGCGGGAGGAATGGACCTCTTCCCCGGACAGCGGGAACTCCTCCGTGGACGAGCGGGAGGCGTTCTCCCGGGAAGTCCCGTTGTAATAGACGCTCACGCCGCTGTCCATTTTCTTGATGCGGTCCGTCGTATAGTTCACGCCCGCCTGGCCGCCGGTGGTGAGCCCCGAGCCCTGGCGCAGGATCATGCGCGAGCCGTTATCCACATTCTGCCCTCGGCCGATGAACGTGAGCTGGTCTTTCGTCCCGAAAGAGGACAACAGGCCCGATGCATTCCACAGGAAGGGCACGCTGGCCAGCATCTCATCCTGTTCCTTTGACGGGATGGAGGCGCCGCCATTCGCCTGCAGGTTGCCGAAGGTGCCTTTCTTGTACTCCTGTTTCAGCGACACATCCATATTCTTGGAGCGCGAGGTGGAACTGTTCCGGATGCCCGTAATCCGTTCCCTGTCGGACTCATGGTCGGTCACCTTGATCTGTTCCACGGCCTTGGCGGGCAGGTTGTCCAGGGCGGCCCGTTTGTCGCCCATGAAGAAGGTGCGGCCGTTCACGGTGATCTGGTTCACACTCTCGCCCTGCACTTTCACGGAGCCGTCGTCGCCCACCTCGATGCCGGGCATCTTCTTCAGGAGGTCCCGCAGTACGTCATTCTCGGCCACGGAGAAGGCGGCGGCGTTATAGATCAGGGTATCCCCCTTCACGTCGATGGGCGCCACGGCGGCCGTCACCTTGGCGGCCTCCAGCACCTGCTGGTCTTCCTGCAGCAGGATCTTTCCCAGATTCCTGGGACTGGTAAAATACATCACTTTCCGGTAGGGCTTGTAGCCCAGCATCTCCACGTTCAGGCTGTACTCGCCCCGCACCACCCGGTCCAGGACGGCCTCTCCCTTACTGTCCGACAGCGTGAAATTGGTGATGATGGTATCCTTGACCGGCTTAAGGTACACGGAGGCGAAGGGCACGGATTCGCCAGAGAGGGAATCGGCCACGGAGAGAGTCACCCGGAAGAGACGGTCGCCCCCCATACCGCCCATGCGGGACATCGGGAACTGGCACCAGAGGGGATACGCCGCAAAAAGCAGCAGGAAAAGCAGGAGAACGCGTTTCATTATTTCTGTTCAGGATAAAGGATGGCTGTAACCCTGGGTTGCGCAAGAATAGTGCCGATACGCGCGGCCATCCGCTCGGGCGTGAGCGTGTCCACCAGCGAAGGATAGCGGCCGGGCAGGCCCCAGTCTTCCTCTCCCTGATAGATAGCATCCCGCACATAGGAGCCGTACCAGCTGCTCTTCTGCAGGTTCATCTCATGTTCTTTCTTGAGGTTGGCCCGCACGTCGGCGAGTGTCCGGGCCATGGACGAAGGATTGGCCACCAGGCCCTGTATCACCTGCAGGCTTTCCTCCACCAGCAGGGTGGCGTCTTCTTCCTTGCAGGAGAACTGGACGGTAGTGCGCTCGATATAGGACGGGAAAAGCGCGCCGGCGGCCGATACCCCCACGCTGTAGACCTTCCCCATGTCTTCCCTGAGGCGGGCCATGAGGGCGGTGCGGAGGACGGCTTTCAGGGCGCTCTGCTCCATCTGGATCTCGGCCATGCTCATGGCAGGTTTCTGCGTGCCCTGGAAGATGAGGGACACCAGGGTGCGCTCGGTTTTGGACGTGTGGCGGATGAGCGAAGTGTCCCGCGTGGGGACCACGCGGTCCGGGGCCACCCTTTCCGTACAGGCGGGACCGCCGGGCAGGGCGGCCAGGAAGCGCTCGGCATAGGCGCGGATGAGAGCCTCGTCCTGGTTGGCCGTAATCACGAAGGTATAGCCGTCGGCACTGCCGTAGAGCTGGTTGAAAACCGGCAGGAAACGGTCCACCCGCACCTGCGTGAGCACCAGCGTATCGGTAAGTTCGGCGTTGGTATAGTTGGATCCGGACAGCAGATGGCCGAGCTCGCGCGAGAAATCGGCCTGAGGATCCGGTTCCTTGCTGCGATAGGCATCTACCGTCTTCTGGATCAAGAGCTTGGCATAGTCCTCATCCACCCGGGGCTGGGTCCAGCGCAGGTAGAAGAGGCGGAACATGGTTTCGATGTCCTCCTCCACGGCCGAACAGAGGAGGCCCGTCCGGGAGGGTGCCCCCACAAAGAGGGCCGATGCCGAGTTCCCCGAGAGGAAATAGCGCAGGGCGTCACGGCTGAAGGCGCCGGCGCCACTGCCCGGCACCACTTTGTCGGCAAAGAGGCCGGTATAGTAATCGGCCGAATCCAGGGCGTTGAATCCGCCGGCCCGGCAGCCCGACAGGCTGATCTTGTTGCGGCTGAGCGCCGAGCGGCGGTACAGTACGCGGGCACCGTTGGAAAGCTGCCAGTCCACCAGGTCCAGCTCCGGATGCCGGGTTTCGGAAACGATACGGCCGGGAGCGGGATCCTCACACAGCTGGGCCGGGATGTCCAGCTGGAAGCGGTACGGGGCCTGCGGCCGGGCGAAAGCGGCGCGCACCAGGGTGTGCAGCCAGGCATCGCCTCCACATTCACCCCGGAGGGAGGCCGGGGCGCGCAGGATGGCATGGAAAGGCGCCCGGGCATAGATTTCTTGAAGATAGGATACGAGCGTCAGGGAATCTACCGTAGGCAGATACTTCGCCATCAGGTCGTATTCCGTCTGGGGCGACAGCAGCGCATCGCCCTGATAATAGGCATTGTACACCTCGTCCATGAGCGAGGAGGAGGCCGTACGGTGCTGGGGGTTGGTGCGGTTGCGATAGGCCGACAGAAGGCTTCGACGCACCTGCTCGATCTCGGCCGACGTGAAGCCGAAATCGCGAATCTGACGGGCGGCGTCCAGTGCCTGGGAAACGCCGGAGGTCACTTTCCCCTTCTCCAGTTTCACGGAGAGGTCGCACACGTCCAGCACACCGAGCAGGCCGGAAACGCTCAGGGACGCGTCCTTGTAGTCCTTGCCGTCAAAGGACAGGCGCGACAGGCGCTGCTTGGCCAGCCGGTTGGCCATCGTGCGCACCAGGTAGGGGCGGAAATCTTTTTCCGTGGCCACGGCCGGGCGGGCCGGGGCCTTTTGCAGGATATCGAGCTGGATATCCGTGAGGGTGGAATCATAGACCGTACGGGCGGCAAAGCCTTCGTACAGGGGGATGCCGTAGGTCACCGGCCTGGGGCGCCGGACCCGGGGCATATCGGCAAAGAGCGCCTGGATGCGGGCTTCCATCTGGTCCGGATCCACGTCACCCACCACGGCCACCGCCAAGAGCGAGGGACGGTACCAGCAGTTGTAGAAGTCCCGGATATCCTGCACCGTGCAGTGCTGGATGACGGAGGTGTCGCCGATAGTCTTGCGAAGGGCGTATCGGCTGCCGCCCAGGATCTCCTCCAGGAAGGCGTCACTGGCATCCTGCCCCGCCTTGCGGCGCTGCAGGCGCTCGGAAAGGATGACGCCCCGCTCCTTTTCCACCTGCAGCGAATCGATGGTGAGCCCCCGCGCCCAGTCCCGCAGGATGAGGAGCGTGGTGTCCACCAGGGCCTCGGGGGCCGTGGGCAGCTGGAGCTTATACACGGTCTCCCCGTAGGAGGTGTGGGCATTGAGGTCCTTGCCGAAAGAAGCGCCGTAACGCTCGAGCACGCGGATGAGGGCATCCTCCGGGAAGTGCTGCGTCCCGTTGAAGGCCAGGTGCTCCAGGAAATGCGCCAGCCCCCGCTGACGCTCTTCCTCATACAGGGAACCGGCCTTGACAAAAAGCCGGTACACCGCCTCCCCTTCCGGATAGGAATTGGGAAGGATATAATACGTGAGCCCGTTTTTGAGTTTGCCCACCCGCAGCGAATCCCGCTGGGGCAGCGGCTTTTCCCGCGCCGCCAGGGTAAGAGACGCGAGGACGAGGACAAGGGAAAGAAGGCGCTTCAAGGTTGTGGAAAGGATTTAAAAAGGGTGCCGGTGGGCCCGGCACCCTTCAGATTAAGCATTATTCGGGAAGAATGTCGTCTTCCTGGCCATATTTGAAGAGTTCAACGGATGTAGTAGCCGAATCAACCTTGGCAATGAAGGCGATATAGCAGTTACCCAGGGCATCGAACGCCATGGCGAAAGAGTCGCCAGCAGCCATATCCTTTGTCCCGGCAATGGCCGTAAACTCATTCCACTGACCGTTTTCGCTGATGGTGGAGAAATAGAGTTTCTTTTCCTGACCATATACGCCGACAACCTCTCCGGTCACCGGATTGATGGCGATCCGCATGGTTTCATCTACCGTATCATTGCTGCCCGCGGTCAGCTGGACCGGCGCGGCATAGGCTTCCAGTTTGGTTGCGCTGTCCTTGTTATAGCGATACAGCTGGTACTGGGCCTTCTTGGAGACGGCGGCCAGCACATAGAGGACATCACCAGGACCCACCTTGGCTGAGAGACTGCTGGGAACGCCATAGGGTTCGCCTTCCTCGAGGTAGTTGTCTACCAGTTTTTCCCAATCGTTGCTGACATTAAACAGGTAATATCCATACTGGTTATTGGAGGTAACGGCATATACATTTCCCTTGGAATCCTTTGCGACAGCGGCCATATAGAACATACCGTCACTACCGCCTTTTTCACCATATTTCGGAAGACCGGGGATAAGGTCCGTCTTAATCCATGCCGAACCGTCATAGTTATACCGGGTTGCGTTACGGTAACCGGGATCGGACTTGCCGATATTACCGGTCACCACGAATCCCGGCTTCCCGTCGATGAAATAAAGCTGCGGCTTAAATGAAGTATTAATCTTGGAGCTGAATCCTTTCTCACCTACAGGGGCCCAATCTGTGCCGTCAAATTTACGAAGACCACAAATAGAGGAAGCGGTTTCACCATAGGAAAGGACATAGGGCGTTGCGCCATCAAAGGCCAGGTCGCACATAACTGCCTGACGGGTCACATCCGTGAAACCAAGCGTTCCCACTTCGGCGAATGCGCTTCCATTCCAGCTGATACAGGCCAGCCGGTTATTGGACTCTTGCGTTCCATCCACCGTTTTCTTGCGGGTATAAAGGACGTAAGGGGCATTGTCAGTGGGTTTGACAGCCAGACGGATATCACTGCCCATCACGGCATCGGCTTCCGAATAACTTCCCAGCTGGGCAATGACATGCTGGAGGATCTTGCCGATCTTCACTTCGTACTGGGCGCTCTTGTTGGATTTGGTGTTGGTCACCACGATGTCAACAGGGAAAGAAGCGTTGAAGCTGGCCTTGCCGTCGGCCACGGCCGCGTCGTTCACCTTGATCTCGTCGTTCTCACCGGCGGTGAGGGTGGCTTTCAGGGTCTTGCCCTGGCCGCCGCCGGGGATACGAATCACCATGCTCGCCGCAATGGCTTCCGGCTCATAGTCGGCGTCCAGACCTTCATTGTCGGCCGCGAGCAGCTTGAAGGAAACCAGCTGGGCGGGGGTTTCATCAATCTCCTCGGGATCATGAATGGTTTTGATGCAAGAGGTGGCCACGAAGGCCAGCGCTGCGAGGGCTAAAAGAATCTTTTTCATCTTTTACAGGATTTGGGGTTAATTGTATTTGGTTATAATATGTTGGCTGAATTTGGCCGACGGACCGGGATATCCGATGGTGAGGGAAGGGTCCGAGGTGGAGGTGATGATAATCTTGATGGTGTTGTCCTTGGAAGGGTCCACCGGATTATTCAGATAATTGATCCGGAAAGGCTTTTTGTAAACACCCGGCTCAAAGGTCACGCTCCGGGCCTGTGTCTGGAGGGAGAAATCCTTCCCTTCCGTGAGTCCGTCCCCTACTTCCAAGTCGAAATTGAGCGTGAGGGGCTCGTTCCTCGCTTCCGACACCAGGGAGAAATAATAGGTGACCACCAGGTTGTTGGCCGACGACATAATACGGGACGACTGCGCCCCCATTTCATCGGCTACGCTCACAAAGAAATCCTGGAACAGGAGGTCCTTCGGACGGTCGCTACAGGAGGGCAGGACACAAAGGAGTGCCGCCAGGGCACCAAACAGTTTATTTCTTGTCATAACCTTCATTTTGCTCCATGTTTTCGTTGGACTGCATTTCCATCTGGGCGATGGGAAGCACGAAACGGTAATTGGGATAGGTCACCCGCTTGACGTCGGCGTTGTTGGTGCGCACCAGGTCTTCCTTGCGGCGGGTGATGTCAAAGAGACGGTGGCCTTCGAAGCAGAGTTCCTTCACCCGCTCGGTCTTGATGGCCTCCGCGAGTTCCGCCGCCGATGTGGGAACACTCACGGCCGAGGCATCCACGCCCCTGGCCCTGCCGATGATGGCTTTGAGGTCCTTCGCGGCCCCGGCCGTATCGCCGTTTCCGTTCAGGACGGCTTCGGCGTGGATCAGATACATTTCCGAAACGCGGAAGACAAAGGGATCATGGCACTGCAGGTTCTCGTCGCCGATACTCTTTCGCCAGAGATACTTGCACACGGCGTTGGGGGTGGTGCCTGCGATGATGCCGGTCTCGCCGGGCTCCGGGATATAGACCAGGAGGTCCTTCCGGATATCGTCGGCCGGATAAAGCGTATACATCACGGGCGCCGGCTCAAACTTGGCGCTCCGGGCGGGGTCGAAGAAGTTGGAAAGCGTGGAGGTGGTAGCGAAATAGCTGATCCTGAAGATGGATTCCGTCCCGGGAACGGCGCGGGAACTGCGGTACATGTCAATGTACTCGCCGCGCGGAGAAAGATTCACTTTCTGCATCACGGATTCGGCATATTCGGCCGCCTTCTCCCAGTTTTCCATGTAGAGATAGATCCTTGCCAGGAAGGCCTCGCAGGTAATGTAACCTATATGATAACAGTCATAGACCTTGTCCACCTGGGCCTCCTGGGGAAGGTCCTGGGCCACCTCCTGGAAAAGTTTCATGGCCTCGGACAGGTCTTCCAGGATCTGGGCGTAGTTCTTGTCGATACTCTGCCGGGGCAGCACTTCATCGAAAGAGGCGATGCGATTCAGGATGGGAAGGCCGATATGGTCATGATTCTCCGAATAGTTGTAAGGCTGGGCATAGGCGCAGCACAGGTCGAACATGGCCAGCGCCCGGGCGAAATGGGCCTGCGCCATCACCCGCTTCACCTTGGCGTTCTGCAGGGGCGTCCAGCCGGCCTCCAGGTTCTTGCTGCCGTATTCCAGCATATAGGTCACCTGCGTAACGATGGACCAGCCCGCATTCCAGTAGCTCAAGGGATAGGTGGCGATATGATGCTGCTCCAGCTGGTAGTTAAACAGCAGACGGTCCCCTTCGTCGGCGTTGTTGGTGATGTTCAGGAGGTCGCCGGCAATCTCGGCGTATTTGACATAGGTGGGCCAGAAACTGCGGATTTCGGCGTGGATGCCCTCTGCGGTGGTGATATAACCGTCATATTCCTTCATGAATCCCTCGATGGTATTCCGTCCCAGGACTTCCACCGACAGGAGCTTGTTTTCCCATTTTGAACAGGAGAAAAGGATGAGGGCAGTAGCGGCCAGCGCTATATACTTCATAACATTTTTCATGGCTGCCGGAATTAGAAGTTAAAGGAAAGTTGGAGGGAAAGGCCGCGGCGCATGCCGTCCGAGTACTTGAGCGTCTTGTAGCTGTTTTTGGTGCAGCTCTGTCCGGGCGTCCAGAGGTATAGGTTGTCGCCGATGAAACTCACAGTGCAATTCTTCACGTTGAAGCGGCGCAGGAACGAATCCGGCAGCCTGTAGCCCAGGCTGAGGCTTCGCAGCTGCACATAGGTGGTATTCCACAGCGAACGGGTGGAGTTGTAGTCCCAGTTACCGCCGTAATCGTAGCGGAAGAGCGGGTTGATGTTGCCCACGCCCGGGGTGGTCCAGTGATCCATCTCCTCCACCACGGGATTGCCCGCACTGTCCGTAATCGAGGTGCCGTCGCTCATGATGCGGTGGTATTCCCAGCCGCCCAGCCGATAGTCGAACATGACACGGAGGCTGAAACGTCCTATCTGAAAATCATTGGAAATACCGCCCTGGAGAATGGGCTCCTTGGAGTATTCCGGCAGATAGACGCGGTTGTCCAGGGAGAAGTTGTAGGTAAGGTCTCCGTTGATGTCGTACCACATGGGGGCGCCGCTCACGGGATCCACACCGGCCCAGCGGATCAGCCAGAAAGCGTCCTTGGACTGTCCGGCCACCCAGATATAGTCGAAGAAACCCTTGTGGGTATCCTTGTAGAGTTCCTCGATCAGGTTGTGGTTGTGGGCGCCGTTGATGGACGTGCTCCAGGTGAAGCCGGACGTGCGGATATTGACCGTAGTGAGCGTAAACTCTATGCCGCGGTTGGAAATGACGCCCACGTTCTGCGTCACGGAGCCGTCCGTGATGATGGAGGAGACGCGGCCGTCATAAAGCACGTCTTCCGTGCGGCGGATATAATACTCGGCCGAGAGTTCCAGCCGGTGCTTGAAGGCCGAGAAATCGAACATCCAGTCGTGGGTGTAGGTGCGTTCCCAGCTGAGGCCCGGATTGGCCGGTTTGGACATGGCCGATCCGGCGTTCCCTTCATAGTAATGACCGCTGTTGATGGTATAGGTGCCATAGCTGCTGGTAGCGTCCATGCGGGAGTTGCCGGCACTGCCATAGGTCCATTTCAGCCGAAGCGTGTTCACCCAGTCAACATGGAAGAAGGGCTCATGGTGGATGTTCCAGCTAAGGCCCACGGCCGCGAAATTGTTCCAGCGGGAGTATTCGCTGAAGCCGGAATACCCCTGCCGGCGCCAGTTGGCCGACAGGACGTAACGCTGGTCGTAGGACAGGTTGGCGTTGGCCAGGTAGGAAAGGGACTTGCTCTCCGAACGCGTAGAGTAGCCCTTGCGGGTGGCCTCGTTGGCATACCCCACTTCCCGGATGCTGTCGTTGGTGAAACCGTTACCGGTGGCATAGAGGGAGAAATGCCCGGAGGTCTTGTACTCGGCCCCTATGAATCCGTTGGCGGAGAACTTGCCCAGGTCATATTTCATGTTGGCCCGGAGATTCTCGTAGAACGACATGTTGAAAACGCCGGAACGCCGGGATTTGCCCGACAGGGACGCATCGTCCGAGTTGATGCCCTCCAGAGACCTCCGGGTGTTGTACTGGCTCTCGTAGATGGAGATCAGACGCTCGCTGGTATGGGAGGCTAGAGAGAGCCACTCAAAGGGTTTCCAGGTCAGGATACCGGAAATCTCCGAATTGAGATTGTACTGACGGTGCTCGTCGTACTCCCTTTCCATCAGGTCATTGCCGAAGTTCTTCACCTGCGTGACCACGTAGGTGCCGTCATCTTTCCGGCTATAATAATTATAGTAGCGCCAGGACCCGTCCTCATTGTACGGGGTGAAGATGGGAAGGTACTCGTCGTAGAAGCTGTAGGCCGAGAAGATGTCGTCAATGTTGTAATCCAGCGAAAGCTTGGCCTGGAAGTCCAGCTTGGGAGCCAGCTTGATATCCGTCTTGGAAGAGAGGGAATAACGCTCCTTATCGTTGCCGATGATATAGGAAGAACTGCCGAAATAACCGCCCGACAGGGTGAATTTCATCTTGTCGCTTCCGCCGGCGGCCGAGAAATTGGCCTGGAGCGTCTGGCCCGTTCCCATGTAGGCATCAAACCAGTCGAAGTCCACGTTGGAGAAAGTTTGGTACTCGTTGTCCTGATACGGGAAAGTAGCGAGCGAGCGGCCGGAATTCACCCAGCCTTCCTTGGCCAGCGCCAGGTACTGCGGGCCGTTGGTGCGCTTGGTAAGGGTGGAGCGGTCCACATTGGAGATGCCGTAACGGACGGAGGCATTGTAGCTGATGCTGCCCGCCTTGGCGCTGCGGGTGGTGACCAGGATAACGCCGTTGGAACCATCGGCCCCGTAAAGGGTGGTGGTGGAAGCGTCCTTGAGGACGGTGATGGACTCGATGTCGTCGGGGTTCATGTACGAGAGCGGGCTCACGGTGGACGAGGTACCCGTCACGGAATTGGTCTTGGAGCCCTGGAACATGGGCACGCCGTCAATGATCCAGAGGGGCTCGTTGGATGCGCTCAGGGAACCGTCGCCGCGGATACGGATCTTCACGGAAGGCCGGCCGTTGGTAGATTCCTCGATCACGTTCATGCCCGGCACGGCGCCCACCAGCAGGTTGTCAATCCGGTCGGCCGGACGCATGGCAATCTGCTCCTTGGTCACCTGAACGGCCGATCCGGTGAAATCGTCGCGCTTCTGGATGAGGCCATAGCCGATGCTCACGGCAGCTTCCAGGGCCTCGGCGTCCTCTTCCAGCACGATGTCAATCACCGCACGGCCGTTCACCTTCACTTCCTGGGTCTTGAAACCCATGAAGGAATACTGCAACACGGCCGATGAAGAAGCAGCCGCAATGCGGTAGGCGCCATGGATATCGGTAATGGCCCCCTGCTTATTGGCCTGGCAGATGACCGAGACGCCCGTAATGGGTTCCCCCTGCACATCTGTCACGGTACCTGTGACCACAAAGGAATTCTTCTGTCCCCAGGCCGCCAGGCTCGTTACAAACAGCACAATGCCCAGGAGTAATAATCTGACACACCTCATGATACGCTACATTAAAACTGTGCAAATTAGCAATTTTTTCCCGAAAAACCAATTTCAAGGGCATAAAAAAAGAGACGCCCGAAGACGTCTCTTGCATAAAGCGGGAAAATACTAGAGCTTGGGACCGGCTTTGACGAGGGCCTTGCCGGCGCGGTTGCTTTCGTACTTGTGGAAGTTCTTGATGAAGCGGCCGGCCAGGTCCTTGGCCTTGACTTCCCACTCCTCGGGCTTGGCATAGGTATCGCGAGGATCCAGGATGCCGGTGTCCACACCTTCCAGTTTGGTAGGAACGGTGAAGTCGAAGTAAGGAATGACCTTGGTGGGGGCCTTGTCAATGGCACCGCTCAGGATGGCGTCGATGATGCCGCGGGTGTCGCGGATGGAGATACGCTTGCCGGTACCGTTCCAGCCGGTGTTCACCAGATA
>JAEEGL013089249.1_pt1 | contig 31177 bp, 33 predicted proteins | sample 9134231 | NCBI WGS metagenome assembly JAEEGL01 (sample SAMN16246548, study PRJNA631951) | gut metagenome | biome: gut microbiome; feature: rumen; material: fiber-attached | host: Bos | place: Iran: Karaj | collected 2018-10
CAAGTTCCAGATTGGTTCTATGATTGAGTTCCCACGCGCAGCTTGCACAGCAGACAAGATTGCTGAGTAAGCAGACTTCTTCTCATTCGGAACAAACGACCTTACTCAGACAACATTCGGTTTCAGCCGCGATGACTATGGTAAGTTCATTGATTCTTACCTTGACCAGAAGGTTCTTGATTTCGACCCATTCAAGACACTCGATCCAGACGGACCAGGTGATTTGATTGAAATCGCAGAAGCAAAGGGACGCTCAGTTAAGTCTGACCTGCACCTTGGAATCTGTGGTGAGCATGGTGGAGACCCTGCATCTATCGAACTCTGCTACAAGCTCGGTCTGAACTATGTTTCATGTTCTCCATTCCGTGTTCCAGCCGCACGTCTTGCCGGAGCACAGGCTGTAATCAAGTCTGCACCAGCAAAAGCAACAACTGCAAAAGCCGGAGCAAAAAAGACAACTGCAAAGTCTACAACAGCAAAAAAGACTGCCGGAAGAAAACCAGCAGCAGCCGCTGAAAAGAAGACAACAGCTGCAAAGAAATCTACAGCTGCAAAAAAGCCAGCAGCAGCAAAGAAAACAACTGCTACTACAAAAAAGAAGACAACAAAGAAATAAGATAGCAGAAAATCTGCACACTGATTTCTAAAATTAGTTTTCTAAATCCCTCGGAAGAAATTCCGGGGGATTTTTTTGTTCTTGCTGTCCCCTAAAATCTGTTACCATAAAAATTAAAATTTTCTAGAATTTTCAATCTTTTTTCTAAACAAAATTGACTTTATGGGTTATAATTTTAGCATAGAAATAGTCTTTTGGAACCAAAATGGAATACAAAAAGGAGAGCCGTCTATGAACACTATCAGTTTTACTCTTGAGACAGACAGCAAAATAAGATTGTACCATCAGCTTTACGAAAAAATTGCAGAGCTGATAAAAAACGGTTCCTATCCCAAAAACACAAAGCTGCCTTCAATCCGCACGATTTCCGAAAAACTGGATGTCAGCAAAAACACGGTAACAAAAGCCTACGAACTGCTTGAAAAAAATCATTTCATATATTCGGAACAGAAGCGCGGATATTTTGTAATGGATTTGTCAAAATCTGTACCCATCCAGACAGCTCCCGAGCCAGAAAAAACACCCCAGCCCGACGACGACATTCCGACCGTTGAATCAATAATACGGCAAAGGATGAAAAATCAGGAAGACGGGGTGCCGGAACCATCCGATGCGGACGAAAAACCAAAGCCAAAAAAATCCGCAAAAAAAACGGCAGACTCCAATCCAAAACCAAAGAAAGCAAAATCTGTCACCATACAGAAGGCAACAGATTCTGTACCCATAAAACAAAATCAAGAGCCAGCAAAACCGTCCTCAGTTGAAGAGCGGCTCGCGGAGTGCTACCGTTCTGTACTTCTCCAGCAAACCGCAAAACTACAGGAAGAAGCAAATCCGTTTGGAGAACTGTGCCTTAAAAAAGCCATCGTCAAATTCCTAAACTCATGTCTCGGCATAAAATGCGATGAAAATCTGGTGGTAATCGGCTCAAGCAAGGACTCCCTTCTTTCGGCAATCCTCCAGCTGCAGTCATTGAACACGCCATACATCAAGTCGCAGGGGGTCGGACTCTTGCGTCTGGCAAATCAATTTACGACAGGCTCCCTGACAACGGTCAAAGCAATTGCTGCGGTCGCCGAGGACACTGATTTGCCCACAAAAAAAATCTTTGCGGCGGCTGGTCTTCCGATAAAAGAGGTTCCCGTAAATGAATTCGGGCTGGACTCAAATTTTGTGATAACATCCGGAGCGACTTCCGTTTTTACAATCCCCGGCGACAGTCCTGAATTTTCTGTCAGCGACCCGAAAGAGCATTACAAAATCATTTTGGACTGGGCAAGCCAGGCATCGTACAGATATATCATCGAATATGACACGGAAAATTCTTCGGTGCAGGATTTGTTGACCCGCTTCAAAAGTCTGGATTCCATGGACAAAGTTATCTACATCAACAGTTTTGAAAATCTTCTGCCACTTGGATTAAAAACTTCATTTGCTGTTCTGCCCAAAAACATTTTTGCTGATTTCCAACAAAAATACGACAACCTGACCTGTCCTGTTTCTCTTTTGGAACAGCTGGTTCTCACCGAATTTATAGATAAGAATTATCTAAGCGACTACCTAAGTTAAGGACTGTTTATGGCAAAGAAAACTGAAAAGAAAGCCGAGACTTCGGACCTCCCCGAAATGGAAGTGCAGACAGAGCAGCTGAAAGATTTAATCCATTCGCAGATTCAGGCACAGAAAGATTTTTTCAGAACCAACGCAACAAAACCCATAAAATGGAGGCTTTCAAAACTCAAGTCCCTGTACGCTTCGGTTAAAAATCACGAAAAAGAGATTGCGCAGGCGCTCAACACAGATTTGGCGAAATCTGAATTTGAAGCATACGTGACCGAAGAAGGCTTTGTCCTCCACGAGATTTCTCTGGTAAAAAAGAACCTTAAAAAATGGGCAAAAATCAAAAAAATCCATGACGGTGTTCTGGCTGGCCCCGCAAAAAGCCGAATCATGCCGGAACCTTATGGGACAGTTTTGATTATTGCGCCGTGGAACTATCCGTTTTTGCTTACACTGCAGCCACTTGTGTCCGCAATTGCAAGCGGGAATACCGCCGTCGTCAAATGTTCGGAGCTGAGTCCCGCCACAAACAAAGTTGTAGAGGAAATTATCAAGGAAGTTTTTGAACCGGAGCATGTCCTTTACGTGGAGCCGGGCTATATGCAGACCGAAATTCTTTCGCACGAGCATTTTGATTTTATCTTCTTTACCGGAAGCCCCAAAGTTGGGAAGCTTGTCATGGAGAATGCCGCAAAGTTTTTGACCCCGGTTTGTCTGGAGCTTGGCGGGAAAAGTCCCTGTATAATAGAAGAAAATGCAAATATTGCAATGGCCGCACGGAGAATTGTCTGGGGAAAGCTGATGAACGCCGGACAGACCTGTGTTGCCCCTGACTATGTTCTTGTTGAAAAATCTGTGAAGGACAGTTTTATAAAATCCGTCCACGAGGAAATTGAAAATCTGTATGGTGACAATGTTCTGGCAAATCCTGAATATCCGAAAATCATAAGTTCGCGGCACTTTACAAGGCTTTTTTCCATGGTTCCGGAAGCAAAAGTCGATACCTCCACAAACAAGATTTCCCCAACAATTTTGGATTTGGGAGATTTGAACGGCGTTGAGGCCCTGAATCATCCGACAATGAAGGAAGAAATTTTTGGTCCCCTGCTGCCTGTCCTCACTTATGAGAATCTTGACGATGCAATGGATTTTGTTGCCACACGTCCCACTCCGCTGGCTCTGTACCTGTTCAGCAAAAACAAAAGGGTACAGAAAAAAGTGTTCGGGTCCCTCAGATTCGGAGGCGGCTGCATAAACGATGTAATCAGTCACCTTTCGGCAAACGGTCTTCCTTTCGGTGGATTTGGTGAAAGCGGCATGGGAAACTACCACGGCGAATATGGATTTAAGACTTTCTCCCATTATAAATCTGTCCTCATTCAACATCCGAACAAGGATTCAAAGTATAGGTACAATTCGCACGGAAAATATCTGAATTTGATAAAAAAGTTTCTAAAATAGAGATTTTGGAGATTTTTACCCTGTTTTTGGAGCAAAATGGATAGCAAGAGACTAACTAGCGGTAGTTATTATTAAAAAAATTAATATAACCATCGTTAGTCGAGAATTTTTGCACACCGCTTGCCCAAAGCAATCCAAATCCAATCACAAGCGACATACCAAAATTTTGCAAGAAGCTCCTTTACATATTAATCCTCGTAATGCCCCCTACAGGATTTTACAGTAATAAAGTCTGATGAATATTCATACTCATTCTGCAGAAAAGTTAAATGGCATTTTGAGAGCAGTTCCTAAAACAACTCCAGCTGCAAAGATTTTTCTGGGAAATCTTCAATCCATTTGAAAACAGAATCCACACCGAGCATTATATTATTTTTTTTACAGATTTCAGAGAGACGCAACATTAGGCGATTTGTGTCAGGACTTGAACATTCATATTGATTTCCAAAACTTTTTATGTACCGATTTTTCAGCCCGGGGAAATGTTTGTCCAGGGCGGCATAAAAATATTCGCGGTTTCCCTCACGCAAAGTAAGCCCCATTCCAAAACAGATTACCGCCTTGACTCCCGCACGAACACAAAAGTCCATAATTCCTTCAACATTTTCAAGCGTGTCATTGATAAACGGAAGAATCGGACTGAACCAAACCACAGTCGGAATTCCCTCGTCACGAAAACGGCACAAAACTTCAAAACGACGGCTGGACGTACACACACCCGGCTCAATTATTTTGCAAAGAGCATCGTCATAAGTTGTAAGCGTCATCTGCAAAACTGATTTTGACTTACGGTTTATGCGCGAAAAAATATCGATGTCCCGCAAGACCAAATCCGATTTTGTAATAACGGTCGCACCAAAATCGTGACGCTCGATTATTTCAAGACAACGCCGCATGATACGCAAATCTTTTTCCAGCGGAATATAAGGGTCGCACATGGAGCCAGTCCCAATCATGCAGCGTTTTCGTTTTTTGCGCAGAGCCTCGTCCAAAAGTTCCGGAGCATTCTGCTTTACCTCAATATCTTCAAACGCATGTGTAAATTTATAGCACCGACTCCGCGAATCACAATAAATGCAGCCATGCAAACACCCGCGATAAATATTCATGCTGCGCGGAGTAAGAATTGATTTTGCGTTTATAAAATGCATGGAACGGCTCCTATAATTTGATAATCCAAAATTTTATCGTACCAAATAAAGCAAGTCAACGTACCAAATAAAATCGGCATCGTACCAGATAAAAAACTACCCGTTCAGATTGTAAAACCTATTCTTCCATCCCCCATAATTTATACGGATTCTTTTTCAACTCATTTTCATAAATCGAGACCACAGACCAGATATCAAAAAACATTGTCCTGCATTTTCCGATTTGCATTTCCTTAATCAGATTTTTTTCGTAAGCCATTTTTTGAATTGTGTACCATGCTTTTACAGGCGGATGTCCGGCTTCAATAAACCATTTTTCCGGCGGATAGATTCTGTTGATTTCTTCACTTGGCTCAAACTGTTTGTTAATGTCCGCAGGTGTAATTGATTCAACATAGTGCATGGCAGTCAGTTTATAAATATCCACACCAAACAAAAGGGCTTTTCCTCCATTGTGGATTGGATAGTCAAGTCCACCTGTCACTGCTTCCATTCCATGTTTTCCCCAACCCGACGTACTGATTGTATCACGACCACAAAAAGTGTCCGGCAATTTTCTAAATGTGTCCGCAACAATTCCCATTGCAGTTTTTTCGGCATCTGCAGGAAGCACTTTGATTTTAACACTTATGCCAAGTTTTTTATCTTCGTCCGTAAGTTCCATTTCCCTGCTGAGTCGCAACGCCGGCATAAAAATGCTTCCCTCGTCCGTCACCAATTCCTTGAGAGTGTCTATCAAAGTCATGGCTCCGCCTTCAAGTGTGCCGAAACTTTTTAAGGATGAATGAACTTCAAGCGTCATGCCTTTTTCTATTCCAAGATTTATGAGCGCGTTTTTTAATTCTTCTTTCGTCACCATTTTATTCCCTTCCAGGCGTATAACAAATCACGCTATGAATCTGGCTGTAATGTTTTCCGTCCTCAAGTTTAAAATGATGCTGACGGCCAATTCCACCGAACCATTGATAAGGCTCATCGTTTTCGGTTTTGCCTTCGCTGATTTCCAACGCACCTTGTCTCAGACATCGCAACAAAGAAATGTCATCAAAATCACGCGCGTGGCCATGAAGAATATAATCCGCCTCTTTTTCAAGAAACATGATTCTATCAATATTTTCTACAAGCTCACTCATTTTGGGGCAACCGTCAAGCTGCATCCAAAGATGGTGGTTGATTGCATCGCCCGAAAACAAAATCCGTTCCTCTTTTAATAGAAGAACAATACTTCCTTTTGAGTGACCCGGAAGATTGTACACATGAAGAGTCTTTCCACCCAAATCGATTATGTCACCTTCATTGATTGCCTTGAACGGCGGCATTTTTTTTGAATCTGAGAGAAAGTTGGGGTCATTTACAAAAGTTGCCGCAAGTTCAAAATCAGCAGGATTCATATACGCTTCGTCAAAATAGACGTTACCCAAAATATGGTCGGGGTGTCCATGCGTGTTGATTACGACAAGCGGTTTATCGGTAATCTCACGCACGGCTTTGTGCAAATCATTGTATCCATTCATCGTGTCGATTACAGCGGCTTTTTTTTCGCCAACAACAAGATATCCGGTGGACTCGTGCGCCTCATCCATAAGATAAAGATTCGGTCTTAGCTGTTTTATAAATAATTCTTTTTTCATATTTTCCCCTTCCAACAGTATTTTCTAAAAACAAAAATATTTCAAGTTGCTTGAAAAAAAATATTGACAACAACAGAATTATGCAATATATTGCATATATGGAAATAAAGAACGAAGACATTTTGAAAATCGTGCCACCGAGGATGGGACTGTTCGGACTTTTGTTTTCATTTATGAACAGGCTACAGGCAACGGGAGATTCATTTTACGAGGAGATTACATGCAAACAGTTTTTTCTTCTTGCGTGCATGAATCTCTACAGCAGCGAGCCGCCCACAGCAAACGAACTTGCCGAAACAATGGGATGCTCAAGGCAAAATGTGAAGCAGATTTTGGACAGCCTTGAAAAAAAAGGACTTCTTGTTTTTAAGCAGGATGAAAATGACAAAAGGAAGCAAAGAATTTTCAAAACGGAAAAGACAAAAAATCTTGCAAAAAAATATTTACAAAAAGAAACAGAGTTTATGAATCTTCTTTACAACGGTATTTCAGATAAAGAAATTCGGGGAGTATATAAAATAATTTCCAAAATGGAAAAAAATCTTACAGAGCAGGAGTGCGAAAAATGAAATCAATTGTAATTTACAACAGCCAGACGGGATTCACAAAAAAATATGCCGAATGGATTAGCGAATTGGCATCATGCGAGAGTGTGGAGTTCAAGAGTGCGAAAAAATTAAATCTTTTGGATTATGACGCAATTGTTTTTGGCTCATGGTGCATGGCCGGAGGAATTACAAAATTGCCATGGTTCAAAAAACAGATTCCAGCTCTTTCATCCGCCGGAAAAAAATTGATTGTATACGCCGTTGGTGCAAGCCCCGCAGACAGCCCCGATGTTCCAGTTGCAATGCGAAAAAGTTTTTCTGATGCAGAATGGCCATTGGTAAAAGTTTTCTACTGCCCCGGTGGATTGAATTACGACAAAATGAGTGGCACATCAAAACTTGGTATGAAAATGCTTTTGAAAATTTTATCTTCAAAAAAAGACCCAAGCGAAGAAGAGCGAAAACAGATTGAAATGATTTCGCACTCTTACGACATCTCTGACAAAAAATATGCGGAAACAATTGCAGCCGAACTAAAATAGATTTTAAAACAAAGGTTTCCCCGTCCACATCATTTTAATTGCAGGCAGGGAAATCTTTTTCATTCAAACTTTTTGAAAACGCAGTGAAATTTTTCTGAACACAACAGATAAAATCCGGGCAAAAACCAGAGAAAAAACAACCGATGCCAACGGAAGCTGCCATTGAATCGTTCTCTCAGGAACATTCCAGATATACATCAAATCAGCAAGAATTACGATTATCAAAAAATGACACAAATAAATATAAAGCGAATCTTCCCGCCCAAGTTTTGCAAACGGTTTTATAAAACGCGGAGCCTTTGTTTTTAGACTGAAAACAAAAATGGATGCGGCACAGAGGATTTTAAAAATCTGAGAAATATCAATGTGGCCGATTTTTAAATTCACAGTCACAAACATTCCGAGTGTAGAAATCAGGCACAAAAGAATTACCGCAAAATTCGGGAGATTCAAAATCTTTTCTTTTTTTTCCGCAATCAGATAGCCAAGGAGCATCATCGGTAACGCACCGACAATCAGATTCGCGCTTATATGCCAGTTTGCGTCGTACGAATTCACATAAGTCTCAACAACAATCCGGATGATTAAAAAAATCGGTGTCGCAATGTAAACCAGTTTTTTAAGATTGAATTTTACAATAAAATAAAAAATAATATACGAATACAGAAGAGCAATCATGAACCACAGCGCGCTTCCATACATAAATTCAAAATCACCAAGAAGAATCATTCTGATGTAGAGCTGCGGATTACGGAACTGTCTTGACCATACGTTGAACTCGCCTGTTATTTTTGTTTCGACAATAGCAAAAATCAAATAAATCACAAGCGTTACGACTGTGATGATTCCGTTTCGTTTAAGGCGTTTCAGAATTTTTTTACACATCACGTCCCTGTCGCCATAACAGGCATAGCCGCTTATTAAATAAAAAAATCCAACGCCACACACCCCGATTGAAGTCGTAATTTTTCCAATTATTCCCTGAAAAGGAGCATGAACAAGAATCACTCCGACTGCCGCAACGAGTTTCCAAAAATCTATAAAACCATTTCTTTCATTTTTATCAAGTACATTCGACATAAGTTTTACCCTATTATTTAGTGTTGCAGAATCTTTCCACAGTCTCGGGGCTCCAAACATGGACTTCAATATATCGTTCCGGACCGAACGCTCCATCGACATTCCAATTTTGGGGGAGTCCGTATTTTTTTATTACTTCAATAATTTCTTCGTAGGTATAAACTTTTTTTCTGTATTCTTTTCCGTCATTTACAAGCGGGCTGAAAGTTGGCATTGAGTCGCCGTAAGTAAAAGACAAAGTTTTTGTATCAAATTCTTCCACCGGGATTTTTAGATAACCGCTTTGCTCAAACCAGCTTGCAAGCCATGGACAATGTTCCACAACCATGTAATAGGGAGAATCTATTTTTACTGTACCGCCTTTTGCCATAAACTCACGCCGCAAAATCGACTCGCAGTTTTTTCTTCGTTCCAGATATTTTTCATCCCTTTTTGCGCAGAATCCATTTGGTCGTTCCGCATTTATCTGTTTTAAAACAGCTTCCGCTTTTTCGGGGGAAAGAGCCGTTAAACTTTTGAATGGACCTGAGCGTCTGTCAAAATAGTGGTACAGATACACAAATGCTTTCCTTTATTTCTTTTTTCCAAAATGTATGAACGAAAGAATTCCAATCGGCAAAAAATACGCGCACCAGATTACAAGCGCAATAGATCCGCCTTTGCCTGATTCTCCGTTAGACGCATTGGCAAACACTCCGGTCATAGGCATTACAAAACAACTTATGAAAAATATTCCGTGCGCAATCATCAGGCCTTTGAGCCATTTTTCAGATTTTGATTTCGCCTCGATTGAAAGACCGATGAAAAAAGTTGAAAGAGCCATCATCCCGTAGCCGAGCAAATCATAATTGAAAATCAGACCGCAGCGTTTAAAATCCAAAATTGATTTTGCCTGCTCATTAAGATTGTCAAGACGCACGCTTGTGTTCTGCGCAAAATATACAATCAAAATAAATGTTGCATAAATTGCGGCAAGCACAAGTCCGACATTTGCACTTACACGCCTTTCGCTTTTGCTTTCGTTCTGAAATCCAGCGGCCATCATAATGTAGCCAATCGGAAGGAACATGCAGACCAAAAACGAACCGAACGTAAAATCTACAATCAAACAAAGTGCAAAAAGAAAAACCATCACCGTAACAATTGCGGCTCCAATTTTTGAAATCAATTTATTCATCTAAGAACGCCCCCTGTTTTTTTCAATCCACGAAACAGAAAAATCAACAAGCTCCCGCTGATTCATCAAACGCAATTCCGCATTTCCAAGTTTACATTTTTGAACCTGGTGTGCAGATTCAAATGCGGCTCCAATTTCAACAAAATCTTCGCCATCAACAAAAAGTGTCTCGTAGGATTTCCAGACGCGCTCTCCATTTTCCATGACCGCACTGTGCTCAACACAATTGTGTTTTCCGGGATAATCCGCACGCACATCGGCAAGGTGGATTGAAGTGTTCTTGTCATAATCAACACCAATCAGCAGAACGGAACCATTGAGTTTGTAAAGTTTTGCAAGCGGAGAACTTTCTCCAAAAATGTCTGTCAGTGAATGTGTCTCGGTCAGGTACGCGGCATTTTTTCCCCATGCGGCAACAGAACGTGCAGGATGATTTGTTCTGATTGTTCCAGGCCAAGAACGGAACATTTCAGCAACAGCACCCATCGTGTTTGTCGGAGTAATTTTTTTATCATAGGCCGGCCAGTTTTCGCGGATGATTTCCCAATATTCTTTTTCAACATCCCAATGCACTCCGGTTTCCGGATCAAGATTTTTCCACGACTGTGTTGGCATCATGATTGTTCCTTCTTCACCGACAGTTTCAATCAGAGCCTCGATAACAGTCTGCGCACCGCCGCACACATATCCAATTTTTCCAAGCGAAGTATGGACCATAACGCTGTCGCCTTTTTTGAGCCCCACATTTTTAAACGCTTCTATGATTTCATTTTTTGTAGTTGGTTTCATTTTGTTTTCTCCATATACAATTTTTTATATTTTTATTTTCTTGTACTAAAAAGGATTGCCGCAATTACTCCAGGAACCCAACCTATGCAGGTCAAAATCGTAGTGAGTAAAATTGCTCCACATCCACAATCCAGGACCGCAAGAGGAGGACATATTATACATAGAATCGCACGTAGACATCCCATTTTTTACACTCCACAAAAGACAAGGTTCAACGTTCAGCATAATAATTATCAGCAGATTTTTCAAGTTAATTTCAAGCATTGATGGAACTTTGTTTTTCCATTATGTCATAACAAAGATAGTCACCGTAACCTGTTTCGGTAATTACATAATCGGTTTCAAAGTAGCCGCGTTTTCTGTAAATTGCTTTTGCAGGAAGCGATGCGTCCAGAATTATTTTCGCGCTGATTTCGGAAACTTTTTTTTCTGCAAAATCAAGCAATGCCCTGCCGTATCCCTTGTGTTGAAAATCAGGAAGAACAAAAAGCCTCCCTATTTCATTTTTGGAAATGCTGACAGTTCCAACGTAGATTCCATCCTCGGAAAGAAGAAACACTTTTTGATTCAAAATGTCGTCACGTATTTTTTCATCCGAATGATGGTCCAGAAAAAACTGAACCGCCCCCGCAGGATAATATTTCGGATAGACCGTTCTGATTGTGGTCCGGACGATTTTTTTTACGTCATCAAAATCTTTTTCCGAAGCAACTTTTATTTCCATTTAAAACTTGTACCTCATGTCAGTGTAGCGATGCTCCTTGTCCTGGAATCCAATTTTTTTATAGATTGGATAACCGTCTTTCGTTGCGCTCAGGTCGATTCGTCCAAGGCCTTTTTCACGTCCATAGTCCACAAGATTTTGAATCAGTTTTGTGCACAATCCTTTTCCGCGATAATCATGTTCCGTGTAAACGCTTAGGACTTCACCGTAAAGGCCGTTCAGCAAAATTGAATTTGCAGGCATTTCGATTATCAAAAGATATGCAACCGAAACAATGCGCCCGCCATCTTTCGCAACAAAAGCCACCAGCTCCGTCCCAAGTTTGCGCTCAAAATAATCCGGAAGCTGTTTTTTCATGCACTCTTTTTCATGCTCGCTTACCGAACCGAAATCATCAACCATGTACGCAAGCCTCATGCGAATCAATTCCGGTATGTCTTTTTTAGTTGCCTGCCCAAACTCAATCATTTTTTCTCCATAAACCCAGCGTCAATCACTTTCCGATTTTTTTCCTTACAATCAGAGAACCGACCAAAAGAACCGCTCCGACAATCCAGGAGATAAGTCCGCTTGCGACTATGCCCAAACCTTGCGTCAAGCCTGCAACGAGATATGTGACGAACGAAACGGCAACAACGTGGATTACATAAGGGAGCTGGCTTGAAACATGGTTCACGTGCTCACATTGCGCACCGGCACTTGCCATGATAGTCGTGTCTGAAATCGGCGAACAATGGTCTCCTGCAACCGCACCTGCCATGCACGCTGAAATTGAAATGATTCTGAGAGGATCGTCCATGTTCGGGAAAACGGCAATGCAGATTGGAATCAGAATGCCGAACGTGCCCCATGAAGTACCGGTTGAAAAAGCAAGGAATCCTGCGACTATGAAAATGAGTGCCGGAAGGAACATCTTCACGTGGCTTGCATTTTCCATTATACCGGCGACATATTTCGAAGCATCAAGAGAATCTGTCATAGCCTTGAGGGTCCATGCGAGCGAAAGAATCAAAATGGCAGGAACCATCGCCTTGAATCCTTCTGGCAGACAGGCCATGCATGCCTTGAACGAAAGAACCCGGCGCACAAGATAGAAAATGACAGTCAAAATCAGTGCAGCCACAGAACCAAGCACAAGACCGACCGAAGCATCGCTGTTTGCAAAAGCATCTATGAAATTCCTTTTATCTTCGCCGCTTGCAAAAAATCCGCCTGTATAAATCATGCCGACCGTGCAAAGGACGATGAGCGAAACAATCGGGAAAATCAAATCAATGACGGTTCCCTTTGTCGTTCTCTCAGTTTTTTCTTCCCCAAGATTTTTTTCCTGAGCGAGCTTTTCGAACTTTGCCATGGAGCCGAAATCAAATTTCATTATGACAAGAAGGAACATCATTCCGATCGTAAAGAAAGCATAGAAGTTGAACGGAATAGCCTTGCAGAAAAGTGCCAGACCGTTTTCACCCTCGGAAACAAAACCGGCGACCGCAGCAGCCCATGAGCTTATAGGCGCAATGATGCAGATTGGAGCGGCAGTTCCGTCGATGAGGTATGCAAGTTTTTCGCGGGAAACCTTGTGCTTGTCCGCAACAGGACGCATGACCGAACCTACGGTAAGACAGTTGAAATAATCATCGATGAAGATGAGGATTCCAAGACAGATTGTGGAAATCTGCGCACCGACCTTCGTCTTGATATGTTTTTTCGCCCAATCACCGAACGCCGTGGATCCGCCCGCATTGTTCATAAGCGCAACCATCGTGCCAAGAACGACAAGGAACACAAGGATTCCCACGTTCCAGCTGTTCGAAAGCTGCTTGATCAGACCGTCCGAAAAAACATGATCTAAAAATCCCGTAAAACCCGACTGGGCATCGACAGCGAAAAACACACCGCCGATCAGGATTCCGACAAAAAGAGAAGAATAAACTTCCTTAGTGATGAGAGCCAGAGCGATTGCAACAATCGGTGGCACTAGAGACCAGAATGTTCCTGACATATATAAATTCCTTTTGCCGTATTTTAAAGCATATCAAAACTTATGTCCACACAGGAAAAATCTGGCAATAGAAATATACAAGGATTAAAACCAATAGAAATCCATTGTCCGCACGCTTTTCTTTTTTGTGTTGAAATCATAAAAACGGTTCGGATTATTATCCATATATTCAGAACCATAAATCTCCGGGGATTTTACTCCGCCACCGCTGATGTCTATAAACAACGCCGTTCTTTCAGTGTAATCAGATTGAATAAGTCCGTCAGCACCGCCATCATCAAGAATACAATAATAACCGTCGTCGGAAACAAGCGCATAGCGTGTCCATCTTGGAATCTGCCATTTTAGTTCCGCACTGTCAGAACCATGGATTTCATAACAAGATGTCGTATGTTCTTCAGCATTGCATGACAGGAAAAATTTTCCGTTCTTTGAATAAACGGTATAATCATCAGGATCCAAAAGCGGTTCATCAGCCGCAAGCGGAATCAACAGCGCCAATAAAAAAAATCCGGTTAAAAAAAACTTTTTCATTTTCTGTTCCTCCACGCAACCATTTTTAATCTACAGTTTTTCTGCAAGAAATTCAATGTGCCTGTCATCGGTGCCGCAGCATCCACCCCAAATTTTAATCGGGACAATTTCGGAAAGACGAATCATGTCATCCGCAAAATCTTTTGGAGAAGATGTTTTTAAATCAACCGAACCATCAAGCTCCGCATAAGAAAGCGGCGACGTGTTTGCCTGAATTCCGCGGAATCTTTTTTGCACGGCTGCATTTTGATTGAACGGCTGTGACAGTGCCTCAAAAAGAATTTTCGGATGCACGCAATTTGTCATATAGCAGAGCGGTTTGTTCCGGGTGTTTTCATCGATATAAGCGATTGCATCAGAAATTTTCGTTCCGTCAATCAGCTTTCCGTTTTTTTGAATCGTAAAACTGATTATATATGGAAGATTTATTTCATCCGCAGCTTCCGCAAGTCCGGCAGCTTCAAAAAGTGACGGCATAATTCCTGCGTACAGAAAATCTACGCCCGCATCAAGAAAATGTCCGCACGTCCATTTGTGAAAATCATAAGCCTCTTTTTCAGGCAAAGCACCCTCGGCAGTGTAGGCATCTCCCTTGCAGCCCATCAGTCCGCCGACAAACATTTTTGCCCCTGATTTTTTTTGAATCTCACGAAGAAAATCAACGTTGTCCGAAATTATTTTTTCAGAAAAATCAGAAGACGCAATTCTTTCACGGTTCGCACGCCTGGTCGGAGTCGTTGCAACAAACGGAAGATTAAATCTTTTTGCAATATCGATGTAGCCGCCCCACAACTCGGAAAGCGCATTTCTTCCGGCCTGACTGTAAACAAGGGAAGCCATCGCAACATTGTCATCAAAAGAAATGTGATATTCCCTTTTCAGACGTTCGCCCAAAGCACCTTCCATCAAAATGTTTTCGTGCCGATTGAAACATTCAACAAAAGTCATTCTATTTTTCCACCGAAAATTTTATCAGCTGTTTTTCCGCATCAACCACAGCAGGAACTCCGAAAGGAATTATGCACCTTGGCGTTGCGTGTCCGATATTTACATTAAAAAGAACAGGAAGATTTGGATTGTCGATTACTTCAACCAAAAGTTTTTTATAATCGGCGGCATGGATTTCGTCCATCGGTTTTCCGACAAGCACTCCCGACACGACATCGAACAGTCCGTACTTTTTTAATTCGCCGACCATTTTTTTATATTTGTCAGGCGTTGGTTTTTCTTCGCTCGATTCAAGCAGAAGGATTCTTCCCCTCCAATCTTCAAGCGGCGAAAACAAATTGTATTCGGCGCAAAGACTTACGCTGTCGTCGTATCGCTCGCAGTTGAAAATGTCATACATGGAATCGATGCAGCCTCCCAAAATCTTTCCTGAAAAAACAGGGCTTCCCTGCAAAAGTTCAAAACCGTTGTTATCATGGATGACTCTTGGAATACCAATCTGGTCTTCATCAAAATTGCTTCTTTCTTCATACCAGATATCGCTCGGCCGGATTTCTTTTATTGTTCCCGTTGAAATAAGTTCCTCAAAAAATTTTTTGCTGTATGGAAGCATGTCGGATTCCAGCTCGCACACGTCGGACAAAAACGACTGTCCGTAAAAAGTTTTCGCACCCAATTTGTGGAGCATAAAATGATTCATGGTCGAATCGGAAAATCCCAAAAAAATTTTATCGTTCACAACATTTTTTAGCTCATCATTTTTAAACAGATAAGGCAGAAGCCTGTAAGTGTCGTCCCCGCCGATTGCACAAAGAATCATGTCGACATCCGGATTTGAATACGCACAAATCAAATCTGCCGCACGCGCTTCTGGATGTTCCTTTATATAATCCAGCCCCATCAAGGCATGTTCCGAAAAACGAACGTTCAGCCCCATGTCCTGCAAACGTTTTTTTCCAAGCTCCAATTCATGCGCCACAAACGGCTCTCCAATTATTCCCCGCGACAGGCTCACTATCTCAATGTTTTTTATCATCTCCGCTCCTATTTGACCTATAATATCCTAAAAATCCATAAGTAAAAAGTCCCTTATGTTTTTGTGGATTATTCCGTTTTGTTTTTAACGGTCATAGTCGCCAAAATATTTTTTACAATTTTGCGTTAAAAAAAACACGTGCCAAAATTGACACGTGTATAAAGCAAGATTACATTTTTGTAGCTATAGTTTCCACGAAACTGCTTCTTTTCTGGAGGCGATGAAGCGCGAGTAGATTCCTCCCTTGGCGACAAGTTCTTCGTGGTTTCCCTGTTCTGCTATGCGGCCCTTGTCGATTACAACAATCTGGTCGGCGTTGCGGACTGTCTTCAGGCGGTGTGCAATCATTATGACAGTTTTTTCCTTTGTGAGTTCGTTGATTGCAGCCATGAGGTCGCGTTCGTTTTCTGGATCCACGTTTGCGGTTGCCTCGTCCAAAATGATTATCGGGGAGTCTTTCATTATTGCACGTGCAATTGAAATGCGCTGTCTTTCTCCACCGCTCAAACTTGCTCCTCCTTCACCGATTACAGTGTCGTAGCCGTTCGGAAGTGCTGAAATAAAATCGTGGCAGCAGGCTTTTTTTGCGGCGGCAATCACTTTTTCCATAGGGGCGTCGGGCTGTCCAAAGCGGATGTTGTTTGCAATCGTGTCGTGGAAAAGGTAGACGTTCTGGAAAACAAAGCTGTAGTTTTTCATAAGGTCGTCCATACTGTAGTCGCGGACATCGGTGCCATTGAGTGTCACTTTGCCTGAGTCCACATCCCAGAATCTTGCGAGCAGATGGCAGAACGTTGTTTTTCCGCCGCCGCTTGGTCCGACGATTGCTGTGGTCGTGCGTTCGGGAATTGCAAGCGAAATGTTGTCGATTATTTTGCGTGGATTTCTTGAACCTGTGTCGTAAGAAAAATCGACGGAATGGGCTTCAATGAAATGGTCCGGGGTTTTAGGGGCATTGCCCCTAGGCGTAGGGGTAGCGAAAGACTGCGAAGCAGGCTGGAGCGAGGGGGAGACTTCCCCCGCCATATTTTTCTTTCCTTCGATATCCATTGTCGGGAGATTTAAAATTGCGCTCGCCTTTGTCACTCCAAGATCAATCGTGCGGAGAAGCGCCGAATAATTTCCGCCGGCTTCAAGTGCGTTGAAAAGCATGAACGAACAGACAAGCATCGTGCTGCAATCTGCGAGCGTCATCGTGTTGTTTAGGTAAAAGAAAATCGATGCAATCATCATTGCAACGCCCGTCAACTTTGCGACAAGGGACTGAATGTTGGAAACAGGGATGCAGCGCATTTCCATTTTTATGAGCGTCTTTTTTCTGCGGTCGATTACTTCGTTCAATTCACGGTTGCGTTTTCCGACAAGATTGTACGCCTTGACTTCTGCAATTCCCTGGATGTATTCAAGCACCTTTCCGATTTCCGCAGCATCGTCACGGATTTTATCTGCCGAAACATTTTTGACTGCAAGACGCATGAAAAGATTCACGAACTCAAAAAGACCAAAGCCCGCAAGAGCGACAAGTGCAATTCTCCAGTCGAAGAAAAAAAGCATGACCACGATGAGAGCCGTGTCGAGAAGTCCCTGGAAAACCATCATGACGGCGCGGGTCGCAATGTCACCGACAGCTTCCATTGTGTTTGTCGTTACAGACGTGATTTCACCGAGACTGTTTTTATTGAAGTAGCCCATCGGAAGATATCGGAGATGTTCTGCAATTTCTATCCTTTTTTTTGCGCATGTTCTGTAGCCGCCTTCGCACTGCCACATTGCCGTGACTTTTCTTGTGATGATTCCGCCGACTATGCTCACGCACATTATTCCAAATGAAATCCAGATTGTCTTTGTTTCAAAAGTAAGTTTGTAGATGGCAGTTCCGATTACGCCGCGCAACATGACTGCAACAGCAGCAATTCTCAATGCCATGAAAAGCGAGTTGAAGATTCCGACAATTATGGAACCTGTAAATTTTTTCCGGTTTTCTTCATCACAGAATTTAAAAAATTTGATTAAGGTTTCAAACATCATTCACCGTCCTTGCTCGAAATGTGAGCTTCCCACATGTTTTTGTACAGACCGTTTTGCGAAAGCAATTCTTCGTGGGTTCCTTCGCTGTCGATTGCGCCGTCCTTGATTACGTAGATTTTGTCCGCGTCGCTTACGGTTGAAAGTCTGTGCGCGATTACGACCAGGGTTTTTCCTTTGACAAGCTGCGCGACTGATTTTTGGATTATCGCTTCGTTTTCAGGATCCGTGTAGGCTGTGGCTTCGTCAAGGATTACAATCGGTGCATCCTTCATCATTGCACGTGCGATTGCGATTCTCTGACGTTCTCCGCCGCTTAAATGTGCTCCGCTTCCACCGACGACCGTTTCAAATCCATTTTCAAGGGACATTATGAAATCGTAGCAGCCGGATTTTTTTGCAACGTCTTCCACTTCTGCATCGCTTGCGTTCTGGCGGCCAAGACGGATGTTTTCGCGCACGCTCATGTCGAACAAAAAGTTGTCCTGGCTTACATAAGCTACGCGGCTGTTGTATTCCTGGAGCGACAAATCCTTGATGTTCACGCCGCCAATTTCTATGCTGCCTGAATCAACGTCCCAGAGGGATGCGATGAGCCTTGCAATGGTTGATTTTCCGCTTCCGCTCGGTCCGACGAATGCAGTGTAGCTTCCCTGTGGCAATGTCATGTTAATGCCATGCAAAATTTCATTGTCACGCGGATTTGATTTTGCTAACGCAAAATCCTTTTTATTTTTGTTTGAAAAATCGTTAGATTTTTCGAATCCGTGTGATTCATTATTTTTTCGATATGAGAAATGCACATCTTTAAGCACAATTGAATTATCAATCGGTTTCTTCGCATCAACGGCAGGACGCTCCAGTTCAGGCAAATCCATAATTGAACCGACTTCTCCAAAAATCGCACCTGCTTTTGCAATGTCATCGTGGTAGGTGAACGCAATCAAAAACGGCTGGACGGCACTCAATGCAAGAATTATAACGGAAATGAACATTGAAGCGTCGATTGCTCCGTTCAGGAACATGAATCCGCCGATCGGGAGAAGCGAAAAAATGAGTGACGGAGTGACAATCGTTGCAACGGCATGAGGCCAGATACAGTCGCGCATCCATTCAACATAGCAGTCCGAACCTTCTTTTGCCGCAACAACGAAACGCTCATAGCTGGACTTGGATTTTCCGAACGCTTTGATTACTTCGATTCCATTTATATATTCAACGGCCGTGTCGTTAAGGGCTTTTGTTTTATCAAGCGCATACTTGAAACGTGCAGGTCCGTCCTTGAACATAAAACACATGGCGATAAATCCAACCGGAAGAACGGCAAGACATGCAAGTGCAAGCCTCCAGTCAAGCACAAACAGATAAACGACAAGTGCAACCGAAAGAAGAATGTTCGACGTGTATTCGGGAATAATGTGCGCGAGCGTCGTTTCCATGCTGTCGATCCGCTCAATTATAATGCTTTTGAGGGAACCGGACGGCATATCCAAAACAGTGCCGAGCGGAACGCGTGTGAGTTTGTCGCACATTTTTTTTCTGATGTTGCCGAGCAGATTGAAAGTCGCAATGTGGCTCATGCTCGTGGAGATTGCGTGGAACAGAACGTTTCCAAGCCAGAAAAGGGCCGTGATGCCGCACTCAATCAAAAACAGTTTCCAGTCGCGCACACCGTTCATAAGCTGCCGGACAATCTGCGCAATCATAAAATACGGTGCAATGCAGCACGCTACGCTGAAAAGGGCAAAAAACACGCTTACGATGTACTGTCCTTTTTTCTCGCCCGCGAAATAGAAAATCCACCCAAGGAGCCCCCGTTTCGCTTTTTTTACATTTTTATTTGACATATAAACCTCTTGTGGTTAGCATAATCTAACCTAAAAGCCAGTTTATATAACACTGTTATATTAGTCAAGAGTAACTCAAATTATTTTTGGATTTTAATCGTCAAAATGCATGAGACTGTTCCAGCCGCCGCGATAAAAACGGAACATCTGTGAAAGTCCCCTTTCCGCTTCGGACTTTGGAATGTCCTGCAAAATCAAAGTGAAAAAAGATGAAAAGGTTCCGGTAATCACAATCTGCTCGATAAGATAGTCGATTCGTTCTACAGATTTTCCCTGCGATTCAAGAAGATTGTAAAAGTCGTCGGTAGAATCAATGTCTTTTTGTGAAAGCGTCTGAATAAAATTTTCGTATTTTGTTCCGTCAGCGGATTTTAAAATAAGACGGAACGGCATTTTGTGTTCCCAGGCATATTCAAACATTCTTTGAAACCCAAGCGAAGAATAATCATCCATGGAACTAATCTGCTGTTCGAGAGGCATTTTCTCAAACTCAACAAGAATGCTGTCGTAGATTCCGAGAATATATTCCGCATGTTCCTTTACAAGAGCGTCAAAAAGTTCTTCCTTGCTTTTAAAATATCCGTAAAACGCACCTGTCGTAACGCCGGCAGATTTTACGATTTCACGCAAAGATGCACCACGGAAACCTTTATCAAGAAATTCCATTTCTGCAACGGAAAGAATTTTCTGCAATGTGCCGTTTGATTTTTCTTCCATACGTAACAAAAATAGAGATTGTAGATAAGATTGTCAATAATGTAAAACTGCGAAAAAAAGAAAGCCTCGTTTTTTCACAGTCCTTGTTTTTCTACCATGCTTTTGTACAATCCGCCTTGTTTCATAAGTTCATCGTGTTTTCCCTGTTCTGCAATCGAACCGTTTTTTATAAGCAAAATATTGTCGGCATTTCGGATTGTATTCAGTCTGTGGGCAATCACGATAAGCGTTTTTCCCTGGCACAATTCGGAAATGGCTTCCTGAATAAAATGTTCGTTGTCGGCATCAACACTTGCTGTGGCTTCATCCAGAATTACAATCGGGGCATCCTTGAGCATACAACGCGCAATGGAAATTCTCTGCTGCTCTCCTCCGCTCAAACTTGCGCCTCCCTCACCTATTACCGTGTCGAATCCATTTGGAAGCTGCATGATAAAATCGTAGCACCTTGCTTTTTTTGCAACTTCAATTACTTCTTCACGAGTTGCATCCGTTTTTCCCATTGCGATGTTGTTGAAGATTGTGTCCTGAAAAAGATAGACGCGCTGGAACACCATGCTGATGTTGTCCATAAGATTTGCGACAGGAACATTGCGTATATCTTTCCCGCGGATTTTTATGCTTCCGTCTTTTACGTCCCAAAAGCGTGCAAGAAGATTTGCTATCGTTGATTTTCCGCCGCCGCTTGGTCCGACAAGCGCAATCATCTGTCCGCGATGAACATCAAACGAAATGTCATGCAATGCAGATTTTTCACCGTAGGAAAAGCTTACGTTCCGATATGATATTTCAGGTTCGGAATCTGTTTCTCCAACTTTAGGCAAAGTTTCCGTTCCGTCGTTACTGATTTCCGCTTCATCAAAAACACTTTCGATTCGGTCAAGACATGCATCCGTCACCGTGAGACGCGCAGCATTTCCATAATATGCTTTCATTCCGGCAAAAGTGTCGAACAGAAACAAAATCATCCCTATCATAAACTCAATGCCTATGTTTCCGTTTGCGCACAAAAGATACGATACAAACAAAACAGCCGCCGTAGCGATTCCATAAGCAATCATGTAGCTTGCCCACCATGGTGCATACGCCATTTCAAAACCGATTGCCTTGTCGCAGCTTTCTTCAAATGCCCTGTTCACTTCTTTTGATTTTTTTCCGAGCAGATTGAAAGTCTTGATGATTCCGATTCCTTCTGCAAATTCCAAAACCGCACCCGTAAGTTTTTGACTGGCCTCCTGCTTTGCAACTGAATGTGAAATTGAAATCCTCGTCATAAGATTTCCGAACAGCATAATCAGAAAAAGTCCCGCAACGCTTACAAGACCTAGCCGCCAGTCAAGATAAAACATAAAGCAAATCATAAGGCCCTGGGAAATGATAAATCCGACCAAATCTTCCAGAACCATCATGCAGTTTTCTTCTATAAAATTCATGTCGGTCGCAAGTACGCTGCTCACTTTGCCGATGTTTCCCTCAGAAAAATATCCCATGGAAAGTTTTCGGAAATGGTCTCCGAGCTGCATCCTTTTGTCCGCAAAAACTTTGAAGCCGGCAGCCGACTGCAATCTGTCGGAAACATTTTGGAGAACCGCCTGAAAAATCACGCACGCCAAAAGCACAAGACCTGAAATGAGGCACATTTTTTTTGTGATTGTTCCCGTCATAAAAGCAGAGACAATCAAAAAGCAAAGCATGAGGGGAGCCTTCATAAAAAGTCCCTTGAAGAATCCTGGAATGTATGCGGCACGAATCTGGGTCTTGTAATTTCCACATGAGTTTACAAGCCTGTGCATCATTTTTATCATTGATTTATTTTTCATTTTTTTATGCAATCCTCCAATTTGCTGCGGCGGTAGAAGCGTTCCAGAGTTTTTGATATTCCTCACAAGTTTTTATAAGCTCGTCATGCGTGCCTTCCGCAATAACATTTCCTTTTTTAAGCACGCAGATTTTGTCCGCATTTTTTATGGAAGAAAGTCTGTGCGCAATTACGATTACCGTTTTGTCTTTTACAATCTCACTGATTGCGGCATTCATTTTTTCCTCGTTTTCTGGATCCATGAAAGCTGTGGCCTCATCAAGCACAATGATTGGAGCATTTTTCAAAATTGCACGAGCAAGTGAAATGCGCTGACGTTCACCGCCTGAAAGCTGTTTTCCGCTGTCACCTGCATTTGTATCAATGCCTTTCGGGAAGCGTGATAAAAATTCATCACACTGAGCGCGGCGGGCTGCATCCAAAACTTCTTCGCGCGTAGCATCCGGTCGTCCAATCAAAATGTTTTCATAGAGCGTTGTGTTAAAAAGAAACTGTTCCTGCGCGACATACGAAATCTGATTGTTTAGGGATTCGATTGACATGTCAGTTATATTCTGTCCGCCGATTGAAATTGAGCCGGAGTCCAAATCATAAAAATGGACAAGCAGTTTTGCGAGCGTTGATTTTCCGCTTCCGGACTCACCGATGAGAGCGGTTGTCGTTCCTTGTTTTAGCCGCAGATTGATTCCGTGCAGAACTTGTGCGTCCGGGGTTTTAGGGGCATCACCCCTAGGCGTAGGGGTAGCGGAAGACTGCGAAGCAGGCTGGAGTGAGGGGGAGACTTCCCCCTTCCTGTAACTGAACTTCACATCTTTAAATTCGACATCATAATTTTTGCCTTCAAAATTTTTCGTTCCGGATTTTATTGATTCACCGTTCATCAGTTTTTCAAGCTCCGCAATCTTGTAATTCAGCTGGGGAATTTTTCCGCCGAAACTTAGCGCACGTAAAATTGCAGGTCCAACGGCAAACGACATGCACAAAACAAGAATCAGCTGGCTCAAATCGATTGTGCCGTTCAAAACAAGAAGACCACCAAACGGCAAAGTAAAAAGCGCAAGACACGGAAGAGTGCTATTGTAAACAGCCATCCACGGCCAGCACACTTTGTACCATGCGAGAGTAAAATCACGATAGCCACGAACTGCATCTCCAAAACGCCGGAAGCTGTCACCGTCCTTATTGAAAACTTTTATCGCTTCCATTCCGTTCACGTACTCAATGATTGTGTTGTTCATTTTTTTTGCCGACTCGTAATAAGAACCCATCAACTTTGTGCCGGCCTTCATCATCATGGTCATTCCAAAAGCACCAAGCGGAATTGTTGCGAGTGTCAAAAGAGTGAGCCGCCAGTCCACAAAAAACATTGCAAGAATTACAACGAGCGGAACGGTAAGATTTGCAATCCCCTCAGGTATCGCATGTGCAAGAAGAATTTCAATCTGGTCGATGTCGTCCGTAAAAACACGTTTAATCTGTCCGGTACCGATTTCCTTTATGTTTCCGAGCGGCTGATTTTCCAATTTTGATTTTAATGAAACGCGGATATTTTTCAGAGTGTTGTAGGCGCTGATGTGTGAGAACGCAAGTCCACGGCTGTACAAAATTGCATAGAGCGCAAGGCACACAAAAATTGCAACGACACGGACAATCACAAACTGAAAGTCTGGAAGTTCGTGACGGACAAGAGGCACAATCAGCTGATACAAAAAGAAATACGGAACCACGTTCGCAATGATTCCGAGTGTTGTCAAAATCGATGCAATGACCGTGTATTTTTTATACTTTCCGATGTAGGGTGAGACAGATGAAATCATAAAAGCTTCCTTGTTAGCACAAACTAACTTTTTTGAGTTAGATTATACTAACTCGCAATTATGATGTCTACCCTAAAATCAGAATTTTTTTTAAACAAGCAACTTATTTTCTTACAAATTTTCCAACCACAAAACAAATGATAAATACAACAATATCTATTGCAACAATTGTTGCTCCTACCGGCGTTCCTGCAATTATGGAAATCAACATTCCGATAACCGCGCACAGTGTAGAAATTATTGCTGAAGAAATTGTCACAAGTTTGAAGCTTTTGAAAATCCTCATCGCGCTCATGGCGGGGAATATTATGAGTGCCGAAATCAAAAGGGAGCCTACAAGATTCATCGCAAGAACAATCACTATTGCAATGACCACGGCAATCAGGAAATTATACAGATTCGTCTTCACTCCGGTAGCATTTGCAAAGGTTTCGTCAAATGCCAGCGCAAAGAATTTGTTGTAGCTCACGACAAAAAAGATTACAACCGCAATGCTCAGGACAATGCTCAGGACAACTTCCGCTTTTCTTAGCGTAAGGATTGAGGTTGAGCCGAAAAGTGTAGTACAGACATCGCCGGAAAGATTAGACGACGGCTTAAAAATATTCATCAAAAGATATCCAAGCGCAAGGCTTCCTACAGAAATCATTGCGATTGCAGCATCGCCTTTTATCTTGCGTCTTGCTCCACCGCACAAAAGAAGGATTGCACACGCTATGGTCATCGGGAGGACAATAAGCATGTCATTCGTAAGTCCGAACACAGCGGCAAAAGACATTGCACCGAACGCAACATGAGAAAGTCCGTCGCCGATATATGAAAAGCGTCTCAAAACAAGCGTAACGCCAAGCAATGAAGAACAGAGCGCAATCAGAGTGCCTGTTATTAGAGCGTATCTTACAAATGGAAAAGAAAAATACAATGAAAATGTTTCAAATAAATTACTCATTTTGTTTCTCCCAAAAAATATTTTCCCTGTTCGGTTTTGGCGAACTCCTCTTTTGTTCCGAAAAACTGTCCGCTTCCTATGGCAAGAATGTGGCTTGCATTTTTGATGGCCTGCATGTCGTGCGTTATCATAATGATTGTAAGGCCCTCTTTATTTATGTCCTTTGAAAACTCGTATAATTCTTCCGTTATTTTTGGATCAAGCCCCGCAACAGGTTCATCAAGCACAAGCAGTTTTTGGGCAGAACACATGGCACGTGCCAACAAGACGCGCTGTTTTTGTCCGCCGGAAAGTTCTCGGAAACTTTTTTTTGCAAAATTCTCTATGCCGAAACGTTCCATATTTTTGCGGGCAGCCTGTTTTTCGTTTTTTCCATAAAAAAACCAGATTTTTCCTAAAAAACCTGACAGCACAATTTCTTCAACCGTGGCCGGGAAATCCTTTTGAACAACGGTCTGCTGCGGAAGATAGCCCAGCTCCGTTTTTTTATAATGCCGCTCTATTTTTCCAGAAAGCGGTTTTTGCAGTTCGAGTATGGTCTTTATCAATGTTGATTTTCCCGCTCCATTTTCCCCGATGACGCAAAGATAGTCACCCTGATTTACGGAAAAACTTATGCCGCTGGCAACACCTTTTCCCTCATAACCGACACAAAGATTTTCGCAATTTAAAAGAATCATCTCCAGGCCTCCAAAACAGCATCCTTTAATCCGATATTTACAAACCATCCGTCGTTTTCATAAAAAAAAGTTCCCGAAACAGTTATTTCTGAAAAAACAGGCGGATAGTCCATTGGATATTTATAATTTCCTTTTAGGCGAAACTCAAGTCCCTGCATACAACATGCGGTCGCATCCTGAACAATACATGCAAACACAGGTTTTGGACGATCTTCCGTGACGGCATAAAACATTCCCTTCATTCGGACTGTCTTTCCTGCGTATTTTTGCGGTTCGTACATCATGTTATAAACTTCCGAATAAACCATGATTCCGCTAAGACGGGAAAGGTCAACATCCACTTTTTGAAATCCGGCGCAAAATCCACTTTGCGTAAAGACAAGTAGAATCATAAGTACCAAGCCTACTTTTTTTGCTATTTTCATGCCGCCTCCTTGCAATGACAAAAGACACCTTTTTAAAAGATGCCTTTTGCCGTTTATAAATAAGTCTTGTGAAATATCTTATTTCAACGCTTCTTTCAGCACTTCAAGATTTTTCTGCATAGTTCCGAGATATGTCGCACCTTTTTTGATGTCGTTCTGGGTTACAGACTGCATTGAATCAAGAGTCAGGATTTTTGCATTTTTGTTTTTGCTTGACTCAATAATCGTGCGGGCAATCTTTCCGTTTCCGCTTTCAATCTGGCAGACATTCTTGAGTCCAAGCTCGTCAACCTTTTTTGCAAGGAACACGATTGTCTCAAAACTTGCCTCAGTTTCGGCAGAGCAACCGACAAATGCAGCATAATATTTCAAGCCATAATCATCAACAAGGTAGCGGAATGGGAAACGGTCGCCAAAGAGCAAAGTCTTTGTTTTTCCATTTTTAACGGCGGCGGCAAAATCTGAATCCAGTTTGTCGAGCTTTGCAGAATATGAAGCGCAGTTTGCTTTGTATGTCGCGGCATTTTTTGAATCCTTTGCGCAGAGTGCATTGCAGATTTCGGCACACAGAATTTTTGCATTGCGAACGGAAAGCCACACATGCTCGTCATACTCCAGTTCCTCTTCATCGCTTGAATGATGGTGGTGATGTTCATGCTCATGCTCATCTTCATCCTCATCGTGATGATGTTCATGCTCATCCTCTTCCTGCATTCCTTCAACAACTTCCTCTTCCTTTACTCTGTCGCCAAGAACTTCCATCAGGTTGATTACCTTCATGTTTTTGTTCCTTGCATTTTTGAGCGCATCCTCAACCCATCCGTCGCTTTCACCACCAACGTAGATGAAAATATCTGCCGTGCTAATTTTTGCAATGTCCTGGATTGATGGCTGATACGAATGCAAATCAACACCATTTCCAATCAGCAGGGTGATTTCCGCATCCTTTGTCTTGTTTCCGACAATCTGCTTTACCCAGTCATACTCCGGGAAAATTGTCGTCACTATTTTTGTTTTTGCAAAAGTCGCGCTGGCTGCCAAAACCATTGCACAGCCTATTAAAAATTTCTTAATGCTCATTTTGTTCTCCTTGTTTTAAGCTATTGCCTTTTCATCAAGGCACTTTTCGAGTTCGGCCTGGATTGCTTCTTTGTCATAGCCCTTCCCGATTATTACAATCTGATTCTCTCTATCTCCGAATTCCTCGTCCCAGCTTTCCTTCACATCAGGATTCTGTTCAAGGTATGCATTTTTCTGTTCTTCCACCAAAGCATCAATCCAGTAAGAAACTTCCATTACAGAAGAATTTCTTCCGGCCTGCTCGAACAACTGCACATCCGCATCCGCATCGGAAAACCAGATGTAGCCCTTTGAACGGATAAGTTCGCGCGGGTAACGGTTGTTCACAAAATCCATAAAACGCTCGCGGTTGAACGGCCTCTTTTCCTCGAACACAAATGAAGAGATTCCGTATTCACCGGTGCATCCCTGGGTGGCTCGGTTCGGTTCGTTCAAACTGTTGATTGCTTTCTGGATTGCGGATGATGAGTCAATCTGCTCAAAGTTGAACGGCTCCTTCGTCATAATTTTTTCAATGTCGATTTCACCGTTCACACTGCGGATAATCGGGGCGCGGTTTTGGAATTCACGCACGATTTTTTCTACTTCCGCAAGCTGCTCTTCGTTCAGAAGGTCACATTTGTTCAGCACGATGAAATTGCAGAATTCAATCTGGTCAACGATGAGTGTGGAAACTTCCTCGTCCGTAAGATTGTTCTGGTCAATCTTTTCTTTTTCCTCCTGCTTCTTTTTCAAATCAGAAAGGAACTCCCGGTAAATTCTGTCCGCATCAACAACCGTAACAACCGATGTCAAATAAACATTCGTGTCTGGATTGTCTTCCTCGTAAGCAAGAAAACTCGCGCTGACTGCTCCCGGGTCACTTATGCCTGAAGCTTCGACAAACACAACTTCAACGGAATCCAGCTTGGAGATTTTTTCAATCTGCTGGATGAACTCGTCGCGCAATGTGCAGCAAATGCATCCGTTTTGAAGTTCAAACATGGGACACTCGGCAACATTCGTTCCGTTCTTTTTCAGAATCTCCGCATCCACATTGATGCTGCCCATGTCGTTGACAATAAGCGCAACCTTTCTTTTTTCCTGACGGAGCAAATTGTTCAAAAGTGTCGTCTTTCCCGAACCAAGATAGCCCGTAATAAGAACGACCGGCTTTTTATCTGTTTTTTTCATTTTAATTTTTCCTGTAATTTTTTGTAGAATATGTTTTCGGACAATACTCATGCCTGAAAATTGGATTTACAGGAAAAACTAAATTGTGAGTTTTATTTTTTGGGTTATCGGTGTAATTGAGAATATATATATAGAAGAAATTAGTACAGAAATCAGAGCAAAGGCAAGCGAAACGGATTTTATGGATTCAGATGAAAAATCAAAAAAGCGGAACGAAGAGCGGACAATCTGCAAGACCATACAGATGAGACAGTTTTCATCTTCACAATGATTGCTATCATGTCCAGCATGGAAAGTCTCAAAAAACAATGTTGAAAGAAGGACTAAAACAAGGAAACCGGCGATTAGAGAATGGTGCTTTGAAAATCTGATTCTGCCCATCACCTGCCCTCCTGCATTTTTTCTTCATCGGAACATTCGCTGCAAACACCGTAAAAAACAGTCCTCAGCGAATCAAGGGAAAAACCATGCTCCTGCTTCAAATGTGAACAGACTTCTTTTAAATCGTCACATTCAAGATGAACAAGTTTTCCGCATTTTTCACATTTCAAATGAAAATGTTTTTCGCCTGCATTACATCCGTCGCCGGTATATTCAAAACATGCCGCAGTCTGTTCACCCAAAAAATATTTTTGGACGACACCTTCTGAAACAAGTTTTTCAAGCTGACGGTAAATTGTGGCAATGCCAATGGAAACATCTTTTCCATCAAAATACAGGCGCACGTCATCGGCAGTAAAATGTCTGCCCCGTGTGGTTTTTAAATATGAGACGAGCAAATCCTGTTGTTTTGTTTTATACGATGCTTTTTGCATAGACCAACCAATTTGATAACTATTATCATATTAGTAAAAAGCAAAAGGAAAGTCAATAGAATTTGAGAATAATTATCATATTAAAAAAGCACCCGATGCAAGTCCACCGAGTGCCCGTGATTTTTTAGAGATGCATTTTATTTTACTGCTGATGAAGCCCAGGTCTTGCACTGCGCGATTGCATCATCATCCGGTGTGAGATGCGCCATCAAAGGTTCACCGACAGATACGGCACCTGCTCCAGTCAAACGGTCGTTCCAATCACGGAGCCACTGTCCGTCGCCCCAATCATAAGAACCGAAGATTCCGACTTTCTTTCCGCCAAGAGACGATTCGACGGCAGAATAAAAATCTTCCATCGTGTCTTCAAGAACTTCATCGCCCATTGCCGGGCTTCCCAAAAGAATTACGTCGCATGACAGAACTTCCGCTTTATCTGCACTGTCAGCAGTTCCAAAAACTACATCCGCTCCAGCCGCTTTTACCGATTCGCACACGGCATTTGCCATTGCTTCGGTATTTCCGGTCGTGCTTGCATAGATTACAGCAACTTTCATATAGTACCTCTCTTCAGACCGCGTTCACGGCCTTTTTATATTTTTCTATGATTCTGAAAAGGGGGTATCCTTCATCGAACCATTTTTTGCACATACAACTGCATTCTCTGAATTTACAGTGACAGAGCTTGGCACTCTCCACATCGGAATACGATTTCCAGCAGCCGCAGAATTTGCAACCCCGTCCGCCACGCCGCTCAAACTCCAGCACATCAAAAAAGGGATAGCCCAGGATGATTCCAATTTCATGCGGAAACGGCGAAACATTTTTCATGCGGGACAAAATCTGTCTTACGGTTCCTGTAATGTCGCGGCAATCCACATAGCCTTTTCCATACAGATAGGAAAGGATGAACCTGTCGTCCATAATGCGTTTGAGCCAGCGGATATTGTAGACAATCACCTGCACTGATTTTTCAGACTGCCACACTGCATCGAGCGCAAGGCCATATCCAGCGAGAGTCTTTTTCCACATCCGGTATTCCGCACAGAAAAATGATTCCGGCTTTACGGAAAACAGATTCGCAGGCTTTATCCCGCAGATTGTCGGTGCCGAAAAATGGATTAAGGACTTACTGAAACTCATTGTGAACTTTTTCCTCTTTGAGTTAGCCATAACTAACTATACTTATAAAATAGTGCATTACGGAAAAATTATCAATAGGTAACGAAGGATTTTTTTTCTAAAACAAAAGGCAATATAAAAGCAACTGAATTATAAAGGGCATTATATTTGACCCCTTGTTGCAATTATCTTCCTATTTAATTCACCAAGCCATCAGTTCGACAAATTGGAATTGTATAACAGATTTGATTTGAACAGATTACAATACTTCATCTGTGAATTATAAAACCAATGGTTCTCGTCAACCGGCCACTGCGATTTCACTTCATCGTTTATTGTTTCATCCGCCTGTATTGATTCCGGGTAAGTGTCCGCATAGAACAGCGTTCTTTTCTCCCAAACATCACATAACATGGAAGGGTATGCAAAGTCCTTTCCATTGTTTTTAAACAGTTTTGAAACATTAGGGATTTTTTTCTTTTTGAACCCGGCAGAGGACAATCGATTGGCTTGCGGATATAAATGCCCGAATCCACATATAATCAGAACCTTCTGGTTATCATAAAGTTTTAGTTTCTCCATAATGTTTTGATGTATATGGTCATCCCTGTCATCCGTTGTTGTATTCGTTTTGTAATTCTCATTATCTACTTTCCAGTAATCAATCATTTCCACAGGTATGCCATTATCCTGACAATAGCAATATGAGATGCACATATCAACAGGGCCGTCCACTACTCCATACTGTTCATAATTCTCTTCTCTGGCTTCAATCACCAACCCCGCCGCAGAGCAACGGGGTATGGTGTTCTCATAAGGTATTGCAGTCGGATTTAATACCCCTTGTTTCGCCCCTATTAGCAACGCAGTTTCAAGATGAGGGGCGGGGTATTAAACCCTCCGCTCGAATAA
>JAEEGL012490170.1_pt1 | contig 31176 bp, 22 predicted proteins | sample 9134231 | NCBI WGS metagenome assembly JAEEGL01 (sample SAMN16246548, study PRJNA631951) | gut metagenome | biome: gut microbiome; feature: rumen; material: fiber-attached | host: Bos | place: Iran: Karaj | collected 2018-10
AGTTCGACAAAGATGCCGAAGTTGGTGAAGTTGCGCACCGTGGCGGTGTGCTTGCTGCCCACGGGATATTTCTCGGCGATAGCCAGCCAAGGATCGGGCATGAGCTGACGGATACCGAGGCTCATCTTGCGGTTCTCGCGGTCGAGGGTCAGGATGACGGCCTCCACCTCGTCGCCGACCTTCAGGAAGTCCTGAGCGCTGCGCAGGTGCTGGCTCCAGCTCATCTCGCTGACGTGGATGAGACCTTCGACGCCGGGCATGACCTCGACAAAGGCACCGTAGTCGGCAATGACGACCACTTTACCCTTGATGTGGTCACCCTCCTTGAGGTTCGGGTCGAGGGCATCCCACGGGTGAGGAGTGAGCTGCTTGAGACCGAGGGCAATGCGACGCTTGGTCTCGTCGAAGTCGAGGATGACGACATTGATCTTCTGATCAAGCTGCACAACCTCGCTCGGATGGCTGATGCGGCCCCAGCTGAGGTCGGTGATGTGGATGAGACCGTCGACACCGCCGAGGTCGACGAAGACACCGTAGGAGGTGACGTTCTTCACGACACCCTCGAGCACCTGACCCTTCTCGAGGTGGCTGATAATCTCGGCCTTCTGAGCCTCGATCTCGTCCTCGATGAGAGCCTTGTGGCTGACGACGACATTCTTGTATTCGTGGTTGATTTTGACAACTTTGAACTCCATCTGCTTGTCGACGTACACATCGTAGTCGCGGATGGGCTTGACATCGATCTGGCTTCCGGGCAGGAAGGCCTCGATGTTCTCGAAAACGGTGACGATGAGACCGCCTTTGGTGCGGCTCTTGACGTAACCGGTGATGATTTCCTGGCTCTCGTAGGCCTGGTTGACACGCTCCCAGCTCTTCAGGATGCGGGCCTTCTTGTGGCTGAGCATCAGCTGGCCATTGGCATCCTCCTGGCTCTCGACGTAGACCTCAATCTTATCGCCGGGCTTCAGGTCGGGATTGTAGCGCACTTCGGCGGAGGGGATTACACCGTCGCTCTTGGCGCCGACGTTAACAACAACTTCGCGGTCGTTGATGGAGACAACGGTACCCTCGATGACTTCCTGCTCGGTGAACGAGTTAAAACTCTGCTCGTAAGCGTCATTGTTGGCACCAGCTTCCTGCTGTTTGATTTTACCGGCTTTCTCGTCGACGGCGTTCCAGTCGAAATCAGCCAGCGGTTGCACATTCTTGTAGTCCATGTGTGTGGATTCTTTTTGTTTTGTGTGCCTTCTGCCATAGGCACGGGTTTGACTTTTATTACATAACTCTATGTTTTGCACATCGTTGGCAGGCGACGAGGCGAAACACAAGAGTTGCAAAGATACAACTTTTTTACAATATAGAGAAACTTTTTTCCGCCAGCGGTATTTGTCCGCCGTTCGGACTGACGCCTCTCCGTACCCGCTCCGACCTCCCTCCGACTAAAAACCGTTAAACAACCGGTGAACAGTCGGAGAGACTACGGAGGGACTACGGAGAGGATACGGACCGGCTACATTAAAAACAAAAAAAATGATTCGCTTTCTTTACTCGACGGCGGCGGCAATCTCGGCGGCGAGGGCTTTTAACTCCTCGGGGCTCATCTCCACGTGGTGCGAGAAGCTGAGGTCGCCGGGTTTGTTGAGGGGCACGAGGTGTATGTGTGTGTGTGGCACGTCGATGCCCACCACAGCCTCGCCGACCTTGATGCAGGGACATACTTTCTTGAGACCCTTGGCAACGCGCTTGGCGAACAAGTGCAGCTCGCAGAAAAGCTCATCGTCGAGGTCGAAGATGTAGTCGACCTCCTTCTTGGGGATGCAAAGCACGTGACCCCGGACTATGGGGTTGACATCGAGAAATGCCAAGCAATTGTCGGTCTCGGCCACACGGTAGCACGGGATTTCGCCCGCAACGATTTTACTGAAGATGCTTGCCATGGTTATCGTTCTATTTTGGTGAGTTCGAATGTCATCTTGCCAGCCGGGACGTTTACTTCAACCACATCGCCCACCTTGTGGCCGAGGAAAGCCGAGGCAAAAGGCGATGTGATGCTTATCTTGCCCTCCTTAAGGTTGGCCTCGCTCTCGGGCACTATGGTGTAGCGCTGTGAGGCGTTGTTCTTGGTGTTGCGGATGGTGATGATGGAGAGCAGGAGCACCTTGGAAGTGTCAATCTTGCTCTCGTCGAGCAGGCGGGCATTGGCCACAAGCTCCTGGAGCTTCGAAATGCGTGCCTCGAGGTGGCCCTGTGCCTCCTTGGCGGCGTCATACTCGGCGTTCTCCGAGAGGTCGCCTTTGTCGCGTGCCTCGGCGATGGCGGCAGAAGCTGCTGGGCGCTCCACTACGATAAGGTGGTGCAGTTCGTCCTTCAGTTTCTGAAGACCCTCTTCACTGTAATATTTTATCTCTGACATGTTGTTATATGTTTTTTTCAAGACGTTTAAAAAGTGGGAAAGGCTTACAGGAAAGCCTTTCCCAACAATCTGATATGTTTCTTTGTCTCTTTAGAAGCGTAAGCTGGCGCCAATGGCATGGGTACCCTTGAGGGGTGCTGCCGTACGGTATGAGTAATCGAGGGTTAGACCGATGTTGGAGTCCTCCTTCTTGCTCAGAGGAATGTCAACCGAGGCACCGGCGCAGATACCGGTATTGGCAGTGGCTGCCTTGCCATTCCACAGGCCATCCTGGAAGACATAGCCGGCACGGAGCTGCACGATGTTGAGCAGGCCGTACTCGAGACCGAGGGTGAAGTTGTCGCGCAGGAAAGCGTTGGAGGTGAAACTGCCGGCAATGGTTATGCGCTGATCCCACTTATCAATGAGGAAGTCGTAGGAAAGACCAATGTTGAGGCATGTGGGAAGCTCCATTTCCATGGCGCGGGTCTCCACGGTGAATTCATTGTTGGCAGCGTTTATCATGGTCAACGAGTGACCGCTACCGCCGAACTTCATGGAGGGGCCCCAGTTTTTGAGGCTGATACCGAACTTCAGCTCGTCATTCTCACCGGTGACGTACTGGATACCGGCGTCAATGGCAAAGCCTGAGCCAGATATGTCGGCAGTGCTCTCCGTGGCCAGCTTGAAGACAACGCCACCATGGATGGTGTTGGTAAAACTGTGGGCATAGCCGACATTGATGTTCATATAGCTCGGAGAGAAGGTGCCGTTAGCGCCGGGCTCAGGGCTTTCATAGGTGGTGACAGGAATGTCGCCAAAGCCGATGGTCATAACATAGACACCGAGGACGCCCGACTCGAAGACGCGCACGCCAAGACCGAAACTATTGATGGAGGCGCCACTGTTGAAGCCAGACTTGCCACCATAAAGGATGGTGTTGGTGTAAGCCACCTCAATGTTGTTAACGAAGGCCAAACCAGCGGCATTGTTGAACATAGCGTCAATACCGCGCACGTTGGAGATGTTCACTCCACCCCAACCGGTGCTGCGTGCCCACGGGTTGATAAGAAGCTCGGAGGCACCTGCAGTTCCGCGACGCTCATCGTTGCCAGCCTGGGCCGACTGGGCCGATATGGCCGTCAGTATCACAACTACTGCAAATATCTTTAATACTCTATTCATGTCTGTGATGTTTTTGAGGTTTCTTACACGGTTAGAAATTGTACGAGTTCAAGTCAACAGGACGCATGGTGCCGAACCACTTGATGACCTTCTCGCCGATGCCTGGGACGGACACGTGGATGAGATACATGCCACCGGCAATCGGGATACCGTTGTGGTTGTGGAGATCCCAGTCAACGCTCGTACTCTCGGACTCATGGCCGTATTCCGTCAAGTCGCGCGATATGGCGGTAGGACCAATTGTGCGCACGAGAGTGCCGTCGACAGTGTAAATCTTAATGGTACAACCCTTCTTGACACCATCCTCTTCGCCTGCAGGCAGGTTGATTATGCGGACCTTGGTCTCCAACTGGCTTGAGGTCTCGTATTGAGAATAGCTGTAGTAGGGATTCGGCACAACAGTGATAAGGTTCAACAGCGAGTCAGCGTACTTCTTCTTGTCGTCGCTATTGATGGCAAGGTTTTCAAGCACAGCATCAGATGCCGACAGGGTGAACTGATATGCTGGCATATTACTATTTAGATTCGGCAAACTACAATTGATATTGGAGGTACCGTTGGGACCCATATAACGGTTATACGGAGCACGTATGTCTATGTCAACGGTGACATCGGTAGGTATACCGTCGGAAGCACAACCGGCATTCTTGGCAGCATTGTGGCCAGGATAGTTGAAGGTATAACGCGAAGATACCAGAGGCATATTGACCCATGCCACAGAAGCATAGAGCAGTGCTATGGAGTCACGCACAGGATTCAGGTTGGTCTGCTCATCCGAGATAATACCATTCCAGAGATAAGGCATACCGTTGGTAACGTCGACCGAGTCCATAAGGTGCTTGACGGAACCAAGCATCTTCATGGCCCAACGTCCGGCATCATAGGACGGAGTGCGGTAACGCAGAACCTGCGTCCAGCTCATGATACCTTTTTTGCTCATATTGTGGAAGGGAACATTGGCGGCGTTAAGCACATAGATGTAGTGACGCCCGCCAAATACATAGTCCTGCGTTCCATCAATGGTGTTGTAGCTGGGATTCCATATCATGTCGCGTCCATTGTGCTGAACATAGCGCGAATCCTCACCGAACATAATATTCAGACGCTCGCCGGTGACAGTGTTGATGGCGTATCCGGGGAACCAGCCCATACCGTACTCGGAAATGTAGGCGGGGCTGCCAGGGTTGGTGAGGTCTGCTGCAGTAGCGGCGCCGACAAGAGTGTCACCGAGTTTGTTGACCGACTTATGGGCACGGGCGCTGAATTTGCGAGCCTCGCCTTCAGCCTGCGTGTAGTCGTCGCACATCTCGATAACCGGACAACGCGTCCACTTGGTGGTGTCGGCTGTAAAGACGATACGTACACTGGGGAGCTGCGACAGGTCGTTGTAGAACAGCGACTGGTTGGCGGCATAGTTCATAAGCCTACGTTTGTAGGATATAATCTTGCTCGGTCTGAACTCATTGTAGCCTCGACGTCCCGGCACTAATGCCTGCATACTGTCAATTATCTTCTGTGAAGGCATATAGTACGAGAAGTTAAAGCCCGGGTGGTAAGGCATGGTGGATACCAAGCCATAGGGAGACCACAGGCCGCTCACCACATCCTCGTACTGCTCTTCCTTGTCAATAGAAAGCTTAGACGAGGAGCTGTGGACTTCGTCAATATAAACCCTATAGTAGTCGTCGTCAAGGAAGGGTTCGGAAAGCGATATCTCGTCAGTCCTGCCGGTGAAGAGTCCAGCCTCATTGGAATGCTGTGCACCGGAACGTATCCAGTTAGTAAGTGCGGAGTTGTCATTATCCGACAGACCACTAAGCCACTGGTAGTTCTCGTCAGCGAAAACCATGCTAGACGACAGCAGCGCACCGTGACTCACAAAGCCGTTATACAGCGGGTTTGTGCCGAGGTCTGTAGCAGCCGGTTCCTGATTTACCAGAGAAACCGCGATTCCAAGATCCAGGAAGAGTTGTTCGTTGTAACGCGAAATAGAAAAGTCGGACCATACAATATTGGTGTCAACAAGTTTGCCATTGTAGTGGATGGGGAATGTGCCACCGTCGGAACGGACTATATACCAGCGCGTGTTCTTGTATACACCCTTTGTGGTATCGTTGGGACGATTAGGTACAATGTTGCCATTGGCATCATATACATTGTTCCAGAAATAGATATTGTACTGACCTTCCTTAATCTTGAGCGGGTCAATGACGCGAACATTGATGGGGCCATAATCTTCCTGATACTGCGGATTGGCGACAATGCAGGGATTCTGCATATAAGATTTGTCCACCGTGCCACTGTCATTGATACTATTGACGAACACACCGGGAGCCTTTGCTGCAACACCGGGAGCACCCATCAGGCTATTGATAGAGGCTTCTGTGAGACGCAGCGCATAACCACCGTTACCGTATCCTTCAAGACGCGTCACGTTGGGGCTCATGCCAAACTCGGCCTGCGGTATCTTGCCACCATCTTCAGCAATGGGGTTATGCGGGATAACAGTGATGGGCATGATGCTACCGCCACGCTCATGCATACGGCCAGCGAGATATGGGGTCATCTGTCCGTCAATCTTGGTAGCGTCGAGCTGTGAATATTCCTTGAAACGGTTCTGGGCATAAGCAACAGCTATGTAATAGTATTCGCGGTTGTTAACCAAATTGGTGTTGGTACCGGTGGCGAACATATCACGGGTGATACGGAAGGCATGCTGGATGCCGGAGTTGGCACCATCCACCATAACACTTCCAACGATGATACCATCCTCGTTCTTATAATTCACAAGTTTTGCGATAGCCTGGTTGTTGCTGCCGCTTGCGCTGTCATAGTAGTTTTCCAGGTCACACTGGGCAACCTGACGAGCCTTGCTGTAGTCGCGGATATCAGCGATAGAAGCGTTGGCATCGACGAGCTGGAATATCTGGTAGCCCTCAAACTTATAACTGCGTTCATCCTTCGTGTAATCGACAGTAATGGTAGTATCGCGAGGATAAAGTACACCATCGTATTTTGTATTAGCTGCGATAAAGAGAGGATAACTCTTCATGATAGCAGGATCTTCCTCATCATATTTCTCACCAAAGTTGTTGGACTCGGGATTTTCGTAAGATATGTAGAGGATGATTTCATTGTTGAGTTCCTGAGCAGTAAGCGTGGGAGCATCGGGGCCGTCAATAACCTTGAAGCAGTTCTCGAAGAGAGCCTGGCAGACGTCATCAACCTGACGGAGCAGGAGAACAGAAGACCATTGGTCGCCAGATGCGGCTTTTGCCCAAGGAATACCAACAGTAATGTAGTTAAGAGCACCTGGCTTCAAGGTGAACGGACCAGCAGACTGCATGAAACGACGGTCATCAGGAGGATTGTTCTCCATCTCGTACTCTGTCCAGTGGTTTTCATACTGACCGGGGTCGACACCATCGGTACCCCAACGCCATGGGTCGGTATCACCGGGGAACATAAAGTCACATACAGGAGAGCCGGCATCAAGACCCATGTTACCGTAGGTCATGCGAGTATTGTCTTTCCAATAACCACGAAGATAGTTATAGTAGTCTACAGCCTTTCCTGGTTCAGAATTACGACCACTTACACTGTTCAAGTAGTACACGAAGCGGCGCATACCGAAACGCTCGTCATCGATAATATTGTTACCAAAGTTAACACCATTAATGGCGCAGTTTCCGATATCGTCACCGGGGACAAAATACCAACTTTTGTATCCATCATCAGCTGCATTGTAAAAACCATCGGCATCATCGGTGATAGCTATAGTGTCATAAGTACCATCGGGGAGAAGGTAACGGTTAAGACGCTGTTTAAGGGAGGAACTACCATTGGACAGAATCCAAGGAATGTTAATCTTGGGGTTATCCTTGCCGTCGGGATCCATATATGGTCCCTGGAAGAAGTCAATACCTACCGCAGGGGGAATGCCACTATAACTACCGGCACCAGCCAAGTCGGTTTTAGTACCATTGTAACAGTAACCGAGACCACGACGTACATCGCATCCTACATAGTCGTCTTTTGCATTACCGAGATCCGGGTCAACCCACTGGCTAAAGTAAGTCTCACGAAGCTCATATGTAGAGCGGTTGATAATCTCATACGAGTAGAAAGTCATGTTGTTGATCTCATCGTTGGTGGTGAAAGCAAAAGCCTGAGCACGAATCTCAAGACCAATGGGAAGACCACCGGATTCCGTATGAGTGTTACCCATATCGTTGAAGACCCACCAGATAGTCTGGTCACCTTTCAGCACTTGGTCGGAGAGGATACCGCCTTTGACGATTTCAGCTCTCTCTTCCATAGTGGGCAGAACATGGCTTGTATAGTCGCTACCCCATTTTGCTTTCAGCGTACGGGGGCAAAGGTCATTATCAAAATCATAATAGGGATAGTCTCCGTTTGATGGATTGTACTCCAAATCGCCATCAGCATCATAGAAAGGTGCAAGGAAACTTGTGAGATCATCACCCTCACCCTTAGCGGGCCAATTAGCGATAACGTCGGTAATGTCTTCCTGAAGATGGTCGGGATTGACAAGCGTGACGCGGTTGCCAGTGTCATAAGAGAAGTGTGACTTGAGTGCAAGTACTTCAGCCTTGGTGATTATCCAATGCTTATCATAAGCATTACAGACAGGCAAGTCAGTAGATGCTGTGCCGTTAATCTTGATGGGGCCTGGCCAATAGTCATCGCCCTCAGAACCGAAACGCAGAGCAGCAAGGCGCAACTGGTCATTGACATCAGTACCACCAATCCAAAGCGCAGCACAATATAGCGGACTGGCATTGCCGCTCTTGGGCACAAAATATCTGGTAATACTACCATCGAACCACATGTTGCCATAGCCGTTAATCTGGGCACGTACGTTGTTGATGTTCAACTCTGCCGTACTTTGCGCACGCTTACAAACCGCAGCCTTGGTCTGTACACTGGCTTTCTTCGCATTGGTCTTCTTGCATTCTGTACATTCACGAGCCATCACAGTGCCCGAGAACGATACCAGCAGCAAGGATACCAACAGTAGTTTGTTATATATACTTTTCATCTTGATATTTTTTTTCACGTTAACTTTAGAAATTGTAAGACAGAGACAATCTTATAGTACGTGGTGAAGAATAGTTCCACGTGCTGTTACGGAGATAGATGGCATATAGTTCACGATAGGCTTCCGGGTTAAGTTCATTGTTGATAGACACCTGAGTCTCAGGATCCGTCAGGTAACCGTTATCCTCTGGGTTACCTGTGACACTGAACACACCAACAACATTGCGGATATTGAAGAGATTGTTGACAGTGACAGCAACATTGAGGAAGGTTTCTCTCTTACCAACCTTGATGGGCCAAGTCTTGTCAGCAACAATGTTGAAGTAAAAGCCCCAAGGCAGACGGGCGCCTCGGTAACTACCGACGATAGTGGAACGTGTGATGGAGTAGGCTCGCGTATAGGGACGACCTGACTGGGCAACAGCCATAAAGTTGATACCGAAGTTCTCAAGAAGTTTGACCTCTTTCTTACGCTTTTCTCCAGTTTCCTTGTCGGTAACAACACGGGTAATGGTGGGACCATTGTACTTGGCACCACTTGCATAACGGAAGTCAACATTGGCCTTAAACTCATGACGACGATCATCACTGATGGGATTGAGCATCTTCAAGGTGGTATAACCTTCCTTGATAAGCTCGGTCATCGTCGTGGTAGACAGACCGGTACCTTCAGCATACTGCAGAGTATAGTTGGCGTTCACACGAATATTCTTCGTCTGACGGAGGTCATAGGCCAACGTGATACCCTTAATAGTACGGAAGTCCTTGTTATCATAGCTGTAATAGTTAGTGTTCGGGTCAGCACCTGCGTACTGGACCAACTGAATCAGGTTGCGCGTCTCCTTGTAGTATGCGGATGCGCTGACAGCCGATGACTGGTTGAGAGCCTGCTGGAAGCCCAACTCATAGTTGGTGATACGCTCAGGCTTCAGGTTAGGATTGGTAATGGAAGAAATCTGGCTCATATAGAGGTAGCTCAAGTAGCTTGCCGACCAGCCCGAAGAAGGACGGCGAGCAATAATATCGTAACTGGCCTTGAACTGCGACTTGTCACCAATTGGGAAGGAGAATGCAATACGGGGCATTGCAACAATCTGCGGTTTGTAACGCTCAAACACACCGTCGACATGCACTTTGCCCTCCGTAACAGACTTCTGACCAGCAGGAGTACGATACGGGGTCGGTCTGCCAGAGATACCACTCACACTATTCGGAGAGGCCACCTGTGTACCGGTAGCATCGTACCAGTTACCTTCTGGATCACGATAACCTTTGATAGTGGGCAGAGAATGGTTGGTCTCATCTGGTACAAAGTCCACATAAGGCACCCAATTATCTTCTGCACCAGCATAGATTGCATTGGTAGCAATATTGGAACCGCTTGCGATGCGTTCACGCAATTGTCCGACAGTGTAAGACTCGTAAAGCAGATAGGGGTCTTTCATCACATACTGGTTACCGTCGAAATAGTCGACACGGACACCGACGTTAAAAATAAGGTCTTGGAAATAGAACTTATCCTGAATGTAACCAGCCATATATATGGGCGAGAAAGAAGGCAAGTTCATGTACTTGCTGTCACCAGGATTAAAATACTCTTCAAGCGACCAGTTCTTACCATTGTACTTCTTACCGGTATGATCATAACCGACATAAGAAACATAGGGGTTACCACTATTGATGAGTTCATTGGCCGAAAACATATTGATACCACCGGCCTCCACAAAATCTTCAGGATTATAGCGGTCAATGTCTATCCATGCACGCGAAGCATCGTTACCAAGGAGACCTTTGTTTGCGAGATACTCACGGAAAGCAGCGTCGAACGGAGTCTGCTGCGATGCATCAAGGCGACGGTTGTAATCCACATAAAGCTGCGAACCGACAGTTCTGTATATGGGGTTGTCAAGGTCGAGCTGAAGTATATGGCGGTTAGCATTCTGACGCATGAGAGTCCATAGGCTGTAAGCACTCAAGCTATAGGACGACTCCCAAAGCTGGTCATACTGGAAACCAATCTCAATTTCATGACCGAGGACGTCAGCAGAAGCTTTGGCCTGCAGATAGAGAGCGTCTGTCTGAGAGAGGGCATAACTGCCACCCTGAACACCGACATTAGACAGCAAACCATAGATACTTCCGGGAGAGTCACCATTGTACAGACCATAGAACTGCTGGATATACTCTTTCATTGTGAGGTATGGACGGATATCCCTAAACTCATCACTCTTGAACAACTGCTCATTGTAGTTGGCAAGAATTGGATTATATTCAGAACCTTCAACATAAGTAACAACATCGTTCCAGTTGTTCTGAACCAAGGCAGTACGAGTCACACCATTGTAGTCAATAACCTTCTCTTCGTATGTACGTTCCTTTTCTGTTATAAACTTGCCTATATAACCATACTTGAAAATATCATCAATCGTCTTGCCATAGTTCTCATTATACGACTTAGCCGTGGTGCGCTGCACCATACCAGTGAGGTTGTACATCACGTTCTTAATGGGCGAAGAAGCCTTTGCCTCATCCTCGTTGGAGACCTCAGGATCACGGAAACGCTGGGTGAAGTCAACCGTCAATCCCATGCTCATGCCCTCAGTTACAGAGGAGCCTGAGAGTGGCATACCGAGAGGAGAGAGCGAGGCGCTGGGCGAATGGCTCGCACTGAACTCACCGGTGAGGGTCAGGGTGGCATAATCCGAGAAGCGGAAATCCAAAGCACCCTCCATGGCAACACCGTAGTACTGCAGGTCGGGTACACGCGATGCATCACCGTCGAAGTCCTTCTTGGAGAGACGGGTTATCTCATGGAAGTCGCTGCCACGCAAAGTCGTCTCACCAGTGTAGCGTACTGCACCGGACACAGGATCGTATGTAAGAGGCTTATTCTCTATCATACGTACCTTTTCGTCGTTGACAATCTGGTAGCGATAGCCCTTCACACGGTAGAACGGCGACTTCTCGTACTGAGCCTGACCGGTGAAACGGAAGCCCACCAGCGTACGCTCCAGCGAGGAACCGTCACTGTTCTTGATGTTCTTCTTGATAACAGGACCAGTGAGGTAGACCATGAACGTGTTGAGCAAGCGATAGTCCAGATATCCTTCCCAGCGCACCATACCCTTGAACTGGCTGGTTGGCGGTTTGAGGGTGATAATCTGGGTACCACCGATAGCCTCACCGATGCTGGCAGGCGTACCACCGAGAATAACCTGAATCTCAGCGATAGCATCCTTCGGCACATTGACCGAGGTACGCTTACGCACGTTACCCTGCATGGTGACCATGCCTCCTTCACCGCGAGCGGAACCGGTACCGCCGTCCGAATAGCCCACGCCACCGACGGCAGCAACGATGCTCTCAACGGAATTACCAGGCATGCGCGCGATATCATCGCTCGACAGGCGCTGACCACTTTCTGCAGTACCAATCTCGATGACAGGCACCTTTTCCTCCACAATCTCCACAGCGTCAAGCACGGTGGCCGAAGGGTTGAGTTCGACGTCGACAATGGTGAAACCAGATGCCGTAACGTTGATACCCGTACGAACGTAGGTAGCATAACCAACGTACTTTACTTCGAGGTCATACTTGCCAACAGGCAGCGGCTTGATGGTGTAGATACCATCAAAGTCGGTCACACCGACAAGCACCTGTTTGCCATCTTGCTTGGCAACAACATTGACGAAAGGCATCGGTTCCTTTGACTTGGCGTCAACAACCGTACCCTTCATCGTGCCCTGTGCCAAAGCGGATACTTCCGCTAAAAGCAAGAGTCCGAGTGTCAGTAGTACTTTTCTAAACATTCTCATACGTTTACATGTATAGATATTATTATTTTATTGATTTTCCGCATTGATATATTTGTTGTTCAACACTGTCTGATAGATAACAGCCTGCCGCAGGTCGAACGCCGGCTCATATACCTTTGCGTCCTGCTGCACCGGCTTGGGGTGGGCCGGAGCCTGCTTAAGCACCGTCTTGGGTGCCACCTCAGCCTCGGGTGCCTCGTATGTGAAATAGGGCTGTGGCTGGGCAACAGCCTCTTCGGTCTCGACATTGTCGAAATCGAAGAAGCTGTCATCCTTATCCTCCTCATCCTCCATGTGAGCAGTGCCGCTCGCGGAGTTGCCGGTTTCAGCCAGCGTACGCTTAAAACGTGCGAACAGCGGCAGAACAAAACCAGCCATGAGAAGTATGATCCACAATCCTTTCATTATCTTATTTCAAACAACTGCTTGAACAATCATTATATTTATGCCAACTCCTTGGTCTCAGGGGTTTTCTGCTTGCCCGAAATCTCATACACCACCGAGCAGGCGATGCAGAGCGACGAGAAGACGCCGACCAGCACACCGACCAACAAGGCGAAGATGAAGCCACGGATAACCTCGCCGCCGAAGATGAACATCATCAACAGAGTCACGAAGGTCGTACCGGATGTATTGACCGTACGCGCCAAGGTGGAGTTGATTGCATCGTTCATATGGGTGCGGAGGTCGCGCTTCGGATAGAGCTTGCGGTACTCACGCACACGGTCGAAGATAACCACGGTGGCATTGATGGAGTAACCGATGACTGTAAGCACAGCCGAAATGAAGTATTGGTCAACCTCCAGGTTGAACGGCAACAAACCGTAGAGCAGCGAGAAGATACCGATAACAAGGATGGTATCATGGGCCAGGGCGGTGACCGAACCGACACCGAAGCGCCAGCTGCGGAAACGGAGGCCAATGTACACAAACATCACGAGCAGACCGCCGATGACAGCCCAGATGGAGTGCATCAGGTTGTCGTGGGCAATGGTGCCGCCCACCTGGTCAGCCTGGATAATACCATACTGGCTGGTCTCGGTGGACTTAAAGTCATTGACCGTGATGGGAGTCTTGAAGTACTTACCAGTGCCGGCGAACAGTTTCTCCACGATTTCGTTCTTCACGGCGTCGCCATCCTCGGCGATTTTATATTTGGTCGTAATCTTCAACTGGTTGGAGGGACCGTAGGTCTTCACCTCGGGGGCCTCCTCGAACTGCTTAGCAAGGTCGGAACGCACATCAACAGCATTGACAGGCTGATCGAAACGCACCACATAGGTACGACCGCCAGTGAAATCGATACCGAAGCTCAGGCCACGGGTGGCAAAGCTGGCAATGCAGATGGCAATGGCCACAGCAGCGATGATATAGAAGGTCTTGCGCTTACCAAGGAAGTTAACATGGGCATTGCGCAGGAAATTCTCGGAGAAGGGGAACGAGAAGTTCAACTTGCCCTTGCGCTCGAGATTACGGTCGATAATAAGTCTGGTGATGAAGATGGAGGTGAACAGAGAAGTGACAATACCGATGCAGAGAGTCACTGCGAAGCCCTGAACGGCACCGCTGCCAAACATGATGAGCACCAAGCCCAGCAGGAAGGTTGTCACCTGACCGTCGATAATAGCCGAATATGCATTCTTGAAACCGGCTTCGACAGCATTGTTCATGCTGGCGCCGGTGCGGAGTTCTTCTTTGATACGCTCATATATAATGACGTTGCCGTCGACAGCCATTGCCATGGTGAGCACGATACCTGCCATACCGGGCAGCGTGAGCACCGTACCGATGGAGGCCAGCACACCAATAAGAAGGAATACATTAGTAATAAGGGCTGCCACAGAGACCCAGCCGGCGCGGTTGTAGAAGATAACCATGTAGGCGAGCACCACGATGAAAGCCAGAATCATGGAGAGCAGACCGTTGCGGATTGACTCCTGACCCAGCGAGGGGCCGACCACGGCTTCCTGCACGATAACTGCGGGGGCGGGGAGCTTACCACTCTTCAGGATGTTGGCAAGGTCCTTGGCCTCTTCCAGGGTGAAGTCACCGGTGATGGAGGAACGACCGCCGGCAATCTCGCCGTTGACGCGCGGAGCCGAATAGACCTGATCGTCGAGGACAATGGCCACGCAGTTGCCGATATTCTCACCGGTGATGCGCTTCCATTCGCGTGCGCCCTCGTTGTTCATAGTCATAGAAATCTCGTTGCCACCCACGTTGGAGAAGTCCTGACGGGCGTCGCTGATGCAGCCGCCGTCGAGCAGGGCCGAGCCGTCACGGGTGGTAATCTTGATGGCATAGAGAGTATAGACGTCACCGCCGAAGTGCTCGTCGGGCTTGGCCGACCAGAGGAACTTCACGGTGCGGGTGTCATAGACCTTCTTGGCAGCGGCCTGGGCCAGCATCTCGTTGATAGCCTCGCGGTCCTTGCCGGCGGCAAGACCCACGATGGGACCCTGCAGCGGCATACCGTTGTTGTCGACATAGAGCTGCAACTTGGCAATCAGCGGGTGATCCTTGGCGAAGCTCTCTCGGTTTGCGGTGCTGGCGCTGGCATTGTTGTTGTCGGCGGTCAGCTGGTCGAGCAGAGCCTCGGCGCTGTCTTTCTCTTCGACAACGGTTTCGGCCTCGGCCACAGCCTCGGCAGTGTCGACGGCCTCGCCCTTATTGACGGAGCCGAGATATTCGTCGGCGGCAATCAGGTAGCGGGCAGCCTCGGTGTTGTCGTAGGTGAGCCAGAACTCCAGCTGTGCGGTACCCTGCAGGAGTTTTCGCACACGCTCGGGCTCCTTCACGCCGGGGAGCTCCACAAGGATGCGCTCCGAGGCGCTGAGTTTCTGTATGGTGGGCTGTGCAACGCCGAACTTGTCGATACGCTGGCTCAGCACCTGATAGGTACGGTCGTAAGCGCCGGCGGCCTCTTCACGGACGACTTTGATAACAGCGTCGTTGTCGTCGCCGAGCTTAATTTTGTCGCGAAGCTGGCCGCTGAAGTAGGAGGCAAGCTGCACATTGGGGTCGAGACCGCGGATAGCATCGTAGAACAGGGAAACGAAATCGCGGTTGGTGGTGCGCTTCTGGTTGGCCAGAGCAATGTCGATAGCGTGGTTGAAGAGGGTGTCCTCGGTGTGGTCGGCAAGTGCGCGCACAACATCGACGGTCGAAACCTCGAGCATCACGTTCATACCGCCCTTGAGGTCAAGACCGAGGTTGATTTCGCGACCCTGGCACTGACGATAGGTGTAGCCGAGATAGACCTTCTCGGTAGCCATCGAGTCAAGGTAGTGAGCCTCACTGGCGTTGCGGAGCGAGTCCAGGAGAAACTGTGCGTCAGCGCCATTATTTGTACGATCGGCAACAAATTTCTGCACCTGTTCGCTCTTGATGTAGTTTTCAGCGTTCTTTTTGGCCTTGTTTTGGACACTGCTCGTAACCACGGTAAACGACAATTGGAACAAACATACCAATGCGAATGCCCATGCCAAAAATCTGATAAGTCCTTTATTCTGCATAGTTTATGTATAAATTTATGTTTTTTGTTTACACTATTTTGAATGTGCAAAAATAATAAATTATATTGACATAGCAATGAAAATATAAAAAAAAAGTGTACTTTTGCATCAAAATTGTAGAATAACAGCAAGATATGGACAGTAAAAAAACTTTGTCCGTCAAGGACTGGGCCGACGAGGACAAACCACGCGAAAGGCTCCTCTCCCAAGGCAAAAAGCAACTCACTGACGCCGAATTGCTTGCAATCCTGATGCGCACCGGCGTGCCGGGCAAGAGCGTCGTCGAACTGGCCAAGGAAATCCTCGCCTCGACAGACAACAGCCTCGTCACTCTCTCTCGTTTGGACTACAGTCAGTTACGCAGATTCAAGGGAATGGCGGGAGCCAAGGCAGCAACACTCATGGCTGCCCTTGAACTGGGCTGGCGCATGCACAGCGAAGCCGGCAACAGTCCAGAAAACATCATCGCCGACAGCAAGTCACTGTTCAACTACATGCTGCCCACACTCGCCGACCTCGACCACGAGGAGTTCTGGGCAGTATTCATGAACAACCGCAACAAAGTGCTTGGACGACAGCGCATTTCAGTGGGTGGACAGACCGATACCGGCGTCGATGCACGCATCCTCTTTCGCGCTGCATTAGAGGCCAAGGCCACCGTGGTCGCCGTGGCCCACAACCACCCATCCGGCACCCTCAAGCCGAGCACCAACGACCGCATCCTGACAAAACGGCTCGTCGACGCAGGCAATCTATTGGGAATCAAACTCACAGAACACATCATTGTAGCCATCGGCCCGAACGGAGTGCCAGACTACTACAGCTTCCATGACGATGGGCTGGTGTAGATACGTATCCGCTCCGTAGCCCCTCCGACTGTTCTACGACAAAAAACCGTTAAACAGTCGGAGCGACTACGGAGCGGAGTCGGAGAGGGTGCGTACCGGCACAGCCCAATCAGGCGTTTAGCGTGAGCTCAACGCTGACGGAGTCCATCTGTCCACCCAGTGGCGGGTTCATCTTGCTTACTATCACCGTGATAGAGGCCACTGCGGGGAATTCGCGCAACACAGCCTCCCCCACCCTGCGGGCCACATGCTCCAACAGGTTTGAAGGCTGTTGCATCTGGGCTTTTACCACCTGATACACATTGAGATAACTCACCGTATCGGCAATATTGTCACTCACCTCGGCACGCGAGGTGTCGGTGGTGAAACTGAGGTCGACTGTGAAGTGCGTCCCAATGGCGCGTTCTTGAACAAAACAGCCATGATGCGCATAGAAGCGCATACCGTTTATCGCTATGGTTGCCACTATGTTACGCTAAATGATATTGTCAAACTGGTGCAGGAAGCGGAGGTCGTTCTCGAAATAGAGACGCAGGTCGCGTATCTGGTACTTGAGCATAGCCATGCGCTCCACCCCCATGCCGAGGGCGAAACCGCTGTACTCCTTGCTGTCTATACCACATGCTTCCAGTACGTTGGGGTCGACCATGCCACATCCGAGAATCTCCAGCCAACCGGTGCCTTTGCAGATGTTGCAGCCCTTGCCTCCGCAGATGTTACACGAGATGTCCATCTCGGCGCTGGGTTCGGTGAAGGGGAAGTAGCTGGGACGCAGGCGGATCTGGGTGTCAGCACCAAACATCTCCTTTGCGAAATAGAGCAAGGTCTGCTTGAGATCGGCAAACGTGACCTTCTTGTCAACATACAGAGCCTCAACCTGGTGGAAGATGCAGTGGGCACGTGCACTGATGGCCTCGTTGCGGAACACGCGGCCGGGTGCAATGATGCGGATGGGGGGCTTGTGGGTCTCCATGACACGCACCTGGACGGACGAGGTATGGGTGCGCAGGGCTATATCCTGCTTGCCTTCCTCTTTCTGGACGAAGAAGGTATCCTGCATGTCGCGAGCCGGATGGTCGGGCGGGAAATTGAGTGCCGAGAAAAGATGCCAGTCATCCTCAATCTCGACCGATTCCTCGACGGTGAAGCCGATACGGGCGAAAATTTCCGCGATTTCGTTCATGGTTACCGAGAGCACATGGCGGCTGCCGCGCTGGCTGAAATCGGCGGGCATGGTAAGGTCGTGGGTATCATTGAGTTCCTCGGACTGTTCGACGAAGGATTTGAACTCCTCCACCTTGGCCAAGGCAGCGTTCTTCAACTGGTTGAGGGCTATACCCATATCCTTTTTCTGGTCGTTGGGCAAGGTCTTGAACTGTTCGAAAAGCTCTGTCATGACACCCTTGCGGCCGAGGAAACGCACACGGAACTTCTCCACCTCGGCGGCTTTATCCTTGAAGTCTTCGATACGCGCGTTGCGTATCTCCTCAATGTACTGGGAAATAAGATTGTTCATTGACATATCAGAAGGGTTACTTTATCACTTTGACACTAATGATTCGAACATCTTCCACAGGGCGGTCCATACGGTCGCACTGCACCTCGGCTATCTTGCTGACAACATCCATGCCCTCAACGACTTCACCGAATACGGTGTAGTCGCCGTCGAGGTGCGGGGTGCCACCCACGGTGGTGTAGACTTTACGCTGTTCGAGCGTATACTTCTTACCGAAACGCATCTCCATCATATCGAGAGTCTTGTCGTCCCATACCTGACCCTGTACGATGTAAAATTGGGAGGCCGACGACTCTTTCTTGGGGTTGACCTGATCACCCTGACGTGCAGCACACAAAGCGCCGCGCTTGTGTATCAGCTCCGTACGGAACTCGGCGGGGACAGTGTAGCCGAGGGTGCCGTCGCCGAGAGGCTGGCCTGGCTTGGCATCGCGCGACTTGGGGTCACCTGCCTGAATCATGAAGTCCTTTATGACACGGTGGAAAAGCAGCCCGTCATAGGTGCCCTGTTCGACCAATTTCAGGAAATTGTCGCGGTGTAGAGGGGTCTCGTCATAAAGACGGAGGGTGATTTTACCCTGTGTGGTGGTCATTTCGACCATAGTACCTTTATTCATCTTTACCTTTTGATTAGTAGCTGTTTGCGCCGACAGAAATAATGCTGCCGTCAAAAAAAATACAAGAAAAGATATATTTTTCATCTCTATTACAATAAAATTTACTATTTTTGCAACTGCAAAAGTAAGAAGAAAAAAGAAAACAAAGAGACAAAAAAACACCATAATATGAAGAAAAAAAATCTCAGTTGGGGCGTCGTTCTGTTTTTCAGCCTGTTACCAATAGCTCTTTTTTTGGCTTGCGACAAGGACACCAAGTGCTATTTGGATGTACAAGTCTACAATGGCGCAATGGAAATTCCGTTTTCCAACGCTAAAGTTGAAGTGTACCAGTCGGCCTGCGACTCAACTGACCATAACTATCGCGTTGGCATAAGCGATGCCAGCGGCGTTTACAAAACCACCTTCTCCGCCCCCGCAATACTCAAAATCAGAGTCACCTACATACTTGACACCATCCACCGGGACCATGGGGACTACTTCCAAGGCTACCGCCGCAGCGAGGTGACGACCCGCACCGTGGAAGGCGAGACAAAGATAGCTAAAGTACACGTCACAAGCGACACTTCGTGGTTCCAGATACCGAAACCCGAAGCCAACTAAACACCATAGAACATGATATTTAAGCCCACGGCAGAAGACCTTGTCCAGATGGAAGGACAAGGCATTAGCGCTGCACAGCTACAGGCACAGATAGACAATTTCAAGAGCGGCTTTCCCAAGAGCCGTCTCGACGCTCCGGCCACACCCGCCAATGGCGGCATACGTGTACTGGACAACAACGAGATAGGACGCTATCAAAACCAATACAGGACACTCGCCAAAGGCAAAAAGATACTGAAATTTGTGCCGGCTTCCGGTGCGGCGACACGCATGTTCAAGGACCTCTACTCCTTCACAGCCACCTACTTCGGCGTTGCCAACAACTTCGAAAAGGAGTTCCCTGCAGTAAAGGAGTTTTTGGACAACTTGAACACATTTGCATTCTACAACGATTTGAAAGCATGCATGCTGCGCTCAGATCTCGACATTGACGAGTATATGCAGCGCGGCGACTACAGCACAGTGATAAACTTCCTGCTCAAGGAACAATACATGGGTTACGGTTCGCTGCCGAAAGCATTGCTGAAATTCCACCGCTACGGCGAGGTGCAGCGCACTCCGCTGGAGGAGCATATCGTCGAGGGAGCCCTCTACGCCCACAACAGCGACGGCACGGTGGATCTGCACTTCACCATATCGCCAGAACACCGCGTAGCATTCCGTCGCAAACTGGCCGAAGTGAAGAGCTACTACGAGAGTACATTAGGTATCAAGCTCAAGGTGAGCATGTCGGAGCAGAAGCACTACACCGACATCATAGCCGTCGACGAGCAGAATCAACCCATCCGCGACGAAGAAGGACGTCTGGTATTCCGCCCAGGCGGACATGGCGCCCTCATTGAGAACCTCAACGAGCAGCGCGCAGACATTATCTTCATAAAGAACATCGACAACGTGGTGCCCGACTGGATGAAGCCCGTCACTACGACTTATAAAGAGGTTATTGCCGGCATGCTGCTGGAACTCAAGGCCAAAGTTGACGAATCACTTCGAGCCCTCGACGGCAACCCAGATACAAAGACCGTCAAGAAGATAGCTGACTTCGCCGCCAAGGAACTCAATATCACGGTGCCTGAAAGCTGCGACGCCAAGACACTTCACGAGCTGCTCAACCGTCCGATGCGCATATGCGGCATGGTGAAGAACCTCGGCGAGCCCGGCGGCGGTCCCTTCTTCACCATCGACACCCGAGGACGCCGCAGCCTGCAGGTGGTGGAATCGGCCCAGGTGAACCACAACGACCCGCAGCAGGAAGCTCTTTTCCAAGGCTCCACACACTTCAACCCCGTGGATTTGGTGTGCTGCACAAAGAACTACCGAGGCCGCTATTTCGACCTACGCCAGTATGTCGACCCGCAAACCGGCTTCATCAGCAAGAAGAGCAAGGGGGCTGTAACATTGAAGTCACAGGAGCTGCCAGGCTTGTGGAACGGTGCTATGGCCGACTGGATAACACTCTTCGTCGAGGTGCCGGTGGAGACCTTCAACCCCGTGAAGACCGTCAACGACCTGCTTCGCAAAGAGCATAGAGAAAACTAAACAGATAAATATCATGAAAAAAGGAACAATCATCATCATTGCCATTGTGGCCGTTGTGGCCATATTAGTCATGTGGGGTATCCGCGTGAACAACAAACTCGTCACCGCTGACGAGAACGTGCAGAAAGCATGGGCTCAGGTGGAGAACGTCTACAAGCGCCGCGCCGACCTGATTCCGCAGCTGGTAGCCACCGTTCAGGGTGCCGCGAACTTCGAGAAAGGTACCCTCACCGAGGTCATACAGGCCCGTGCCGGTATCGACAACGCCAAAGTTGACCCCACACAGCTCACCGAAGAGCAGGTGGCAGCCTATCAGAAGGCTCAGGACAACCTCGGCAAAGCTCTTGCCAACACCATCAAGGTGACTGTGGAGCGCTACCCCGAACTCACCGCCACACAAGGCTTCCGCGACCTGCAGGTGCAGCTTGAAGGCACCGAGAACCGCATCACCGTGGAGCGTGGCAAGTTCAACGAGGCCGTGCAGGGCTACAACACCATGCTGCGCCGCTTCCCGAACAGCATCATCGCCGGCATCTGCGGCTTCGACAAGAAGGGTTACTTCACCGCCCCCGAGGGCAGTGACGAGCCTGTGCAGGTTGAATTCAACTTCTAAGCCTCTAACATGAAAAAAGGGCTATTTGCCATATTACTGCTGCTGAGTACCCTATGTGCTCATGCCGAATGGCTGCCCGAGAAGAGCAACCGGCTTGTCAACGACTACTCCGGCATACTGACGGCAGAGCAGGTACAGACGCTGGAACAAAGACTTGTTGCTTTCAACGACAGCACATCGAACCAGGTGCTGATAGTCATAACCCCGACTATCGAGGGCGACGACGAGGACGCTGCGGCGCAACGCATCGGGCAAGCCTGGGGTGTGGGGCAGGAGGAGTTCAACAACGGTGTGGTGATACTCATCAAGAGTAAGACCCCAGAGGAGAACTGGGGAGCTGTGGCCATAGCCACCGGATACGGTGTCGAGGGTGCATTGCCTGACCTCTTCTGCAAACGCATCATCGACAACCAGATGCTCGGCGCTTTAGGCGACGGCGAGTACTACAGAGCCCTGACGCAAGCCCTCGACGTGATACTGCCCGTGCTGGCAGGGGAATACAGCTATGCCCAGTACAATAAAGACCGTAAAAGACGCGGTGCAATAGCCGCACTGATTGCTGTTGCCTTCCTCGTGTTTTTTGTTGTCCTCGTTGCACGCTACGCCAAGAAGCACCCCGACCAATGGAACAACAACGGTACCGGCAGTGGTGGCGGAATGTTCTTCGGTGGCCCGATAGGAGGCACCTGGCGCGGCGGTTTCTCGTCCGGCGGCAGTTTCGGCGGCTTTGGCGGTTTCGGTGGAGGCAGTTTTGGTGGAGGCGGGGCATCGGGTAGATTCTGAAAAATAATTTTGCCAGTTTAAAAAATGTTAGTATCTTTGCCGAGCATTTCTGTTGCAGACCATTGCAATTAGAAACTGACATTCAGGAATATAAACAATAAAAAGTATACACCATGGGTATCAATGCTAACAAAAAGGTGAAGAGAAGACAGGTCCGCATCAATGGCAACAAGAACTCCACGAACAACTGGGGTATCACCGCCGCCGGCTGGAATGCTGTGCACAAAGCCATCATCAATGCCGAGGACTAATCACTTCTCACAGAACAGTTGAGGCCGCATTTTTGCGGCCTTTTTTGTACCATGAAACAGACGACACTGTGCTATATCGACAACGGTAACAGCTACCTGATGCTTCACCGCGTGAAGAAGGAGAACGACGCCAGCCACGGCAAGTGGATTGGTGTGGGTGGCAAATGTGAGGCCGACGAAAGTCCCGACGAGTGTATGCTTCGCGAGGTGAAGGAGGAAACTGGTCTGGACATCACTGAGTGGCGCTATCGCGGCATAGTCACCTTCATCTCCGACACATGGCCCAACGAGTACATGCACCTCTTCACCGCCACCCAATGGCGCGGTGAGCCCGACATGAGCATCAACGACGAAGGTGAGCTGGCCTGGATTAAGAAAGCCGACCTGCCCGTCCTCCCAGGCGTCGGCAACTCCTCTATCACATTGTGGGAAGGCGATAAGATATTCCTTCGCCTGCTCCTCGACGAAAACACTCCTTTCTTCAGCCTCAAGCTTGTCTACGAGCAGGACGAGATGATATCCGCCACCATCAACGGGAAGGCTCTCTGTTAGGAGAATATTGTTAAATCTTGAGAAAGCCACAGCGAAGAAGTGAACTGAGAATCAGACTTTCACTACTACGGCGCAAAGTATTATTGTCTTTTTTTTTTCAAATATTGCTATTAGTTAGCAAAAATGTTGTATCTTTGCAAAAACGATTGGTGATACACCCATTAGTTGGCAATTCATTTTTTACCGGTTATTTGTTTGTGACAAGGTAAGAGGCAGAGAGATAGACGAAGCGAAAAAGAACCGAAACCGGACCGAAATCAAACCGAGACTCAACCGAAAGATATGGCCTGGCATAGTAGCACCATAGGCTTGTCACAGGCTTGTAATATTCAATGAAACAGGAGAATTATGGCACGGGTTACAAATGACATCGTTAACATTAGTGGACATTTGGGCGATTGGACTTTTTATAGTCGAAATGGAGTGAAGTTTGCTAGACCGAGACATATCCAGCAGCCGAGGAGGCTGAGCCGCAGTCAGCTGGCGCAGCGTGAACAGCTGGCGCACAACAATGCGGTATGGAGAGTGCTGAAATCGGCCAAAGAGGTGCATTTCGAGGGCGGTGCAGGACCATATTACCGCTTCATGTCGGTAAATACTGTGGCGCCGTCGGTGTACCTGACCAAACAACAAATCACGCACGATTTTACGCTTTTGTTGCCGGAAACCGTAGTCAGCGACGGGCCGTTGCGCCCTTTATCTTACCGACTTGGTGAGCTGGAAGGAATGCCGTCGCTGCTGACAGACCTCTCCGTCAAGGATGCCGTGAAGGGCCGGCTGCTATTGTATACATTGCATCAGGTTTTCTTGATACATCAACAAGATGAGGACGATATGCCACGATTGAAGGTTGAGATGGAAGAGGTGGATTCTACCGCAATCACTGAGGTTGACGGCTGTGTGGCATTGAAGGATGAGCGTTTCGCCGACTCAATGGCAGGCTTCGCGTTGGTGCATGTAGTTGACGGTCATGTGGCCCAACAGCGTATTGTGACCAACTGCAACTATTACGAGTGGTTCACCTCCGAGGAGGCGCTGCAGGAAGCGGCGAAAAGCTACGGTGGGCTGACAGGTCAATAGGATCTTATAATTTGGTTATTTGAGTTTTTTTGTACTTTTGCAAACTGAAAACGACTTTTAATATGAAATATAAGATACTGATTATATGTGTACTGTTGGCTCTTGTGGGTTGCACGGGAAGTCACAAGTCTGATGATAAGCCCGAGTGGTTGGTTCAGGCGGACGAGGACTACAAGCTGGCAGTGGATTATGATGGGCAGTGGCAGGTGAAGCTGGCGGAGATGTACTATCGCAAAGCATACGAGACATTGAAGAAGGCCAATGAGGATGGATTGTTTCCACCGGCCGATGACCAATCGTATAGTTGGTTTCTCTATGGCGATGCAGGCTATCGCTATGCCGTGATGCTCTATCGGCGGGGCGACACCGAGGGGGCGATAGCACTGATGAGCGACATTCTGGCCCACGACATCCGCGATGTTGAACGGTCGGCCCTTCTCCAGCTGATGGGCGAATGCCAACTGCTTCTCAAGCAGCATGATGCAGCGCGGGAAAGCTATTCCAAAGCCTTCGAGGCGAGGGAGCGCTGGCACCAAGATGGTAAGATTGATGGTCCTTTCAATATGATGGTGGTTTGTTTCGCCATCTATAATTCCTTCATGGAGTACGGCGAATACGACGAGGCCGCCAAGTGGCTGGAACGGATGGAGAAGGAGCTTACTGTTTACGAGCAAAGGTCCGATGCCTCGCCCAGAATCATTGAGGAGTACAGGGGGTATGTGGCCATGAACCATGCACGGCTGCTTCTGGCCACGGGTCATGCCCGCGAGGCCAACGCCGTCTACAACGCCATCCCAGCCGGCCGCATCTTCACCCCCTTGAGCATCACCTGGGCGGCCATCTGGCTGTCGGAAGCCGGACGCTACGGCGAGGCGGCAGACATGTATGCCCGCCTCGACACCACCTATGCCAGTGCGGGAAATGTCACGATGACCTTTGACAAGATAAGCGAGTGTCTGGCACCGCGTTACATAGCCAACCTCAAGGCGGGACGCACGCAGGAGGCTTTGTCTATAGGATCCGACATGGTTAGTGCCATCGACTCGGCCCTCGCCTGGCAGAAGCGCAACGATGCCGCTGAACTGTCGGTCATATACCAGACCCACGAGAAGGAGCTTGCACTGGAGGAGTCGAGGACGAAATCCACTATCTATCTGATCATTGCCATCGGTGCATTGTTGCTACTTTTGCTAACGGGCTATATACTATGGGTTGTGCGCCGCGACAACCGCCTTCTGACCGAGAAGAACAGAGTCCTCTATGAACAGATACGGCAGCGTGAGCAAGCCGAGACCGAAGAGCGCGAGCGGCAGCAGGCGCAACCCACCGAGACCCTCAGCCAAAGCCAGCAGCTCTACAATCATCTGCTTGAGTTAATGGAAGACCCCGCCGTGTATACCGATGCCGAGTGCAACCGCGACACACTTGCACGTCTCGTCGGCACCAACTATAAATATGTCTCCGACGCTCTGCATGAGTGCGCCGACCTGACGCCCGCCGACTTCATCAACCAGTACCGTATCCGCTATGCCGCACGACTACTTGTCACCACTGACGAGCCTGTGGGACTTATCATCGAACAGTGTGGAATCACTAATCGAAGTACGTTCGCACGCCTTTTCCACGACTATTATTCAATGTCGCCTACCGAATTTAGACACGCTGCGAAAGGGTGATATACAGTCTTTTGCAAATATGATACAAAGATTTGCATCAATGGGAAACGCCTTTCGGAGTTTCCCTTTATTTTTGCATCCGATTTAAAAGGAATAAAAAAATGAATGGCATTACCTTCATCCTCACAGTGGCATTGGCTGCCGCTTTCGTCCTCCTGGTCGTTGGGCTGGTGGTGGTTATTATATATTATAGGTGTCGTCTCAAGGACAGCCACCGCACGCTGGCGCGGTTCATAAAGGAAAATATTCTGCTGAATGAAGAAAACAAAAATAAATAACACAATGAAGAAAGTAATACTAACATTGGCCATCTTCGCGATGGCGGCGCTGGGCGCAAAGGCCCAGGATTCGGTTTTCAGCTATACCCATCAGGGCACAACGCTATATTATATCGTTGATTCGACTGGCGACGCCACCGTGGTGGCACCGCTGTACCCCAACCTGCACTACAACGCTGACAGCACCGTTATCGAGACGTGGTGGGGCTACAGCAAGCCGCAGGGTGCGGTGACGGTGCCCGACTCGGTGCCTTTCCTCGGTACCAACCATGCTGTGACCAAGGTGGGCAACAGCGCCTTCCGGCGCTGCGACTCCGTGACGGCCATTACCCTGCCTGCCACCGTCGCCACCCTCGGCCGTCACTGCTTCCGTCAATGCACCCGACTGGCCTCCATCAATATCCCGCAAGGCGTCACCTCGATAGGTAATTCTGCTTTCTCTGACTGCATCGGCTTGACTTCCGTCACCATTCCAAATAGCGTCACCTCCATCGACGAATGGGCTTTCTTCAGGTGCTACAGCCTCACCTCTGCCACCATTGGCGAGGGTGTAACCGAAATTCCTTATTGCTGCTTCTATTACGACAGCCTGCTCACCGTGGTCAACCTCCCCGCAAGCCTGACCACCATCGGCAAACATTCTTTTGACCGCTGCAAGAGCCTGCAGACGCTAACCTTCCCCAATGGTCTTACCGTCATAGACGACAACGCTTTCGACTACTGCGCCAGCCTTCAATCGATAAACCTTCCCAGCAGTCTGACCACCCTGGGCATCGCGGCTTTCGGTTATTGCGAGTCGCTTGAGCAGATAACCATCCCCGGCAGCGTGGGCACCATCAGCGAGTGGGCCTTCAACAATTGTTCCAGTCTGCAGAGCGTCACCCTCGGCGAGGGAGTGGAGACGATAGGCGGGTGTGCTTTCCTCGGCTGCGTCAGTATCCCATCCGTCAGCCTGCCTTCGACACTCGACACCGTGGGCAGACAGGCCTTCTATCGCTGCTCCAACCTGCAGTCGGTAACATTGCCTCAGGGCATCAAGGCCATCGGATATGGAGCCTTCAGTGATTGCTATAGCCTGCAGCATGTCGTTTTGCCCGAAGGACTCACCCTCCTAGGCGAGTTTGCCTTCTCTGACTGCCTCAACCTCGTGAGCGTCCAGTTCCCCTCCACTCTCCATGCCATCGGCGGTGCCAGTTTCCAGGGCGACACCTCGCTCACCTCGGTCACCATTCCCGTGGGTGTCGACACCATCCACCAGTGGGCCTTCTACGGATGCAAGAGCCTGCCTTCGGTCGTGCTGCCCGAAGGCCTTGTGGCTATCAACCAACTGGCTTTCACCAACTGCAGCACCCTGCAGTCAGTCAACCTGCCTTCCACGCTGCGTTACCTCGGCAAGAACTGTTTCAGAAATAATCTTGCGCTCTCTTCGCCCATCGTCATCCCCTCGGGTGTGGACACCGTCGCGGAGGGAGCCTTCATGAGTTGCGAGAGCCTGCCGTCGGTGACGCTGAGCGAGGGAGTCAAGGCCATCGGCCCTAGGGCTTTCGCCATCTGTCCCAGCCTGGCCGGCATCAGCCTCCCCTCATCGCTGCGTTCCATTGAAAAGTATGCATTCTGGAGCGATACGTCGCTCACATCGATGGCCTTCCCCGACAGCCTCCGTTTCATCGGCTATGCCAGCTTCTACCATTGCGAGAATCTCCAGAGCGTCGTCCTGCCCGCTTCGCTCGACAGCATCGCCGACTATGCCTTCGAGGGCTGCTATGCGTTCGACTCCATCGTCTTCCCCGACCACCTGCAATACCTGGGCGAAGGGGTCGTCTTCCGCTGCCCGAACCTCACCTACTGCCACCTGCCGCAGCAGCTGCGCGTCGCCAGCGCCTACCTGCTCTCGGAGACGGGCCTTGAGCGTTTTGTCTTTCCCGGAAACGTGACAAAGCTGGGTGAGGGTGTCTTCTTCGACTGCCATCAGCTGCGCAAGGTGACGCTGCCCGCCGCCGTGACCAGGCTCGACGACAGTGTCTTCGTGCGCACCCCGCTGCTCGACACGCTGGTGCTGGAAAGCGCGGTGCCGCCCACCATGGGCAAGGGCATCTTCACGGCCTACGACGCCACCCTTATCGTCCCCTGCGGCAGCGCCGATGCCTACCGCCAGCACTCCATCTGGGGCCGCTTCGCCAATATTGAGGAGAACTGCAACGGCATTGACGACTTGGAGGTTATGGGTTATAGGTTATGGGTTATGGACGGCCGCATCGTGGTCGAGGGTGCCGAAGGCGAGACGGTAAACGTCTATGACATCACTGGCCGCCTCACTCAAACATTCAAGCAATCAAGCAATCAAGCAATCCCCAACGGAGTCTACCTCGTCAAAGTCGGCGACCGCCCGGCAAAGAAAGTAGTCATCATCAAATAACACAACAATGGAAGAAATGAATCGACCACGGTCGATGCCAAAAACGACCCTATGCATACAATACCGAAACTGAATACATACAATTGAATAAACAAACCGAAAAAAATGAAACAAACAAGAACCCTCCGAATGGCGATGGCAGCCGCCTTGATGTGCCTGCCCATTCTCTTCGCCGCCTGCAGCAAAGACGACGACCAGACAACCACCAACACTCAAGAGCAGCCCGCCCAGCAGGTGCCCGCCATCGTGTCGATGATGTACTACCTTAACGCCTCCGACGACATGCTCCAATACATTGACTACACCGTGACCTTCGACAACGGCATTGACGAGATCCAGGACACCGTCACCACCAACCGCTGGGAGAAGATACGCCCAGCGGGACTCCCCTCCACCTTCACCATCAAGACATGCCTCCGCGTGAAGGAGGGCATGTACGACGCCCTCGCTGCCGTCGACACCTTCTACGTGAACCGTGGCCACGGCTACGCCTACCAGATCTTCGACTCCACCGCCACCGCCATCCCCGGCATGAGCGGCATCAGGAACATCCCCTCGACCAGCGTCGGCCGTGGCGCTCTTATCGCCGAGCATGTCCAAGCCGGCGACTTCGACAAGACCTACACCGTCTCCTTCGACGCCAACGGCGTAAAAATTGAAAATTGAAAATTGAGAATTAAGAATTAAAAATTAAAAATATAGAATAAACAATGAAGAGAGTCTTTACCTTTGTTATTCTGCTGCTGGCCGTCGCGTCGATGGCCACGGCTCAGAAGGGATTCATGTCGGGCAGCAGCGCCCTGCTGCTGGCCGACATCCAAACAGGCCGCCTCGACGAGAAGCAGGTGGCCGAGCAGTACGGCCTTGTGTATGTCAACGGCGAGGCCAACATCACCGCCTTTGTGGAACTTAATGGCGACGAGAAAACTCTAGAGGGCTACGGTGTGCAGGTGCAGTCGCGCGTCGGCGGCATGCTGACCGTCTGCATCCCGATGAATAACTATGTGGCCTTCGCGCAGTCGGGGCTCTGCTCGTGGATCGACGTAGGCAGCAAGCCGCTGCCCAAACTCGAGAATGCCCGCGCTGAACTGGGCATCGACGCCATATACAATGGTGTTGACCTGTCCCACGGCTACGACGGCACCGGCGTGGTGGTGGGCATCATCGACAACGGGTTCCAGTACGACCACCCTGCCTTCTTCGACTCGACGGGCACCACCCTGCGCATCAAGCGCGCCTGGATACAAGGCGACACTGTGGGTACCGCCCCGGCGGGCTACAGCTACGGCCGTGAGCTCGCCACCGAGAGTGAGATACTTGCCGCCCGCACCGACAATCCCGCCGGCATCCACGGCAGCCATGTGGCCGGCATTGCCGCCGGCTGCGGCGGTCCCGACTCCCTTGGACGCCGCTATCGCGGCATAGCTCCCAACGCCGACATAGTGATGGTGAGCGCTGCCACTATTCCGAGCATTCTCGACGGCATCGCATACATCCGCGACTATGCCGCCTCGGAGGGCAAGCCATGCGTGGTCAACATGAGTTTAGGAACACATGAGGGACCCCATGACGGCACCTCGTCGTTCGACCGCATGATGGACGGCCTCCACGAGCAGTATCCCGAGGGTTTCCTTGTGGTGGGCGCTGCCGGTAATGAGGGCAGCGACAAACTGCACCTCCAGAAAGCTTTCACCGTCGACGACACCTGTGTCCTCGCCCTCATAGCCCCCAAAAATCCCGCCACACAGGTGTACAAAATCGACCTCTGGAGTACCAGCGATACCCCCTTCGAGGTCGCCTTGGGCGTCATCGATCCCGCCACGGGTGACACTTTGGCACAGGGTTCCTGGCGCAACTCCAGCGAGACGCAAGTCTATCAAGACTACATCTATCTGGACAAGACCTTCTGCCTCACCAGCTGCAACGGTACCAACCCTGCCAACAACCACCAGAACATCACCCTCACGGTTGTCAATATGCCCGACAGCACCGACAGCTACCGCGTGGCCCTCTTCGTGAAGAGCACCGCGCAATCCGAGGTACATGCCTGGAGCAACTACATCACCTTCGTCAACGACGGCCTCCCTGGAGTGATGGAAGGCAACACCGACTACACCGTTGGCGAGATTGGCGGCAGCGCCCGTTCCATCATCACCGTGGGTGCCTACACCACCGCCACCTCGTGGACGGGCATCGACGGCAGCAACCATACTTACGGTACCGAAGTGCTGGGTGATGTAACCTTCTTCTCCTCCCACGGTCCCACTCTCGACCTCCGCACCAAGCCTGACATCTGCGCTCCCGGCGAGCACCTCATCTCGGCTATCAACAGCTACAACGCAGCCATTGTCACCGCGCCCAACTGCGCCGCCTACACGCTCTTCCGCGGCGACACCGCCTACTACGCCGCCGAGCGCGGCACCTCGATGGCGACGCC
>JAEEGL012086726.1_pt1 | contig 31175 bp, 22 predicted proteins | sample 9134231 | NCBI WGS metagenome assembly JAEEGL01 (sample SAMN16246548, study PRJNA631951) | gut metagenome | biome: gut microbiome; feature: rumen; material: fiber-attached | host: Bos | place: Iran: Karaj | collected 2018-10
GACTTAAGATAACGAGCGATAAGCCGCGAAGCGGCGTTCGCGAGTCTATTAACGAGCGAAAAGCTGCGAAGCAGCGTTCGCGAGTCTATTATATGGAGGAAATCCGTCATGACCACCGCCGACATCACCGGTATCCTTGAATCCTTTGTCGATTACGCCGCCTCCGAGGGCCTCACCCTGGAGAGCATCGCCGCGGCGGACGGTGAAGAGGTGCTCTTCGAGCATCATTTTACCTATGACAAGCCCCGCAACATCTACTCCCATACCAAGAGCTACATGGCCACGGCCGTCGGCATCGCCATCGATGAGGGAAAACTCTCCCTGGATGACCGGCTTGCCGACGTCTTCCCGGATAAGGTTCCCGCTGACGCCGATCCCCGGATCCGCGAAATCCGCCTGCGCCACCTGCTCACCATGTCCAGCGGCTTCGATACGGACTACCTGATGAACGCCCAGCGCCGGGCCGGCGTGGGTTTCCCGGACTACGTATCCTTCATGTTAAGCCGCGAGATAAAGGTCGATCCCGGAAGCCGCTTCCACTACTCCACGGCGGACTCCATAATGGCAGGACGCATGGTCGAGGAAGCCGTCGGAATGCGTCTCGGCGCCTACCTGTATGAAAAAGTCTTCCGCCCCATGGACATGCCCTTCCCTCTCTGGGAGAACGACCCTGAGGGCCATCCCATCGGCGGGGGCGGAATGCACCTGAAGCTCACGGATATGATGAAGCTCGGCCAGCTTTACCTGAACAAGGGGACCTGGAAAGGTGAGCGCATCGTCTCCGAAGCCTGGGTGAACGAGGCCTCCCGCACGCAGATCGACAACGCCTCCTTCCTGGAGCATCCCGATATCTGGGTCTGCGGCTACGGCTACCAGTTCTGGATGCTTCCCCAGCCCGGCGCGTACCGCGCCGACGGCGCTTTCGGACAGATCACCGCGGTCCTTCCCGGGGCCCTTGATGGCAAAGGCATCGTCGTCGCGATCCAGAATCCCGAGGACGGCGATTTCGAGCGCGTAAAGCTGGCATTCAACGAGCGTGTACTGAACAGGCTATAAGCAGAAAGAAAGCAATTCCATGGCTTCATCCAACCGCAAATATGAAATCGATATGGTGAACGGGCCGCTCTTCGGCAAGCTTCTGCTCTTCGCGGTCCCGCTCGTCTTCTCCGGTATACTCCAGCTTCTCTTCAATGCGGCCGACATCGTCGTGGTCGGCCGCTTTGCCGGAGCGGAGGCCATCGCCGCAGTCGGTTCCACCGGTTCCATCATCAACCTCATCATCAGTCTCTTCATGGGCCTGTCCGTGGGCGTAAACGTGCTCTGCGCGCGTTTTTATGCCGCGCATTTCGGGAAAGATATGGACGAAACCGTCCACACCTCCATCACCCTGGCCCTGGGAGGCGGCATCGTCCTTGCGGTGATCGGTATTATCTTCGCCCGCCCGCTGCTGCACCTTATGGGCAATCCGGACGACGTCATCGGCCTCGCCGCCACCTATATGCGGATCTACTTCATCGGAATGCCGGTCTCCCTGCTGTACAACTTCGGCAGCGCCGTGCTCCGCGCGGTGGGAGATACAAGACGGCCTCTCTATTTCCTGATGATTGCCGGTGTACTCAACGTCGTTCTGAATCTCTTCTTCGTCATCGTGCTTCACATGAACGTGGACGGCGTCGCCCTCGCAACCATCCTCTCCCAGGCTCTGTCCGCGTTTCTCACGATCCGCTGCCTTATCCGCACGGACGAGATCTACCGCCTGGATATCCGGCGCCTGAAGATCAACCGGGACAAACTTGTCCAGATCGCGCGCATCGGCCTTCCGGCCGGTCTGCAGGGGACGCTCTTCTCCTTCTCCAACACGTTGATCCAGTCCTCGGTCAACTCCTTCGGTTCCACGCTCATGGCAGGAAATGCCGCCTCGCAGAACCTCGAGGGCTTCATCTACACCTCCATGAACGCGATCTACCAGGCGGCAATCGCCTTCACCAGCCAGAATTACGGCGTCCACAATTTCAAGAGGATAGACCGGATCCTTGAGGAATGCCTCGGCATCGTCTTCGTCATAGGCGCGGCGATGGGAGGACTCTTCCTGTACTTCGGGCCCCAGCTTCTCTCGATCTACACCAGTGATCCCCAGACCATCGAGTACGGGATGATCCGCCTGACCATCTTCTGTACCACGTATTTCATCTGCGGGCTTATGGACACGGCATGCGGGTCCATCCGCGGAATGGGCTACGGAATCATGCCCATGCTGGTTTCCCTCGCCGGTGCATGCGGCTTCCGCATCATCTGGATCCTGACCATCTTCCAGTTAAACCGCACTCCCAGGACGCTTTATCTCTCCTATCCCATCTCCTGGGCGATCACCTTTGCCGTACACCTCATGTGTTTCTTCTACGCGAGGCGCAAGATCCGCGAGCGCATGAAACAGGAGGAGATCCGGCTCGGCCTGCTGGCCAGGTAGCCGGCCATTCCGCTGAAGGGCGGAGGACTCCCCGACTGAGTTGAAAGGACATATCATGGCACAAAACGAACTTTCCCGCGACAAAATCATTGTCCGGACCAGTATTATCGGCATCCTCGCCAATCTCCTGCTCGCCGCCTTCAAGGCTGCGGTAGGCCTTCTCTCCCATTCCATCGCCGTCGTGCTGGACGCCGTGAACAACCTCTCGGATGCCCTTTCCTCGGTCATCACGATCATCGGGACAAAACTCGCTTCCCGCCGCCCGGACAAGGACCACCCGCTCGGTCACGGCCGCTATGAGTATCTTTCGGCTCTCTTAGTCGCCGCCATTGTCCTCTACGCAGGAATCACCTCCCTCGTGGAATCCGTTAAAAAAATCATCCGTCCCGAAGCCGCCGACTACTCCGTCACCTCGCTCATCATCATCGCATCGGCGATCGCGGTAAAACTTGTTCTCGGCCGCTATGTCAAATCAAAGGGCGAGGAGGTCAATTCCGACTCCCTCATCGCCTCCGGCGAGGACGCCCGTTTTGACGCAATTCTCTCCGCCTCCGTGCTGATCTCGGCCATCATCTTCCTCACCACAGGGATAAGCCTGGAAGCCATCGTCGGCGTGGTCATCTCCGGCTTCATCATTAAGTCCGGCTATGAGATGCTCACCGATACCCTGGACGACATCATCGGCAAGCGCACCGACAACGACCTGGTCCGGGCGATCAAGGCCACCATTGCGGAGGATCCCGATGCGCACTACGGAGCCTTTGACCTGATCCTTCACAGCTATGGCCCCGATCGGCTCATCGGCTCAGTTCACGTCGCCGTCCCGGACACCATGACCGCCCAGGAAATTGATACCATGACAAGGCGCCTTACCGATGCCGTCTACGCGAAGCACGGCGTTATTCTTGCCGGCGTCGGCATCTACTCCTTAAACACCTCCAATGAGGAGATCCGCGAGATCCAGAGCAGGATCGCCGGCATTGTCATGGGCCACGACGGAGTGCTGCAGATGCATGGCTTCTACTGTGATCCCGAGAAGAAGGAAATCAGTTTTGACATCGTCCTCGACTTCGCCCTGGAGGATCGCGACGCCGTCTGTGCGCATATCGCGGACGAGGTCCAGAAAGCCTTCCCCGACTACACCATCCGCGTCGCTCTAGACCTCGATGTATGAAAAAAACAGGCGTCCGCAGATGCCCGTTTTCCTTTGAAGAACGCCTTATGAGGCGGGGACTCCCCGACCGGCTTGAACTGCTTATATAAGGCCAAGACTCCGCAGGCTGAAAACTGCGGCTCCGCAGGCAGCTTCCTCCTCATAAGGGCTGAGTGCTGCCGGCATTTCAAAAATCCTGGCGGCAATCTCGCGGAGAAGGGCGTTGCGGCGCATCCCGTTTCCGGAGACGACCGCGCGTACCGCCGGCTCCGCGCCGCGGCGCAGCATTTCGTCGTACAGCTCCTTCAATTCGGAGATCATCCCCTCCATTACGCTGAGAATCAGGCGGCCGGGGAGGAAATTCTCCTCCGAGATCCCGGTGATGCTTCCTCTCGCGCCGGGATCAGCGCGCGTACCGCCAAAAGCGGTTACCGTCCGCGGGATATCCCTGCCTCCCCCATTCCCGAGCTCCGCCCTGGCCAGGCGCTCCATCACTTCGTACTGCGAACTGTCCTCCCCTGTAATTTCCCTGCTGTACGAGCGGAAAAACCGCTCCAGGATCGCGTACGCTCTGCCGCCGCAGAGCGTCGCTCCCACAAGCAGGCACCTGTGGTCAATGAAGGGACGGATCTCGGTAAGAGCGGACGACCCGCCGGGCCCGGCAGAACCGGCCATCGAGACCTGTCCGCCGGTGCCGACGTTGATAAGCAGCGTATGCTCCTCCGCTCCCGCCGCCCCGAGGAAGCTTGCCTGGTTGTCTCCGATGGCCGCAGTCACCGGAATTCCCCGATATTCCCCGATCACCTCATTCCCGGACGTCACTTCCGGAAGAAAGGACAGAACTCCCTTTCCCGGTGCTCCGCTTCCGCCAGCGGCCTTAACCAGCGCCGCCTCATCAAACCGCTCCCCCGGAATATCCCAGAATCCGAAACTTGCGGCGTTATTCGCGTGCACCAGCGGTGAAGCGCGGCCGGTCAGCCGCATGCCGAGATAATCCATGATCGTGCAGAATGTGACTGCCGTCTCCGGGACAAGGCCGTGTTCCAGGTTGTAGATGTGTGTGACAAGCCCATATCCCGGAGCGGCCGGCCCGCCGTAAGCCGCGGAAGCCCGCTCTGCGGTGCTTCGTCCGTTCTCCTTAAGGCTCCCTCTCTGGTCCTGCCAGGTATAGAGAGGACTGACCGCTCTGCCTCCGGCATCTACGCAGACGATCCCGTGCATCTGTCCGGTGAGGCCTATGCTTGCGGGTCTGCCGCAGCGGTCGATAAGGCGGTCCAGCAGCGCTTCGGCTTTGGAGACGATCACCGCGGGATCCTGTGTTTTCTCCCAGTCATGAGCAGAGGCGATATCCGCCCCTCCCGGGATGGTTTCGCTCATCAGCACCTTCGCTCCGGAATGCTTGCCAGATGCATGCCCCGGCCCGCAGTCCGCCTCAAAAACCACTCCGCTTATGCTGGTCGTTCCGATATCAATTCCGATCGCTCTCATAGATTCCTCTCCTGCTGAAGCAGAATCCGCAGATGCTTTCTGCCGGACGCGGCGCCCTGCGTACGGCAGCGCCGGCTGTACACGGTGCTGCGCTGATTTGCAATCACAGTGATGCGCCGGTTTGCTATAATACCCTTGTCGGAAGCCCCGGAGGAGCTTCCGACATAAAAGGCGTGTTTTTCCGCGCCTGACGGATTCCGGGACCCGCGATTCGTGTTCCTGGAATAACTATAGTACATAAGCTGCTCTGAAACACTTTTACCCGGAGAAATTATTACCATGAAGAAAAAACTGATCGCACTCATGATTGCCGCACTCTGCCTTGGCGGATGTGCGTATGCTGTTCCCGCCGCACCGGCGGCCGAAACCGCCGGAGCTTCCCCGGCCGGGGAAGCTGCGGAAGATCCGGTTGCCGAACCGGTTGGGGAAACTGCAGTAAATCCGGAGGGCGAACCGGCCGAAGAGGCCGCCGGTTTCACGATCATCGACATGACCGGCCGGGAGATCTCCTTTGAGAAGCCGGCGGAGCGCATCGTCGCCCTCTCCGCTGCCGACTGCGAGGTACTCTACGCCGTCGGTGCCGGGGACAGGCTCGTCGGGCGCGGCGAATACTGCGATTATCCTCCGGAGGTTCTGGAGATTCCCAGCGTGCAGTCCGGCTATGAGACGAATATCGAACAGATCATCTCCCTGGAGCCGGAGGTCCTCCTCATGAGCACCATGGCCCAGACCGAGGAACAGATCGCCGCCCTGGAAGAAGCCGGGGTGAAGGTCGTGGTTTCCGATGCCGCGGACATTGAGGGTGTGTACCAGTCCATCTCGACCATCGGCGCACTGACCGGAAACGATGACGGAGCCGCCGGGGTGATTGAAGGCATGAAGGCAGCTTTCGACGAGGTACAGGAAAGAGCTGCTGCCGCAAATACCGATGAATCCGCCCCGAAGACCGTCTACTTCGAGGTCTCTCCTCTGGAGTGGGGCCTCTGGACGGCCGGAACCGGCACCTTCATGAACGAAATCGCGGAAATGCTGGGCTTAAGAAACGCCTTCGACGACATCGAGGGCTGGGGCGAGATCTCCGAGGAGCAGGTAATTGAGCGCAATCCCGACTACATCGTCACCATCACGATGTACTACGGTGAGGGGCCGACCCCCGTTGAGGAAATCCTGTCCCGCCCCGGCTGGGAGGATGTATCCGCGGTGAAAAACGAGAAAATCCTGAACCTGCAGAACGACGAGCTCTCCCGCCCCGCACCCAGACTTGCCGACGGCGCGTCTCTCCTGTGTGACTTCGTGTACGGAGAAGAATGAGGCCTGTTTCTTCCTCAAAACAGACAAGGATTATCCTGACTGTCCTGCCGGTGATCGCACTGATCACCGGCTTTGTCTGCGTCTGCGCGGGGAGCGTCGCGATTTCCCCGGCGGATACTCTTGCCGTTCTGTACTCCGCGCTCACCCGCTCCCCCCTTCCGAAGAACATCCCCGCAAGCACCGCTTCCATCCTGCTCTCCGTCCGGCTCCCCAGGGTGCTCTGTGTCGCGCTGGCCGGCGCTTCGCTCTCCATTTGCGGCGCGGCAATGCAGGGTCTCCTGAAAAATCCTCTGGCGGACGGCTCGACCCTCGGTGTCTCCACCGGCGCTTCCCTCGGCGCGGCGCTCTCCATCGCCTTCGGACTCAGGATCCCGTTCCTCCCCTTCTCGGCAGCCTCCGGGATGGCGGCAGTTTTCGCGTTCCTGTCCCTGATGATCATCATGGCCCTGGCCTGGCGCATGGACCACACTCTGTCCACCAACACCATTATTCTCATCGGAATCATCTACTCGATGTTCATCTCCAGCATCCTCTCGCTGGTGGTGACCTTCGCCTCCAGCCGCCTTAAGCAGATCACCTTCTGGACCATGGGATCCCTCTCCGGCAGCAGCTTCCGCAATGCAGCCGTGCTTGCCGCCGCGCTCCTTCTCTGCGGGGGAATCCTTCTCTCGCTCGCTGACGAGCTTAACGCGTTCGCCGTTGGGGAAAACGAGGCCCGAAGCATCGGCGTCAATGTCCGGAGAACACGGCTTACCGTGCTTGCCGCCGTTTCCGTCCTGATCGGCATCTCGGTCTCCATCGGCGGCTCCATCGCCTTTGTCGGCCTGGTGACCCCGCACATCGTGCGCATGATCACCGGACCGAACCACAGGAAGCTTCTCCCCGCCTGTCTCTTCGGCGGAGCGGTCTTCCTTCTCCTCGCGGACCTGGCCGCCCGGGTGCTGCTGAAGCCGCTGGAGCTGCCCGTCGGGGTCGTCACCAGTTTTGCCGGAGCGGTCGTTTTCGTCGTGATCTACTACAGAACCAGGAAAAACTTCTGAGGTACCGGTTTGGCTCTTCTTTCCGTGAATCAACTGAATGTGCGCTACGGAAGCTTCCGGGCGGTGAAGGACGTGAGTTTCGGCCTGGACGGCGGGGACTGGCTTATGCTGGTCGGTCCCAACGGCGCGGGAAAATCCACTGTCCTGAACGCCGTCTCCGGCGGGCTTCCTTTTGCGGGCAGTGTGCAGCTTTTCGGCCGCGATCTCCGGTCTTATAAGCCGCAGGAGCTCGCGCGCAGGATGGGGATGCTTCATCAGAGCCACCAGATCACCTATGGGTTTACCGTCCGTGAGATCGTGGAGCTGGGCGGATATGCGAAAAAAAGAGACCCCGGAGATTCCGGGGCCGGAGAACCTGAAGTATCGGTCGAATCCGCGCTTCGCGCGACAGGGCTTACAGAGCTGGCGGACCGCTCCGTGCTCACCCTTTCCGGCGGTGAACTGCAGCGAGCCTTTCTGGCGCAGCTGTTTGTCCAGAATCCCGGAATCCTGCTGCTGGACGAGCCGGCAAATCACCTGGACCTGGTCTATCAGAAGCAGATCTTTGAGCTGATCCGGGACTGGCTGAAGGAACCGTCAGAGGCGGGCGCAGAGCCGGCTTCCGGAAACCGCGCCGTGATCTCCGTGGTCCATGACCTCTCCCTCGCCCGGACGTACGGGACAAAGGCGCTGCTGCTCTGCCGCGGAGAGACGGCAGCAGAGGGAGCGATTCCCGACGTCTTCGAGGACACCGTCCTTAATCCTGTCTACGACATGGACGTCCGGCAGTGGATGTCTTCCCTGTACAAACCATGGGCTTGAACAGGCCGGATTACACCGGAACAGCGCCGGATTCCGCAATAATTCTCTCTGCCGTTTCCGGTGCAAAACCAAATTTCGCAACCAGGCTTTTCAGAATCATTTCGTCTGTGCCGTGATAGTTTTCACGGACATCCTAATATAGGCCCGGGCATCCTTAAGTGCCTGCTCCTCGCGGCCTTGTTCAGGACCTTGCTCCAGACCTTGGCGCAGTCCCAGTTCATGGCCTTCTTTTATCGCCTTCTGTCGAGAGATAAATATGCCGGACGGCCTGTTATTTATTTCCGCGCTGATCTGAAGAATTGCAATAAACACCCTAAGAATCGAAATTGTTAATTGACAGCCCGGATTCGATAATTTAATTAAGCAATTTGCCTATTATTACTGCTATATTCATCTTCTATGCCGTGATTTTTCACAAGAGGAGGCCGCTATGGCAGCTTTGAGTCCGGAAGAAAAAGCCAGAAAGCGCCAGAAATTCTTTGCGAAGCTGAAACGCCAGCGGGTGCTCCAGCTTTTCGCGATCTCCGGAATGATTTACCTCCTGATCTTCAACTACGTCCCCATGACCGGGATCCTCCTGGCCTTCAAGAAGTATTCCATTAAAGACGGGTTTGCGGGAATCTTTACGAACGAATTCGTAGGCCTGAAATACTTTAAGGAGTTTTTCGGAGACTACATGTTCTGGCCGGTGCTGCGCAACACGCTGATCATAAGCGGGCTGAAAATCCTGGCCTCCTTCCCGGCTCCGATCCTCCTTGCCATCATGATCTCCGAGGTGCGCCACACAAAATACAAGAAGTTTGTTCAGGGCGTAAGCTATCTCCCCCACTTCATCTCCTGGGTCATCGTGGCGGGCATCCTCACCGCGTTTTTCTCCGAGTCCCGCGGCCTCGTGAGCCAGCTCATCATGCGGACCGGGCTCTCCGACCACGGCGTGACCTTCCTTACCGACTCGAAAGCATATTACGGGCTTGCGGTGTTCACCTCGATCTGGAAGAGCACCGGCTGGTGGTCGATCATCTTCCTCGCGGCGATCTCCGGAATTGATCCCGGCCTCTACGAGGCGGCGATGGTGGACGGAGCCGGGCGTCTTAAACGAATCTGGTACATCACGCTGCCGGACATGCTTCCCTCCATTGTCACCGTGCTGATTCTTTCCATCGGCAGTTTCCTCGGAGGCGGGATGATGGGCGGCAACTTCGACCAGACCATGATGCTTGGCAACAAGCTCAACCAGTCCGCGTCGGAAATCCTGCAGACCTACGCCTTTAAGACAGGCATGGTCGATCTTCGTTTCAACTATGCGACAGCAATAGACCTTATGCAGTCCATCGTCTCCGTAACACTGATTTTCGTCTCCAACTGGATCAGCAAGAAGATTGCCAACATCGGACTGTTCTGAACCGTGTACCCGGCCGGGTTCTGTTCGCAGGCCCAGGCCTGGCTGCACCGTGTGGTCCGTCCGGCTGAGAGGATATTTCTCATGAGCAAAACCAGTCCCGCACCCAAAACCATACACCGCCGCAGGAGGCGCTCCGCCGAGGACGTCATTATGGATGTCGTTATTTATACGCTCCTTGCCCTCGTCGCCTTCATCACGCTTTACCCGTTTTATTACATCCTCGTGCTGTCCTTCAACGACGGCAATGACGCGATCCGCGGCGGGATATTCCTCTGGCCCAGGGCCTTCACTCTCGCGAATTACCAGGAGTTCTTCACCAATGCCTCCTGGGTCCGCGCCTTTTTCATCACGCTTGTCCGCACCGTCTCGGGCACCGCGCTCGGCGTGCTGTTCACCTGCATGGTTTCCTACGCTCTCTCCAGGGGCGACCTGATCGGCCGGAAGGTGTACATCAACCTCATCATCTTTGCAATGTACTTCTCCGGAGGCATGATCCCCTACTACATCCTTCTGAAAAGCCTGAAGCTGGTCAATACCTTCGGTGTCTACATCATTCCCGGCGCCTTAAGCATGTTTTTCATCCTGGTCGGCCGTTCCTTCTTCGAGAGCATTCCCTCGGAGCTCATCGAATCCGGCTACCTGGACGGCGCCTCGGAGTGGCAGACCTTCACCCGCATCGTCCTGCCGGTGTCCATGCCGCTCATCGCGACCATGACGCTGTTCATCGCCGTAAATCACTGGAACAGCTGGATTGACTCCGCCTATTTCGTACAGAACAACGATCTCCGCACCCTTGCCTACAAGATGCGCGAGGTGATCAACCAGTCCATGTCCCCGACCACAAACGACGCGAACACGCTCCAATATGCGTCTGAATACCGGAAAACCACCACCACTTCGATCCAGATGGCGGCAATGGTCGTCTCGGTCGGGCCGATTCTCGTCGTGTACCCGTCCCTGCAGAAATACTTCACCCAGGGCATGATGCTCGGCGCAGTCAAGGGATAACACCAGGAAGCCTATCGGCCGCCCCGGGCGGCCGTCAGCACAAACGCAACTGCAGCAACCAATTCACCAAGAAAGGAAGGGCTATGAAAACAAGAAAACTTGTCAGTCTCCTGACGGCAGCCGCCATGGTGCTGTCGTTATCCGCCTGCGCCGGACAGCCCGCCGCTGCGCCCGCAGCGAGCTCCGATGCCCCCGCAGCCGAGGCGGAAGCTCCCGCTGAGGAAGCATCCGCTCCCGCCGAAGCCGTTGAAGGCATCGTCTTCGGCGACTACGGCGAGGTCGTCTCCGTACCTCCGTATGAGGGAGAGTCCTCCGACCTCACCATGTTCGTCAACCACACCTGGTGGACCCCCACGGAGTGGAAGGGCCTGATCCCGGAGTACATCTCCGAGCAGACCGGCGTCAACCTTACCACCACCATCGCCGCCGACGGCGAGCAGCTTCCGTTAATGATCTCCTCCGGCGAGCTTCCGGACCTGATCTACACCGACAACGCAGGCAACCTCATCACCATTCTCTCCGATCCGGATCTGTGCTGGCCTCTTGAGGACCTCATGGCCGAGTACTATCCCGGTTTCGTCTTCGAGGAGGGCCGCGCGGAGGTCAACCGCGTTTCGGACGGCAAGTTCTACACCATCCGCAACAACTATTCCTCTCCCGCCGAGCTTGCGAAATACGACAAGGCTGTGGTCGGCGTCAACAAGCCCACGGTCCGCAAGTCCATCTATGAGGCGCTCGGAAGCCCCGAGATCAAGACCACCGAGGACTTCTACAACCTGCTCATGGAAGTAAAGGAAAAGTATCCGGACCTGATCCCGGCGATGTTCAACACCAACTGGACCGGCGCAGGCCAGAGCTCCTGCATGTTCCTCACCGACTTCGGCTGCACCTATGCCAACTTCGGGTATAATGAAAACGACGACACTGTCAGCTACTACATCACCCAGGACGGCCGTCTTGACTACTACAAGTACATGAACCGCCTGTACCGCGACGGCCTCATGCTTGCCGAGAACTACGCGTTCAACAACGAGGACGAGTCCTACAACTACGCCTACAACCTGCAGTGCTTCGCCTACATCAAGGGCTCCAACGCCAATGAGCTCAACCAGAAGTGCGCTTCCATGGGCGTGGAAGAAGACTGGATCGATCTTCCGGTCGCGCTGAACTACGGCACCACCTTCAAGCGCTACGATGACAACATCGGCTGGTCCGGCCTCTTCGTCAGCAAGAGCTGCAAGGATCCCGCCGCGGCGGCAAGGCTTCTTGCCTATCTGTTCTCCACCGAGGGCATGCGCGCCGCGTTCTGGGGCATCGAGGGAGAGCACTGGCACTGGTCCGAGGACGGCACTTATCCGCTGTTCATCGACGACTACTATGACTCCGAGTGGCGCCAGACCACCGGTATCAAGCAGTGGGGCCTCTTAAGCGGCACCTGGGCTGCAGAGCGTCTTGCGAACTTCAACGCCAACGATCCCGGAGTGGAGGACAACATCCGTCTCTCCGACGAAGCGAAGGCAAGCACCATCCCCTGCCCTGCAGTCGGACTGGTCATGCCGGAGGCGGACAGCGACGAGCAGATCATCAAGTCCAAGCTGGACACCATGGTCAAGGCGGAGGAGATGAAGATCTACCTTGCCGAGTCCGAGGAAGCCTGCGAACAGGCCTACAACGACATGGTCGAGCTCGCACGCTCCCAGGGCATGGATGAGCTTGATGCCTGGGCAAATGAGGCATATCAGGCCGCCAAGGAAAAGATGGGACAGTAATTTCTCCTGATAACCCGTCGGGACGGTCAGCTGCCGGGAAAATGCGCTGATCCGTCCCCTGAAGAGTACGGCGGACTGCGGCACCTGCTGCAGCCCGCCGATATCTTAATCCGGTACTGCAGACGGACATCCGCCGGGAGTCCTCTCTTCAGCAGCCCGCCTTAGTGGAGAGCCATCGGTGAAATCGGGAACAATCGCACGAAAACTGATTATTCTGTACACCCTCATCGTGATTATTCCCACGGTGGTCATCTATATCGTCTATGCCGCGATCACCTTTGAGAACCTCCGGCAAGCCGGATCGGAGCAGTACAACTCCTCGCTGATCAAAACTCTCTCCGAGCTGGAGCTCTCCATGTACAGTGTGGAGAAGACCGCAAGAGATCTGATGAGCGAGGAGGAAATCCGGGAATACCTCCGCTATCCCTACGAGAGTGACTGGGAACCGATGTACCGGTATATCCTCTCGATCCAGTCGATTATACGCAACTCGATCAACTACAATCCTGCAATCGGTGACCTCTCTTTCTACGGGGACAACGTCCGGCTGAATCCCGGAGGTTATTTCCGCAGGCTCTCCGACAGACAGCCAGCACCGGGGGAGGAAGCCCCATACAGAGAGAACGGCTGGGTCATCGGCACGGACCACAGCATGCGCTACCGCATCACCCTGCAGCCGGAGCGGCGCAGCCCTTCCATGATAGAGGTCAGGCTGGACAGCGCCTTCTGCGAGAGCCTTATGGAGAAGCTCCTCGTCGACGACCGCGCGTATGCGTGCGTGACCGGTCCCGCAGGAAAACTGATCTATGAGGAAGGGATCCGGCCGGAGACAGGCAGACTCGCTGAGATCCTCTGCATCCGCGCGGCCAGTCCGATTGCGGGGACGGACTATACTGCAGAAATCGCCGTCCCGACCCGGATCCGCAGTTACGCCCCGGTCTTCATCACGGGCCTGCTCCTCTTTGTGACGCTGATCGGCCTGCTCTTTCTGTATCTTAGCTATTCCCTGCGTTTTACCCGGCGCATCAACCGCTTCACCGAGCATATCGAGCATATGCCCGTGCCGGAATACACCGCCTTCACCGAGCCGCAGCCCCGGGATGAGGTGGGCACGCTGGTAAATGCCTTCAACACCATGGGTGCCATGGCAAACGAACTGACCGCACGCACCCAGAACGAGGAGCTGCTCCGCCGCCGCGCCGAGCTGGATGCCCTGCAGTCCCGGATTGAGCCTCATTTCCTGTACGGCACACTGGAATCCCTGCGTATGCTTGCAGAGGAAAACAGTGACCGGGAGACCGCATCGGGCATTCTGAATCTGTCAAAACTCTTCCGGTACTCCCTGCGCAGCAGCCGCGACAGCACCATAGCGGAGGAACTGGACCAGGTGCGCCGTTATCTCGCCCTGCAGAAGCTCCGCCTCGAAGACAGGCTTCGCTGGACGATCACCGAAGAAGATCCCTCGATCGGCGCGGAGCCCTGTCCTGCGTTCCTGATCCAGCCCCTTGTGGAGAACTCCATCATCCACGGCATCGAGCTTAAGCGCGCCGGCGGAGAAATCGCGATAACACTCTGCCGCAGGAATAACCTCCTCATCATAAAGGTCGCAGACACCGGCGCCGGAATGACGCCGGAACGCCTCCTCGAAGTCCGCTCCTTTCTGGCAAACCTCTCCGATAAGGACAACCCGGCCGGGGGTAGGGACAACGGCTACGCCCTGTACAACATCGGAATGCGCGTGCGGCTTTATTACGGGGAGGAGGGCTCCTTTGAAATTGAACCGAACAGTCCCTGCGGAATACTTTGTACGCTGAAGCTTCCCCCCATGAAGGAGTAGTTCCGGCCGCCGGCAGCTTCAGCAGCATCCTGGGAATCTCTCATGAAAATACTGGTTGTTGATGACGAAAGAATCATCCTCCGCGGAATCGCCCGCATGATCCGCGAACACCCAGACGTGGAAGAAGTCCGCACCGCGGAGGAAGCGGAGGAGGCACTGGAAATCCTTAAGGAATTCCGTGCTGACGCTGTAATCACCGATATCCGCATGCCCGAAACGGACGGGCTGGAGCTGATCCGCAGGGCGGAGGCGGAAGGTCTCTGCCGGAGATTTGTCATCCTCTCCGGATACAGTGATTTCGAGTACGCCCGCACAGCCATCCGCTACCACGTGATGGACTATCTCCTGAAGCCGGTTGATCCCGACGACCTGAACCGCGTGCTCGGCGAGATTCTCTCCGAACTTGCCGGAGGAAACCCTCCGGCGGAAGAAACCCCTCCGGCATCACTTAAAGATGCCGTTGCGGCTGCTCTTTCGGAGGACGGTCTGCCTGCCGTTCCTGCTTCCGGGAAGGAAAAGCCGGAGTTTTTCCCGGAGGATGACGCCGGCCGGATACTCGCGCGCATCCTCGACTCCCTGTATTCCCGGGAGAGCTTCAGCCCGCTCGTGAAGCCTGCGCTGCTTCGCGTCATCCGCAGCTACGCCGATTCCTCCCTTGATCTTGGGCAGATCGCGGAGGAGCTCTACGTCAACGCAAACTACCTCTCCGGAATCATCAGTTCCGAGACCGGTGTCTCTTTCTATGCCTTTCTCCGCACCTACCGCGTCGCGGCCGCGAAGGAGGCTCTCCTCTCCGCCGGCCGGCCGTCAATAAGGACAGTGGCGGAGCAGTGCGGCTTCGGCACGGAAAACAATTTCTTCCGGACCTTCAAGCAGCTTACAGGAAAAACCCCCCGGGAATACCGGGAATCCAATACACCAAAGGAGGAACACCATGCGCAACCCCATCGCAAAACCCACCCCTGAAATCCTCGCCTGGTCCGACTATGAGATCGGAGTGATGATTCACTACGACATCGAGGTCTACGACCCCGAGGCAAGAAAGAACTGGAATGCCCTTATTGATATCAGCAAATGGAATCCCACCGCGCTGGACACGGATCAGTGGGTGAGGACCGCCAGGGCCGCCGGGGCGCGCTACGCGCTGCTCACCGCCAAGCACGGAACCGGTTTCTGCCTGTGGCCCACAAAGGTCCATGACTATCACGTCGGAAACACCCCCGTTCCCCGCGATGTCGTCGGGGAATTCGTGGAATCCTGCCGGAGATACGGCATCGCCCCCGGCCTCTACTACAGCACGGGTGGAGCCTACTTAAGAAAACTCGCGACAGACGAAAACGGCGTTTACTCCCAGGAGAAAATGAACGAGATGGTTCTCGCACAGGTCGAGGAGCTCATCACGGAATACGGCCCTCTCTGCGAGATGTGGTTTGACGGCGGAATTCTCCGCCCGGAAAAGGGCGGCCCCGATATCCCCGGGCTCCTCTCCCGCATCGCACCGGACATGGTCTGCTTCGGCGGCTGCCCGGGCATTAAGAACGTCCTCCGCTGGAGCGGAAGCGAGCAGGGTGTCGCCGTCCCCGAGTGCTGGTCTGCGGCCCACTTCCTCACCGACCCCGAGAGAAACAATGTCACCAGCGACTCCGAGGGCGACCCCGCGGATCCGGTCTGGGCGCCGGTCGAGTGCGACATGCCCAACCGCGACGTCATGTACGCCTACATGGGCGGCTGGATGTGCCATCCGGATGACGCGGACAAGACTTATTCCGCCGAATATCTCTTCTCCCGCTACCTCACCAGTGTCGGCCGCAACGCCAACCTCCTTCTCGGCATGGTTCCGGACAAAAGGGGCCTTATCACCGAGGACCAGGTGGATGAGATGGTGAAATTCGGCAATCTGGTCAACACCCGCTTCGCCGTTCCGCTGGGCCAGGCCTTTGAGATGAAGAATGATGCGGCCGAGGTGTGGCTTGAGCATCCCGCGGATATCTCCTACGCGGTGATCGAGGAGGACCAGACCGACGGCCAGCGCATCCTGGACTGGGTGCTCGAGACCAGATGGCCTGCCTACTGGTGCACGAAGGACGGCGTCGACCGCTGGATTCCCGTCGCCGAGGGGAAGAGCATAGGCCACAAGCGCATCGTCGATGTCGGGCATCTCAACGGTTACGCCTTCCGCGTCCGCATCCGTGATTCCTACGACAACGCCAGGATCTCGGCCTTCCGGATCTACGGCCGGGAGCTGAAGTACAAGTTCCACGACGATCTGAGGATATAGCAATGACAGCAAAACCGGACAGAATCATCCTCTACGGCGGCCCTGCCGCGGACTGGTGGGAAGGGATTCCCATCGGCAACGGCCGTCTCGGCGCCGTAGTTTACGAACAGGACAACACGGAAATACTGCAGATCAACGAGGATACCCTCTGGTGCGGCGCGCCGGAAAAGGAACAGCGGGGCGTCCCTTTTGAGATCTGGCAGGAGGCAAAACTTCTCACCGCCGAAAGGCGCTACGACGAGGCTACAGAGCTCATTGAGCAGTGGACCGGCAGGGCGGAGGAGATACAGATGTACGAATCCTTCGGGGAGATCCGGCTGGAGTTCCTCCGGGGCGTCTCCTTCGCCGGCTGCCGCCGGAAGCTGAACCTCTCCTGTGCCTGCGCGGAGGCCTCGGGCAGCGGATGGCGCATCACCAGTTTTGCCAGCGCCCCGGATCAGTGCATCATCGTCAGCATCACCACGGCGGAACCCATGTCCCTCAGAATCTCCGGGAAGGGATACTTCCTCCGCCGTATCCGGGCGGAGGAGAACCGGCTTGTCCTTGACGGCCAGATGCCCGGGCGCCTCCCCTATACCATCCTTGGGACTCCGGCGGACACGCTTCCGGAGATGGATCCCGATGAGGCGAAAAACGGCGTTCTCTTCGAGGGACAGCTCCTCGCCGTCAGTGAAAGTACTCCCTGCGGAAGCATCCGGGCGGACAACGGCTCTCTTCTCGCCGAAGGAATGACCGCACTGAAGCTCGTCATCGGAGTCCGGACCAGTTTTAACGGCTATGACCGCCATCCTGTGACGGAAGGACGGGAATACCGCGATGCGGTGAGCCGCGATGTCCTGGCTGCCGCCGCAAAGCCCTCCGGCCGGCTGTTCGCAGACCATACCGCGGATTACCGGCAGTTCTTCGACCGCGTATCTCTCCGCCTGGGCCCGGAGGAATCCGAAGGTGTCCCGGCAGGCCTTAAGGAAGAGGAATCCCGGGCCGGAGCAATACCCGCCGGGAGCCGGGACATCCGGACGAGACTGAAGAGTTTCGAGGATGCCCCGGATAAGGACCCGGATCTCGCCGGCCTCGCCTTCGACTACGGGCGCTACCTGCTCATCAGCTCCTCGCGGCCGGGAACCGAACCGGCCAATCTCCAGGGAATCTGGAACCGTGATCTCATTCCGCCGTGGTTCTGTGATCATACACTCAATATCAACACGCAGATGAATTACTGGCTTGCCGGTCCCTGCAGCCTGCCGGAAATGACGGAACCGCTCCTCAGGATGAACCTCGAACTCCTCGACCACGGCAGGATCACGGCGGATCAGTTCTTTCACTGCAGGGGCTCCGCGGTTTTTCATAACACGGATCTCTGGCGCAAAACTTCCCCCGCCTACGGAAAGGCTGTCTGGGCCTTCTGGCCCTTCGGCGCGGCGTGGATGTGCCGCAATCTCTTCGATGAGTACCTCTTCACCGGGGACAGGGACTATCTCCTCCGGCTTCTTCCCGTGCTCTATGAGAACGCGCTCTTCTGCCGGGACCTTCTTGAGGAGACGCCGGACGGGCTTGCCGCGTGTCCGGGAACGTCGCCGGAAAACCCTTTCGTCTGGAACGGGAAACAATGCTCTGTTGCGCATTATACCGAGTGCAACAACGCCATTATCCGCAACCTGTTCGCCGATTATCTGGAAGCGGTGAAGGCAGCCGGGGAGACTCTTCCCGACGGCCGGGATTATGAGGGGCTTGCTTCGGACATCCGGGAGCTGCTTCCCCGCATCGCACCTCCGAAAACCGGAAGCCTCGGGCAGCTTCTGGAGTGGAACGAGGAACTGGAGGAACCCTTTGTGCAGCAGGGACACCTCTCGCCCTTCTATGGAATGTATCCCGGAAACCAGTTTTCACAGGGTGATCCGGAGCTGCTCAAGGCCGTTCATGTCCTGCTTGACCGCCGGGGCCCAAGCCGCGGAGGCTGGCCTTCCGCCTGGCGCATAGCGCTCCGTGCAAGGTTCGGCGAAGGCAACGAGGCCTGGCGCATCCTCTCGGAAAAGGTGTTCCACAAGGCTGCGGGCGACCACGATGACCATCGCTGGGATCTCTATCCCGGGCACCCCGGCTTCCAGCTGGACGTCTACTACGGCATCACTGCCGCAATCGCGGAAATGCTGATCCAGAGCCATACCGATGAGATCGTCCTTCTTCCGGCTCTTCCGGATGCCTGGCCGGAGGGCAGCGTCACCGGACTCTCCGCGAGAACCGGAATCACCGCCGACATCCGCTGGGAAAACGGGCAGGCGGAATACGTCCTGTACTCCTCCGCTGCCCGGACCGTACACCTGCGCGGAGGAAAAGGAGAGGTATCCGAAGTATCCCTTGTTCCCGGAGAGGCCTTCCGGGGCAGCTTCCTTCTCTAGCCCGGACGGGCGGCGGGTGCCTTCCCTGTCCCGGCGGAGGCTTCCTCACCGCAATACTGCCTCCTGTCTTCATAAGTTGCGCAGCAGAACTGCAGGATTACCCTTTTTCTGCGGTTCCGCTGCGCAACTTTTTTCATTCCGCCTTGTTCTTTGTGCCGTTTTACCCCGGACGGCAGGTAAAATATGGTTAAATTCCCGAATTGCGCCTGCTGTTTTCTGCGCTTATCATTAAAAATACAAAGGCTTCAGGCTGGTTTCTCCGGGAATTGCGCAACTGCGCAACTCCTCTTTCCGGACTCCTCCTGAAGCCGGTATGCGAAACCAGGGCATAAAAGCAGCATCGAAAGCGGAGCAGATCGGAATGCCTGCGCAGAACTCACTCACCATCCAGAATATCGCAGATCATCTGGGAATCAGCAAAACCACCGTCTCCCGCGCTATCTCCGGCAGGGGCAGGATCGGCGGCGATACCCGTAAACAGGTGCTGGATTACTGCGAATCGGTCGGATACCGCCCCCGCAGAGCGAAAAAAACCGGTCCGGAAGCCCCGCCTTCGGGGTACGCGCCTGCCGGAAGCCGCAACATCGCCGTAATTCTTCCGGACAGCCTGCTGCACGATTCGATCTTCTTCCAGAACTGCCTCGCGGGCATCGTCGAGAGCGCCGCTGCCGCGGACTACGATATCGTCATCGCCCTGGAGGAGGACGCGGGTACGACCGCGATGGAGCGCATCTTCCGGAGGGGAAAGGCGGACGGCGCGGTGCTGATGCGGGGCTATGTGGATGACCCGCAGATCAAGTTCTTAAAATCCCGGAGCATTCCTTTCGTACTGATCGGCACCACGCCGGAAGACATCGTCCAGGTGGACAGCAACGTCACCGCAGGAGCCAAGGCGCTGGTCCTCTATCTTCTCGGAATGGGCTTAAGGCACATCGCTTATATAGGGGGCAAAGAGAGCTACCTGGTGAGCCGGAAGCGCGAGGAGGGATTTCTCAGGGCATTTGAGGAATACCTGATTCCCGCGGACCATTCCCTGATCTTCCGCAACGCGGTGAACAGCAGCCTCATCGCCTACTACGTGGACAACGCCCTGCAGCGCGGCGCCCAGTGCATCGTGGGCGGGGACGACCTCATCAGCCGGAGCATCCTTCAGGCGCTGACCGAGCGGGGCGTAAGAGTTCCGGAGGACATTCTGCTTGCGTCGATGTACAACAGCATCTACACCACCAGCAGCATCCCGCCGATCACCTCGGTCGACGTGGATCCCCGCGAGCTCGGCGAGGCGGCTGGCAAGCGGATCGTCAGCCTGCTCGAAAGGGAGGACGCACCTCAAAGAACCCAGATTCAGTACAACCTGGTCATCCGCCAGTCCACTCAGGGTTCCGTCCGGCGGGGAAAGCCTTAGGAAGTGATCACTGGAGCCGGATCTCCGGTTCCTTGATATAACAACCGTCCCCTCACTTCGGGGACACCCAGAAAAGGGAGGTAACAATGAAACAACGCAAATTTGTCAGCCTGCTGCTCGCAGCCGCCATGGCGCTCTCGCTCACCGCGTGCGCCGGTGCACCTGCTGCCGGCAGCTCCACCCCTGCCGCTCCCGCGGCAGAAACCGCAGAAGAGGCAGCAGAACCCGCCGCGGCTTCCGATGCCTTTGCCGGTCTTCCGGAGAAGAACACCCCGGCCACCCCTGTCTACGCGTCTCCGGATATGTACACCATCGACCTCTCCAAGAAGGTCAACATCAACATGTACATGGTCGGCGATACGCCGAATGACTGGGAAGCAGTCTGCGCCGAGATGAACAAGTATCTCGAGCCCTACAACACCACCTTCTCCGCCACGTTCTTAAGCTGGGCAGATTACACCACCCTGTATCCCCTGGCTCTTCAGGGCGATGACTGCGACATCATCTACACCGCCAGCTGGTGCTTCCTCGGCTCCGAGTCGGCGAAGGGATCCTTCGTCGAGCTGACCGATGATTTCATCCAGCAGTACATGCCCCTCACCTACAGGTATCAGGATCCCGACAGCTACATCGAGAGCCTGCAGGGCGGAAAGCTCTACTGCATCCCCCAGAACATGACCGAGGCTTCTGCCAAGTACGTCGCAATCCGCAAGGATCTGGCCGACAAGTACGGCATCGGCGAGCTTAAGACCTGGGAGGATTTCGCCAACTACCTGACCACCATCGCCGAGAAGGAAACCCCCGAGAGCGGAATCTATGCCTACGCGGCAGCCGGCGAGAACAAGGAGCTCTGGGACGTATGGCGCCAGGAGTTCGATGAGCGCAGCGCGGTTGAGGATGACTACCTCTGCCTCGGCTATCTCTTCGACGGCAGCGACAAGGCTCCCGCCGTGGATGATATCCAGCTGATCTATGACATGGACGTCTTCAAGGATTTCGCACACGAGATGAAGAGACTGGCCGACGCCGGCGTATGGAGCCGCAGCGCCCTGACCAATTCCACCACGAAGGACGAGGCCTTCGGTGCACTGCAGAGCGCAGCGGATGCCTGGAATACTTCTCTCTTCCCTTACATCGACCAGGCCGAGCAGACGGAGGGCGTCGAGTGCGCCTGCTACGATCTCGGCGCGGACAACATGGCCGCAGCGGCATACGGCGCGGGCGGCCTTGCCATCGCCGAGGGTTCCCAGAATCCGGAGCGTGCGGCAATGGTTCTTGACCTGTTCGAGAACGACACCTACCTCAACCGCCTCATGACCCTTGGCATCGAGGGCGTGCACTATGAGATGATCGACGAGGATCACTACAGAGAGCTGGAGAAGTCCAAAGACTTCGCGATCTGGGTTACCGCAGCCTCCTGGTCCATCAAGAACTACAAGCTGACCGACGGCGCGATGGATCCCCGCAGGCAGGCAATCGAAGTGGAGACCGAGGCCCGCGGCGTCGCGTCCCCTACCCGCACCTTCAACCTGGACACCACCGAAATCGCCGACTATGTCACCGCGATCAAGAACGTGATGAACGACTATGTCCCGATGCTTCAGCTGGGTCTTGTGGATGACGTGGACGCGACCATCGCCGAGTTCCGCCAGAAGCTGGACGACGCAGGCATGCAGATCTATCTGGATACCTTCAGGGAGCAGTACGAGGCATGGCTTGCCGCACAGTAAGCCTTCCCGCAGCAGTCTCTGCGGAGCCGGGTCTTCATCGGCCGGGCCCCGCAGCAGCAATAAGCTGCAACACAGTTTTAAACGCTAAACCGGGGCGGCGGCTCTAGCCGCCGCCCTGTTCTTATCCGGGAGAACCGCCGTGAAAAAGAATAAACAAACCGAAATACAGGTAAAGCAACCGTTTGCCAAGGTCATACGCCGCCACTGGATGCTGCTTTTAATGCTCCTTCCGGCAGTCATCTACGTCCTCGTGTTCTCCTATATGCCCATGACCGGAATCGTCATGGCGTTCAAGCGCTACCAGCGCTCCGGCGGCATTTACTTCTCCCCCTGGAACGGCCTGAACAACTTCAAAGCCCTGATGATCCAGGGAAAACTCGGGATGGTCACAAGAAACACCCTTCTCTACAACATCGCCTTCATCTTCCTCGGCGTGGTCTTCGAGATGGGCTCCGCCATCCTGCTCAACGAGATCATCTTCAAGCGCTTCAAAAAAGTGGCCCAGTCCTTCATGTTCCTGCCCTACTTCATCAGCTGGGTCGTGGCAGGCGCCATAATGTACAACATGTTCAACTACGAGAAGGGTATCGTCAACACGGTGGTCACCGCCCTCGGCGGCGGCCGCATCGATCTGTACAATACCCCTCATCTCTGGCCTTTCGTCCTGATCTTCCTTAAGCTCTGGAAGCAGACCGGCTACGGATCCGTGGTCTACCTCGCCGCCATCACCGGTCTCGACCAGGAAATGTTCGAGGCCGCCTCCATCGACGGCGCGAGTGAGTGGCAGAAGATCCGCTACCTGACCATTCCTTCTCTCGTCCCCACAATGATGATCATGGTCCTGCTCGCCATCGGCAACATCTTCCGCGGCGACTTCGGCCTGTTCTACCAGACCGTCAAGAGCAGTGCACTGCTGCAGCCTGCCACCGACGTCATCGACACCTATGTCTTCCGCCTGTTAATCGACTCGAGCGACTACGGCGTCTCTGCCGCGGCCGGCCTCTACCAGTCGGTACTCTGCTTCATCACCATTACGGTGTGCAACGGGATCGTCAAGAAAATACAGCCGGATTATTCCCTGTACTGAGAGACGTCCCGCAGGGACTTAAACGAAGAATCGCGGACTTCGGAATCCGCCGGTTCTTCACGCCGGAAGACAAGGAAAGGGAAAACTCATGAGCAAAACTGCTGCTGCCGCGGAAAGCCATCATGTAAGCCGCGACCTGAAAAACGTGAATATCCTCGGCATCATTCTGATCTCCATCTTTGCGCTGATCTGTGTGCTGCCGTTTTATCTGATCATCATCGCCTCGTTCACCAGCGAAACCTTTATGATCCGCAACGGCTATCCGCTGTGGCTCGACCTGAAGAATGCCACCCTGGAAGCCTACAAACTCTGCCTGAAGAACCCCGGAGCCATCTTAAGGGCTTACGCCGTCACCGGCTCCGCCACCGCGGTCGGGACAGCCCTCGCGGTTTTCATGGCCACGATGACCGGCTACGTGCTCTCCCGCAAGGATTTCCAGTGGCGCAACGGGTTCAGTTTTTTCTTCTTCTTCACCACGCTGTTCAACGGGGGCCTGGTGCCGTGGTATCTGCTCTGCGTGCGGTACCTGCACTTCAAGAACTCCTTCCTGGCCCTGATCCTGCCGCTTATGTTCTCGGTCTGGAACATGATCATCGCGAAATCCTTCATGGCGGGCATTCCCCAGTCCATCTCTGAGTCCGCCATGATCGACGGCGCCAACGACATGCGGATTTTCCTCTCCCTGATCCTGCCGCTGTCGAAGCCCCTTATCGCGACCCTGGGACTTTTCTCCGCGCTGGCCTACTGGAATGACTGGTACAACTGCATGCTGTTCATCTCCAACGACAGCATGTTCACCCTTCAGTACTACCTGCAGCGCATGCTGGGCAGCGCCGAGGCGATGCGCATCGTCGCCGAGAAATCCGGGATGGCCCTCACCTCGATCCCGCTGGAGAGCATGCAGATGGCCATGACGGTCATCGCCACCGGCCCCATCGTGCTGCTCTATCCCTTCGTGCAGCGCTACTTCGTCAAAGGTCTCACCATCGGTGCCGTAAAGGGATGAGCACCTGGCTGCGCCCGGTGCGAAGAACCGCGCCGGAAGCCGTCACGCAAAGGAATCACGGAGAAACACCGCCATGACCAATGTACATTTCAGCATTCCCGATACCGGAACCGCGCCCCGTCCGCTGCCCATAGGCTGCGCGGACGCTGCGGGCTCTCTCTATACTGTCGACACCCGGAGTTTTCTTAAGGACGGCCGCCGGTTCATCCCCGTCATGGGGGAGTTCCACTTCTCCCGCTGGGAGCCGGAGGGCTGGCGTGAGGAGCTCCTCAAAATGAAGGCCGGCGGCATCACGGTCGTCGCCACCTATCTCTTCTGGATCCATCACGAGGAGCGGCCGGGCGAGTTTGATTTCACCGGAAGGCGTGACATCCGGCGCTTCGTGGACCTCTGCGGGGAGCTGGGGCTTCAGGTGTGGCTGCGCATCGGTCCCTGGGCGCACGGCGAGTGCCGCCACGGCGGTTTCCCCGACTGGGTGCAGTACGCCAGGGACTACGAGCCCCGCACCAACGACGAGGGCTACATGAAGGCCGTCCGGCGCTACTGGACAAGGCTCGCCGCAGAGCTGAAGGGCACCATGTGCACCGGGCGCTGGACCCCGCGGGATGAGGATATCGCCGGCGCCGCGGCACCCGGCATCCCGGGCCCTGTCCTCGGCATCCAGCTGGAAAACGAGTACGGACATGTGGGCGGTCCCGCGGACCCCGCCGTGCGCCGCCTGCACATGAAGGCACTCTATAACCTCTGCAGGGAGCTGGGTTTTGTCACTCCGTACTACACCGCCACCGGATGGGGCTCCGACGAGGGGCGCATCCCCGAGACTCTGCCCATGATGGGCGGTTATGTGGACGCCCCCTGGGACACGACGACCCTTCCCATGCCTGCGGTGAAGAACTTCCTTTTTATCCCGTACCGGAACGACGCCACCATCGGCACGGACCGGAACACGGAGGCGGCTCCTGCGGATCCGGTCACTCCCTCCGCTCCGGACTATCCCTTCTTCTCCGCCGAGCTGGGCGCCGGCCTTCAGGTCACGACACACCGCAGGCCTCTCTGCACCGCGAAGGACACGGAGGCAAACTTCATCTGCATGGTGGGCAGCGGCTGCAACCTGCCGGGTTACTACATGTACCACGGCGGCATCAACCCGCAGGGCAAATATAGTTCCCTGACCGAGATGCAGTCCATCGGAGGCTACACGACCCTTCCCACCATGAGTTACGACTTCCAGTGCCCCGTCAATGAGGCAGGACGACTGAACGGCAGCTACGGCGCGCTGAAGAAGTACCACCTGCTCATCGCGGATTATGGGGAGAGCCTGGCGGGCACCGACCTGGTGATGCCTGACCTTCTTCCTGCCGGTCCTGAGGACATGGGCACCGTGCGGGCTGCGCTGCGGATGAACCGCGCAAACGGGGACAGTTTTCTCTTCATCAACAACCATCAGCGGAACCGGCGGATGGAGGCGCATCCCGGAACCGTGTTCTCCTTCACCCTGCGCGGGAAGAGTTTTGCGCTCCCTCCGGTGGATATCGCGCCCGACGACTGCCGGGTGATCACGTTCCATCTGCCGGCGGACTGCCCGGATACCGGCACGGGCTCCTGCCTCTTCCCCGGCGAACCCGCGGACGCCTTCATCGCGACGAACACGTCCTGCCTCTGCAGGGCCGGCGGCAGAACATATTATTACGCCCCGGAACCGGAAAAAGCCGTGTTTCTTAAGGAGGGCGAGCCCTTTGTCCCGGCGGGGGCCGCTTTGCTCAGTACGGACGAGGCCTGCCGCGCTTTCCGGGAGGACGGCGCCCTGCATATCGCGGAGACTGCGGAGAGCTTCATTCTCGGGGGCAAAATCTACTCGGAGACATCGAAGGGCGAAGAGCCGGTATCCGCAGGCTTCCGCCTGATCAGGGAGGTTTCCGATGAGAAGGGGCTTTACTGGAGGGATTACGCCCTCGATCTGAGGGAAGCGATGAAAGGCGCGGAGTCAGCCCACCGCGTTTTCCTGAAAACCGACTATCTCGGCGACAGGGCGGAAATCTACCTGCCCCTGGGCGGTGAACCGTCGGCCCTTCTCCTCGACGACTGGTTCACGACCGGCGCTGACTGGTACGCCAATCTCGACCGCTTCGGCCGCCCGGAAGAACTGGTGCTGCGCATCTACGACAGCGCGAGAACAGTCCCCTGCTCCTTCGGCCAGGACGTGTACTACGACGTTCCGGTCACGCCGGGCTGCGAACTGATCCAGGCAAAACTCGTCTTCGAGCGGGTTCACCCGCTGAACACATAACTATTCCTTCTTCCCGGAGGTTCTCATGCGGCAGAAACGATTATTCAACGACAACTGGAAATTCACCCTGGAGGACAATCCTTCTTTCGCTGATCCCGGTTTCGACGACGGGCTCTGGCGCGCAGTCACGCTTCCGCACGACTGGAGCATGGATTATCCCCTGGACAAAGACGAGCTCTCCGGCGCGGGCGGGGGCTACGCGAAGACCGGCACCGGCTGGTACCGGAAGCGCTTTAAGTGCGAAGAGGCGGATGCGGATCGCGTGTGCACATTTGTCTTCGACGGCGTCTTCATGGACTCCCAGGTGTACCTGAACGGAACGCTCATCGGCGGACAGGGCAACGGCTATGTCTCATTCTCCGCTGACGCGTCCGGCGCCCTGGTCCCCGGGGAGAACGTCCTCGCCGTCAGGGTGAACAACAGCCTGCAGCCCAACTCCCGCTGGTATACCGGCTCCGGAATCACCAGGGACGTGTACATGGTTCTCACGGAATCCGTACATATCGCCGAAAACGGCGTGCGCTTCTCCACCGACGCGATCCACGGGGAGGAGCGGGATCCGGGACACCCGGAAATCCTTGTCTCCGGACCCTGCGCGGTGGTCACGATCCGCACGCTCATCGAGAGCGCGTCACCCTCGTCGCTTCGCGCAGGCGTCTCCCACAAGCTCTATGACGCGGAGGGAAAGCTGGTGTTCGCCGCCGGCACCGCAGCCGCGCTGGATTCCTTCGCGGACTGCGTGACCAGGGCAAGTATCCCCGATCCGCACCTCTGGACCGACCGGGATCCCTACCTGTACCGGCTGGTCTCCTCCGTCTCCGTAAACGGCACTGTGACCGATGAGGTCTCCGCTGCTGTCGGCATCCGGACCGCCGTCTTCGACGCGGACCGCGGCTTCCTCTTAAACGGGTCGGCGGTAAAACTGAAGGGCGTCTGCCTCCACCACGACTGCGGAGTTACCGGCGCCGTCGGGACGAGGACACTCTGGCTCCGCCGGCTTCTCCGGCTTAAGGACATGGGCGTGAACGCCATCCGCATGGCGCACAACCCGCCGCTCCCGGCGCTGCTTGACCTCTGCGACGAGCTGGGCTTCCTTGTGATGGACGAATACGCCGACGAGTGGACCCTGGGAAAGAATAAGAACGAGAATTACTACTCCGAGTCGCTTGCCTTCGGCATCGCCCAGTTCTTTGACCGCGACGCGGAGGACGACCTGAGGCGTTTTGTCCGGCGTGACTTCAATCATCCCAGCGTGATCCTCTGGTCTATCGGCAACGAAATCCCCGAGCAGTCCTCCCCCGAAGGCGCGGACATCGCCGGCTTCCTGAGCGATATCTGCCACAGCGAGGACACCTCCCGCATGGTGACGAGCGCCTGCGACAACATCGCTGCTCCCCCCGTCTTCCGGACGAGGGAAAGTTTTGCCGGAGCGCTGGACGTGGTCGGATACAACTACCCCGACCGCTGGAGGAATCGCGCCGAGACGATCTACGAGGAGGACAGGCTGCTTTATCCCGAAAGGAGGTTCGTCGGAGCGGAGCTGAGCGGAACCCACGGCATCCGCGGCGACTACAGGCTCTCCGAGGAAATGGGGTCGGACTTCATCCCGAATTTCGGCGAGACCGGGAAGGGCGGCGCGGCATCCGGCAGTACGGAAGAAGAGATTGTTCCCATCCGCACACACCCGGACTACACCTCCCAGACCATGGCCTACGAGCCCCTCTGGCGCTACACCGCCAGCCGGGACTACGTCGCCGGGGACTTCATCTGGACCGGGATCGACTATCTCGGCGAGTCCTTCTGGCCGATCCGGGGCTCCTCCTGCGGCGCGCTGGATACCGCGGGTTTTGCGAAGGACAGCTTCTATTTCTACCGCTCTCTCTGGAATAAGGATGCCGTGACACTGCACCTTCTTCCCCACTGGAACTGGCCCGGTGAGGAGGGTGTGTTCAAGAATGTCATTGCCTACACGAACTGCCAGTACGTAAAACTTTTCATCAACGGCCGTCTGGTGGGCACGCGCGGCTATTACGCGGCACCGCGGTACGGCTGCACGAAATCCTGGCTGGATTTAAGGAAAATCAACCCGACCACAGGCGACCTGCACCTTTCCTGGGACGTTCCCTATGAACCCGGCGAGCTGAGGGCGGAGGGCTACATTGACGGCCGGCTCGCCGCGGTGGAGACGGTCCGGACCACCGGTGAAATGGCCGCCCTTAAGGCGGAGCTGTGGTCCGCTCCCGAAACAGCCGCCTGCGCCTGTCTGTCCCCGGCCGCCGGCGGAGATAATTCAGCGGAATCGGCGCTTTCCGCCTCCTTTGCGCCCGGAGACTTCGCCCTGATCGAGCTCACCGCGCTGGACAACGACGGGAGTTCGGTCCCGGACGCCGCGCCGGTGATTTCCTGCAAGGTGGAAGGCCCGGCGGAGTTCACAGGCATGGACGCGGGCGATCCGAGGGATCTTGCGATGTACCGGAGCCCTAACCGCAGGATGCTTGCCGGGAAACTTCTCGCCGCGCTGCGGATTACCGGCGCCGGCGAGGTGCGGGTGAAATTTGCCGCGGAGAACGGCGCCGAGACCGGGGTAAGGTTTACGGTTTCCTGAGCATGCCGACGCCCGTCCAAAATTGCGGTAGTCTATTGACAGTGTCGGTTCCTTATGACAGAATATCGATTAATTTAATACGCTAAACCGATGAAGCGGAGATAACGGCAGTCATGACCGCAAAGAGAGTCTGCGGCGCTGGGATGCAGGCGGGAAACAAGCTGTCAAATGGACCGCGGAGGGCGCAGTCAAAGGCGGAAAGGCATAGCTGGGAGCAGGCAGACGCCAGGCTCACGAAGGCCATACGCCGAGTATTCTGCGACGTGCAGGCAGACGTCACATGCCGGGGATATGTCAGTATCCTGCAAAGCGCATGGGAATTTCCATGAATCAAGGTGGCACCGCGGATAAGTTTTTATTCGTCCTTGACAGAGTTTTCTGTCAGGGACGTTTTTTTGCCCGGGAAATACGGACCGGGAACATCATCCATTCATCAAAGGAGGAACCGCCATGACCGTCCTGCCCGCCTTATCCGAAGTCACCGACATCGCCGCTTCCAGAAAATACGATGTGCTCCCCGTAAGCTGTGAAATACTCTCCGACTTCACCACGCCCATCGAGACGATGAGGATACTCAAGAATATCTCAAAGCACTGCTATATGCTGGAATCCGCCCAGGCGGACGAAACCTGGGGCCGCTACACCTTCCTGGGCTTCGATCCGGTGATGGCGATCACCTGCATCGGCGGAACCGTGAACGGCGTCCTTGACGCAGGCACGCAGAAGTATATCACCGGCAATCCGTCCGCCTATCTCCGCGAGGTTCTCCAGAAATACCGCAGTCCGCGCTTCGAGTACCTTCCCTCGTTCACCGGCGGGCTGGTCGGCTATTTCTCCTTCGACTATCTTAGCTACAGCGAGCCCAGTGCGAGAACCGACGCGGCGGACACGGAGAACTTCAAGGACGTCGACCTCATGCTCTTCGACAAGGTCATCGCCTTCGACAATATCCGCCAGAAAATCGTCCTTATCGTCAACATGTCTCTGGACGATCCGGAGACGAACTACAACGAGGCGGTATGGGAGCTGAAGAAACTCGCCGATCTCCTGCGCCACGGCGAAAAACGGCAGGAGCCCGCCGGAAAGCTTCTGGGCGAGGTCACCCCGCTCTTTAACAAGGAGCAGTTCTGCGCAATGGTCGAAAAGGCGCAGCACTACATCCGGGAGGGCGATATTTTCCAGATCGTGCTCTCCAACCGCTTAAGCGCTCCCTTTGAGGGCAGCCTCCTGAACACCTACCGTATGCTCCGGACCATAAATCCCTCGCCCTACATGTTCTATTTCTCCGGCACGGACGTCGAGGTCGCCGGGGCTTCCCCGGAAACGCTGGTAAAACTGGAAAACGGCATCCTGCACACCTTCCCTCTGGCCGGCACCAGGCCGCGGGGGAGGAACGAAGCCGAGGACCGGCAGCTCGAGGAGGAGCTTCTTTCCGACGAAAAGGAGCTTGCCGAGCACAACATGCTCGTTGACCTGGGGAGGAACGATCTGGGAAGAATCAGCAAGTTCGGCACCGTACAGGTGGAAAAGCTCCATTCCGTCGAGCGCTTCTCCCATGTGATGCACATCGGCTCCACCGTGCGCGGCGAGATCCGCGGCGACTGCGACGCGCTGAGCGCGATCGAGGCGGTGCTTCCGGCCGGCACGCTCTCCGGCGCGCCGAAGATCCGGGCCTGCCAGCTCATAGGCGAGCTGGAGAACAACAAGCGGGGAATCTACGGCGGCGCCATCGGCTACATCGACTTCACCGGGAATATGGATACCTGTATCGCGATCCGCATAGTTTACAAGAAGAACGGCAAGGTGTTCGTCCGGAGCGGCGCGGGAATCGTCGCCGACTCCGTGCCGGAGAAGGAGTTCGAGGAGAGCCTCAACAAGGCCAGGGCCTCCCTCAAGGCTCTGGAGCTGGCACAGGAAGAGGAATAAAACTGCTGCCCGGGCGGCACGGGAACCCGCGGCAGACAGCAGAAGTTTTCACAGTGCGCCTGAACGGCGCAGGAGGATAAACCATGGTCCTGCTCATCGACAATTACGACAGCTTCTCCTACAACCTCTTTCAGCTCGTCGGCGAAATCCGGCCGGACATCCGCGTCATCCGGAACGAC
>JAEEGL013009934.1_pt1 | contig 31174 bp, 26 predicted proteins | sample 9134231 | NCBI WGS metagenome assembly JAEEGL01 (sample SAMN16246548, study PRJNA631951) | gut metagenome | biome: gut microbiome; feature: rumen; material: fiber-attached | host: Bos | place: Iran: Karaj | collected 2018-10
CTGATCAGACCTTTGATATTACTGTAACAGATAAGAACTATAAGCTTTCAAGTAATAAGGCTATAAGCACTATCCTTCAGGTACCAAGTGCAGCCGATAGCTTCACAGGTGCTAAGGTTAAGAATAATGTAGACTATGAGCTTAACTACTACATAAGCACTGATGGAACAAATTATAAGTTCCTGCTTGGAAGTGATAAGACAATGAACCTTCGTAGCTACCTTGATAAGAATTACAAGGACTTCGATTACAATGCAAATGGCATTTACATCAAGGCTGAGCTTGTATTCGAAAAAGGCTATGAGGGTACAGTTGCAGCTATTTACCGCGTAACAGATAACACATTGTCTTCTGTGAAGTCTAAGGTTACAAAACAGATCTATACCGGAGAAGAGATAACCTTTGATCCTACTGCAAAAGATTTTGCTGAAAACTTCATTATCTACAAGGGGAGCAAGATTACAAACAGCAGCCGTCTTGTATATGGAAAAGATTATGAGATTGTTGAAGATTCTTACCTGAACAATGTAAAGAAAGGAACTGCATCAGTTAAGATTCGCGGAATCGGAAAGTATTCCGGAACAAAGACAATTAAATTCAAGATTGTAAAGAAGAATCTTTGATAGGCATAGTAAAGGCCCCTCCGCTTGGAGGGGCCGTACTTTTATTTATAGAATCTCATGATTCCGAATACCTTTCCAAGTATCTGGCAGTCATCTACGATTATCGGATCCATGGTATCATTCTCAGGCTGGAGTCTGATATGTCCATCCTCCTTGTAGAAGGTCTTAACAGTAGCAGAGTCATCGATGAGGGCAACTACCTGATCGCCGTTCTTAGCAGTGTTGCACTGCTGTACGAAAAGCTTGTCGCCGTTGAAGATTCCGGCATTTATCATGGAATCGCCCTTAACATTAAGAATAAAAGCATCAGAGCCCTTGGGACACATGCTGGCGGGGATTGGAATATAGGAGTCAATATTCTCCTCAGCCAGAATAGGAGTGCCGGCAGCTACCTGTCCAACTACAGGAATGCTGACAATCTCAGTGCGGACCATATTAAATCCGTCATCACAGATCTCAATTGCTCTTGGCTTGGTGGGATCTCTTCTGATATATCCGTTCTTCTCAAGAGTCTCAAGATGAGAGTGAACAGAAGATGTAGACTTAAGATTAACAGCCTTGCAGATGTCTCTTACAGCGGGAGGAAAGCCCCTCAGAAGTGTCTGCTCCTTAATATAATCAAGAATTTCCTGTTGCTTCCTAGATATATTTCCTTTTTCCATGCTTGACCTCCTTAGTCTTCATAACTAAGGAAATTATAACACACCCGGATTATCAAAAGCAAATATTTGTTCGGAAAATTTGTTCGGAATATATGTTCGATTTTTATTGACAAACGAATGTTTGTTCGATATTATTTATACAGAACAGTTGTTCAGGTTTGTGACCGATTGGTCAGGAGGAAGCAGAATGAGTGAAGCAATGAAAGCAGTAGCAACCTTATATAATAACCCCAGATACACAAGTCCCAGTGAGATCAGACGTCAGAACAATCTCAAGAGGAGACAGCGTATCGTAAGACACCAGTATATGCTCATAGGCTCTGCTGTAGCCATCCTCATTCTTTTACTTTCTCTTTCTATGACAACGATTCTTTCGGATGCTTCTTCCAATGAGCATCTTACATCTTTTAAATATTACAAGACAGTAACTGTTCATAGCGGAGATAATCTTACAGCAATAGCTACTGAGAATTTTGACACAGAGCATTATAAGAATATGAATGCTTATCTTAACGAGATACGTACACTTAATCATCTTGCTTCAATTGATGACATCACAGCAGGAGAGTGCCTTATAATTCCATATTATTCAACAGAATTTAAGTAATTGACTATTTTTCTATATGGTTCACAATTTGTTCAGAGTTTTAAAATTAAAAATAGTGGATGATTTGCTATATTGAAATTATAATTATATATATTGCAAATCATCCATTTTGTTTTATTTAGTATTATAACGAATCTATGAAATTATCGAGCTTACTGGATTATAACTCCATAGTTATACAGTGTCATGACAACCCTGATGCAGATGCTATCTGTTCAGGGTATGTTTTGTATAGATATTTTGAGAAACATAAGAAAAATGTTCGATTTATTTATTCCGGTAATTTTGAGATCAGTAAGAGTAATCTTGTTTATCTCATCGAGCAGCTTAATATCCCAATTGAGTATGTACGCAATTTAAAAGAGAAGCCCGAACTACTTCTCCTTACAGACTGTCAATATGGCGAAGGTAATGTTAAGAAATTTAAGGCGGATAATATCGCAGTTATCGATCATCATCAGGTAACCACCATGCTTCCTCGAGCAAACGAGGTCAGAAGTAATCTTGGAAGCTGCTGTACTGTTATCTGGAATCTACTAAAGATAGAGGATGAAGTTTATTTTATTGATTCATCTATAGGAACGGCCCTATATTATGGACTATATTCTGACACCAATGCTTTTTCTGAGATCTCGCACCCTCTGGACAGAGATATGGTAGAGTCTCTTGAATATGACAAGGCACTTATCCTTAAGCTTAAGAATATGAATCTTACGCTGAAGGAGGCCAAGATTGCAGGGGTAGCAATGCTGGGCCTTGATTATCACAAGGAACAGCGCTACGCAGTTCTAAAAACAGAACCCTGTGATCCAAATATTCTGGGACTGATCGGAGATTTTATCGTAGCTGTAGATACTATAGATGTTTGTCTTGTTTACAGTGTGCTTTCTTTTGGTGTTAAATTCTCTGTAAGAAGTTGTTCGATAGAGACAAGAGCCGATGAGCTTGCTTCTTTCATAGCAAGAGATATAGGTTCCGGTGGAGGTCATATGGAAAAGGCCGGCGGAATCCTCAAGAACGAACTAATTGTAAAGCATTTCCCTGACTATACTGAGATAGACGATGAATCAGCAAGACATTCAATTACTAATATCATCAAGAAGAGAATGACTGATTACTTCGAAAACTCTGACATTATCTATGCTAATAAAACTATAGTCGACAGATCAAAGATGGCGCTATATAAGACAGATCCTATTATTCTTGGCTATATGCATCCTCAGGAGTATGTACCGACAGGTTCAATGGCAATCATCAGAACTCTTTCGGGCGATGTAAATGTAGAGATCAGAGATAATACTATTCTCATGATAAATAGCAATGGAGATGTTATCGCAATCTCAGAGGAAAGGTTTCAATCTGCTTATAGCAAGACCCGTAAGAAATTTGTTCTGGAGGTTGATTACCAACCGGTTATAAAGAACGCAGATAACGGTAAGAGCTATGAGCTCATGCCTAAGGCTAAGGCCTGCATTTCCACAGGCGAGATGAATATTTACGCAAGAAAACTTAAGAAAACCACAAAGCTTTTCCCTTTTTGGGATCCTGAAAAATACATGGTAGGGCAGGCAGGAGATTACATTGGAGTCAGTGCAGATGACCCTCACGACATGTTTATCATTTACAAAAATCATTTTAAGAAGACTTATAAACCGGTCTAAAACAAACTATTAAACATTTATTAAATACCGCAAAAGCGACTATAATCAGTTCCTTTTGCGGTATAATTATTATACGGATTTTTATAGTCGCTCTTTTCTTGAAAGGAGATAAGCATGTCTAACGAGAATAATCAGGCTAAAATGAATTTTTTCCAAAGAATTATTTTCCAGATCACATCTATCAACGTTCTCATGCTTGTAATGTTCATAATTACTATTATTGTTATGACAAATAGTATGAAGACGATTATTTTCATGTCAATCATGGCAAGCACAAATGAAGTTGATCTGCTTGCAAAAGAATCAACTCTACGTGAGGATGTTATCACCATAGATGGCTCCATATCAGCGCTCCTCGGTGCTACTTCACTAGGGAACGTCGATGAAGCTAATCTTGAGACCTATTATCAGATTATTGATGCTAAAGAAGCTGAAATCCCCGAATTATGCGCATTTATTGATCAGAGTATTCTTGCCACTCAGGTTGAGGGCGGAATGGAGCAGGCGACAAATATACATAACTCAGTAGATTCCTATGTAAGCGTTGTTAATCAGATGGTTAAATGCTTTAGAGCTCATGACCCGGAAACGGCAATGGCTCTCTATATTGATCCTTACCTTGCTCTTCAGTCAGAAATGTATGCACATTTCGATGTGGCAGAAGCTTCGATTCAGGGCCTATCAAACAACCTTGGAAATTATCTTAATCAGAGTTATGCAGCAGCAATCAAGCAGGCAATCGTGTGCGTTCTAGTTTTCGTAATTCTTATCGCAATCAGCCTGCTTCTCAGCATCTTCAGAATCAGCGAAAAGATCAGCAGCATTGTTAAAGAGCTTACTCAGATCATTAAGAACATCAATGATGGTAGAGGTGATCTTACAGCAAGAATTAAAACAAAATCCACTAACGAGCTAAAATTCATTGTTGATGGTATAAATGAATTTATTGCAACTCTCCAGGGAATTATCAAGGAAGTTAAAGACGGATCAAGTATCCTTACTTCTTCTTCAGATTCAATGACCTTAAAGATTGAAAAGGCCAGCGATAATATCACTAATACATCTGCAGCTCTTGAAGAGCTTTCAGCTAGTATGGACACTGTTTCATCAACAGCAGATCAGATTAATGGAAGACTTGATGAGGTTAAGGAAGCTACAGCAGAGATCCGTCAGGAAGCTTCAAATGGTGCTGAAACTGCCGCAAGCATTAAGAAAGAAGCTGATGAGATCAAGGTTGAGGCCCTTAAGAAGAAAGAAAATACCGGTTCTAAGGTTGAAGAGCTTTCAGCAGTACTTGAGAAATCTGTTAAGGATAGTGAGAAGGTTGCACAGATCAACGAACTTACAAAGGTTATTCTTGATATCGCTTCACAGACAAACCTCCTTGCTCTCAATGCTTCAATTGAGGCAGCAAGAGCAGGTGAAGCTGGTAAGGGCTTCGCAGTAGTTGCTGAGGAAATCAGTGCACTGGCAGAAAATTCAAGACAGACAGCCGGAAACATCCAGGTTATTTCGAACGAAGTTACAGAAGCAGTTAATACACTTTCAAGTAACGCTATGGACGTTATCGATTTCATCAACAGCGCCGTTCTTGCAGACTACGATGCATTTGTTGAAACAAGTGATAAGTATGAAAATACTGCAGTTCTTATGGATGAAATCCTTGAAAAATTCAATGACAAGGCTGATAACCTTAACAACATTATGGACAGAATGGCTGATTCCGTTGAGTCAATCACAGATTCTGTAAGAGAAAGTACAACAGCGATAAACCTTTCCGCAGCAAACTCAAGCGAGATTGTTGGCGAAATCAAGGGTATCAGTGAAGCGATGGGTGAAAATAATAAGGTTACTGAACAGCTCAATATCAGTACCAAGAAGTTTGAAAATCTATAAGATGCATTTATAAAGGAGCTTCCGATCAATCGTCGGAGGCTCCTTTTTCACGTAATCTGACCATTCGGGCAGCGCGTCTTCTGTTTTCATCATCCTGAGCTGCGTAATGCTTTCTGGTTGTATTAACATCCTTATGACCAAGAACATCAGCTACAAGATAAATATCGCCTGATTCCTTGTAAAGATTCGTACCAAACGTGCTGCGAAGCTTATGGGGAGTGATATTCTTAAGTGTAGTTACGTTTCTTGAATATTTTTTTACCAGATTCTCAACTGCTCTTACCGTTATACGTTTATTCTGCATGGACAGGAAAAGAGCTTTTTCGCTGCCTTCTTCCGGGATCTTGAGCTTTCGTTCCTCAATATAGGAAAGAAGAGCATCTCTAACTTCATCAGGGAAATAAACGGTAGTATTGTATCCGCCCTTCCTGTGAACTCTAAGGCCATTGGTGTTAAAATCGATGTCGTCTAAATCTATTCCGACACACTCTGATACTCTTATACCGGTCCCAAGAAGGAGAGTAAGCATTGCGATATCACGAAGCTTAGTCTTTTCATGGTATTTAAGCTGGCTCTTTGTAAGTTTTTCTCCTGCTTCAACCTGGTCGAGAAGTGTTGCAACTTCGTCCGGCTCGAGTCTTGTGATCTCATGCTCATGGAGCTTTGGCATCTTCACCAGTTCAGCTGTATTCTTGGTAATTAGTTCAGCCTTGAAAAAATAACTGTACATACACCTTAAAGCGGACATTTTCCTTTTTTTGCCCTGTTCTGCATTGGTGATCTCTTTTTCTTTCTTTTCATAAAGAGTCAGATACTCCAGATATTCCTCGATATCCTCACGCTCAAGGCTGTCCAGAACATCTATTTTATATTCTGTAATGGGAGTCTTTCTTAAAACGGGATTTTCGTTGTGAAGATATTCGAAGAAAGTCCTCAGATCATAGGCATACCCAAGCCTTGTCCTGGCTGATGTGGTAGGTTCGATACCTCTGAAAAACTGCCTGCAAAAGCGTGGGAGAGTATCCAGCACTTCGCGCATCCTCAAGGTGTTGATCTTGTCCTGTTCGTTATAATATTTTTCATCATTTCCAATTTTGTTCTGCATATGACAATTATACCATGAAAGAGCTGAAATTTAAGTAAAAATGCCACTTGCTAGTGACTTGGCAAAAATGGTAATATTATAAAACATTCTCGTTCGTTGGGTGGAAATAATTTTGGAAAACAAAGCTAATTACAGAAAAAAAGATGGGCAGAGATATACTGCCTCTGAATATAAATCACGTCGTAAAAAAGAAATACTAATACATCTGGGAATCTTGGGAGTGGTTTCACTGGCCGCTCTTTCTCTTGTGATCTTCATTATTGTTAAAATTGTATCATTTGCGGGTAAAAACGCAGAAGAGGAGCTGACAGAACCTTCAAAAGAGGCTGCGGAGGCTGCATCTATAATTGATACTCTGATTGATGAACAGGAGGAAGTTATAGAAGAAGAGGTTAATCCATACCTTGTCAAATCAGAGGATTCTGAAGCGTTTTTTGAGGGATACAGCCTTGAACACGGCGATAATATCAGATATATCTCTAATGAAAATGTAAACAGTAAATACGGTCTTTTGATTAACCTGGATACAGGTGATATAGTCGCTTCAAAAGACGGAAATGTAAGGATTAATCCTGCATCAATGACCAAAATATTGACTCTTTTGGTCGCCGCCGAGAATATCCGCGATATAGACGATACCTTTGTTATGACACAGGAAATCGGTGATTTCGTATATAAAAACGATTGTAGCGCTGTTGGTTTCGAGGTTGGCGAGGAAGTCACGATTAAGGACCTTTTGTACGGAACGATTCTTCCTTCCGGAGCTGACGCGGCAATGTGTCTTGCAGAATATGTCGCCGGATCCCAGGAAGCATTCGTAGATCTTATGAATGATAAACTAAAAGAGCTTGGACTTTCAGATACAGCACATTTTACAAATTGCATCGGAATCTACAATAAAGATCATTATTGTACACTTATCGATATGGCCATGATTCTGAAAGCAGCCGAAGAAAATAAGCTCTGTCACGAGGTTTTAAATGCAAGGAAATACACAACCTCAGTGACAGAAGCTCATCCTGAAGGAATTCTTATTTCTAACTGGTTTTTGCGCAGAATTGAGGATAAAGATACACACGGTGAAGTCGTTGGTGCAAAAACAGGTTTTGTAAATCAGTCCGGTTGCTGCGGAGCAAGCTACCAGATATCAAATGATGGAACACATTACATCTGCGTAACTGCAGATACTTACAGCTCATGGCGCTGCATATATGACCACGTTGAAATATATGATGAATTTACTAGTTGAACTATTCGTTAAACATGTGTTTTGCGAATAGTTGCATATCACTACTTTGAGATCGAGCTATTGATCAAGACGATCAAGTTTACAAAAAAGACTGCCGGCATAAAGCTGACAGTCTTTTATATTATTTTGTCATTATCTGTTTGATCAGCGAATCCATTGACGTGTCGGAGTAATTATTGCCATTTATATCGGCATAGAAATTCATCTTGCCTTCCTTATCTACCTTGATACCAAAGTTTGCAATTTCATCCTCATCGCCGGTGCTCTGAGTAATCTTTTCGCTTAGATCACCAATTGTCTTCATCGCATCATCTATCTGACCAAGTAGCTTGTTCTGAGCATCCTTATCCTTGGGATCATCTGATGCAAGCAGCCTCATCTCATCTTCAGATAAGATAATACTGTACTCAAGATCTCCGCCTATCTGCGACAGATCATCATCCGGTCCTGCTACGAATACGTCCGCGTTATCATATTTCTTTTGAAGAATATCGACAACCTTGCCGTACATCTCAACTTCAGGTGAAAACTCAACCTTTGCGCTTTCGCCAAAAAGCTTATCAAGTCCGGAGGGAGCTTCTTTCACCGACTGCGTTTTTTGCGGTGAACTTCGCGATTTGGCACCAGACAACGGACCATTTCGCGGCTTAGCGTCAACTTTATGATAAAGCTGACTAACGCTTTTGCCTATGTTGTTTTCCATAGTCTTTCCTCCTTGAAGAATACACACAGAATCCATTCTGTGAGTTAACAGTTAATAAAACTAAAAAATTAATCTAGTCTTAGTTAGGGTCATTCTAGCATATTTTGTCAAAATAAGAATAAAAAATGTATTAAATTCAAGCCAAAATGAAAATAACTTCCAGAAAGAATTTCACACTTTCGGAAGTTATTTTCATATATATTATTTTGCTTTTTTATTCTTTAAATTCTCAAAATCTTCTATGTACTGGATAATGAACTTAACTGTTCCTTCAATTCCCAGGATGCTTGAATTGATTGAAAGGTCGTAGCTGTCAGCTCTGCCCCACTTCTTTGATGAATAATAGTTGTAATAGCTCTGACGCTGCTTATCCTTCTTATTCATCATCTCTCTGGCTTTTTCATCTGTATTAACATCATCAAATCTCTCTTTGATTCGCTGAACCTTGAATTCCTCATCAGCATGAATGAAGATGTTAAGTACATTTTTATAATCAGAAAGTGCATAATCTGCGCATCTTCCAACAATTACACAAGGGCCTTCATCAGCGATCTTCTTGATGGTATCGAACTGAGCCAGGAAAACCTTATGGCTTATAGGCATATCAACGAAGCTGGATGAATTATATCCAAAGGAATAGGTATCCATAACAAGATTGTATAAGAAAGAGTTTGTTGGTCTCTCGTCATGATTCTGTATCATTTCCTCACAGAAACCACTCTCCTTGGCTGCTCTTGACAAAAGCTCCTTGTCATAGCATTTGATCTTGAAATGCTCAGCGACCATCTCTCCTATTTCTCTTCCCCCTGATCCAAATTGACGACCAATCGTAATAATTGTATTCATTCGCTATTCCCCTTCAAGCAAATTTTATTATGATACTACTTATATTTTACTCTATTTCCAAACATCAGGCAATAAGACCGGTAGATATCTACCGGCCTTGGTTACCAATATCTATTTATTTTAATACTTCCAATAAATGTTTAAAATACTCCGGAAGTGGTGCATCTGTCTCGATATACTCTCCGCTCTTTGGATGGATGAATCCTAAGGTTTTGGCGTGAAGACACTGACCCTCCAGCTTAAACTTACTCTTCCTACTTCCTGCGTATACCTCATCTCCAAGAAGAGGATGCCCTATATGAGCCATGTGGACACGAATCTGGTGTGTTCTTCCTGTTTTTAGCTTACACTCGATATAAGTAAAGCCGTCTTCTTCAAAACGCTTTAAAACGCGATATCCGGTATATGCTTCTTTTCCGCCGCTTTTAACAACAGCCATTTTCTTTCTGTCTGTGGCACTTCTTCCTATAGGAGCATCAACAAAGCCTTCATCTTCCTTGATTATTCCATATACTATTGCGTGGTAGACTCTGTTTATGCTGTGAGCCTTAAGCTGGTCGGCGATGTTCTGGTGAGATGCATCGTTTTTGCAGATAATAACAGATCCGGTGGTGTCCTTATCAATTCTGTGGACGATTCCCGGCCTCATTACGCCGTTAATACCGGATAAATTGTCTTTACAGTGAAACATAACGGCATTTACCAGTGTATCGCTGTAATGGCCGGCTGCTGGATGTACAACCATGTTCTTGGGCTTATTTACAACAATAACATCATCATCCTCATAAAGAATATCAAGCGGAATATCCTGCGGGAGAATCTCCGGAACTTCAAGCGGAGGGATTTCCATAACGATGTGGTCGCCATCATTAACAATAAAGCTTGCTTTAACATTTTTGTCGTTGCAGAATACCTTTTTATCATCGATAAGCTTCTTTATATAAGAACGCGAAAGAGAATCGATAAGTTCGCTAATAAGCTTATCGATTCTCATACCTTCATATTCATCAGTTACGTAAAAATCAAAAATGTCTTCTTTAAGGTCCATTATTTGAATTCCCTGAATTTATTCTGTTGTTTGAAGCTTAAAAAATCAAAATCACTTTCCTTGTAGTAGAAAATGAAAAGGATCACAAAAACGAAGGTTGCAACAGTGACATAAATATCAGCCACATTAAATATTGGGAAGTTAATAAGAACAAAGTAAATGAAATCAACTACGTAGTCCTGTTTTACTCTGTCTATCATATTTCCCGCTGCTCCGCTGGCTATCATAACCAGAAGGAAATGCATTACATTATACTTTTTATCATCCGGTAATCTGAATAAAACATATATGATGATTAAAATGATCAGAATGGCTATCATGACGAAGAAAACCTTCTGATTTTGCAACATTCCAAAGGCTGCGCCTCTGTTCTTTAAAAAGTTAAGCTCAAGCACACCATCAATAAGCTTGATAGCCGGTTTATCCTGCAGGTTTATTACTGCAAGATATTTGGTAAACTGGTCTAAAAAAATCAACAAAACTATAAGAAGAAAATCCACGCAGAGAAAAATCTTCTTTTTCTTTGACATCTTATTCATACAAACCTCAAACTAAATCAGTCATTACTTTCAATATAGATTATCTCATCAAGAGCAGCCTTCATTTCATCCTCAGTTACATCCATAGATACGACTGCTTTTCCAATAGCCTTTAAAAGCACAAATCTAATCTTGTCTGAATCAGCTTTCTTATCGGATTTAGCAAGCTCGATAACCTCAAGCGGATCAAGGTCTTCAATTGAAATCGGAAGATTGAAGGGAACAAACATATCCCTTATCTCATAATATTCTTCCATTGAGATCATTCCTTTTTTCCAGGAAATAAACGCTGCAGCGATGGCTCCAAGTGCGACACACTCTCCGTGGAAAAGCTCAAAATTCTTGGCTTTTTCAATAGCATGTCCAAGAGTATGACCAAAGTTAAGAAGCATTCTGTCGCCCTTTTCTGTTGGATCCTTCTCAACAACGGCCTTTTTGATCTCGCAGCTGCGTTTTATCATCTCACAAAGAACATCTTCTTCCTTGTCGTTTATCTCATAGATGTTATCAAGAAGCCACTCGTAGAAGTTCTGATCTTTAATAAGGCCGTGCTTCATAACCTCTGCAAAGCCGGAGGCAAACTGCCTTCCATCCAGGGAATCAAGAGTTTTTATATTCATGTATACAAGTCTTGGCATGTAAAAGGCGCCAATCATGTTCTTATAACCATTGAAATCTACACCTGTTTTACCGCCGATACTTGAATCAGTCTGTGAAAGAAGTGTTGTGGGAACCTGTACAAATGCAATTCCTCTAAGATAAGTAGCGGCGATAAAACCGGTCATATCGCCTACAACTCCACCTCCAAGAGCAATCAGAAGGTCATGTCTGTCAAAATGATTCTTTATAAGAACCTCATATACCTTTTCAACCTCTGAAAGATTCTTGTTTGCCTCGCCCGCAGGAATAGCATAGCTTATTACAGTTTTGGATGCGTCTGAAAGAAGCCCTGTAAGCTCCTTTAAATAAAGCTTCTCAACATTTGTATCTGTTATAACTGCAATTTTTCGTCCTTCAAAGCCTAGTTCCTTTATCTTCTTAGAAAGCCCCTCGAAGCTGTTATCAATAATAATGTCATAACAGGGCTTATTTTGATAGTTTACTGTAATCTGTTCGCTCATATACTCACCTTTGAATAAAAAGGGCTGTTGACTATCAATCTAAAGTCAACAGCCTGTTATTGTCTTAATCGATCTGCTGTGGTCCGTCTGAAATACCACCGCCAAGTGCTCCCAGCATCGACTGGAAGTCTCCTGAAATATCTACACTTGCAGGAGTGATAATGAAAATATATCTGGAAATCTTCTGAAGATTACCTGAAATAGCAAAACAGGAACCGGATGTGAAATCGATGATTCTCTGTGCGATATCTACATCAAGACCTTCAAGGTTAAGAACTACTGTCCTGTTTGCTAAAAGTGTCTCTGTAATTTCTCTTGCGTCCTCTACAGAAGTAGGTTTGATAACACATACTTCCATTCCTGCACCGGCAACTCTCTTAGGCCTTGCAGCCACAACCTTAGGCTGTGTCTTCTTGGTCTCAGAAACGTCGATGCTGGGATCATCTTTTCCAATAGGAGCCTGATTATTGATGGCCTCTATCTTGGAGTTTGAATCATAATAATCCTCATCGTAATACTCTTCATCCCCATTAAGCTGAATCGCTTTCAAAAATTTATCCATTACGCTCATGTTCTTATACTCCTCAAAAAAAATTCCCAACAAAAACCCTTATAATATTATCGTAGTTACGTCTAACTGTCAATAATCCGATTACTCAGAAATGTCAGATGAAGCCTCGTCTAATGCGCCTTCTTCAGGTGAAGAATCTTCTGAACTCGCATCTATATCAGACTCATCTGATGCATCATCAGAAGCTTCCTCTGAAACCTCTTCTGTTTCGTCAGGCCCTGAAGTTTCAACGCCTTCTTCAGAAGAAGTATTCTCAGTGTCTCCTAAATAGCCTGAAGTACCGTAATCATCGACGGCAGCTGCGTCCAGAACAATGTGATCGTAAACATTTAAGCCGTACATAGTATTTGAACGAACTATAGAATATTCACTGTTACTGTAGAGGATCCTGATCTGTCTGAAATCAGCGTAGCCCTTGTTGATGTTATATACGCCGACAAGAGTATCAGTTTTGCTGACCACATATCTATCGTTAGAATCAGGCTTTATCAGCGTATCACCAGATCGAAGCTGTGATGTATCAAGGTAATATTCTGTCTCGGTTTCGTTATAAATTGAAAGTGTGACAAATTCTGTTGTCTCATTTCCCTGCTCGTCGTACTTGCTGCGAAGAACACCTGAGGAATTATCATTATTTTTGATAACATAGCTCTTGGGGATAAGATAAAAGGTCTTATTGACGATTGAAGAATTCGGAATCTTAAGTCCCTTCTCATCCTCAGCTATCAGCTCGATATTCAGATATCTGTCTCTGCAAAAGGTTATCATTGAATTGGTGAAGGTAAATACTACATAGGTATTTCCTTCACTATCTGAAAAGCTTGAAACCTTTCCCCAGGACTCATCCTGATTCTTGATGAATCTGATCTTGACATAGCCAAGATCTAAAAGGGTCTGAACCTTCTCTTCATCATTTTCCTGTATGACAACCGACCATTCTTCGCTTGTACATAGCTTAAATACAGGGTCTCCTGCTTTCACAAGGCTGTTATTTATAAGCTGGTTCTTTTCATATAAGCTCTGGTCGAAATCTTCCTTAGTAAGGTCATGGATATTCTTGGTCTCATAGCCATCTATTGAATAGATCACAATTCCTGTATCCGGCGAATATTTATAGCCGATTGACTGAAGTGTCCCGTTACCGGCGTTTAGAGACTGAATATTTGATAAAATATTGTTATTTGACAGCTTCTGAACTGTTCCATCAAGACTTATCTTGAAATCATAGACTGTATAAAAAGAATGTTCATCAAAAGAGGTATGAAAATTCACGATCTGAGTACGAAGCTCAGACATGTCCTCGTCGGACAAAGATGCTTCTTCGGAGCCTTGAGATTTAAGAAAATCAAGGAGCTGACCGGATTCATCTACCGTGTAAACGAGATTACCTACCGCTACTCTTCCGCCTTCTGAGGCAAAATAGTTTACATATCCTGCAGAATCACTTTCAATTATCTTTTCAGTTCTGATAGCGATTGCTTCATAGATATTGTTGGTTGACAGTGAACCTTCTTTTACCTCATATCCAACTATATGATCCCTTCTGAAATACGTGATTACACTGATAATGACATAGATTGCTATTACTGCAAAAAACACCATTCCGATGTTGATATTGTTCAGACTTCTGGGATATTTAGTAATTTTACGGCTGTTATTATTTGCCATTATTTACCAAACCCTTTACTACTTCTTTTTTCATAAGGCAGCTAACTGCCTGCTCCCCATAAGATAAGCCGCGGCTCTCCGCGGCTTATCAGAATAATCATATTCAAATAGTATATTAGAGAGAAACTACTACCTTAGACTTAACAGCCTCAGGAAGCTCTGATTCATCGCATGAAACGCTGAGCACGAAATCAATATTGAACTTCTCACTGATCTGCTCAAGCTTCTGAATTGTCTCTGTCATGTCCTTGTCCTCAAGGCACGCAATCTTAAGGAAGCTATCAAAATACATCTGCTGGAGATCGTGGTCCTGAGAGATAATACCACTTACGAATCCGATGAACTCATCGGGATTTGAAATCATAAAATCTGAAACTACTATAAGACGAATCTTGTTATTTAATTCATACATGTGCTTTGTGTTCTTGTCCAAAAAAGCAATACTACCAAGCACGTTCTTAACCTCGGTGTTAACCCTGTCCAATAAGGTTTTTGTCTTTCCTTTACCCTTCTTCCCAACAATTAACTGAACCATCGGCATACCCTCCATCAAGTTAAAGATTTAATTGATGTATTAATTATATGTTAATAGGTCACAAAAGACAACCAAAAATCTAGAATAATTGGTGTTATATTTTACTAATTCACAATAACCGAAAGCAGCTCTGACATATCAGTATAAAGTATCCCACTTTCAGTGTCTTTAAGTATTACAGAAATATATGGATTACCGCTCACATCTCTTGCAAGAAGGATCAGACAATGGCCTGCAGCCTGTGTTGTGCCGGTCTTACCGCCGATAACTGTAACTCCTTTAGGAGCTGTGTTCTTTCCGGAAAGATAACCGTTGGTGGTTGAAACAGATACTTCTTTTACGCCGCCCTTAACGTCATAATAAGTAGTCTGGAACTCAGTCATATTGATGATCTCGCAGAAGGTATCGTATTTCATGGCTGCGTTAAATATCAGGTACATATCGTAGGCAGTTACATAATGCTCTTCATCTGTAAGTCCGTGAGGGTTCATAAAATGCGAATTTGTAGCGCCAATACTTACAGCCTCTTTGTTCATAAGCTCAACAAAAGCGTCAATAGAGCCGGAAATATTACTTGCTATAAGATTAGCTACATCATTTGCTGAATAAATAAGAAGAATACGAAGAGCCTGGTCAAGAGTCATTCGATCTCCTTCTTTAAGATTGATCTTCTGAGCTCCCGATTCAGTCACATAGACATCACTGCCTGCAACAAGAACCTGGTCGAGACTGCCGTACTTAAGAGCACAATAAGCAGTCATAACCTTGGTAAGGCTTGCCGGCATTGCTTTTTCATTAACATTAATAGCATATAAGGTCTCTTTTCTCGTAAGATCAAAGAGGCCTGCGCTTAAATTGCTGCCTAAAGACAGATCTGCACTTTTAATATCGGAATTAACGACACAATAATCTGAGGCGAAAGTAGGATAAAGAGTCTCTAACCTCTCACCCGCCCCAGATGATAATACAGAATATTTAGAGGTAAATGGAAGTCCGGCGCATCCGGATAAAGAAATACATACAGCCAGTGCTGTCACAAGGGCTGCAAGCTTATTTGTACATTTCACGCCACTCAAGATCTCCCCTGTCAAGTGATTTGATTAAAAGTTCAGCCGATGCAAGATTTGTAGCAACTGGAATATTATGCATGTCACACAGTGTCATGACGTTGTTGATGTCAGGCTCGTGTGATTTAACAGTAAGCGGATCTCTAAGAAAGATAACAAGATCGATCTCATTATGCTCAATAGCAGCCCCCAGCTGCTGTGATCCGCCAAGATGTCCTGCCAGATATTTGTGAACTGTAAGGTTAGTTACTTCCTCTATAAGTCTTCCGGTAGTACCGGTAGCATATAAATCATTTTTTGTAAGTATACCTCTATACGCAATACAGAAGTTCTGCATAAGTCTCTTCTTTGCGTCATGTGCTATAAGTGCTATATTCATAAAGCTATACCCTCCCCAGAATATATTTATTGCTTTGAAGTCTGACGTTTAATACAAATCCAATACCGATGTAAACTGATAAAAGCGATGTAAGACCATAACTTACAAAAGGAAGCGGAATTCCTGTATTTGGAATTATTCCTGTCGCAACACCGATATTGATAAAGCCCTGAAAACCAATCCACGCGCCAACACCTGCTGCTATTATCTCTCCGGCTCTGTCCTTGGCTCTAAGAGAAATAAGAAAACATTTGACGGCGATGATAAGAATAAGCAGTACTACTATAAAAGCACCAACAAATCCAAATTCCTCACCAATAACAGTGAAAATGAAGTCTGTCTGGGATTCTGAAATGAATCCACCATTTAATACTGAGCTGATCTCGTTGGTGTTATAGCCTTTTCCATAGAGCTGGCCGGAACCAATAGCCATCATAGAGTTTATAGTCTGATAAGCCTCTGAATTGGCATAGTCCTCAGGATGAAGCCAGGCAAGAATACGTCTCTGCTGATATGGTTCAAGAAGGCTGCTCTCTCCCTGAACAGCATTATAAATAACGAATAATGCAGAAGGAACTGCAACTGCAAGTACAGCGACTACCAGTTTCCAACTGATACCAGCAACAAAAAGAATGCAGCTGAAAATGGTCATTACCATAATACAAGTAGAAAGATCAGGCTGACTGGCAATGAGTCCAAGAGGTGCTGCCAACAGTGCAAGACATATTAAAATAAAGCCAAAATTCTTAACTTTATCCTTATATTTCATAATAAACTGAGCAAAAAATAAAATCAATAATATTTTAGCCGTCTCAGATGGCTGAAATGTGATACCCATGATGTTTATCCATCTCTGTGCACCGTTTGTACTACTTCCCAAAGGAGACTTTACAAGAGCAAGAAGTGCAATGTTTATCAGATAAAATGGTATATAGAGCTTTAAAATAAAGCTGTAATCAAGAAGTGAAATAAATATCATCAGTACAACACCACCAATAAGCCCCGCTATCTGTTTGTTTACAAACGATGGCTGGGCTGAACTGATGGCGAATAATCCAATTACTGTCAGCGCTATGCTCATTGCAAGAAGTGCAAAGTCATAGTTGATGATCCTGTACTTTTTTATCATAAAAACTCCGGTTTAGTCGGCGTTAGTTGCACCGTCCTGAAGTGTCTGAGCTGTTCCTGAAATGATCTCGTCCTCATCCTTAAGGTCAAAGTAATAAACGAGAGCTTCTTTTGTTATCTGTGCAGCATAACTTGATGTATAACCATTCGCAATACGCGTAGCAATCGCAATCTCAGGCTTTTCATAGGGGGCGTAGCAGACAAATAAGGAATGATTAGGTCTGCTTGCGGACTCCTGGGCTGTTCCTGTCTTTCCGGCTACATTTACGCCAAGATTATTATAATAAGCCTTATCCTGAACCACCTGTCTCATTCCAAGGTGGATTGCATCCCAATAGGACTGCGGCTGATCAACGAAATTACGGATCTCTGCAGAATTATCCTCAAGAAGATTTCCGTTGGAATCGGTAGTCTTATCTATTAGAGTCAGATTATAGCAGGTTCCGCTGTTTGCTACGGTTGTGACATAACGGGCGAGTCCTACTGTTGTATATGAGTTATTACCCTGACCGATTGCAGAACGAACTGAGTCCTGATTAGATACCAGAGGTTCTGATTCGGCGATCTCTATACCCGATTTTTCTGAAAGTCCATAAAGGTCCGCATATTTTGCGAGTTTTTCAAGACCTGTCTCAGAAACGTACTTCTCTCCTGTATTTCCAAGTCTGTAGCCAACTTCATAGAAAAATACGTTACAGGAGTTTCTGATACCTCCGGAAACATTGAGTCCTCCGTGGCCTCTTGGATATATCCAGCATCGTGGAGGTGAATTCAGCTTATCAAAAATACCTCCGCAGTAAATAACTGAATCAAGGGAAATAACTCCTTCATTAAGTCCTGCTGTGGCTGATACCATCTTGAAGGTAGAACCCGGCGCGGTCTTCTGCTGTGTTGCATAGTTATACAGAGGATTTGATTTATCGCTTCGAAGCTTAGCGTAATAAGCTGCATTTACGCCATTTGCCATCATATTATTGTCATAGCCCGGATATGAAACAAGTGCAAGCACATCTCCTGTATTTACATCAGTTATGACCATAGAACCTGTGCATGGGTCAAGGGCAAGCTGTGCAGGGGTTATGTCCAGGTTGGATATCCTGTTTATCATAAAGGTATAGGCAGATTCGCCTCCTCTGTCCCAAAGCTGCTGCTCTTCCTCATCAAGTGTCACAACGCCCTGCTCAAGAAGCACATTACATACCTGTGATCCGGTTATCTTGCCGTCAAGAAGCAGATATTTGTACATCCTGGTCTGGAAATCATAATCAGTTTCAAGCACCTTTTCAGTATAATTGACTATCTGTTTAAAGATTTCCTCGGAATCAGCGTACTGGTTTTCAATCTCAAGCTTTGATACATCAACCCAGTTCACAGCAATAGCGTATTTGAGATACTCCGCAAGTGAAATTGTCTCATCAGTAGTCCAGGCGATGTACATGTCATCTTCTCTATCCACCTTGGAAGTATCAAGAATGCCGTTTGAATAAAGCATTGCAGCAATGTGACTCATATACCACTGATATTCCTTGGTCAGATGGTCATAGGGAGTTGCTTTTTCTGTGAGCTCAAGTCTTATTTCATCAAGTACATTTTCATTCTTTTCAGAAAAAGCGGCATAAACAGCCTGTTCGCTCTCTAGTGCCCCCGGATCTGCCATGTGGTTAATGTTCACAACATCATTATCAAAAATCGCGAAGTAAACATCATAAATAGGAATGACAATATTACTGGAGCTTGAGGTCGATGTATAGGTGTAGGTCTTAACATTCTGAATCTTTGAAACAAGGATTCCGGCGAGTGACTGCTCAATAATGTTATAGCAGGCCTCTGTAAGATCCTTGTCAATTGTAAGATATACGTCATTTCCGGCTATGGAGTCCACATAATTGCTGGTTTCAATTACCTGACCGGTATTATCAACGTATACGGTTTCAGAGCCCTTTTTGCCCTGAAGCACTGATTCCATGGCTTGTTCAATTCCGGACTTACCAACAGTATCGTTTATTCCATAAGAAGAATTGGTAAGAAGAAGCGTAGAAAGCTCCTCCTCAGAAACTTTACCGGTATAGCCAAGAACCTGTGAAAAATACACTGAATCAACGTATTTACGAGCAGTATTCTCATTGATTGAAACACCCTCAAGCTTATCGAGGTTTTCCATAACATCAGCAACGGTTTTTTCGCTGACGTTTGATGCTACAGTGGTATCGATGTACTTCTGATAAGAGTTGGTGCTCATATTGTATCTGACAGTCAGTATCTTAAGAGCTCTGTCATTGGTATAACCAAGTCTTGGAGTAAAAGTTGAGTTATCATCCTCAGTTACATTTTTTCCAATACCAAAGGTCTTGCACATATCATCAACAACTTCTGTTGCGGACTTGGTTTTCTCCTCATATTTAAGGTCGCCTATAGAGGAATGACCGTAAACATCGGCAAGGAAACGAAGCTGTGAATTGCCTTCCGAGGTAAATTCGTAGGTACTGCTCTCATTAAGGATAATACCGAAGTCCTGATCCACGGTATCTCCGTTTTTCTCAATGATATCAATGAGAGTATTAAGAGTATCGTTAAGCTTCTTGTTTTTTCCCTTTGCTGACTTATGAACGTCCTCAATGGTTACTGAGTTTGCCAGTTCGTTGTAGGCAAGGAGATTTCCGTTTCTGTCATAGATATTTCCTCTTGCAGCAGGAATACTCTTTTCCTTCTTGATACGAAGCTTAAAGGAATCAAGATAGCTCTCACCATTAATTATCTGCAGCGAAAAAAGCCTGTATATCATTACACAGGCAAGTACGGTTAGCACGCTGCAAACAATGACAGCTCTTGAGGTTATGAACTTTAGAAATCTTTCTTTAAACTCGTCAAACAAATTTCTTTGCGTCTCTTTCTTCCCTATCATCAATCTTCTGGTTTACTGAAAGAATCAAAGGATAATAAAAAATCGCGATAAGTGCGGTATAAACAGTTTCAGGAATGATCACATTCATCATGTAGTAGCCAAGATCAAACTTGGTCCTGAAAAGAAACATGAGCACGTAGCAGATAAAACCAAAAAGGAAATCCGCTATTGTAATGAATACGATAGGAATAGCCAGATTCTGTGAAAAGAAAATCTCATGGAACTTTCCGACAATAAAACCTATATACATGTAGATAAGCGCGAAAAATCCGATGTAGGTACCAAAGAAAATATCCACGAGAAGTCCACAGAAAAATCCGCAGATAAGGCCGTCTCTATCGCCCTTGATAAAGGCTGTTCCGGCAGTAAAGATCATAAGAAGATTCGGTGCTATATCACCAAAATCCAAGGCGCGGAATACTGTTGTCTGCAGAATGAAAGACAGTATTATAAAGATGAAATTTGTCAGGATACGTCTTATATTCATCTGTATACCTTTAATAATTTACGTTTTTCTTAAGCTCCAGGATTACAAGAACCTCGTTTAAATGTTCAAAATCAACTGCAGGAGTAAGTGTTCCTGATTTTGTCAGGTTATTAGAATCATCGTCCAGTGTTGAGATATAGCCGATCAAAATTCCGGGAAGATATTTGTCACTGATATTTGAAGTAACAATCTTATCTCCCACTTTAACCTTATCTGCATCGTCAACAAGCTTGGAAAAATTGATATATCCCTGACTGTAGGCTTCAAGATCTCCTGTCACAATAAGGTTATCAGAAGATGAAAGCACCATTCCGCTGACAGCAGCGTTATCAGCGATGATTGACTGAACCTTGGCCCAGTCAGGACCAACATCCATAACTCTTCCGACAAGACCTGCTCCGGCAAGAACGTTCATATCAATTTTTATGCCATCGTCACTTCCTTTATCGATAACAAAGGAGTAATACCAGTTTCCGGCATCTTTGGCTATTATACGAGCTCCGGTTTTTTCGTAATCTTCATACTGCGCATCAAGTGCATAAAGCTCGCGAAGCTCAGTCAGTTCGTATTTTTCCTGCTCGAGATTGGTATTGGCGATTGTAAGCTCATCTACCTGCTGTTTTAACTTTTCGTTTTCAGCAAGGAGCGAGGTTATAGAAGAAAGTCTCTCTCCTGCTTCTTTCAGGGTTGTACCAACAGAGGTTATGCCCTTTTGAAAGGGCACAATAAAAATACCTGAAAACGAATTTAACGGTCCGGTAAACAGGTTTGTATTAAAGGTTATTACAATCATTCCCGTACATATAATTGTTAAAATAAAGAGGAGATATTTACTTGGCAGAGTAAATTTTTCTCCTCTTCTCTTTATGATAGGACTCATTATTTATCCTCTTCAATACCATAAGCAAGAACCTTATACTGGTCGTCCTTGATGATCTTGGAAAGGCCGAGAGCACCTGAACCAATTGGGTTCTCTGCAATATTTACATTGAGGCCGACACCATTGCTAAGTCTCTGTGCAAGATGGCAAACCTGAGATGCACCACCTGTGAGATAAAGACCATGCTTGAAGATATCAGCAGCAAGCTCCGGAGGAGTCTTCTCAAGAGCTGCTTTAATATTGTCAAGAATAACATCGAAATGCTCAATAAGAGCCTGGTTAAGAAGATCTGTAGGAATCTTTCTCTCTACAGGAAGGCCTGTTACGATATCTCTTCCGTAAACAACTGCCTCTTTTCCTTCCTTCTCGAGCTCCTTAAGAGCTATCTTGACATTCTCAGAGGTCTTTTCACCAATAAGAAGGCCAAATTCCTTACGAATAACGTTTCTGATACACTCATCAAACTTCTTGCCACCAACCTTTATAAGCTTGCTGACAACAATGCCTCTAAGTGAAAGAATTGATATCTCAGTGGTGTCATAACCAACATTAACAACAAGAACACCCTGAGAATTCATAACGTCAATGTTCATGCCAAGTCCATCAGCAAGAGGCTTTTTAACCATCATGATCCTCTTTGCTTTGATTCCTGCATCATTGATAAGATCGTGGAAAGCTCTTCTTTCTACCTCAGTTACATCCTTAGGTACAGTGATGTAAACCTCGCAGGGCTTGACGCTTCCCTTCATCTGATCTGTGAGGAAAAGTCTTACAAGAGTCTCCATATGTTCGATATCTGCGATAACGCCGCTGTTAAGAGGATATGTGATCTTGATCTTATCAGGAGCCTTCTCGTACATTTCGTATGCAGAATTGCCGTAAGCGAAAACATGAGTCTTGTTCTCGATAGCGATCATATTCTTTTCTACAGTGAGGTTATCCTCATCTCTGTTATAAATCTTGATATTGCTGGTTCCAAGGTCGATTCCGAAAATATTAGCCAAAGCTTCCTCCTTATTGCCACATAAGTCTCTTTTCCTTGAGGCTTACATAGCTCATATCTCCTATTATTATATGGTCTATCAGATTGATATCCAGTAATTGTCCCGATTCGCAAATTTTGTTGGTAAACGCTACATCAGCCCTGCTGGGACTCGGATCTCCGCCGGGATGATTATGTATTAGCAAAATATTCGAAGCGCTGCATTTCATCGCCTGAATAAATATTTCTCTTGGCGAAACAGCTGCGTAGCTCACAGTCCCTATTGAAACAACGCTTTCTTCAATGAGCTTAAGTCTGTTGTTCAGACATAAAAGTAAAACCTTCTCCCTGTCCTCATGCCTTAGTTTTTCCATGTAAAACCTGGCAATAACCGAAGGATCAGAACAGTCAAGGGTTATACTACCGCGCTGACTGGCCATTCTCTTGGAAAGCTCAGCGATGCACTTTAGCATCACTGCCTTAACTTCGCCAACGCCGCGGACCTTTTTCAGTTCATCGAGCGAAAGATTAAAAAGACTGTTAAGTCCTCTGTCTCTGCCCTGTCCAAGGTTTATGATCTGTCCTGCTATATCAAGAGGTGATGAATCTCTTGTTCCTGTTCTGATGATAATAGCAAGCAGCTCAGCATCTGTAAGAGAATCCGGCCCGAATTTTAAAAACCTCTCATAGGGAAAGGTCTCCTTGTAGGCTCCGTTCTCAGCAAGTATTGAATTAAATGAATTCAAGTCAAAGTCCTCTTCTGCAACGTTATTTCCGGACGAACAGAATAAGACTAATATAGTTTAACACAAAATCTCAGATATTGTATAAAAACCTTTTAAGAAATTACAATTTTGCCTCATCTACAAGTCCAGCGTTTATAAGACTCTGAAGAGTTTTTAATATTCCAAGCTTTGCATGAGGCCAGGTAAGTCCTCCCTGGAAAAATACGCTGTAGGGCTCTTTGATAGGGCCATCGGCGGAAAGCTCGATAGATGAGCCGGAAACAAAGGCTCCGGCAGCCATGATTACCTGAGCATCATAGCCGGGCATATCCCAGGGCTCAGGAGTCACAAAGGAATCCACAGGAGCTGCGGCCTGAACGCCTTCACAGAACGCAATTACACCCTCAGGCTTTCCAAAGGTAACAGCCTGTATAATATCAAAACGATCCTCAGTTGCATTTGGATGAACTGAAAATCCGAGCTTTTCATATATATTTGCAGCGAATATTGCTCCCTTAAGAGCTGAAGCTGTTACAGTCGGAGCAAGGAAAAATCCCTGGTAAAACTGAGGAAGAATGCCAAGAGACGCTCCAACCTCTTTTCCAAGTCCGGGAGAAGTAAGTCTGTAAGCTGCGTTCTCAACACACTCCTTCTTTCCGGCGATATAGCCGCCGATTGGAGCAAGTCCGCCGCCCGGGTTCTTTATTAGTGAACCTACAACCATGTCTGCACCAAGGTCTGTTGGTTCTATTGTCTCAACGAACTCACCATAGCAGTTATCTACCATACAGATAACATCACTTTTTATTGATTTAATAAAGGAAATAAGCTCGCCAATTCTCTCAACAGACAGTGTTGGTCTGGTCTGATAGCCCTTAGAGCGCTGGATTGTAACAAGCTTTATGTTGTCATGCTCTTTAAGCGTCTTTTCGATATTATCAAAATCAAATCCGCCATCAGGAAGTAAATTTACCTGTGTATACTCGACTCCGTATTCCTTAAGAGATCCCTTGGAAGGTCTAATTCCGATAACCTCTTCAAGAGTGTCATAAGGCTTTCCAACAGGTGAAAAAAGCATATCACCGGGTCTTAGATTACTCATAAGAGCAAGTGCAAGTGCATGTGTTCCGCAGGTGATCTGAGGTCTTACAAGTGCATCCTCGGTATGAAAAACAGAAGCATAAACAGCTTCAAGCTTTTCTCTTCCCATATCGTTGTAACCATAACCGGTTGTGCCAAGAAGACAGGCTTCTGATACCTTATTATCCTGCATGGCCTTAATAACCTTAAGCTGATTAAACTCAGCATTTTCGTCGATCTTTTTAAATCTTGGAGCAAGCTCCTCTAAAATCTTTTCACCAAATTCATAGGCGCGCTTGGAAATTCCAAGCTCTTCATAAATATTACTGTTCATAAATCCTCAAAATCTCTTCCAAAACTTTATTATCATCACGGTCAAAGCAGGACTTATCTATCCATATAGCATCGTCTCTGTTTCTGAACCAGGTAAGCTGCCTTTTTGCAAAGTGCCTTGTGTTTCTCTTTATAAGATAAACAGCCCTATCGAGATCATATTCACCTTCGAGATAGCCAATCATCTCTCTGTAGCCAAGTCCCTGCATTGATGTGGCAGTTTTGGGGATATTCATGCTAAGAAGCCTTTTTACTTCATCCTCAAGGCCTTCCTCTATCATCATATCCACCCTTTTATCAATACGTGAGTATAACGTATTTCTGTCATCTGTCAATACAAAGCAGTAAAAATCATAAGGTGACTCATTTTGATGCTGTTCTTCGTTATGCTCTGAAATGGGTCTGCCGGTCTTTTTGTAGTATTCAAGAGCTCTGATGACTCTCTTTACATTGTTCTCGTGGATAGCCTCGGCAGATTTTGGATCAACCTTGGAGAGCTCTTTGTGAAGGCAGTGAACACCCTCTGTTTTTGCTCTCTCTTCCAGCTCTTTTCTGTAGGAATCATCCTCATCTGTTTCTGTAAAATCAATATCGTAGACAATAGCCTGAATATAGAAGCCGGTTCCTCCAACGATGATCGGGACCTTTCCTCTTCCGGAGATGTCAGAAATAGCCTCTTTTACCATTTTCTGGAAAAGATAAACGTTAAAATCCTCCTTCGGATCAAGAAAATCAATGAGCTTATGCGGAATTCCTTCGGTCTTCTCAGGAGTGATCTTATCCGTTCCGATGTCCATATACTTATAGACCTGCATAGAATCAGCGGAGATTATCTCTCCGCCGACTTTTTTTGCAAGCTCAATTGACAATTTAGTTTTTCCTACAGCGGTAGGTCCTGTGATTATTATGAGTTTTTGTTTTTCCATTTAATCCACTACTCTTTTAAACTTCTTATCAATCTCATATTTACTCATGGAAATGATAGTTGGTCTTCCATGAGGACAGTTGTAGGGGTTCTCCAGGGTAAGAAGCTCATCCAAAAGAGCCTCCATCTCCTGTCTGCTCATCTTGGAATTGCCCTTAACTGAGGCCTTGCAGGCCATGCTGGCGATTTTGTAATTTATTACGTCAGGAGTTCTTGATAAGCCGGTTTCATGTGTGAGTTCATCCAAAATTTCAATGAACATCTCTTTTTCATTGTTACAGCCAAAAAGATCGATCGGAATGGCTCTCATTGCATATTCATGTCCGCCAAAGTTCTCGATATTAAAGCCAAGCTTTTCAAAATACTGTCTGAAGGATAAAAACATCTCTTCTTCTGCAGCTGAAAGGCTTATGATCACCGGAGGATTTACCATCTGGGATAAAATATCTCCGGATTTATATCTCTTCATCATTCTTTCGTAGTTGACCTTTTCATGCGCTGCATGTTGATCTACAAGAAACATCTTGTCCTTAAAGCCTATGATCCAGTAGGTATCGAATATCTGGCCCAATATGTCATATTCTTTTACGTTGTCTTTTGTAAGGACCTTTTCATCAAAAAGATTAAGCTGCATTGGCTTTTCAACAACAATTGCCTCATCAGACTTAATAATTGGTGATGGATGCTCACTCTTTTCAGCGTTAGCTCCGTCGGAGTCTCCGAAAATCCTGGTCCAAATAGCTGACTTATTTGAATCCTGAATCCTTATAGGCTCGCTCTTTACGCCCGTAGCGTATACCGGAGTATCCTCTTTTACGCGATTTTCTTCGAACCTTAATTTCTCGAAGGGCTCGGGAGCGTGAATGACTTGTGGCTCCTTTTTCACAATCGTTTCAGCTACTTCAGCGGATTTCTCAGTAGATTCCTTAGATGATTCCAGAGAAAAATCATTTGATGATTCTGTCGAAGTAATTACAGAAGCTTTTTCAAAAGCCTCTTTAGAAGCCGCTCTCTCAGCCTTCTTACCAGGCTTATCATCTCCGAGAAGTGCATCAGGGATCATCTCTCTGTTTTTCAGGGTATTTTCAACACTGCTACTGATAAATTCATAAAGCGCAGCCTGATTGTTGAACCTGACCTCAAGCTTAGCCGGATGTACATTTACATCCACCATTGAAGGGTCCATTCTAAGATGAAGCACGGCGAAGGGGAACTTGTGCATCATAAGATACTGCTTGTAACCTTCTTCAAGAGCCTTGGAGATTATCTTGTCCTTAACATATCTTCCGTTTACAAAAAATATCTCGAAATTCCTGTTTGACCTGTTTATTGCAGGTTCTCCCAGATAGCCCTCAAGTGTCATCCCATTTTTTGAGGCCTTTATAGGAACAAGACTTACAGAGATGTCCCTTCCGTATATTCTATAGATAAGCTCCTTAAGATCTCCATTTCCTGAAGTTGAGAACTTATCCTCTTTGTTGTTGATATAGTGAAAAGAAACCGTAGGATTATCCAGAGCAAGATGCTCCATAACATCGCCGATATAGCTTCCTTCCGTCTGAGGAGTCTTCAGGAATTTTTTTCTGGCAGGAGTATTATAGAAAAGATTCCTGATAATAAGGCTGGTGCCATCAGGAGCTCCGATTTCTTCCATCCCTACTTCTTCTCCGCCATTTATGGTATATCTTGTTCCTGTCAGATCATCAGCGGTCTTTGTTATCATATCCACCTGAGCTACCGAAGAAATACTCGATAACGCCTCGCCTCTAAAGCCAAGCGTTCTTATAGAAAAAAGATCATCGATATCCTTAAGCTTACTTGTTGCATGTCTCTTGAAGGCTTTCCTGATCTGGCTCTTTTCAATTCCGCAGCCATTGTCGGTAACCCTTATCATATCGATTCCGCCACCTTTAATCTCTACAGTAACAGCACTGGCTCCGGAATCCACAGCATTTTCAACCAGCTCTTTAACGACACTGGCAGGTCTTTCAACAACCTCACCTGCAGCAATCTGATCTATGGTATTTTTATCAAGCTCGTTAATAAAGGCCATTAGTTTTTCCACCTGTTTTTAAGATCGCTCTGAAGCTTATAGAGCGTGTTAAGTGCATCCATTGGTGTTAATGTCGTGATATCTATTTCCTTTAATCTCTTAAGTACATCTTCATCTGTGACAGTGTCAAACAAGGATATCTGATCTATATCGACATCGTCATAGTGTGTGACTTTGGTCTTTTTATTGTCTTTGCTATCCTTCGCGATGGCCTGAACCTTTTCGGTTATATCGTTGTCAGTAAGCTCTGAGACAATTTCCTTTGCTCTGTCGATGACCATATCGGGAACTCCGGCAAGCTTTGCAACCTGGATTCCGTAGCTCTTGTCTGCACCACCCCTTATAATCTTACGAAGGAAAACGATGTCATCGCCATTTTCTTTAACAGCGATACAGTAATTGTTTACATTGTCCATCTTTCCTTCAAGCTCAGTAAGCTCATGGTAATGGGTCGCGAACAAGGTTTTTGCTCCGAGTATTTTTCTGTTACTGATATGCTCGGTAACAGCCCAGGCAATGGCAAGACCATCATAGGTAGAAGTTCCTCTTCCAATCTCGTCAAGGATTAGAAGCGAGTCTGGAGTTGCATTTCTCAGAATGTTTGCAACTTCATTCATCTCTACCATGAAGGTTGACTGTCCGCTTCCAAGATCATCAGAAGCTCCTACTCTCGTAAATATTCTGTCAACCACGCAGATCTCAGCCTTGGAGGCGGGTACAAAGCTTCCTATCTGTGCCATCAGCACTATAAGAGCAACCTGTCTCATGTAGGTTGACTTACCGGCCATATTAGGACCTGTGATTATTGATATACAGTGCTTTTTGTTATCAAGATATGTGTCATTTGAAATGAACATATCGGAGGTATCAAGCATCTTTTCAACAACAGGGTGACGTCCGTTTTTAATATTTATAGCACCCTTTTCACTGATCACCGGCTTCGTATAATGATTTTTTTCCGCGACGTTTGCAAGTGAAGCGTATACATCCAAAAGAGCCACAGCCTTGGCGGTCTTCTGAATTCTGTCAATTTCAAGTGCAATTGCATCCCTGATCTTACAAAACATCTCATACTCAAGGTTGTTCAGCTTATCCTGAGCATTTAAAATAGTATCTTCAAGTTCCTTGAGCCTTTGTGTAGTGTATCTCTCACAGTTTGAAAGGGTCTGTTTTCTAATGAAATAATCAGGAACCTGATCCTTGAAGGAATTTGTAACCTCGAAGGAGTAACCAAATACGTTACTGTACTTGATCCTGAGGTTCTTTATTCCTGTCTTTTCCTTCTCTTCATTTTCAAGCTCAGCGAGCCAGGATTTTCCATTTGTTCCGGCTTCTCTGAAATGATCAATATCCTTATCAAAGCCTTCCTTGATAATTCCGCTCTCTTTTATTGTAAGGGGCGGCTCTTCTACAATTGCAGCATCGATAAGCTGATATATGTCGGTAAGAGGATCAAGATTTTCCATGAGCTGACCAAGCTCCTTATCCTCCTGTACATCCAAAAGGGCTGTGATTATAGCAGGGATCATCTTTATGGAATTTCTGAAAGCAAGAAGGTCTCGTGGATTAGCGGTTTTAAAGATGATCTTTGAGGTCAGTCTTTCAAGGTCATAAATAGGCGCTAAATACTCTCTTATTTCCTCTCTTGCGACAACATTCTTAAAAAGAGCCTCTACAGCTGTTTGCCTCTTTATAATTTCATCCTTGTCGATCAGAGGCTGCTCGATAAAGCTTCTAAGACATCTTGCTCCCATTGCAGTCTTGGTCTTATCAAGTACCCATAAAAGAGTTCCTTTTTTCTGCTTATCTCTCATGGTCTCAACAAGCTCAAGGTTTCGTCTTGTGGAGCTGTCAAGAAGCATATACTTGCTGGTAAGATATGGATAAATATGTGTGATTATGGAAATATCAGACTTCTGCATATCGGAAAGGTACTGAAGAAGAGCTCCTGCAGCAACTATTCCGTTAGGAAAATCCTCTATACCAAGTCCGATAAGTGAAGAAACCTTAAAATGCTTTAGAAGAAGTCTCTTACAGCTATCCTCATCAAAATATCTTGCTTCAAGAGGATTAACAAAGACCTGAAGTCTGTCCTTAAGCTCATCAAGCTTAATTCCGCTGAAAGTAAACGCATCGTTGCATATGATCTCACTTGGAGAATATTTTCCGATCTCATCTGTAACTGCGCGCAAAGAATCCACCTCAGTAAGGAAATAATCGCCGGTTGTGACATCTGCCACTGAAATACCGATCCTGTCTGAGGTGTATAAAATACACATAAGGTAATTATTCTTAGTTTCTTCAAGAGATTGCATATTGAGATTGGTTCCGGGAGTTACAATCCTGGTTACCTCTCTTTTAACAATTCCCTTTGCAAGCTTTGGATCCTCAGTCTGCTCGCAGATTGCAACCTTATAGCCTCTTGAAACAAGCTTTGTAAGGTAAGAATCGACAGCATGGTAAGGAACTCCGCACATTGGAGCTCTCTCCTCAAGTCCGCAGGCCTTTCCGGTAAGAGTAAGCTCAAGCTCCTTTGAGGTAATTATCGCATCATCAAAAAACAGCTCGTAAAAATCTCCAAGTCTGTAAAATAATATGCAGTCCCCATTTTCCTGTTTCGTCTTGAGATAATGCTGCATCATAGGCGAAACTTTTTCTATATCTACATCCTTAAACGTAGTCAAGTTTTCCACGTTTATAAATCCCCTGTTCTATAAAACTTTTATACCAGATGCCCCATGTAATAAAATCCGTGGCATTCATCAAGAGAAACCTTTACAAGGTCTCCTATCATCTCCTCGCTTCCCGGGAAATGAACAAGTGTATTATTGGACATTCTTCCTGTCAAAAGATTGCTGTCATGTTCATTAACACCTTCAACAAGAACCTCTTCAACTCTTCCGGCAAGCTTTGAAGTCTGAAGCTTTGCATTTTCCTGAACAGCAAGAAGAAGCCTGTCAAAGTTCTCTTTTACCAGTTCCTCAGGAACCTGATCCGGAAAACCTGCAGCAGGTGTTCCGGTTCTCTTTGAATAAATAAATGTAAAGGCATTATCAAAGCCAACTTTATTTACAACATCAATCGTGTCATTGACATCTTCTTTGGTTTCCCCGGGGAAGCCTACGATAATGTCAGTGGTTATTGCTACGTCAGGAAGCTTTTCTCTGATTTTCTGAGCAAGAGCAAGATAGTCATCCTTTGTATATTTTCTGTTCATTCTGCGAAGGATCTCAGTGTTTCCTGACTGCAAAGGCAGGTGAATATGCCTTGCGATCTTGGGATTTCTTGCAATTGTGTCAATAAGTTCATCAGAAAAATCCTTAGGATTAGGAGTCATGCATCTTACTCTCTCAATTCCTTCAACCTCGCAAACAAGCTCAAGGAGCTTTGCAAAAGAGA